>Ga0126376_10001135_pt1 | contig 14140 bp, 16 predicted proteins | sample PanSoiMetPlot_15_FD_92760 | JGI IMG/M metagenome (GOLD analysis project Ga0126376, IMG submission 92760) | Tropical forest soil microbial communities from Panama - MetaG Plot_15 | ecosystem: Environmental > Terrestrial > Soil > Tropical forest > Bulk soil | place: Panama | collected 2016-02-17
CCTCGGCGGCGACGGGCCGACCGTCGGGCGCCCGGCGATGCGCCGCCTGTCCGGCTTCGTGCTGGTCGAGGTCGTGCTGGCGCTGGCGATCCTCGTCATCGTGGCGGCGATGAACGTGACGCCGCCGGCCCGCCACGAGCCGCCGGCGTGGCCGTTCGCGTTCCGCCTCTCCCTTGCGGCACTCGAGGGCCGTGCTGAAGAAGCGACGCGGGCCCTGATCGGCAGCCAGATCGGCGTGATCGGCCTCGTGGCGCTGATCGCCGCGCTCGCGATGCGCGCGTGGCGGCTTCCGCTGGGAGCCGTCGCACTTGCCGCACTCGGAGCCGGCGCCGGCCTTGCCCTGCCTCCCCTGATGATCGACGCCTACCCGACCACGTATCTCAGGCCTTCCGTGCCGTATCAGGCCGGGGCGATCGTGGCCGGTGCCGCGCTCTACCAGGCCAGCTGTGCGGGTTGTCACGGGCCGCGCGGCGCCGGCGACGGCCCCGACGGACGCGGTCTTCCGCGGACGCCCGCCGACCTGCGCGCGCCGCACACCGCGCAGCACACCGCGGGCGATCTCTTCTGGTGGATCAGTCACGGGATTCCCGGATCCGGCATGCCGGGATTCGGCTCGCGTCTGAGCGAGGATCAGCGCTGGGAGCTGATCAACTACCTTCGCGCCCTGTCGGCCGGATACGCCGCCCGCACCATGGGGCCCGCGATCGAGCGCGACCGGCGCTGGCTCGTCGCGCCCGACTTCAGCTTCGCGGTCGGCCCCACGCCGCCGCGCGCGCTCAAGGACTACCGCGGGCGCACGGTACTGGTCGTCCTGTATGCCCTGCCCGGGGCGAGGGCGCGCATGAGCCAGCTGGCCGAGCGCGAGGGGACGTTGGCCATGCTCGGCGTGGAGGTCATCGCGGTACCGATCGACGCCGATCCGGACGCGATCCGTCGTCTCGGCCCGGACCCGCGCGTGATGTTTCCGGTCGTCACCGAGGGCGCCGAGACGATCGTGGCGGCGTACCGGCTCTTCGCGGTGGCGCCCCACGTCGAGCTCCTCGTCGACCGCCAGGGCTACATCCGCTCGATCGCGCGAGGCGCCGGCGAGGCGGGCGACCTCGAGGCGCTGGCCGCGCAGGTCCGGCCGCTCAATGAGGAGAAGATCGCGGCGGAGACCGCTCCGGACGAGCACGTGCACTGATGCGGGCCTGGAAGGCGGTGCTCCTGATCGACCTAGCGCTGCTCGTGGGCGTGGGATGGGGCTACGCGTTCTGGGGCCTGCGCGAGGGCCGCCTCGAGCGCGAGCTGGCCGAGGCGCGCGCCGCCGCCACGAGCGGAATCGAGCGCCGCTGGGTCGTCGAGGGCGTCGTGCGCGCGATCTTCCCCGAGCTCGGCGTGATCGTGCTCACGCACGGCGACATCCCGGGCTACATGCCCGCGATGACCATGGGTTTTCGCGTCGCGTCGCCGAAGATTCAGGAAGCCGTTTCGGTGGGCGACGAGGTACGATTTACGTTGCAGGGCGTCGTGCCGAACGTGGCGGTGACCACGATCGAGAAGATCAAGTGAGGGCCGCCGTGCCGAGATTTGCAGCCTTCTTCTCATTGACCCTGATCCTCAGTGCCGCCGCCCCCGTCCTGGGGGCCACTCTGTACGTGACCAACACCAAGTCGGAGTCCGCGTCGATCATCGACACCGACACGCTCGAGGTCGTCGGCACGATCCAGCTCGGCCAGGGCAAGCCCAACCGGATCGTCTTCCACCCCGACGGCAAGACGGCGTGGGTGGTCTACGACAAGAGCCACGACCTGGGCGTGATCGACGCCGAGTCGAAGAAGCTGCTCCGTCGCGTGAAGATCGGCGGCAACCCGTACAACCTCGCGTTCACCCCCGACGGCCGCTATCTGCTCGTGCTCGACTGGTCGAGCGAGACGAGCAACGACGAGGTCATCTTCTACGACCTCAAGGAGCAGAAGATCGACGGGCGGGTGGAAGTCTCCACGTGGCCCGCCCACGCGATCTTCTCCCGCGACGGCACCTTGCTCTACGTCTCGGGCGAGACCGCCGGCGACGTCACGGTGATCGACGTGGCCCAGCGCAAGGCCATCGGGCGGGTCGTCCACGGCGGCGGCGACGCGATGGGCCTGGCGCTCCCGGCCGACGGCAAGGTGCTCTACGCGGCCGCGGGCGAGAACAAGATGATCGTGAAGATCGACACAGCCACGAACAAGACTGTCGGCGAGACCCCCCTGCCCGGCATCGTGCACGAGGCGACGCTCACCCTGGATGGCAAATACCTCTACACAACTCTCCGGAAGGCCAACAAGATCGTCGTGGTCAGCGTGGCCGACGACAAGATCGTCAAGGTGATTCCGCAGAAGGGCTACCCCGACCTCGTGACGATGGAGCCGACCGGCCGGTACGCCCTGGTCACCAACCGCGGGGCGGACCTGGTGGCCGTGATCGACCTCTCGACCCAGGCTCAGGTCCGGACGATCCCGGTCGGCAAGGCTCCCCACGGCATGGCGCTGCGGCCCCGCTAGAGTGAAGCGCCGGCTCATCGCGGCCGGGCTCGCGGCCTTGACGCTCTGGCCCGTCGCTGCGCTGGCCCACGCCGTCCTCGTCAAGTCGGTTCCCGCCCAGAGGGCGACGCTCGCCGAGCCTCCGCCGCGCGTCGAGCTCTGGTTCAACGAGCGGCTCGAGCCGGCCTACTCGAAGGCGTCCGTGACCAACGAGGCGGGCGCCCAGGTCGATCTGCGCGACGTCGCGGTCTCGGCCGAGGACCCGCGCCGCCTGTCCCTCTCGCTGCCCGCGCTCGCCCCTGGCCGCTACACCGTGAGCTTCCGCGTCCTCTCGGTCGACGGCCACGTCGTCGAGTCGAAGCTGACCTTCACGGTGAAAGCGCGGCGATAGCTTGCAATCCCGAGCCGATCGTGTTGATGTAGCGCACATGGCGACGCGCCGCGCCCTGCCCCTGCTGCTGCTGGCGGCAGTCGGGCTCCTCCTTGCCGGCGCGAGCCTTCCCCACACGCACGCCGCCTCGACCCCCGGTCTCTGGAACGCCGATCACGACCTGACCCTGATGGCGACGTTCGGCACCCATGCGTGCCAGCTCGACGCCATGCCGGTGATCGGGATCGTGCTCGTGCTCGCGGCGGCGATCTCGCTGGCCGCCGCACGCCCGGCCGCCGCGCCGGCCCGGCTCTCCGACTCGCGCGCGCCGCCCCGCTTCTAGCGCTCGTCCACTCGTCAACCCGTTTCCGAGCTCGGCCGCGACCCGCGTCGCGGCGACGGTCGACGAACCGAATTCACCGGAGGACCGGGATGCGCGCACTGGCTCTGATCGTGATCTCGATGTGTACAGCACTGGCGCCAGCCGCAGCCGCGGCGCAGGACGCAGCGGAGCTGCGAAAGCAGATCGAAGAGCTCCAGAAGCAGCTCGATGCAGTCACCGACCGTCTCCGGAAGCTGGAGGCGCAGCCGCCTCCACCCGCACCGGCGGGTGCGCCCACGCCGACCACGGCGCCCGCCGCCCAGGCGCAGCCGCCTGCAGCCGCCACGCCGTCGGCGATGGACGTGGTGCGGCCCCGCCAGCCGTTCGGGCTTTACCAGCAGCGCGGGGCCGGTCAGCTGCTCTTCGACATCGGCATCACCGGCGATTTTGTCGGCAACCTCACCCAGCGCAACGTCGAGAAAGCCCAGGGCGGCACCTTCTCGGGTCAGGAGAACCGGTTCTTCCCGCGTGAGGTCGAGCTCTCGCTCTTCGGTCAGATCGATCCCTATGCCTCGGCCGTTGTCCGCATCGAGGCGGGCGAGGAAGCACGAGGCCAGGAGACGCCGATCTCCCTCGCGGAAGCCAACGTGACGTTGCTCACGTTGCCGTACGGGACCCAGGCCAAATTCGGGCAGATGCGCAACCGCTTCGGCTACTCGAACGAAGTGCACGAGCACGATCTGGCCTGGGTCGACCGCCCGAACGTCATGCGGAACTTCTTCGGGCCCGAAGGTCTCGTGGAAAAGGGCATGGAGGCCACGCTGGTCCCCGACCTGCCCTTCTACGTCGAGGCTCTCTTCGGCCTCTTCAACGGCGACAACGAGACGGCCTTCGGCCGCGGCTCGCTCCAGAATCCGCTCTACACCGGGCGGGTCCGCACGTTCTTCGAGATCGGCGATGCCCACGGCCTGCAGGTCGGCATGTCGGTCGCCGGGGGGACGAACGAGGACAAGCTCTCCACTACGATCCTCGGCTGGGAGGGCCGCTACAAGTACCGGCCCGACGGCTGGCTGCACCCCCTGCTCACCGTGACCGGCGAAGGCCTCTACTCGATGCGCAAAGCGCCGGTCGGGGTCGACACCGATCAGGACGGTATCGTCGACCGCGTCGACAAGCGCTCGCGCAATCACAGCGGCTGGTACACGGCCGTCGAGGTGCAGCCGTTCCGTCGTTGGGCCGGCGGGTTCCGCTACGACTGGTCGCAGTACCCCTCCAACCCGGGGTGGGAATGGGCGATCGAGCCCTACGTCACCTTCTGGCCGTCGGAGTTTCTCCGCTTCCGGCTGGCGTACAAGCACACCGACCGCAGCCCGCAGACGCGCGAGGCCTTCAACCTGAACGGCGGCAGCGCCCGGCTCGTCGACGAGCTCCTCTTCCAGGGCACGTTCATCCTCGGCGCGCATCCCGCGCATCCCTTCTAGGAGGCGACGACCATGCGACGCGTGATCCTGCTGCTGATAACCGCCCTCGTCGTCTCCGCGGCCTCGGCGCCGGGGGCGTCGGCGGCCGACAAGATCCGGGTGGTCGCGACGATTCCCGACCTCAAGGCGCTGGCCGAGGAGGTCGGCGGCAAGCTGGTCGACGTCGAGGCGCTGGCCCGCGGCAACCAGAACGCCCACGAGCTCGAGATCCGTCCGAGCCTCATGCTCAAGCTTCGCCGCGCCGACATCCTGCTCGAGAATGGCCTCGACCTGGACACCTGGGCCGAGGTCGTCGTGCAGGGCGCGAACAACCCGAACATCGCCCGCGGAGCGCCGGGCCGCGTCGACGTGTCGCGCGGCATCCAGGTGCTCGAGGTGCCGTCGACGCGCGTCGATCGCTCGATGGGGGACGTGCATCCGCTGGGCAACCCCCACTACTCGCTCGATCCGGGCATGGCGCCGATCGTCACCCAGAACATCGTGGACGCCTTCGCCCGGTTCGCGCCGGATCGCCGCGCGGACTTCGAGCGCAACCGCCAGACCTTCCTCTCGCGCCTCGACGAGGCGATGGCGCGGTGGACCCAGACGATGGCGCCGTTCAAGGGCTCGAAGGTCGTCGTCTATCACCCACAGTGGATCTACCTCTTGACCCGCTTTGGCTTGAGCCAGGCCGCGACGCTCGAGGATCGCCCGGGCATCCCCGCCACGCCCGCGCACCTGACGCGAATCATCCGCCAGATGAAGGAGGAGCAGATCAAGGTCATCGTCGTCGAGCCCTGGAACGACATGAAGCTCGCCGGCCGCGTCGCCGATGAAGCCGGCGCCAAGGCGATCGTGCTGGCGTCGATGGTGGGCGGTGTGAAGGGCGCCGATTCGTACATCGCTGCCATCGACCACAACGTGAACGCGCTCGCTCAGGCGCTTCGCTAGACGGCCGGACCGCCCATGCTCGCCGATCTCCTGGCCCTCCTGTGGGCACCGTTCCTCATGTGTCTAGTCCTCACGGGCATCCACGCCTACCTCGGCGTCCACGTGCTGGCGCGCGAGGTCGTCTTCGTCGACATCGCGCTCGCCCAGATCGCCGCGCTCGGCGCCACCGCGGCGTTTCTCTTCGGCCACGAGCTCTCCACGTGGGAGTCGTACGCCGCGGGGCTCTTCGCGACGGTCGTCGGCGCGCTCGTCCTATCGCTCACGCGCAGCCGCGAGCGCCGCGTGTCCCAGGAGGCGGTGATCGGCGTCGTGTACGCGGCGTCCGCCGCCGGCGCCGTCCTCTTGTCCGACCGGGCCGCCCACGGCGTCGAGCACATCCGGACGATGCTGGTCGGCTCGCTCCTCACCGTGGGCGGCCCCGACGTCGTCAAGGTCGCGATCCTCTACGGCGCGATCGGCGCGGTGCACTGGGCCTGCCGCCGGCCGTTCTTCCTGATCTCGACCGACCCGCAGAAGGCATACGCCCAGGGCTGGCGCGTGCGGCTCTGGGACTTCGTCTTCTACGTGTCGTTCGGCGTCGTCGTGACCAGCTCCGTCCGCATCGCGGGCGTGCTGCTCGTGTTCTCGTACCTGATCGTGCCCGCGCTCGCCGCTACGCTCGTGGGCGGCTCGATCGCCGCGCGCCTCCTCGTCGGCTGGGCTTTCGGCGCCGCGGTGAGCGTGCTCGGCGTCGCGCTCTCGGCGTGGCTCGATCTGCCCACGGGCGCCACGATCGTCTGCGTCTTCGGCGTGAGCCTCATCGCGCTCTGGGCCGCCGTCAAGCTTCGCGCCTGATAGACTCGGGCCGCGTGACGATGCGACGGTCCGCGCGCGACCTGCTGCTGCTCGCGACCCTCCTGGCCGGCTGCGCGAGTGCTCCGACGCGGGCGGCCGAGACGGCCGGCCTGGCCGGCACGTGGCGCGGCCGGATGACGGGGCCCATGGGCAACGCGCCCGTGATCTTGACGATCGGCGAAGACGGCGTTTTTCAGGGGCTCCTCTTCGTCGAGCCGCAGTACAAGGAGATCAGGGGGGCGATCAGCGTGCTGGCCCCGGGCAACATCCGTTACGAGGGCAACGACGGCAACGGGCGCGTCACGCTCCACGAGGAGCGCGGCCGACGCGTGCTCCGGTTCGTCCGCGACGGGGGTGGCGGTGGCGCCGAGCTCACGCCCTCGAAGTAACGCCTGCTGGGTCCTGCTCGTCAGCGCGGGCTGCTTCCTCGCTCTGTCGCTCGCGGTGCTGCTGGTCGATCCCTTCCCCGGCGACGCCGCCGCGCGCCACTGGGTGCTCGGCTACGGTTCGCAGGCCGTCGTCGAGGCTGCGCGCGTCGTCAACTACCTCGGGAGCTGGCGCGTGCTCCTGCCGGCGACGCTCTTGTTGCTGATCGTGTTTCCCCGCGCCCGCGCGCGCTGGTGGCTCTGGGTCGGGCTGATGCTCGCGGCGCCGGCCGCCGAGGGATTGCTCAAGATCCTCATCGGCCGCGCGCGTCCCGAAGAGGCGTCGATGGGCTTCCCGAGCGGCCACGCCACGGCGGCCGCGGCGTTCTTCGGCGCCCTGATCTATCTCGCGGGCTCGCTGCGCCCGCCGGCGCGGCTGGCCGTCCGGGCCGCGAGCGTGGTGCTGATCGTGCTGGTGGCCCTGGCGCGCGTCATCCTCCGCGCCCACTGGCCGGTCGACACCCTGGCGGGGATCTCGCTCGGCCTCTCGTTCGCCTCGCTCGCCACGATCCTCAGCGACAGCTACCGCACGAACTGATCGCGGGCCAGCGGCGGCCGGACCTCGGACCCCGAGAAGAGCAGGGTCACGACGACCTCGACCGACGCGTTGCCGCCGAGCCCCTGGCAGCCGATCGCCGCGCGCGTCGGCTTGCCGCGCTCGCCGTAGAGCTCCACCAGAAGATCGGCCGCCCCGTTGATGACGCGCGGCTGATCGCCGAAGCCGGGTGCCGAGTTCACGAAGCCGAGCAGGTGCACGAACTGCTGAACGCGGTCGAGATCGCCGAGTGCCCACTTCACCGCTGCCAGGGTCATCAGGACGGCGTAGCGGGCAGCCTCGTAGCCTTGCTCCCGGGTCAGGTCCTTGCCGACGACGCCGGGCAGATAGCCCTGGCCGCCCTTGCGCGGCGTGGTCCCGGACAGGTGGAGCATGTTCTGAACGGCGTAGTGCGAAATGTAGTGGGCGCCGGACGAATTCGTCCGGTAGAGGTCCTCGAGGTTCGGCAGCTCGAGCCCGAGCTTCGCGATCTTCGACTCCACGTTCATCGGCGCCTCCTCACCGGCCCCCGAGCTCGTTGTACGACAGCTGCGCCATGCGTCCGATGAGCCGGTAGGCCGCGGCGAAGCCGGGCGTGCCGTCGGCGACCGCGTCGGGAACCCCGACCGTGTAGGCTGTCAGGATGCAGAGCGGGCGGTCTCCCTTGAAGATGATCCCGGCGTCGTTGTAGCAGCGGTGGCCCGTGCCGGTCTTGTGGGCGACCTTCGTGCCGAGCGGCAGGAGCGAGGGCAGCCGGGTCTTGAGCTTCTGCCACGAAAGGATCTCCAGGCCGAGCCGGCAGAGCGCCGTGGTGCACTGGACCTTCGCGGCGGTTTCCGGGTCCGACGTGCCTTTGAGAATCAGCTCGAGCAGGAGCCCCTGGTCGTTGGCCGTGGTGGTCGTGACCCGATCGAGCGTGTTGTCGGGCCCCGTCTTCGGCGGGATCCCGTAGCGGTGCACCGTGCCCGTGAGGCCGACCGCCTCGGTGTAGCGCTGGACGTTCGCGAGCCCGACCAGATCGACGACGTGCCCCGTGCAGGTGTTGTCGCTGACGATGATCATCATCACCATCGCGTCCCGCAGGGTGATCCAGAACCCGGGTGTGAGGTGCTGGAAGGTGCCCGAGTCGTTGTCCTGGAATCGGCGGTCGATCGTGATCTTCTGGTCCAGCGAGAGCTTGCCCGCGTGGACGGCTGCCAGCGCGGCCATCATGATCGAGATCTTCCGGGTGCTCGCCGAGGGCACCGCGACCTTGCCGCGCCGGTCCGCGGCCGCTCCGCTGGCGAGGTCTTTCAGATACCAGCTCACCTCGAACTCGGCGCCGTCGCACAGCTCGTTGAGGCTCTTGACGAGGTCACGCATGGGGCTCCTCCTTGGTCAGGCCGCACGATACCATAGCGCGGGATGACGTCGACCCAGCTGATCCACGACACGACGATCGTCACGGCCGACCTCGCCGGATCGATCCTCTACGGCGCGGCGCTCGCGGTTCGCGACGGCCGCATCCTCGCGCTCGGCCCGACATCGCAGGTCCTCGCGAAGTTCCCCGACGCCGACCGTCTCGATGGCCGCGGGCGCGCGGTGCTCCCGGGCTTCGCCAATACGCACACGCACCTCGCGCGTGTGCTGGCGCGCGGGATCTACGAAGACTTGTCGCCCTCGCACACGCCCCCCTTCATGGGTGGACTGGCGCCGTTGCCGCTGCCGTCCCTCTCGCCCGACGAAGAGCGCGTGATGGCGCTGCTCGGCGCGCTCGAAGCCATCCGCAGCGGCACGACGCTGGTGCTCGAGGAGAGCGCGGGCCTCGACGGCTACGCAGGCGCGCTCTCCGACACGGGGCTCAGGCTGGTCCTTTGCGAGCGCGCGTGGGACCGGGCCAACGCGTCGATCGGTCAGCCCGGCGCGTTTCAGCTCGATCCGGCCCTCGCCGAGGCCGGGCTGGCGCGGATCGCCGAGTTTCACTCGCGCTGGCATGGACGGGGCGACGGGCGGCTCACCGCGGGGCTCGCCGCCTGGGCCCCCGACATGTGCTCGCCCGGCCTTCTCGGCCGGCTCGTAAAGCTCCAGTCGGAGCTGGGCGCGCTCGCGACCGTGCACCTCAACCAGATCTGGGGCGAGGTAGCGGCCGTGAAGGAGCAGCGCGGCGTCCTGCCGACGGAATATCTCGCCGGCGCCGGCGTGCTGTCCAGTCGCCTGATCGCCGCGCACTGTCGCTGCATGACCGCCCATGAGGAGCGCATCCTGGGCGCCGCCGGCGTGGCCGTCGCCGTCAACCCGGCCATCGCGGCGCGCCGCGGCCTGGCGGCCCGCATCGATGAGCTCGAGCGCGCCGGCTGTCTCGTCACGCTCGGCACCGACAACATGGCCGAGGACATGGTCGAGGTGGTGCGGACCGCGATGTTCATGGAGCGCGTCAGGCGCCAGGACGGCCGGAACCCGACACCCGAGGACGCGCTGGTGTGGGCGACGCGCAACGGCTACCGGGCGCTCGGCATCCCCGACGGCGGCTGGCTGGCGCCCGGCAATCGCGCCGACTTGATCCTGATCGATCTGAGAAAACCTCATCTCACGCCGGCCCTGCGCGTGGTCTCGTGCTTCGTGCACCAGGGCCTGGCCAGCGACGTCGAGGCGGTGATGGTGGACGGCCGCTGGATCATGCGCGACGGGCGCGTGCTGACCCTCGACGAGCCGGCGCTCGTCGCCCAGGCCGCTCGCATCGCGCGCGCCGCGTGGCGGCGACTCTTCGAGCGGCGGCCCGATCTGCCCCGCCCGCCTGGCTTCGATCTCGGCGCGGAGTAAACTGAGCCATGCGCATCGCCACCTGGAACGTCAATTCGCTCAACGCTCGGCTCGAGAAAGTCGTGTGGTGGCTCGACCGCGCCAGGCCCGACGTGCTCCTGATGCAGGAGACGAAGCTCGCCGACGCCGCCGCGCCGGTGGCGACGTTCGAGAAGGCGGGCTACGAGCTCGCCCATCACGGCGAGGGCCGCTGGAACGGCGTGGCGATCGCGAGCCGTGTCGGCATCGCCGACGTCGTGAGCAACTTCGGCCAGCCTTTGCGTCCGCAGGTTACGCCGGACGTGCCGGACGACGAGCCGCTGGCCGAGGCGCGGATGGTCTCGGCGGTCTGCGGCGGCGTGCGCGTCGTGAGCCTCTATGCGCCCAACGGGCGCACGCTCGATTCACCCTTCTATCAGGCCAAGCTCGTGTGGTACGAGCGGCTCGCCCGCTGGCTCGTCGAATCGCGCGATCCGGGCGAGGCGCTGGCCCTCGGCGGCGACTACAACGTGGCACCGGCCGACGCCGACGTGTGGGACCCCGAGGCCTGCCACGGTGGGACTCACGTCTCGGAGAAGGAGCGGGGTGCCTTCGCCAGGCTCTGCGCCTGGGGGTTGATCGACATCTATCGTCTTCGCCAGCCCGAGCCGGGCCGCTACACGTGGTGGGACTACCGCGCCGGGAACTTCCACAAGAACTTCGGCATGCGGATCGACCACCTGCTCGTGACGAAGTCGGTCGCGGGGCGAACGGTGGCCGTCGAGATCGACCGCGAGGCGCGCAAGGGCAAGCCCCTGCCCTCGGATCACGCGCCGCTCGTGATCGACCTCGACGAGCCCGGCCACGCGTTCGACGCCGGCTGGGCGGCCGCCGCCGGGCGGATCGCGGCGCGACGGAGCTAGTCGAGGGGGCGGCCGCTCACCACTCCAGGGCGTCGGCCATCCGGCGCTTGTGCCAGCGCGGATCGCCGAGATAGTGGAAGAGAGTCCGGGACATCTGCGTGTGCGCGGGCAGGCCGTACTCGACCAGGACGCCCATTCCCGCATGAACCTCGTGGGCTGCGTTGCAGACCTCGAGGTACGCCTCGCTCGCGACCGCCTTGGCCAGATGTACGCTCGCCGTCGCCGGGCGCCCGGTGTCGAGCTTCCAGAGCGCTTCCCACGTGGCCCAGCGCGCGCTGTCCAGATGATTGACGAGCTTGACGACGTGGTCCTGCACGCGCTGGAAGCGTCCGATCGGCACGCCGAACTGCACGCGGGTCTGCGTGTAGAGCACCGACTTGTCGTAGACCGCCTGGCAGCCGCCGACGATGTACGCGCACAGGAGCGGGATGGCCCGCTCGAGCGCCCGCGAGAGCGAGGCCCAGCCGCGCTGGGCCTCGCCGAGGAGCGTGGCCGCCGGCACCCGGACGTTGTCGAAGCTCACCTCGCACTGCCACGAGAGAAATCCCGGGAGCCGCCGCGCGGTCACGCCGGGTGCCTTCGCGTCGACGTGCAGGAGGCTCACGTCGGTCGGCCCGTCGCCCGTGCGGACCGCGACGATCAGATCGGTCGCCGACGTCGCATCGCTGACGAAGAGCTTGGTGCCGTTGAGGACGAAGCTGCCGTTACGTCCCTGCGGCGCGAGCGTGATGCCGCCGGGCCCCCACGAGGTGTTCGGCTCGGTGATCGCCACGGTCAGCACGCGCTCGCCGCTCGCCACGCCCGGCAGGATGCGCCGGCGCTGCTCCTCGGTGCCCGCCTCGAGCACGGTCAAGGCGCCGAGCACGCCCGAGCTGAAGAACGGTCCTGGCAGTGGCCCGCGGCCCAGCTCCTCGTAGAGCACGGCGGCATCGCTCAGGCGGTCGCCGCTGCCGCCGTACTCGGCCGGCAGCACGATCCCGAGCCAGCCCAGGCGCCCAGCCTTCGCCCAGAGATCGGCATCGAGCGACGATTCGGCCTTCTGTAGCCCCACCACCACGTCCACCGGCGCCTCGCGCTCCATGAAGCTGCGCGCGGTGGTGCGGAGCATCTCCTGGCTTTCGGTCAGTGAGAGATCCATCGCTCACTCCGCCCCGTGCACGGTGCCCGCCTTCTCCCTGGTCGAGCGCCCGATGCCGATGCGGCGCGCCATCTGCACGCGCTGGATGTCGGTCGTACCGCCGGGATGGACCGACACGATGCCGTTGCGCTGCTGGGTTTCGAGGAAGCCGGAGGCCGAGCCCCAGGTGGGATCGGTGGTCAGCGCCGCAGGGCCGACAGCCTCGAGGATGGCGCCGGTCATCCAGAGCCCGGTGGTCTTTCGGTAGTACGAGAGCTGCGGGCCCTCGTACGACTTCGGTTTACGCGCGTAAGTCAGATAGAAATTGCGCAGCCCGAAGAGCCGCTGCACCTCGGTCTTGATGTAGATGTCGGCCAGGCTGTCGCGCACGTCCTGCTGCTGGGAGAGCGGCACGCCGTCGCGCTTGGTCTCCTGGCAGTAGCGCAAGAGGCGATCCCACACGCGATTGCGTCCGATCCGGCCGCCGCCGCCGTGCTCGAGCTCGAGATGGGTCGTCGCGACCGTCCAGCCCTTGTTCTCGCCGCCGACCAGCGCGAACGCCGGCACGCGGACGTTGTCGAAGAACACGGTCTGCTTGACGCCCGAGTCGGTGCCGCCTTCGCCTCCGGTGCCCATCAGCTCCATCGGGTGCATCGTGATCCCCGGCAGGCTCGCGTCGATCATGAACCACGAGAGATTCTCGTGGCGCTTGCCCTTCGGGTCGGTGTTGACGATCATCCAGATCCGGTCGGTCCCGTTGTCGCTGCCGACGAAGATCTTCTGGCCGTTGATCACGTAGTCGTCGCCGTCGCGCACCGCCGTCGTCATGTGCACGCCGGCCAGGTCGGAGCCCGCGCCGGGCTCGGTCAGGAGCTGCCAGGTCCGGACCTCGCCCCGATAGATCGGGGGCAGGAACGCCTGCCGCTGCTCCTCCGTGCCCCAGACCAGGATCGAGGCCGAACCGAGGCGCCCGCCGCTGTCGTAGTAGGGCGGTAGGGAAAGATCGAAGCGGTCGACCTCTTCCTCGAGGATGATCGCGTGGTCGACGTCGAGGCCGCCGCCCCCGTACTTCGCCGGCGCCGTGGGATAGAGCCAGCCCTTCAGACCGAGCTTACGGCCGAGGTCGCGCAGCTCGAGGTAGCGCTGGTAATTGTCCTCGGCGTCGAGCGGTGAGCGCAGCATCGAGGGAGCCACGTTCGCCTCCAGCCATGCGCGGACTTCACGCCGAAACCGCTGCTGCTCCTCGGTGTACGTGACCTCGAAATCCATACCGTCTCCTCTCAGCGCCCTGGTGCCTGGGAAGGTAGCACAGTCCGGTAGGATGGTCGTATGGAGGGAACTGCATGTCCCGTCGCAGAAGACACCGGACCCTGATCTGGACGGCCGTCGGCGTCCAGGTGGCCGGGCTCATCGTCGATATCCTCTGGCACGCCCTGCATTCCGACTTCGAGGCCAAGACCGTCGAGCAGATGGTCGTGCATCTCGGGACCATTCACATCCCGATCTACGTCGGTGTGCTGTGCGTTCTCTTGACGACGGCGTGGGCGCTGATCGACCAGGCGCGGAGGCCACCGATCGGGGCGGCGTTTCCGGTCGCCTTCGTGGGAGCCCTCGTCTCGATAGCGGGCGAAGCCTGGCACGCCTTCTCGCACCTGCAGCTCAGCACGAACACCGCGCCGATCGCCGGGACGGTCTCGTTCGTCGGACTCGTGATCGTGGCGACGGCGATGTGGGCAAGCGGCCGTCGCGACGGACGCCGCAGGCCCGCCGACCTCGATCAGCGCCGCGCCGCCTAGCCGACCTCGCCGCGGATCTTCATGTGTAGAGCGCCCAGCACGTCGATCAACGCGCTGACCGAGCGCGCGCCGGCCTGGAACATCGCGGTCGCGTTCAGCGCGACCCACTGAAAACCCATGGCCTTGAGCTCGACCACGCGCGCCAC
>Ga0126376_10001136_pt1 | contig 14136 bp, 13 predicted proteins | sample PanSoiMetPlot_15_FD_92760 | JGI IMG/M metagenome (GOLD analysis project Ga0126376, IMG submission 92760) | Tropical forest soil microbial communities from Panama - MetaG Plot_15 | ecosystem: Environmental > Terrestrial > Soil > Tropical forest > Bulk soil | place: Panama | collected 2016-02-17
ATCCGGTTTCAATTTTGATAATCAAAATCAAAATCAATAAGTGCTCGGGCCGCGCCATCGCGGGGCCCGGTGCGCACGCGCTCTCGCCGTCCGGCAATCGACGCACGGTGACCCCCGTGGTCAGTCCGATGGTTATCATCGCGAGGCCTTTGCGCTATTTCTCCGCCCTGGCCGCCCACGTATGCAGGACACCCTCCAAGCCTCGCCGTTTCTCTCGCCGCCGCCGAGAGTGATCCTCGTCAACGGCTTCGGCGAGCCCTACGACAACGCGGTCGCCACCGCGCGCACCTGCTACAACAGCCGCATCATCACTTCCGCCGATGTGCGCAAGGACGAGAAGGCCCGGGTCCTTCGCGACCGAATCGCGCAAGAGACTTATTTCGCCGGCCACCACACCACCATCCAGCACGCGACTTTCCAGTTCACCATCGAAAACGTCAGCCGTCAGGCGCTCTGGTCGTTTCTTCACAGCCATCCCTTCTACAACTCGGAGCAGGTGAGCCAGCGCTACGTCGAGGTGCGCCCGGGAAACGTGATCCTCCCGCGCCTGCCCGAGCCGCAGGTGGCGATCTACCGCGACGCCGTCGAAGCGATGATGTCCGCCTACCGCGCGTTGATCGAGCTGCTCACGCCGGCGGTGGCCCAGGAGTTCTTCCAGATTTTCCCCGCGCGGCGGCGAACTCCTGAAAAATGGGCCAGCGGGATCAAGAAGAAGGCGCAGGAAGTGGCGCGCTACATCCTGCCGATCGGCACCTTCGCCCACCTGTATCACACGATCTCTGGAATCACCCTGCACCGATACCACCGGCTCTGCCAGCAATGGGACGTGCCGACCGAGACGATGCTGCTGGTCAAGAGCATGGTGGACGAGGTGAACAAGGTCGATCCGCTCTTCTTCAAAAACATCGAGGATCCAATTCCGCTCGCGCAGACGGTCGAGTTTCGAGCCCTGAGCGAAGCGGGCCGGCTGCGGGCCAACGGCGGCGCCGCAAAGATGTACCTTAGGGAGTTCGACGAAGCGCTGGGCCGATTCCGCTCCAGGCTGGTGGACCATTCCCCGCGCGGGCCGGAGTGCGTGGCACAGGGCGTGCGCGATGTCCTGGGGCTGGCGCACTCGGAGCTTTCGGACGAGGCGGCGCTGGAGAAAGTGCTCTCGCCCAAGGAGAACCCGTACCTCGGCGAGTCGCTGGTGTTGACCACGCTGTCCAAGCTCACGCGTGCGCTTTCGCACGCGCACTACACGTTTCAGAAAAAGCTTTCGCACACCGCGGACAGCCAGGATCAGCGTCATCGGATGACGCCCGCTTCGCGGCCGGTGCTGCACGCCCAGTTCGTCGCCGGAGAGGTCGATGCGATCACCCCTGATCTGATCGAAGCCGTCCCCGAGGCGAAGGACCTGTTCGACCGGACGCTCAAAGGGACCTGGCGCGCCATCGAGCAGCTCATCGACGCCGGTGCAAGCGAGGAGATGGCCCTGTACCTTTTGCCCAACGCGTTTCCGATCCGATTCCATGAGTCCGGAGAGCTGCTCCATTTCCATCACAAATGGGTGCATCGCCTGTGCTATACGGCGCAGGAGGAAATCTGGCGCTCGTCGTTGGAAGAGGTGCTGCAAGTCCGGGCGGTGCATCCCGCGCTGGTGCGCCACATTCAGCCGCCGTGCACGCTCAGAAAGGAAGCGAGGCTCACGCCGTTTTGTCCCGAAGGCCCTCGCTACTGCGGCGTGCCGGTGTGGAACCTGGACCTGCCCGACTTTCGTCGGCGTCTGTAGCACAAGCGACATCTTGAATACGAATTTGGTTGGACGCTGGAGGTCGAGGCCGCTACAAGCGCCCCAAGCACCTCTTTCGGGCGTGGATGCGCCCGGCGGCTGGAGGGGAGTTCATGGACGCAAATGTCACTGCAGTGCTGGACCTGATTTTTCGATGGACGCACGTCGTCGCCGGAATCATGTGGATCGGGCACCTCTACTTCTTCAACTTCGTCAACGGCCAAGTGGCGAAGACCTACGACGCCGATACGAAGAAGAAAGTCGTGCCCGAGCTGATGCCTCGCGCGCTCTACTGGTTCCGCTGGGGCGCCGCCTACACGTGGATCAGCGGCTTCCTGCTGCTGGGAATCGTCATCTACGGTGGCGGTGTGATCGTCGCGCCGGAGTCGTCCCTCGGCTCGGGGGTCGCGTCGGTCATCGGGGTGGCGCTTCTGGTGGTGGGCTTCATCGTCTACGACGTTCTGTGGAAGGCGATGGCGAAGAACGAAAAAGCGGGCGTGATCGTCTCGTACATCCTGGTGGTCATCACCTTGTTCGTGATGAACCTGCTGTTCTCCAAGCGAGCGGTCTACATCCAGATGGGCTCGATCTTCGGAACCATCATGGCGGGCAACGTCTGGATGCGGATTTGGCCGAACCAGCGAAAGATCATCGCCGCCACCAAGGCCGGCACCGCGCCGGACGCAGCCCTCGTTTCAACCGCGGGCCTTCGGTCGAAGCAGAACACCTATATGTCCGTGCCGCTGGTCTTCGCGATGGTGAGCAATCACTTCCCCACCATCTACGGGATGGACGGCGGATGGATCGTCCTTGCGGTGCTGATCCTCGTCGGTTGGGGAGTGACGAAGCTCCTCTATCAGAAGGCTGCGAGCCCAGCGCCGGCGCAGTTCTAGCTCTGGGAGCGGGCAAGCGGTTCTCTGCGCCACGCTGGCGATCGCTTGGGGTCAGCGCTAGCTTGCCGGCGGTGATGTCCTGGGTCGTCCGCGCCAGCTTTCTCCTGCCTCTCTTGCTCGGAGCCTGCGACAAGATGCGAAGCCCGAGATCGGTGTCCCAGGAATTCATCGACCGCTACTACATCGAGCGAGATCATCGCCGCGCTCTCGAGCTGGCGGAGGGCGGAGCCGCCGAGCGCGTCAAGGCAGAGCAAAAGCTTCTGGACGGAACGAGCCTTGCCAGCCACACCGGGACGCTGCCGCGGGTCTTCTACAATTTCCAGAAGCAGGAGCCGCGCGGCGAGCAAACGGACTTGACGTACAACCTGACGATCGACTCATCCGGCGTCGAGCTGAAAAAGCAGGTCCTGATCACGGTTGCTCGATTCGGAGAGCGCTACAAGGTCACCTTCTTCAACGAGCGCGACCTGCCCTCTCGCAGGTAGCGGGCGAGCGGAGTAGATCAGGGCGATGGCGCCGATTTACACGAAGACCGGAGACGCGGGAGAGACGGGGCTGTTCGGCGGAGGCCGGGTGGGCAAGGACGACCCGCGGGTGGACGCGTACGGCGAAGTGGACGAGCTGAACGCGGCGATCGGCGTCGCGCGAAGCGCGGGGCTCGACCCCGACCTCGATGAGCTGGCGCAGGCGATTCAGGAGCAACTCTTCACGGTTGGCTCGGTGCTGGCGACGCCGCGCGGAGCGAAAGCGGAGCAGGCCATTCCCAAGGTCGAGCCACAGTGGGTCTCCGAAATGGAGCTGGAGATCGATCAATTCGACGGCGAGATTCCCGCGCTGCGAAATTTCATTCTCCCCGGCGGAAGCTCAGCCGCAGCCAGCCTTCACCTGGCCCGCACCATCTGCCGGCGGGCGGAGCGCAAGGTGGTGCCGCTGTTGCGAACGGGAGTCGTGGGCCCGGAGGTGGTGAAGTTTCTCAACCGCCTGTCCGATTTGCTGTTCACCATGGCTCGGGTCAGCAACGTGCGCGCGGGCGTCGAGGACGTCGTATGGAACCCGCCGAAACCGAAATAGCCGGCGGCGCAAAGCCGATCCTCGAAAGCGCGCTCATTCGCCGCTGGGCGCGGGAGGCGGGCTTCGACCTGTGCGGCTTCGCCCGCGCCGAGCCGATTCCTTCCGAATCACTCACCCAGTGGCTGAGCGCGGGGATGGCGGCGGACATGCGGTGGATGAACGCGCGCGCCGCAGATCGATTGGACGTCGGCCGCCTTCTGCCGCGGGCCCGGACCGTCGTCGCGCTCGCCTGCAACTACTACACGCCGGACGAGAGCGCCCCTGACTCTCCGGTGGCTCGCTATGCGCGCGGCCGCGATTATCACGCGACGCTGAAGGATCGACTGCGCGCCCTTCGCCGCGCGCTGAATGAGCACTATCCGGACGTGCGCAGTTACGCGTCGGTGGACACCGCGCCGGTGATGGAGAAAGTCTGGGCCGCACGAGCGGGCCTTGGATACGTTGGGCGCAACGGCTGCTTCATCACCGAAGAGTTCGGATCGTTCGTGCTGCTGGCGACGATGGTCCTCGACGCGGACGTCGATGGCTGGGCGGCCGGCCCGGCGCCGGATCGCTGCGGAAGTTGCAACCTTTGCGTCAACGTCTGCCCCACCGAGGCGATCGTCGCCGACGCGACGGTCGACGCGCGCCGGTGCCTTTCCTACCAGACGATTGAAAACCGCGGCGAGTCGCCTCAAGAGCTTCGGCCTGCTCTTGCCGGAATGGCCTTCGGTTGCGACATCTGCCAAGACATCTGCCCGCTGAATCTGGATCCGGTTCCGGCGCAGCAGGGGTTTGCTCCGCGGCCGATCGCAAAGCTGAGCGTCGAAGAGCTGGCTGGCCTAAGCCTCGAGCGATACCGGCTGCTTGTCCCCGGCACGGCGGTGGCGCGCGCGAAGTACGACGGCCTTCGCAGAAATGCGATCTATGCATTGGGCGCCGCCCGCGATCGAGAAGCGCTGCCTTTGCTGCAAAACCTCTGCGCCGATCCGAGCGAACTGGTACGAAGCGCGGCTCGATGGGCGATTCGACAGCTGAGGGCGTAGCTCCAACGGTCCGCCCACACGCTCGGCCCGGAGCAATTGTCTACGCAGCGATGGTTTTGCAGACGCTGATCAGCGCGGGGACCTTCTTGGTCGCCAAGCGCAGCCTGCAGGAGATTCACCCGATCGCGGCTCTGGCCAGCCGTTTCCTGCTGAGCGGGATCCTCTTCTGGCTGATTCTGCTTGCCGTCCCGGGCCGGGCGGTGCCGCCTCGGCGCGCCTGGAAGAAGGCTCTCATCTTGGGATTGCTCGCCGGGCCCCTCAATCAAGGTCTCTTCTTCTGGGGACTGTCCCGTTCCACGCCGGCGCACGCCGCGCTCTTCTACGCGCTGACCCCTGCCGCCGTGTATCTCTACTCTTTGCAGCGAGGACAGGAACGCGCATCGCCGAGGAAAGTCGCCGGGATCGCCATCGCCTTCTCCGGCGTTCTGGTTCTTCTCCTCGGGCGAGGGCTGCGCGCAGCGATGGGGCCGCTGGTGGGAGACCTCTTCATCTTGGGTGGCGTCGCGGCGTGGGCCGTCTACACGGCCGAGGGGAAGGCGTTCACCGCCGAGCACGGCGCTGTTCGAGCCACTGCATGGAGCCTGATTGCCGCGAGCCTCTGGATTTTGCCCGCCGCGCCGTTCGTCCTGCTGCCGAGCCAGTTTGCGAACGCGAGCGCGATAGCCCTCGCGGGGATCGTCTACATGGCGGTTTTCACCTCGGTGGTCTCGTACTCGCTCTGGTATTTTGCGCTCTCTCGCCTCGATGCCTCGAGGGTTGCCGTTTTCTCAAACCTCCAACCCGTGATGGCCGCGCTCGCCGCCTATTGGCTGCTGGGCGAGCCGCTCAACTGGGAGATGGCGGTCGGTGGCCTGCTGGTACTGCTCGGCGTTCGGGTGACTCAGACATCCTGAGGCTCGATCGGTCGCGTCCACCCGGGACTTTTAGCCGGACGAAAGGTTAAAAACTGGTTGATGCACCCAGCGGAGACCCGGGCTTCATATCTTTCAACTGCTGGAAGCGAGTGAAGGGAAGGCGATGGTCATTGCCGGCTTCAAGGGCATGTCGCTGCGCGAGTTCGCGAAAATCCTGTGGCGGCGCTCTGAGGACGATGCGTTAACAGATAGGGCTGCCCAGCTCTCCTACTACTTTATCTTCTCGCTGTTTCCGTTCCTGCTGTTCCTGGTGACGCTCACCGCCTACCTGCCGATCGGCGGCGCGGTAGAGACGCTGCTCGACAGGGTCTCTCAAGTGATGCCGCCCGAGGCATTCGATCTGATCAAAGGACAGGTCGACTCCCTGCTTCATCGGCCCAACCCGAAGGCGCTGACCGGCGGGATCATCGTCGCGCTTTGGAGCGCCTCGCGCGGGTTGAACGCCATTCGCATCGTGCTGAATCTCGCATACGACGTGAAGGAGTCTCGCCCTTGGTGGAAAGTCCAGGGCCTCGCCTTGATGATGACGATCGCCACGGCACTGCTCGTGGTCTTCGCCGTCGTGCTGATTGTTCTCGGTGGAAAGTTTGGCGCCTGGCTGACGCACAAAGTCAACTTCGGCGACGAGTATCTGCTGGTCTGGAGGTACCTGCGGTGGCCGGTGACGGCTTTCGTCATCATGGGGGCGCTTGCGCTGACCTACCATCTGCTTCCGGATGTGAAACAGGAGTTCAAGCTCATCACGCCGGGCTCAGTCACCGGGTCCATCTTCTGGCTGCTGGCGACCTGGGGCTTCACCTACTACGTCGAGCATTTCGCCAACTACAACGTCGCGTACGGCTCGATCGGCGGCGTGATCATCCTCTTGACCTGGCTGTACATCGGCAGCCTGATCTTCTTGTTTGGCGGCGAGATGAACGCAATCATCGAACAGGCCGCGGTGGAGGGGAAGGAACCCGGGGCGCGAGCTCCCGGCGAAGCGGCGGCGCCTTCGAGCGAGCGCGCCAGCCACGCATCCCCTTGAGCCACGAAGCGCGCCTCATCCGCTTCGCGGTCTGGACTGCGCTTCTGAGGAGGTCACGCGGGCGCGGATGAGCGCGGGCATCGTTTCTCACTCGGATGCTCGAAGTTGCCGGTCGCGCCGCCGGCCATGCGGCGTCAGTGCGCGCCCAGCCGCTGCTTGATGGGCGCCAGTCGCTCCGCGCCCAGATCGGTGCCGGTGAGGTGATTTTCGGCGATGAACTTGTTGACGTGATCGATTCGATCGGCGGTGGCGGGGTGGTCTGAAAGAAAGGTGAGGGCCTTCGATTCGCTGCCCTGCTTCGCCAGCAGCTTCTGAAAGAACGTCACTAGGCCATGGGGATCATAGCCGGCCATGCTGGAGTACCTTGCTCCGTATTCATCGGCTTCGGTCTCGTCGGCTCGACTGTTGGCGAGCATCGCGCCCTTGGCGGCGATGCCGCTGGCCACTGCTGTGAGCAGCCCCGGGTTCTGGCCGATGGCGAGGGCAACGATTGCATCCAGCCCGTACTCATCCACCATTTGTCGCGCTGAGTGCCGCGCTACCACGTGGCCGCTCTCGTGCGAAAGCACACCCGCCAGCTCTGCCTCGTTGTCCGCCTCAGTGAGAATTCCCGAGTAGACGTAGATGTACCCGCCCGGCGTAGCGAAGGCGTTCACCGTCTTGAGGTCGTCGATGACGTGCAGCTCCCATTTCTGGTCCGGACGATCTTTCTTGGCGAAGGGAAGAATGCGGTCGACGACGCTCTGGACGTAGGAGTTGATCGCCGGATCGGTGATGTACTTCACGTGCTGCTGCTGCTCGAGCTCGTTCTTCACTTGCAGGCCAAGCTGCTGTTCCTGCTCGTCCGAGATCACCGCCTTGGCGGCGGACGTTTCGAGCCCTCTCCGCTGTTGAGCACTGCAGCCGAGTCCCGCCACAGCCGCCAAAAAGAGCGCCCAGACAATGAGTCGTGTCATCGAGATCCCCGAGCCCGGAGGAATAGTCACAGCCGGCTTGCTCGGCAAGCGTTCGGTGGCGCAGAACGCGGGGGCGTGAGGCCTGCCCTCGACTTCGCTTCGCAGCGCCTGCCCCGAGCCGGTCGAGGGGCGCGGGGTGAATGGCAGTTGCTTCGCGCGCGCTGCGGAGCCAAGTTGTTTGCCGACTGGAGGCGTCCATGGCTCGGGCAATCTGGAGTGGCTCGATCAGCTTCGGCTTGGTCAATGTGCCAGTGAAGCTCTTTTCGGCGGTCTCGCCAAAGGAGGTCCGCTTTCACATGGTGCACGATGCGGACGGCGAGCGGATCAAGCTGAAGCGGATCTGCTCCGCCGACGGCAAGGAGGTGCCCTACGAGCACATCGCCAAGGGTTATGAGGTCTCACCCGGCCGGGTCGTGATGATTACCGAGGAGGAGCTGGAGAAGTTCGATCCGGTGGCGACCCACACCATCGACATCGAGGAATTCGTCGCGCTTCCGGAGATCGACCCGATCTATTACCAGAGCTCGTACTACCTGGTGCCGGATCGAGGAGCGGCGAGAGCGTACCAGCTTTTGTTTCAGGCGATGAAGGATGCGAACAGGGTCGGCCTGGCCCGCATCGTCCTGCGGACCAAGCAATCCCTGTGCGCGGTAAGGCCGTACGGAAAATTACTGACGCTTTCGACGATGCTCTACGCGGACGAGATCAATTCGCAATCGGAGATCGAGGGCGTGCCCAAGGAGGAGGCCAAGCCGAAAGGGCGCGAGCTGCAGATGGCCGAGCAGCTCGTCGAATCCCTCGCCGCCCGCTTCCAGCCGGAGAAATACAAGGACGAATACCGCGAGAAGGTTCTTGCGCTGATCAAGGCGAAAGCCGAGGGCCGCGAGATCAAGGTGGCCGCCCGGGAGCGCCCGCCCGCCAAAGTGGTCAATTTGATGGATGCGCTCAAGGCGAGCCTTTCCGCCGCGGACAAGGGCGTGCGGCGCGCGCCGGCGCAGGCGGCGAAGAGCGCCGCGGGGAAGCGACGCAAGAAAAGCGCATAGCGCAGCGGGAGGGTGGCCGTGCCCAGCTCCTCGATGGAAATCGATGTCGATGGCAAGCGCCTGAAGCTGTCGAACCTGGAGAAGGTGCTTTACCCGGAGGCGCAGTTCACCAAGGCGCAGGTGATCGACTACTACGTGCGGGTCGCGCCTGTTCTGCTGCCTCATCTTCGGGGTCGGCCGCTCACGATGAAGCGCTACCCGGAGGGAGTGAACGGGCAGTACTTCTACGAGAAGCAATGTCCATCGCACCGCCCGAAATGGGTTCGCACCGCGCCGATCTGGAGCGAGGGAAAGCAGAAGGCCACCGAGTACTGCGTGGTCGATGACCGGCCCACTCTGGTTTGGGCTGCGAATCTGGCCGACCTGGAGCTGCATACTTCGCTCTCGCTGGCCAAGGCGATTGAGCGGCCGACGATGATGGTGTTCGACCTGGATCCCGGCGAGCCTGCGGACATCATTCAGTGCTGCCAGGTCGCTCTTTGGTTGCGCCAGCATCTGCAGAAGTTTGAGCTTGAGAGCTATCCGAAGACGTCGGGCTCGAAGGGCTTGCAGGTGTACGTGCCGATCAACACCGCGGTGACGTACGACGACACCAAGGCGCTGTCGCACGCGCTGGCGGAGACGCTCGAGCGGGAGCACCCGGCACAGGTCGTCTCCAAGATGAGCAAGAGCCTTCGGCCCGGCAAGGTCTTCGTCGACTGGAGCCAGAACGACGAGCACAAGACAACCGTCTGCGTCTACTCGCTTCGCGCGAAGCAGCGACCGATGGTCTCGACACCGGTGACCTGGGCGGAGGTTGCCGCCGCGGTCAAGCGGCGCGACCCGAGCTTGCTCGCTTTCGACGCAGGCCAAGTGCTCCGCCGCGCCGAGCAGCACGGCGACCTCTTCGAGCCGGTGTTGAAATTGAAGCAGCGATTGCCGCGCGCCAACTCGCGCCGGTCATGAACTTCGGGCGCAGTCGTGGTATGCGATCGCGCGTCGCCAGCCATGCCCGAGCTCCCTGAAGTCGAAATCACTCGGCGCAACCTCGAGCGTTGGCTCGCCGGCCGGCGTGTCGTCTCCGCGGATGCGGAGAGGACGCGAACTTTTCGCGGCGCCAGTCGCGACGCGTTTCAGTCGCTGCGCGGGCGGTTGGTGGACGCGTCGCGGAAGGGGAAATACCTGCTGCTGAGCTTCGAGAACGAAGGCTTGCTCGCGCATTTGGGAATGACCGGCAAGTTCGTCCGCCGAAACCGCGGCGTCGCCGAGCCATACAGCAGGGCGCGCCTCCATCTGGACAACGGCGAGGTAATTCACTTTCGCGATCCGCGGCGCTTCGGAAGGCTGGAGCCGGTGGAGCCGGAGCGACTGTGGCAGCTGGCGCCGATTCGGCAGTTGGGTCGCGATCCGCTCACCGACGGGCTGACCGCCGCGCAGCTGCAAGACGCGGTGGGACGGTCAAAGCAGGCGATCAAGGTCGCGCTGATGGACCAGAGCCGCATTGCCGGGTTGGGAAATATCCACGCCTCCGAAGCGCTCTTTCGCGCCCGAATTCATCCCGCCCGAAAGCCGAGCAGCTTGTCGGCGAAGGAGTGGAAGAGCCTGGCGAAGGGCATCCAGGCGACGATCCAGTTTGCCCTCGATCGAGAAGCGGGTGAGGAAATCGAGTACGTGGAAGAGCCCGGGACGGAGAACCCGTTTCTGATTTATGGACGGGCCAACGAACGCTGTCGCAGGTGCAAGGGTGGTCTGGTCAAAACGATGGTCCAAGCGGGGCGCACGACCTACTACTGCCCCAGCTGCCAACCCAGGAGGGGCTCCCGATGAAATCCAAGGCGAAGGGCCTGGACCACGTCGCCATCGTGGTGAAGGACCTGGATGCGTCGATCGCCTTCTACCGCGACGTGCTGGGGCTCGAGCTGCACGACATCGAAGAAGTCCCCGGCCAGAAGGTGAAGACCGCCATTTTCGGACGCGGAATGGGTCGGATCGAGCTGATCTGCCCAACTTCGGCGGATACCGGGGTGGCGCGATTCCTCGACAAGCGCGGCGAGGGGCTCCACCATGTCTGCATCGAGGTCGAGGATATCGAAGCGGCGATGGCCGAGCTTCGGAAGAAGGGCGCGCCTTTGATCGACGAGGTACCCCAGCCCGGCGCCGGCGGCGCGCGCGTCGCCTTCGTCCATCCCAAGGGAGCGAGGGGCGTTCTCACCGAGCTGCGACAAGGTCCGAAGGTTCGATGAAGCGGCGTGAAACCCAAGAAGGAAATTTTTCCCGAGGCCAGTTTGCGTTGACACGCCATCGTGCCGTGCTTAACTGCCGCGCCTTCCCGAGGTCAGACTGGAGAACCCCTTTGACTGTGAAAGCATGGCTCGTGGCGCTCTTGCTTTGCTGCGCCACCGCGCTCGCTCAGCCGAGCGCCGCTCCCGACGCCGGTACGCCGGCAGCGGCCCCGACCCGATCTGCGGGCAGCTCGACCGAAGAGGAGCTGCGCCGCGAAATGGACGCGAAGGTGGAGGCAGCGAAGAAGGAGATGCGCGAGGAGATCCGCGCTCAGACGGCGACCCAGACCGCGGCAAAGGGGTGGCAGGAAGAGGTCACCGAGGAGAAGCGCAAGCTCGAGCTGTTCGTTCCGAACGGGTACCTGCGAGTGCGGCCGGAGCTCTACAACAAGTTCGACCTCAACCGAGGTACCGACCCCGGGGGGTATTACTATTATCCGCACTCCACGGTGTCCTTCGGCGAGCGAACCACCGCCGGGATCAACATGCGGTTTCGCTTCGAGCCGACGCTGAACGTCTCGGAGGAGGTGCGGATCAAGGCGCAGGTCGACGCTCTCGACAATCTCGTCTGGGGATCGACGCCCGCGTACGGCCTGGCGCAGGGCGATCGCGACAGCTTCACCGTTTTTTCGAACAGCCAGGCACCTCCCACGTCCGGCATCAATTCGCTGCGCGACTCGATCGCGGTGAAGCGCGTTTACGGCGAGGTCAGCACTCCAGTCTGGGGCGGCATTCTGCGCTTCGGCCGAATGGGCTCCCACTGGGGGCTCGGAATGCTGCACAACGACGGCAATTGCCTCGACTGCGATTACGGCGACACGGTGGACCGACTGATGTTCGTCGCCGAGCCCTTCACCGGCTGGTACATCACGCCGATGGTCGATTACAACGCCGTCGGTCCCACGACATGGCGCTTGACGGGGGACAGCGGGGACCCGCTTCCACTGTCCAACCAGGACGCGAGCATCAGCTTCATCCTCGCCATCGCGCGGCGCGACGTCGACCAGCAAGCCAAAGCCAAGCTGCAGAACAACCAGTCCGTGGTCAACTACGGCATCCACTTCGAGTTTCGCAGTCAGAAGTACGACGCCGCGACGTACTATTTTCAGGCTCCAACCGATCCGGGCACGGGTCCAATACAACCGCCTGATCCCGGAAGATTTGGTCCCCCGAGCCCCCCCGGCAGCTACGTTCCGCGGTCCGCTTCGCTCTACATGCCGGACTTCTGGTTCAAGTTCGAGCGGAAGAATATTCGGATCGAGCTGGAAACCGCAGGCATCTTCGGCAGCATCAACGGCTCCGCTCTCACCTTTGCGGACGTTGGTGACATCACCAAGAATCGAAACCTTTCGGTCACCCAGTTCGGCGGCGTCCTCCAAGGAGAGTACCGCCTCGTGGATGGCGCACTCCACCTGGGACTCGAGATCGGGTACGCCTCCGGCGATCGCCGCTGGGGCATCGGCAATCGCCAGGGGCGGCGAGGAAGCGCCCCCGACGGGAGCGGCAGCACGCAGCAGGGCGACATCGATGGTCCGCGGTTCTGCATCGTGCAAACGGTGGATTGCGGCGACAGCGAGATCAAAAATTTCCGCTTCAACCGCGACTACCACATTGACATGATTCTGTGGCGGCAGCTCCTCGGCGGGGTCACCAATGCGGTCTACTTCAGGCCGACGATCAAGTACGACATAACCGAGGGCTTCAATCTATTTGCCGCGGTCATCTATTCGCGGGCAGTTTTCTCACAGGGAACGCCCTCCGGCGCGAGCAACGACCTGGGCGTCGAGTTCAACGCCGGCGTGCGCTACGAGACCGACGACGGCTTCTTCGCCCAGTTCATGTACGGCGTCCTGTTCCCTCTGGCCGGGTTGCAGCAGCCCCCGCCGCCGCCCAACAGTGCGATTAGTCTTCCAGGCTTGGACAACGCGCAGGCCCTTCGCGCGATGCTGGGCATTCGATTCTGATGGGAGCGGGCTGCGCTTGAGCCGAACGCGCATCGCGCTGGGCGCCGCAGCCCTTTTGATCGCGATTGCGGCCTGCGGAATCAAGGCGCCGCCCAAGCCGCCGTACGCTGAAGCGCCTCAGGTCGCTCCGCCGGATGCCGGATGTTGCGCGGCGCCGCCTCGATGAACCATTTCCACTACCGCGGTGGCGTCCTCTGCGCCGAACAGGTGCCGCTCACGAGGATTGCGGACGAGGTCGGCACGCCAACCTACGTTTACTCCACCGCGACGCTGGAGCGGCATTTCCGAGTGCTCACGAAGACCTTCCGCGGAGACCCGCACCTCATTTGCTATTCGGTAAAAGCGAGCTCGAACCTCTCGCTGCTGCGGCTGTTCGCGCGCCTCGGATCGGGCTTTGACGTCGTGTCGGGAGGAGAGCTGTATCGGGCCATCTCCGCCGGGGCGGATCCAGCGAAAATCGTCTTCTCCGGCGTCGGCAAGACCGCCGAGGAAATGGCGAGCGCCCTGAAGGCCGGCATTCTCCTCTTCAATGTCGAAAGCGCTGAGGAGCTCGAGGCTCTGGACGCGGTCGGTGCCAAGTTGCGGCGCCCGGCGCCATTCGCGATACGGGTGAATCCCGACGTCGATGCGAGGACTCATCGGCACATCGCCACCGGCTTGAAGACTTCAAAGTTCGGAGTGCCGTTGGAAGAAGCAGCGCACCTCTACGAGAGGAGCCGCCGGATGAGGGGCGTCATCGCGCGCGGCGTGGACTGCCACATCGGCTCGCAGCTTACCGAGCTCGCTCCGATCGAGCTCGCGGTGACGAAGGTCGCGCAGTTCTATCGGGCGCTGGCGACGCGCGGGTTTGCGCTCAACCTGATCGACGTCGGCGGAGGGCTGGGCATACGCTACGCCGAGGAGCATCCTCCCAGTCCGGCCGAGTACGCGGCGGTGGTCAGACGCGCTGCCCGCGGCACTGGCGCGAGGTTAATCCTCGAGCCCGGTCGCGTAATCGTTGGAAATGCCGGCGTCCTGCTCACCCGCGTGCTCTACCGCAAGAAGACGCCGACGAAGACATTCGTCGTCGTCGACGCGGGGATGAATGACCTGATCCGCCCTGCGCTTTACGATGCCAACCACGAGCTGCTTCCGGTGCGCAAACGCTCGGGTCGCTCAATCCCGGTCGACGTGGTGGGTCCCGTCTGCGAGTCGAGCGATGTGTTGGCGCGAAA
>Ga0126376_10001138_pt1 | contig 14126 bp, 13 predicted proteins | sample PanSoiMetPlot_15_FD_92760 | JGI IMG/M metagenome (GOLD analysis project Ga0126376, IMG submission 92760) | Tropical forest soil microbial communities from Panama - MetaG Plot_15 | ecosystem: Environmental > Terrestrial > Soil > Tropical forest > Bulk soil | place: Panama | collected 2016-02-17
CACAATCCCGCCCCCCGGCTCGAATGCCCACCTAGAGGTGCTGCACCTCTAGCTTCCGTGGCCTGCAGCGATTAGATTCAGAGGTCTGGACATCGGGCGTCAAGATAGTTAAGTAATTAGTAGTGCGTTCGGAGCCAGAGTGTGTTACAGTGAGGCATCAGCACACCTGAGCCTGACGTCCAAGAAGAGCTGATCAACCTCGAGCCGCGGCCGAGCACGCCGGTCGGTAGGCACTTGCAGTTGCTGCGCGACGGAGATCAGATTGCGATCTTTGCGGGCGCGACTCCAATCCAGATCTTCGACGTGGATGATCGCGCGGCGAAGGCGGCGACGATGGCCATGCTGGCGAGGGTGGGGGCAGCTAGCAAGATCGAGATCGGTCAGGCCTTCGGTGTGCACCGCAACACAGTGGCGCGGCTCAGCGATCGGCTGGAGCAGGGGGGGATGGCTGCGGTAGTGCCGGCCAAGCGGGGTCCCAAGGGACCGCACAAGGCGACCGAGGAAGTCCGCCGCGTGATCTTCGAAAACGGCGAGCTGGGAGTCAGGCGCTTGAGCCGTGTGGTGTTGGAACAGACCGGGGTGCAGCTGACACCGGTCCGCATCTTCCAGATCCGTAAGGAGAGCGCCGGGCGACAGATGGGCTTGACTCTGTCTGGGGAGCCAGCGCCGGCAGAAGGGCTGGCCAGTGAGCCGGCCGTGATGCCTGAGCCCGAATCCAGTGCGACAGGGGCGACGGGGTTGCGGACGCCGGAGCCAGCTGTTGTGGTTCCGGAGCAGAGCCGCGGTGGCTATCTGGGTGCCGCTCTTTACTACCCAGCCCTGCAGGCGCTTGGCCTGTTGGAGGCGGCGCGGGAATGCTTCCGGCTGCCCAACTCGGAGCTGTTCGGGGTGCGCGCCATCACCTTGACCCTCTTCTACCTGAGCCTGTTCGGCAAGACGACGGTGGAGGCGGCCAAGCATCTACGCCGCTGGGAGTTCGGACCGCTGGTCGGCAGCGGCCGGGCGCCGGCGGTGAAGACGCTGCGCCGCAAGCTGGCCGAGCTGGTCAAGCAGGCGCAAGCCAGCCGCTTTGCCGAGCTGCTCTCCCGGCACTGGGTGGAGCAGGGCTTCATCGCCACCGCCTATCTCTATGTGGACGGGCACATGAAGATCTACACCGGCAAGCGCAAGCTGGCCGAGATCTGGAACTCGCAGAGGCGGATGCCGCTGCCTGGAGTCCTCAATTACTTCGTCAATGACCAGCAGGGCCGCCCGCTGCTGTTCGTGACCGAAGAAGCCAACGCCAGGTTGAGGAATGCGATGCCCAGGATCATCGCGGCCATCCGCGAGGTGCTGGGGGAGCGACCCTTCACGGTCATCTTCGACCGCGGTGGTTATGACGGCAAGCTCTACAACTGGCTGCGCGAACAGAAAATCGAGTTCATTACCTACCAGCGCGGCAACCCGAAGCTGGCAGTCGATCTTTTCTCTCGCCGTGAATGTCGATTTGAAGGTCGTCGGCTGCGAATGCGCCTGGCTGAGGATGGGGTCAAGGTGGGCAAGTCAGGGCCCTGGCGGCGCATCGTGATCCTGACCAAGGACGGCAAGCAGACGCCGATCCTGACCAGTCTCGGTCCCGAACTGAGCTCAGCCCGAATCGCAGCTCTGATCTTTGCTCGCTGGCGCCAGGAGAACTTCTTCCGCTACATGCGCGAGCAGCACGGGCTGGATCAGCTCCTGGGCTACGCCTACGCCGACGCAGACGGCACTCGCTTGGTCGCCAACCCCGAACGCAAGCAGATCGAGCGCCAGCTCAAAGCGCTCCGCCAGGAGCTGGCCGAGCTCCAGACCAGGCTAGGCCAGGCGGTGCTCGCCGAACCTCGTGACAGCGGGCGCACAGCCCATGGTCTGAAAGTGGCGCAGAAAGGGGCCGTGGGCAAGGTCAGGGGACTGGAGACCCGCATCGCCGAGCTGATCCAGACGCGACGACTTCTGCCGGACAAGGTTCCGGTCGCCAACCTCGAGCAGCATCATGTCATGCGGCTGGAGCAGAAGGCGATCATCGACCGCATCAAAATCACCGCTTACAACGCCGAGGAATGGCTGCTCGACCGCCTCGTTCGGTACTACCCCGAGCCGCATGACATCCGGGACTTACTGCGTTCCTTTGCTGAACTTTCAGGAGAGATCTCCACCACTGCAGATGGAGTGCTAGTCACCCTGGATCCGCCAGACACGCCTCTGCACCGGCGGGCGCTACGTGGGCTCTGTGATGACCTCAACCAGGTCGGCGCCGTCTTCCCGGGCACTGATCTGAAGGTCACTTACACGGTTGCCGTGCACCGTTCCGAGCTGGCCGCTTGACCTACGATGTCCAGACCTCTGAAATTAACTCCTATTCGGCTCGAGGCGCCCGCAGAGCAAGCGGATGACCTCCGCGCCTTCGCTCTTGAAGACCTCGTCAAAGCGGGCCGTGAACTTCGACTCCCGATCGCGGAGCAGGAATTGGCCTTCAGGGCACCGACCTGGAGCTTCCAGGCCAGGTTGCAAGCCTGCTGCACCACCACTCTGGGCTCGGGTTGTAGGTGCAACCGACGAGGTGATCGCGACGGCTGCCCACCTCAATGAAGAAGAGGACGGAGAGCCTGGTCGGCCAGATCGTGTCCACGGTGAAGAAGTCGGTTGCCAGGATCTGCTCGGCGTGCTGGCGGACGAAGTCGCGCCAGGACCGCTGGCTGCAGCGCGGTTCCGGCTCCGAGCTCGCCTTGCCCCGGCACGAAACTCCAGGCGACAGCTCAAAGGGCGAGCCTGGCCGGCCTGGAGGACCTCGTTGGGGCCGCCTACTCCACCGGGCTCTAGCCCGGTCATTCGGCCAGGTCGATCACCCGCCTTGTGCCTGGTCGTAAACCGGCGACAGCCAGGATCAGCCGCTAAGGGCTGCTTTGGAAGACGTCGATTCCAATCCCGTTGCGGTCTGGATCGAAGATGTGGTTGTTCCCGGCATAGGCAGCAACGGAGTGGCCGCCTTTTCCACTGATCACGGTAACCACGTGGTTGTTATTGGCATCGACCACACCGAGCTTTGCAGGTGGACCACCGATCCCGAGATAGAAGTTGTGATCGCCCGGGTTGAACCAGATCTCGTCAGCTCCGGCAACGTCGGGCAGAAACTTGTGGCGTTGGCCATGCCGCACTTCCACCGAGGCGGCGCCATTGTCGCAAGCGCCCAGGAACTTCTGATTGGGACCAAGTGCCAGCCCAGTCGGACCGTTGTCGCAGCCCGGCATGGGGAACGAATCCACCAGCTTTTCGGTCAACGGGTCGAACACATCGATGAAGCCCACCGTCAGCGGCGAATTGGCAGGCACCGCCTGATAGAACAGGCCCGTTTGCGGAACCCACACGGACTGCTCCAATCCATTGCCAGCAGTTGGATGGCCGGGTATCGAAGGCGTTGCTCCAAGCGTGTTGTCAGAGTAGTAGAAGTGTCCCGCGACTCTCTGTGACTTGACGTCGATGAAGGTCAGAAAACCCTCGGCATCGTTGGCAATCAGAATGAGTTGATCCGCCGGATCGTACGACAGCTCATCCGCTCGGAACTTACCGCGCGGATCGGTTTTGATGGTCTTGATCAGCGCCGCGGCGCCGGTGTTGGGTGTTGGGTGTAGCACCTTGATGGTGCTATCGCCATCGCCGACCCACACCAAACCAGCGTCGTCGGTCAGCACGCCATCGGGACCGGAACACGTGTTGCCGCCGCCCGCGCACCTCGCCGGCGGAATCCGCCCAACGAAGACCCCCTGCCCGATGTAACCCCGGAATGTATCGGTCGTGGCGTCAACCAGGTCCACGGCCTTGTTCGTCCGATCGGCGAGGAAGTACTTGCCAGTCGAGTTTTCGACCCAGCTGATGTCGAAGCTCGTAGTACGCGGTGGAGTGATCGTCTTGGTAAAGGTGATTGACTTGTCGCTGGCTGAAGCTGAGCCCGCGCTCAATGCGAGAAGAGTTGTGACAGCTACGATCACAACGAGTGATGACGGTTTGTGCCGTACCATGATCGCTACCCTCCCTCCTCGAGGTGGGAGTCCCTCGCTCCCACGAGAGCTTAACGGATTGGGCGCAATGAGGGTTATGGGCATCAGCCGGACGTCAGCATCGATCACCTTCGTGTGGTACTCGGCGTGCTTCACCAACACCCGTAAAGACCTACCACCGACCGTGTCGATCGGTGTGGTCTCTTCAGCAAGCTGGTGGCACGCGCTCATGTTGGGCGCAAACCGAGTAGAGGTTGTAGTCCAGCGTCCGGCTCAAGGCGCCCCGGTATCAGCGCTCGGTCTGCCGCTCGTGTACCGCTGGAGAACTGCCCTTCCCCGCCGGTGCCAGTCTCCGGGAAAACGCCCGCCGTACCTACATCTTCCCCCGGCGAACGTGCGCGAGTACGGCGAGGTCGTCGCTGCTGCTCCCATGACGCAGCCGAGATGCCCCAGGCCAGCTGATCTGCTGCTGTCGACCCGACCCTTGGTATACCGGGCTCCCGCGCCCGCCGCTCGCCGGCGCATCACAGCCAGCGGCACCCGTGACATAGGTGCTGCCGGTTTCTGCCACGGCCCGTCTCCCTGAGCAGCCCACAGGGCTCGGCGATCTCCCCAGAACAGAAGGAGGACCGAGAGGAGGCGGTCAGCATGCAACGTCTGAGGACGGATTACAGATTGTGACAGAGGGTGTCATATATGCAGGAGCAGGCTGGTCGCATGGGAAACACAAAGCAGAATCCAGTCCTCCACTTCGAAGACGGCCACGTGGTTGGCCTGGTCTAGGAGTGACAGTCGCCGGCGCAACCGAGGTTCCCCTCATCGGCTTTAGACCTGGATGCGCGAGCAAGACAATGTCGTTGAACTTGAGGTCGTCACCCAATGGATGACGGCACGGAAGGGGGCATCAGGCGAGGAAGGTCGGATCCCGGGAGCGTGGACCGGGGGGACTTGAAGAAGGCGTGGGCCCATCGCGCCAGGCCCACGCCCCCTCTGCTGTTCGTCCACGGCGCAGCGCATGGTGCCTGGTGTTGGGACGAGCATTTCATACCCTGGTTCACAGAGCGCGGATTCCAGGCGGTCGCGTTGGACCTGCGGGGACATGGCTCCCGTCGCGGCTCGCCGCTGCGCTGGGTCCCCCTCAGCGCCTATGTGGAGGACGTGAACGAGGCCGCGGCAAAGCTCGAGCGGCCGCCAGTGCTGGTGGGGCACTCGGTGGGCGGCTCGGTCGTTGAGCGCTACCTGTCCGCAGGAGGCCGAGCTGCCGGGGCGGTCCTCGCGTCGCCTGTGCCCCACAACCTGGTCGGGTTCGCGATGCGCTATTCGAGAGCAAACCCGGTCCGGTTCCTCACCATGCTGGCGACGCTCAGTTTCAAGCCCATGGTCGGGACTCCCAGCGCCTTCTCGATCTTCTTCTCCCCGTCAATGCCGCGGAATGAGATCGCCCGCCTGCAGGCTTATGCACAGGAGGAGTCCTTCCGTGCGTTCCTGGATGGGGTCCTGACACCCCTGGCACGGCCCCGCCCTGCCGCTGTACCCACTCTGGTGGTCACCGGCTCGGAAGACGCCATGTTCACCGTCGACGAGGAGCGGAAGATCGCCGACTACCATCGGGCGGAGTTCGACCTCTTGCCGGGCATAGGGCACGACCTGATGCTGGACGTCGGTTGGGAAGGGGTCGCAGAACGCATTGCCCGCTTCGTACGATCGCTGTCGTCGTCCCCAGCGAGCAGCCAGGAGACTCAAGGCAGCGAATAGGTCGCCAGACCGGCGGCCGGCCGGATCCTCGCCCCGGTGTTCGCGAGAATGCTTCCAACCAGGGCGACCTGGATGGCGACCTCGACTTCGAGCAGCCGGCTCGCCGGCCGTTGATCCTGGACCCGCGCCCCAAGAGCTGACTGCCTGCCCACTTGATGCGATCGGGTGCGCTCCTACGCGGCCTCGGTGATGCGCCATCTGGGAACCAGTTGACAGCGACCTCGGTAAAGCACTCTACTAAGGGCCTTGGCGCCGGCCGGACCGCCTGCCGGTGCCCGGCGACAGTGAATTGGGGGCGGGGCTTGGAGGGAAACGAGCCGATGCGCCGCTATTGCGTGAAGGCGCCACGCCTGGCATGAGCGCTGTCCTCTGTCGTGATTAAGGCGGGCTTGCGAAGAGGAGCAGTGCCTATGCGCCGTGCATTTCTACGTCTGATCGCGGTCACCTCGGTTGCCATGCTGGCCTCGGCCTTCTCGATCCCGGCTCTGGCGGACCAAGGTGACAATGTCGGATGGGCCCAATGGGGCCAGAACCAGAAGCACCAGGGCTCTACCACCATCGAGGGACAGGACCTCCTGTCGGTCCTGGCCGACAAGGTCTACGACCCGTTCACTGCGGCTGAGGAAGCCTCCACCGGCGGCGACCTCCTCGTCCACTACCAGGTCCCGCTCCTGGAAGGCAACAGCGTCTACATGGAGTTCAAGACTGGCTCATTCACCAGCAACAACACCTGGAACAGCCAGATCTGGAACGAGAAGCGGCTCGCCTGGGAAGACGGCAGCCTGGTCGAGAAGTGGAACTTCCAGAGCGACTGGAAGCCGGAGCCGCGGCGTACCGTCGAGATCCTCTGGGAGCCGGTCTTCCATGCTGTCCTGGCCGGGAACTTCATCTACGTACCTGGCGCCGGCGGCACCATCTTCAAGCTCGACAAGATCACCGGGGCCAACCTGGGCCGGATCAACCCCTTCGCCACCGTCGACCCGAACGTCTTCGTGGCCGGACCGCTCACCGCCGACAGCCAGGGAAACATCTACTACAACGTGTGGAAGCTGGACCGTGCGGTCGCACCTCCTCCGGCGAGGGCTTTTCTGCTCGACAGCTGGCTGGTCAAAGTCAGCAGCGGCGGCACCGTCTCCAAGGTCAGCTATGTCGACCTGATGGCGCCGGCGAATCCGCCGACCTCGTGCGTCATCAGCTTCGAACCCCAGTTTGTGGCTGCACTGGGAATGATCATTCCCGGGCAAAGCCCCCCGTGGCCACCAAGCCCTAGCTCGGCTCCACCCTCTTATGCGTGTGGGCAGCAGCGGCCGGGCCTCAACATCGCGCCGGCGATCGCCGCCGACGGCACCATCTACACCGGCAGCCGCGCAGCCAACAACAGCCGCTACGCCTACCTGGTGGCCGTCAACCCCGACCTGACTCTGAAGTGGGCGGCTTCGCTTCGTGACCGCGGCATCAACGACGGCTGCGGCGTGTTGATCCCCAAAGCCACCCAGGCACAGCCGGTGCAAAAGGGCAACTGCAGCTTTGACGCATTGACCGGCGTCGACCCGGCGACCAACGACATGCCGGCTGGCCGGATCATCGACTCCGGCACGGCGTCTCCGACCATCCTGCCCGATGGCAGCGTACTGTTCGGCTCCTACACGCGCTACAACATCGCCCGCGGTCACCTCTTCAAATTCAGCTCCGGCGGCCAGTTCCAGGCCTCGTTCGATTTCGGCTGGGACGACACGCTGGCCGTGGTCCCGGGCCAGAACAACGACTTCTCGATAGTGATGAAGGACAACCACTACGACGAGGAAGCCGGCTTCTACTGCAACCCGGCGAGCCAGCCGAACAGCCTGATCGTCTGCGACTCGACCGGGATCCCGGCGGGACCCTTCTACATCACTCAGGTCGATAAGAACCTCGTGCCGCAGTGGAAGTTCCAGAGCACCGAGACCAGGGTCTGCCAGCGCAACGCCGACGGATCGGTGACCTGCGTAAATGACGGTTCGCACCCCAACGGATTCGAGTGGTGCATCAACGCCCCGGCGGTCGACGGTCAGGGCAACGTCTACGTCGAGAGCGAGGACGGCTTCGTGTACGTCCTCGACCAGGGCCACACCGGCGTCTTCACCACCCCCAAGTTCAGGTTCTTCACCAATCTGGCGGTCGGCGCGGCCTACACACCCTTCTCGATCGACCAGGCCGGCTTGCTGTACGCCCAGAACAACGGGCACCTATTTGTGCTCGGCCAGGGCGGCGGCGACGTCAACCAGAACGACCAGAGCAACGGACCCCACACTGTCGGACACTTCGACCCGGACGGCGACCAGAACTGACTATTCCTTCTAGACGGCTCTGAACACCTGAAGGCCCGGCGGCGCGTCGCCGCCGGGCTCTTCATTGCCCACACCTTGTCATTCCTTTCCCAACAAAAAGTAGGAAGGCCGCTGTGAAGCCTCTCAGTCTGGCCGGGCAGGCCCGGGCTCATTTGGCAGCTCGGGCGCCGAGGGGGGCTTTTCGACGACTTGGCGGAGGCTTCCGAGAGGGGCCGGCTCGGGCTGGGGCTCAGGCTCCGGGTCAGCGAACGCGGCCGCTCGGCTGTGCAGGGCGAGCACCACCCCTCAAGGCCTTTGCCGTTGCCGGCGGCCAGCTCCCGGCCCCGGCGCTCGCCCCAGGCGCGGGCGTGAGAGGCGCTGGACGGTGCTGCTGGCTTTCCTTTACCTCATCCTCCGCCTGCTGATCGACATCTCGTTGTTCGAGGTGCTGTGCCGTTAGACCGCCAGCGTCACGTCGTTCAGACGGCCGAGTTTGCCCGTGAATGAGGCGGCCAAGGCGGTTGTACAGCTCCACCTCTGGCTCAGTTGGCGACGATCCCATCAACCGGCGGGGCTGCTGGACGGGAGCCAGCGGCTGGTGTACTTAGCCGGGTGATTTGAGAGCGATGATCCCCCGATTGATGCCTGACGCAGGTTCTTCCCAGCCGAGCTTCGTGCCCGCTTCGACCTCGTCAGCTTCGACCCGCGGGGGGTGGCGTCAAGTACCCCGGTCCAGTGCTTCCCTAGCTTTGGCGATGAGCTGCGGTTCTTCGCGAGTCTGCCCCCGTTTCCCGTCACTCCGCAAGAAGACGTTGCCTTCATCGACGCCTTCGCGCAGTTCGACGCCTTCTGTGAGGCACGCAACGCTGATCTGCTGCCGCACATGTCGACTGCCAATGCCGCTCGCGACATGAATCTGCTGCGTCAGGCAGTCGGCGATGAGAGGCTGACCTATCTGGGCTTCTCCTATGGCACTATCTCGGAGCGACCTACGTGAATCTATTTCGGGACTGGGTCCGGGCGGTGACCCTTGACGGTGTCATCGAGCCGATTGAGTGGGCCACCGGTCGGGACAACCAAGCGGACAGGCTGCCGTTCTCGACCCGCCTAAAGAGGGACGACGGCGCGTACGAGACGCTGCAGCAGTTCTTCGCCCTGTGCGCTCAGGCCGGCTCGGCTCGCTGCGCATTCGCCGCCGGATCCGCGGAGGGATCCCAGGCTCTCGACCACAAGTTCGACACCCTCACGCAGCGGCTGCTGCAGGCCCCGGTGGTCGTGCCGACGCCGGGGGGACCCGTGACCGTCACCTACGCAATCGCCGTCCGCCTCACGCTGGGGGCGCTCTACGGCCCGTCCGTATTGCCACAGCTGGCCGCCGCGCTCCAGGAGCTCTGGCTGGCCAGCGGGGGTGGAGCCGTGGGCGCGCTGCGGCAGACGCTGGCAATGGCCGCGGCGGGCACGGCCGCCCAGCCGTACCCCAACGCATGGATGCCTTTGCGTCGATCGTCTGTGCCGATAGCGACAATCCCGACGACCCGTTCGCATGGCCTCATGCGGCCGCCGAGGCCGACCACCGTGCCCCATTCTTCGGCGCCGCCTGGACTTCCGTCTCCATGCCGTGCGCGAACTGGGAGGCGCGCCACCAGGATCGGTACACCGGTCCATGGGACCGGCCGACCAGCAGACCGGTGCTGCTCGTCGGCAATTTCTTCGACCCCGCCACCAGGTATGAGAGCGCCCTGGCGCTGAGCCACGAGCTGGACAACGCAAAGGCTCCTCAGCCTCGACGGATGGGGTCACACCGCGTACGCCAAGAGCGCGTGCATCGAGCGTCGACCGCTACTTGATCGCTGGCCAGTTGCCGGCGCCGGGAACGGTCTGCCAGCCCGACCAACTGCCGTTCGGGCTGAGCACCTCGCCGAAGGACCGAACGGACCCGGTCCTGGCGGCTGCCGCCGCGCCACGGACCTGAGCGGCGCTTGGGCATACACAGTTGGCACGTGCCCCCCGTGCTCTTTGTATGTCTCGTGACAAAGCTGATGACGTAGCACAAGGTTGGTGAGGTGCGGCGCGGCGAGCGGGTCCAACACCACGGTTTTGAACGACACGAGCAACCAAACGAGCAACTGGATAGGTGCGGTGCCAGGCTCATCTCTCATGTGGCAGCAGTGATCGCAGCGACCCCGAGCGGCCAAGCCCCCAGCGCAAGCACCCGGTGGCATTAGCGCTAGGCTCGGTTTCATGTTCCAGAGCCCGCAGGTCAATTTCTACGTCCGGGACGTCGAGGTGTCCGCAGACTTCTACCGTGACTCGTTCGGGTTCACGGAAACATTCCGCACACCCGAGCTTGGCCAGCCGGTCCATGTCGAGTTGCGGCTTGGGGAGTTCACGCTGGGTCTCGCGGCGGTCGATTCGCTGCGCGAGGTGCACGGGATCACGGCCGGCTCGGGTCCGCCGCGAGCTGAGGTAGCCGTGTGGACCGATGACGTCGATCAGGCATACACGGTCCTGGCGGGCAAGCAGGTGCGCACGCTGAGCGCGCCGCACGACTTTCTCGGCTCGCTGCGCGCAGCCTGGGTTGCCGACCCGGATGGGAACCCGGTGCAAATCGTCATGCGACGGCAGCGTAAGAGTGTCTGATCACGTGATCGGGCGTTCCGGCTGCGGGAGGTGATCGAGGCTGAGAGTGCCGAGTTCCTCGTGCAGGGTGACTGTCCGGCCAAAGGGTTGCACGCAGGCGACGGCCGAGCTTTTGGCGTGACGGTATCGCCGCACGCGGTCACGGCGATGGCAACCCTGGTCGCTGGCGAGCGAAGGCTGGGATCGTCGAACGGCGCGACCCTTCGCTGTGGGGCGGCGAGCGCTCCAGGTTTATGCGGTCCATGGCCGGCGCTGAAGCGTTTCACGCCACCCACTCCTAGTTGTCCTCTGCCGCCAAGCACGGAATAGGGCCACGCCAGCCCACGCCTCCGTCGTTGACCGGGCGTGCGACTCCGGAGAGCACATCCACGTGCTCGCGGACGCCCGGGATCTCGAGCGCCGTGGCTTCGGCCTCCTCGAAGCTCCGGGCCCCGGTTAGCGGTTTGTGGCACGAAGAACGCTCGTGGCAACCAGCCTCTTCAGCTTCATCTAGGGCAACAGCGTGGTGGTGTCCGGAAACGCGACTGCGACCGCCCACAACATCCTCACTTCGGAAACGCTCTATCGAGTCAGCATCGTCCTCCTACTGGTCGCCGCTGTCGTGTTCATCCTCCTGGTCAGGGCCCTTTACAGCCTCCTCAGCGGGGTCAGCAGGAGCCAGGCCTGGTCGATGGTGACGTTCGCGCTGGTGTCCATCCCCATCTCGTTCGTGGGAGCCCTGTTCCAGTTCGCTGCCGTGACGTTTATGCGCGGCGCCAGCTTCCGGTCAGAATTCAACCAGTCGCAGCTCGATGCCGCGGGCATGGCTTCCTCAACCTGTCCACGCAGCTGGCCAATGTGGACTCGATCTTCTTTGGCCTCTGGCTTTTGCCCTTTGGCGCTCTGGTGTATGCGTCAGGTTTCATTCCCCGACCCTTCGGGGCCCTGCTGATCATCAACTGCTTCGGGGGTCAGTAGTCTCCAAGCGGCGTGGCCAGATCGAGCGTTACGCGCCCGAGAGCTGCATCAACCGGTGGGCGGCGTCCAGCGCCGTCTGACTCACGTGCGGGCAGCCCAGAGTGCCTCCCTTCAGTGGTAGAGGTGGCCGGCGGTCAGACGCAGATTCTCCAGGATCGGAGCCAGTGCGAGGGCGGGGAAGAAGGTCAGAGCTCCCAGGATGATGACGAAACCGACAAGCAGGCCGCCGAACAAGGGGGTGCCAGTGGCGAGCGTCCCCGGCCCCGCCGCCACGCGTCTCTTCGTCGCCAGTACGCCTGCCAGGGCGATCACCGGCAGCACAACGCCAAAGCGGCCCAGCCACATGGCCAGGGCCAGGAGCACGTTGTAATAGACCGTGTTTGAGTTGAGCCAGGCGTGAACCACCCAGCCGTCATGCACCTCCATCGAGACGGCTCGGGGGTGAGCTGACCGGCGTCGCTCCGAATCCCCGACCTCGCAGTTTGGCCTCACTAGCCTCGGCCCGTCACGCCGCGCAGCGGCACTTGCTCAGGAGGACCTACCCCGTCCCACTACCACCGTCAATGCGAGGCCATTGTCGCCGCGCAACTCCAAGCGGCCGAATGCGGTAGCTCGCCGAGGATGGCCGAACCGGACCGTGGACCATTCATGGTGGGGCCTCCTCGGCGCTTGTACGCGATGACCGGGGAATCGCCCGGCGGTCAGTCCAACGAATATGCCTCGATCGAATACTCGCCACCCAGCGCCTGACAGGGTTGGTCCTTCTCAACGCTGAGCACATCCTTCACATCCTCTGCTTGAACGATGCTGTAGCCATTGAGATGAGTTGTGGAGCCACTGGTGGACCCATCAGCACGCAGTACCAGTCCATTAGCCATCGGCGATCCCCTGTCAATCAAACGATCCCCGAGCTTGGCGAACCATTCCGGCCAGCCCTCATGTGAGGCATTGGCTGGGGTGGCTGGCCCCACATAGAGCAGCATGAATCTTCCCATGTTCCGTCCTCCGTGGATGATCGCGTTCGTGCTTCGCCCCGGTCGTGTGGCCCTCTTGGTCCCCAGGTTGAAGGATGCGAAGTTGGGATAGCCCTCCTCGATCTTGCACACCCAAGGCGTGCCGTGGACTACGACCGACACCTCTTCGCCCCGCGTGTGGACCGCGCTCACCCGAGGCCGGGCGCGCAGATGCCGGTACCGCAGCGAGGTCCTCGAGGATCCGAAGTAGAAGTGGCCTCTGAAGAACAGTCCGTCTACCGGGGCTACCCGAGGCCTTGCGTCCGCGGTGACCGTAGCCACGTCCAGGATCTGGACGCCGGGCAGAAGGTCGCCCAGTTCGACGGCTGGGATACGCCGCGGTGGCCTGGTGATGCTACGGAGATGCTGGCCCGCCGGGTCATAGCTGCGGTCCAATAGGGACTGCAGCCAGGCGAGGTTGTCATCGGTTTCGTACATGCCTATTCATTCTTGGGCGGCGCGGGCCAAGAAACCAGCTGCTGCGAGGAGGGTGCCAAAGGCCTGATCACACAACATATTGGGGGGCGGGCGGGACAAGGTCAGGGCCAGCCTTCAGGACGCTGGGACGCCGTCGACACAAGATCCCAGCTAAGGTCCCAAAGGCGGGCGGCAGCCTGAGGATCTCGGGCCAGCAGGCTTGGCGTGGCTGGCGCCGTCCCCCGGAAGTAGCGGCCAGTCACTTCGGCTTCTGCGATCTTCATCACCGCTGCGGCCCCGAGTTCGGGTGGTTTGCGGAAGGGACGGCTCAGAGCCAGGAAGAGACGGAAGAACCCGGCCGCCTCCCGGCCCAGGTCGGTCCGTAGGAATCCCGGGCTTAGGCAATTGACGGCGACGCTCCGATCCTGAACGCGCCGAGCCAGCTCGGCCGTGAACAGGATGTTGTAGAGCTTTGTCAGGTTGTACACCTCGATCGGTCGGAACGTGCGCTCGGCCTGCAGGTCGTCCCATGGGATGCTGCGGACCCAGCGGTGTTGCTCCGACGCGACGTTGACGATGGCTGCCGGAGCGTTCTGAGCCAGAACCTCGAGCAGCAGGTTGGAGAGCAGGAAGGGTGCGAGGTGGTTGGTGGCGAACGTCCTCTCCAGCCCATCCTCGGTCACCTCGCGGCTGAACTTGCTGACGCCAGCGTTGTTGACGAGAAGGGAGAGGCCATCGTGCCGGGCAATCACCTCCGCCGCGATCCGGCGGGTATCGCCGATGTTCGCCAGATCGCCTACCAGGATGTGGACCTCAGCGCCATGGCTTGCGGCCCGGACCTCGCCTCCGGCGGCCGCGGCCTGCTCGGGGTCGCGGGCCACCATCACGACGGTCGCCCCTGTCTGCGCCAGCCCCGCCGCCACCGCCTTGCCGAGGCCACGAGTCGCCCCTGTCACCAGCACTGTCTTCGGCACTTTTAACCACCCCACATGAATCATGACCGACATATAACATGACTATGCTAA
>Ga0126376_10001139_pt1 | contig 14126 bp, 13 predicted proteins | sample PanSoiMetPlot_15_FD_92760 | JGI IMG/M metagenome (GOLD analysis project Ga0126376, IMG submission 92760) | Tropical forest soil microbial communities from Panama - MetaG Plot_15 | ecosystem: Environmental > Terrestrial > Soil > Tropical forest > Bulk soil | place: Panama | collected 2016-02-17
ATTGCGCCGGCAGGCGCGTTGTGGTGATCGGCAGCGGCGCGACCGCAGTGACGATCATTCCGGTGCTTGCCGAGAAAGCCGCGCAGGTGACGATGCTGCAGCGCTCTCCGACATATATCGTGGCGCGGCCATCTGAGGATGCGCTCGCCAGGATGCTGCGCCGCCGGCTGCCGACCAAGATCGCTTACACCGCCGCACGCTGGTACTGGGTGCTGTTCGGAATCTATTTTTTTAATTTGTCCCGGCGCAAGCCTGAGGCCGTTAAAAAATGGATCATCAGCCAGGCGAGCGCACAGCTCGGCGCCGACTTCGACGTTAAAACCCACTTCACGCCGAGCTACAATCCCTGGCGGCAGCGGCTGTGTTTTGCGCCCGACGCCGATTTCTTCCGCGCCATCAAGGCCGGCAAGGCGGACGTCGTTACCGACCGGATCGCGACCTTTACGGAGACTGGCATTCGCCTGCAATCGGGCCGAGAGCTCGCCACCGATATCGTCATCACCGCCACCGGGCTGAACATATTGCTGCTTGGCGGCATCCAAATCGCCGTCGACGGCAAGCCAGTGAAGTTCTCCGAAACGACGAACTTCAAGGGCGTGATGTTCAGCAATGTCCCGAACCTGTTTGCCGCGTTCGGCTACACCAATGCATCGTGGACGCTCAAGTGCGATCTCACCTGCGCTTATGTCGCCCGGCTCATCAACCACATGGACCGGCGCGGCTATGTGGCGTGCACGCCGCGCCTGCGTGATCCTTCGGTCGATCCCGAGCCACTGATCGATTTCTCTTCCGGCTATGTCCGGCGCGCAATCGATCAATTGCCGCGCCAGGGCTCGAAGAAGCCGTGGAAGCTCTATCAGAACTACGTGCGCGACCTTCTCAGTCTGCGGTTCGGCTCGGTTGACGACGGCGCGCTGGAATTCGAACGCCGGCGCGCGACCGCCAAAGCCGCCTGAGCCTGATTTGCGCGCGCTCACCCTGAGAACAGTTCGTCAATTCTAGGGCTTAACATCAGGGCGTGAAACGGTGTGCCCGCATTGTCCCGGTTCTGGCGCGGATTTACGAGGCCGTCCGTCCATCCCCTAATCAGCTCGCCCTGCGCCGCCTGGCATACCGAAGCTGCTGCACAGTAATACTACGTGAATTCGAAATCGAAAATTTCACGGCTTCACATCGTCAATGCGAAGTACAATGAGAAACGGCGCTGTTCCCATATGGTTGGGCGCCAGCGATACCGCCAGTCCCGACGTTGCCGGTGCGAAACAGACGTCCCCAAGGGTTATTCCATGCGCGTTGTCAACGTTGCGATAGGTACGGCAGTGGCGCTATGGCTGTTTGTTGGTCTGGCGCTGGCGTGCGCGGGACTGTTGATCCGTCCCCACCCCGCGGACGTCGCGGTCGTTCTGGGTAACGCCGTGCATCGGGACGGCAGCCCGTCCGCGAGACTGGCGGCAAGGCTCGACAGCACCTACCAGTGCTATTCGAAAGGACAGTGCAGGCTCATCTTCGTGAGCGGTGGCATCGATGCCGCAGGTACGAACGAGGCTGCGTCGATGCGCGCATGGCTGGTGCGCAAAGGCGTCCCGAGCGACCGGATCATCGTCGATGCCGCGGGAAACGACACCTGGGCTACGGCCCGTCACGCCAGCGAATTCATGCGCTACCAAAGGCTTGCAAGCGCGATCGTGGTGACGCAGTATTTTCACCTGCCGAGAACCATGCTGGCACTCGAGCGCTTTGGTATAGCCGAAGTCAGCGGCATGTATCCGCCGTTCTGGGAAGTCCGAGACTTTTATTCGATTGCGCGGGAAGCACCGGCGTTCCTGTGGTACGCCGTGCGTCCTCGCTGAACGCTTCATTTCACGAACCGTGCCCGTCGACCTTTGTTCGTCTCCGTCAAGTTTCGCGTCCGGCGACCGTTAGTCACCTAAAGATTCAGTGCGTCGCCGACGGATCGATCGCCTTTGCGCAGATGGAGTCAGAGTGAGGCTTTCGCCGCCGAAAGCCGGATGCGACACAGGGCCCTACGCGGCACAATGGGAACGCACGACCCAGAAGCCACGACGGTGGTCTGGCGTTAAAAGTCCGGCGTCGTGGCTTCCGGCAGCGGGAACAGGTTCTGGTGGAAAACGTCGTCGTTGTTCTCGGCACAGACCGTTTCCAGGAGCTCGTTCTTCACCTTGCGCCAGCGCTGCACCATGTGAAGCGGCTCGTTGAACGTGTCGGAGTCCTCAACGACCACATACGCTTCGAGCGAATTGCCGTCCGCGGACAGCTTGAGGCGCTCGATCACATGCTCCTTTTCCGAGTGGGGCGTACGCAGGTTGTCGATGTAGCTGTTCTTCGTGGACAGCCCGATGGTGTCGACCACGAGCTCGCCGTTCTCGTAGCGGCCGATTGATTCCCCGAACCATGACGGCTTCACGTTGTCCGAATGCTTGTCGGTCATGTAGACGCGGCGGACCATGTGGTCGCGCTGCCAGATCATCCACACCTCTTTTGGAGTCTGGATGAAGTACATGGGCTCAGCCGGGTAGAGCAGTTGCCCGGGCACCCCGCCCGGGTAACAGCGCGCTTGCGCCGCGAATCCGACCGCCCGCTTGCCACTGATGACCTCTTCGTTCGACTCGCGCATTTGCGTCGCGGCCCAGGGCTTGAGCACCGGGTCCTTGTAGTTGCCGAGGCGCACCGTCACCTGCCGGCCATTGGCCCCGACGTTGCCGACATAGGGATGGTCGGGGTCCTGTTTGATGGGGCCGCGGCCGGTGCCCGGTGGCGGGTCGAACCAATCCGCACCGGACAGCCAGGCAAAGTTCTTCGACGCAAGATTGGGGATGTGGTCTGTTGCGGTCTGCGCGGAAACCGGCGCGGCCGTCATGCCGAGAGCGAGCCCGAGTGCCGGCAAGGTATATCTGCACCTGAGGTCAGGAGGAGATTTCATGACGAGTACTCTCTGTTTCTTTGGAAATGCTGCCGACTTGAAGCGCAAACGTAGGGTGGGCAAACGCGCGTTTTCGCTCTATGCCCACCCGACGACTCGTCCTTATGGACGTCGTACGCCTGCCACCGATGACAAGTCGCGATGCGGCTCGCCGCAGTTGTAGTCCTCGATGCGGATGTCGTTGCGCAGCGTGTAGACGAAGCGCGCCTGCCAATCGCGCGTGTAATATTGCGGGTCGTGAATGGTGACCACGTCCTCGAGCTGGGTCGGGCTTATCTTGCGGATGCGCTCCAGCGTGGTCATCTCGTCGGTGTGCGGCGCGCCGCCGGCGTCCAGGAAGGTCTTCTCGTTGAAGCCCGCGGTTTCGATCACCAGCGTATCGCCATCGAAGTGGCCAACCGAATGGCCGTTGTAGAACGGCCACGTCTCCAGTTCGTCAGCGCTCGGCATCGGCTTGTCCATGGCGACCGGGCGGACTTGGTGGCTGAGTTCGTAGATGATCGTGATCTGTCCGGGCGGCCCGTAGATGATCTCGAACGGATAGGGGTTGGCCAGCACCCGCGGTATCCCGTCAGGCACACAGAACCTACGAGCGTTGTCGATGATCGAGCCGTCCTTCAGGCCGGCCACGTTCTTCTCGTAGGCGGCCTTGCCGTTCGGCGTGAGCGGCAGTTCGCCGCCGCCGACGAGCACGATCTTCGCATGATATTCAGTCGCCCAGTAGATTCCCGACAGGTCCGGCACGGCGTCGGCCGCAGACGCGTTTCCCACCAACCCGAGGGCAAACGGCGCAACGAAGCCTGCAAGAAGGCGAAAATCTTTCATTGAAGTCCTCCCAACTGTTTTTGTACCCGAGGCAGTGAGCGCAAAGCGTTTCCATTCGAAGCGCTTTCGCTCAAAGCCCGTTGCACGGAGCGATTCGCGAACCCTCAGTGCGGTTTCCGATATGATTGAACGCCCCTCCCGCGTACATGCCCGCGGCTTATCGCGGGCATCCACGTCTGTCCCCTCCTGACCGCCTCCGCTTGCGGGGGGAGGGCAGCGAGTGTGAAGCAAGCAAGTCGTGGATGGCCGCGACAAGCCGGGATATCCTCAACGTAATCGTAAATGCACCAACGCGCGCGTTGTTTTCGTCAGCTGCCAGGTTAGCATGCCGGGGCGCCGAAAAAAACCAACGGCTATCGCCTGATACCTCCGGCTTTGTCGTTTTGCCGTCTCAGCGTTGACCTCAGTGATCGGTTCTCCTAGTCTTCCAAATCAAGCTCCCGAAGAAGGAGCAGAGCAGAGAGAGTTTAGGAGGCGCCGATGAGAGTCAGAGCACTTGCGGTTGCGGGCATCGCCACCATCGCCATTTATGCGATCCCTGCCGTTGCCCATCATTCCTTTGCGATGTTCGACGCGTCGAAGACCGTAACTCTTGACGGGGCGGTCAAGGAATTCCAATGGACCAATCCGCATGCCTGGATCATGCTGAACGTCGCTAGCCAGCAAGGTCAGCCCGCCGTGTGGGCGATCGAACTCAACGGACCGAGCGGCTTGGCCCGGGACGGCTGGAAGCCGAAGACCCTTACGCCCGGAATGAATGTGTCCGTCACGATCCACCCGTTGCGCGATGGCACCAATGGCGGCCAGTTCCTGAAGGTCAAGTTGCCCGATGGGAGCGAGATGGGACGCGGCGGTCTTGCGCCGGCTACGGCCACAACTCCGCCGGCGACGCCGTAAAGGCTCTCGCTTCTGTCGATCTGACAGCATCCGAGCCGTCGACCAAAGCCAACGTTGGAAGGGCGAGCGGCGCAGTCGAACCACGCCCGTTGTTGGGGGGAACCTCACGGGCGTTGTGCTAGGCTGCGTGCTGGCTTCATCGGCACGAATCGATTGCTGCGATCGCTGGGCAGAGGAGCCGCCGACCAAGCGGCTGAAATCTCTGTGATTGACGGATTAAGAGAGCCCGTTGTCGCTCTCATACGCATACTGGGCCTGTTGGACGGACGCGGAACGGAATTTCGATATCGACCGTCAATGTCGCGGTCGTGCTGCCTCGCACCACCATGAAATGCACCTTGTTCGCGTCGATGCCCGCATGCCGCCCGACCAAGGCAAAAATCTCCTCGCGCAGGACCGACAAGAGGTCTGCGTGGCTGATCAGGCTGCGGTCGTATTCAAGCAGGCTTTGCAACCGTGCGCGCGCCACCGGCGCGGAACCGGTGGGTGTTTGGATGAAGTGGTTCATGCGGCTCTCCGTCCCAGCAATTTCGTCAACAGGCTCTTGTTTTCGCAGGGGACCGTCATTTCGACCCATTCGCCGTTGATCCGCCGTGCGGCGTCGACGTAGGCGCGGGATACCGCACTCTCGCGGCCGCAGACTGTGATCGGCGCACCAAGATTGGAGGCGCGCAGCACGTCCTCGCTCTCCGGAATGATGCCCAGCAGAGGTACCGGCAGCACTTCACGAATATCATCGACGCTAAGCATCTCACCACACGCGACGCGCGCCGGATCGAACCGCGTGATCAACAAATGCCTGTCAAGCCTCCCCCCTGTCTCGGCTTTCAGCGGCTTGAAGTCGAGGAGGCCGAGAATGCGGCTGGAATCTCGCACCGAGGAGACTTCCGGATTGACGACAACAACCGCTTCATCGGCAAATCGCATGGCCAGTATCGCTCCACGCTCGATACCGGCCGGACTGTCGCAAATCACCCAGTCGAATTGATCGCGCAGTTCGGAAATCACTCTGGCTACGCCATCCTCCGTCAAGGCCTCTTTGCCACGAGTGCGCGAGGCCGGAAGCAGATAGAGCGTGCCCAGGCGTTCGTCTAAGAGGAGCGCTTGGGACAATTTCACCGTACCCTGCACCACATTGGTCAGGTCGAACACCACCCGCCGCTCCGCACCCATCACCAGATCGAGGTTGCGCAGGCCGACATCGAAATCCACAACGACAACATGTTGACCCCCCCGAGCCAAAGCGGCGCCGAGTGCCGCAGTTGATGTGGTCTTGCCGACGCCTCCTTTGCCGGATGTCACCACAATGACCTTACCCATCGCGGGTCCCCTCCAACTGATTCGTCCACAGCTTTGTAGCGTCGCCAACACAACGGCGCAATCATGGCGATACTGCGCCCGTTCCAGGTCGCGCGACGGCAAATCATACCTACGGGTGACTTGGCGAAACCCCGTCTGTGGGTTTCCGGAGATCATTCTGTCGCCGTCAAAATCCCCGAATATCGGTTACGAAAAACAATCTGCGCCGGATCAACGGGCGGGTTCTGATGCGGCATTTTCTGGGTCGCCGAAGGCAGGCCTTTTCCAAGCTAAAACCACGCCATAACGAAGGTCCCCGAGAGGCTGCCGGCGGCAAGCAGAATTTCAAATGTTTCTGTTTGTTCTATTAGAATGTGAACACATCTGCGCCACGCAGCCAGATTGATTGTTTCGCATTCTGAGTGAGTTACTCACTCCCGTTGCACGTCCTGACGCTGCGCTGCGATATTAAAAGATGTGCCGCTTCACCGAACCGCCATAAAGCGCCCTTTGTAGTGTCGCAATCGAAACCAAGATTTAATTTTGACCGAATCGTAGGGTGGTCCCGTAACGTACCCGTGCGTCGTGGCGTGTGTGTTGTGGGCCTCTTTAAGGGGACGATGACGTCTAATGGGGGACGCAGGCTCGTGCGACCCGGTGCTGGCGGTGAGTGGTCGGCGCGGGCGATTGAGCTCCTGGCTCGTGTAACGAGCGAGGAGGCTTGGCTACGGCTTGCGTTGTTCTAGGTCCGATGTGTGTTGAGTATGCGCAAGCTCTGATGGCTGCCCTGGTCCGCCCCACCCTCCCGTGCAGCAACGGTGAGCGAATGACGTGGTTTGGCACGAGGATGTCTGGATTTTCAATTCTGACAATCTTGAGCCAAGAGCCATCGCCGCTCAGGAGGTGTCGTCGGCCTGATTGCTAGGGGAAAAACAAGGGCAACCGCGGATCGTACATGACAAAGCAACTCGAAGGTGAGCGCGTCGGAACAGCGCCGCTCGTGAAGGATGCACCTCTGCCAGTTGCATCCCCGAAGAAGCCACCCTCCGTAAGAATGAAGATTGCGTCGGTGCAATACTCCGGGGCGATCGCCACCCCGAAAGGCGATATCCCGTCGTGGCGAATCACATTTCTGTTGGACGCCGAGCACCTGCTGGCGACTTCCCTCACGGTGCAGGCGACCGGAGCAACCGACGTCATCGAGGCCCGCGAATCGGGCCTGAACATTCTGCGACAGTTTGCACAGGAGCTTCTCGACGCAGCCATCGTGTTCCATGCGTGATGCCCTGCGACGCAGTTCCGCCAATCCTTTTGCCGCCTCCCTCCTCCCTGCTTGCGGGGGGAGTGGTCGGAGGAGGTCATGCCGACGGCGGGGTTGACCGGTGCCTTAATTGCGCCACCGCGCCAATGGCAATGCCGAACAAAACCGGTTAAGGTGCCGCAGCTGCCGACGATCGCGTTGAGGTTGACGGTAATCGATTGCGCTCACATCAAACCGAAGACTGGAAATATCAAGCTTGAGTGACGAAGCGGAAATCGACGGCGAGGTCGAGGAGGCTGCGCACGCGCTCGATGCCATGATTTCCGCGCATCTGGCAGCTGGGGCGAATCGATGCGTGCTGGCCGCCGCCTGTGTCTGGGGCGGCGTCAAGGAGATGAGTGAAATAACGAATTCCCAATCCGCTGCCGCCGCCCTGCGAACCATTGCCGACCAGATCGATCCGCCGCTTGACGCATCACGATCCCGCGGTGGCGTTCGACCCGACGCGGCCTTGATGGCAGCAGTGCAAGAGCATGGGCGCAATCGGGGCGCCCTGAAGCAAAGGGACGACTCGTCGCTGGGCTCTTTCAACCAGGAAATGGCCAGCGACGTGGTCGGAGAGGCGATCGACCTCATCGATCAGGCCCAGCCGGCCCTGGCGCGCGCATTGCTCATGGCGCTCCGCGCCCGACTCATCGCCAACCCTCGAGCACAGGCCACGGTCTCGCGGCGTCGGTGGGGGGTCTGAGGCTGCACGTCTCGCCCATCTACCTGCCCGCGCGCGAGGCAGGGGACTATCGCGCACTGCCACTGCCCTCACTCTCCCGCTTGCCGGGAGAGGGCGGAATTTGAGCGCTCTGCACCCAAATTCCTGAGGGGCTCTCCGCGAGTCTCAGCCTGTGGGAAAGCCCACGTCGCCCCACCCCCTGCCTGCCAAGTGGGAGAGGGAAAAGCATTGGGCGCGACTTGCGATGGCGTGCGAGAGGGGAGTAGGCACTCGAAGCGCCGTCCAATCGCGGCAGCGGTTCAATTCCTTGCCCTTCCGCAATTGTGTGATCGGTGTATTCTTACGTCGATCCGTCCTTCCAGCCGGAGGGACACGCAAGACTGCGCGATTGACGGAGGGAATGCATGTTGTACCGGGGCTTGTTCGGTGCTGCCGCAGTGGCGGGTGCGCTGGCCTGGTCGGTGGTGGGCGCCGTAGCGCACGATGAGACCAAGTATCCTGACTGGAGCGGCCAGTGGCGGCGGGCGCCCGGAACCGGCATCGTCTGGGACGAAACCAAGCCACGCGGGCTCGCGCAACAGCCGCCGCTGACGCCCGAATATCAGGCGATCTGGCAGGCCAGCATGGCCGATCAGGCCGCCGGCGGGCAGGGCGGGGACACGCGGGTGACCTGCAGGAGCAACGGCATGCCGCGCATGGCGATCATCGTGCGGCCGCTGGGGTTCTTCATCCAGCCGGAAATGACCCTGGTGGTTTACGACAACAACATCCCGCGCTGGATCTATACGGACGGCCGCGAGATGCCGAAGGGCGCCGAGCCCACCTATGCGGGCTATTCAATCGGCAAATGGCTCGATACCGACGGAGACGGGCGGCTCGACACGCTTGAGGTCGAAACGCGCAACTTCAAGGGCCCGCGCATCTACGACGACAGCGGCATCCCGCTGCACTACGATAACGAGTCCGTCATCAAGGAACGACTCTCGCTCGACAAGTCGAACCCGAACATACTCCTCAACGAGATCACCACTTATGATCATGCGCTGACCCGGCCGTGGACGGTCGTCAAGCACTATCAGCGGGTGCCCGGCCGAGTCGAGTTTCACGAAGACCTGTGCAACGAGGACAACCACCACATCTACGTTGGCAAGGAAGGCTATTTCATCAGCGGCGACGGCTACTTGATGCCGACCCGGAAGAACCAGACGCCACCCGATCTGCGCTATTTTAAACAGACGCAGAATAGGTAACCCCCTCCGCTAGCCCTGTGAGGAATCGCAAAAGCGGTGGGCGCAACAAACGATGCACCACATGGAAACCACAATGGACCAGCGGAACTTCACGGGCGACTACGACACCCTACTTGAACTCGTCAAAACCCGCGTCAGCGTGCGCAATCTCAAGCCCGATCCGATCCCCGATGATTACGTGACCAAAATTCTTGAGATTGGGCGCTGGGCCATGTCGGGCGCCAACGGCCAGCCGTGGGATTTCGTCGTCGTCAAGGATGCCGCGATCAAGAAGGAGCTGTTTCGCATCTACGCAGAGGAGAACAACGACTTCATCTATTGGATGGAGCAGCAGCGCGACTTCAAGCTTCGCCATCCTTCCTTCCAGATGACCCACGACGAGGCGCTGCAAAAGCAGCGCACCGCCGTCGGCTGGTCGATCGCGCCGGTGCTGATCGTCATTTTAGGCGACGGGCGTCGCCAATGGGCGACCGTTCAGGGCGCCCACACCTTCGGGCGTGACCAATCGCACCTGACCGACGGGCTCGCCAACACCGCCATGATGATGCACCTCGCCGCGGGCGCGCTCGGTCTGGGCAGCCAGCACGTCACCATCCACATTCAGGAACCGTTCAAGCGCGTGCTCGACGTGCCGGACCTGATCACATTCTCGCTGATCATGCCGATCGGCTATCCGGCAGTGCCGCCCAAGGAGGGCGTCCGCCGGCCGCTGGCCGACATCGTGCACCAGGATAAATTCGACATGTCGAAATACATGACCAATGAACAGTGTTTGAAATATCTCTATGCGCTGCGCGAAAAGACCGTGCCAGTCTACAGCCACTCCTATACGGGCCGCCCGCCGCTGCCGGACGCGGGAAAAAGGTGACGGCAATGCAAGCGTTGCGGTGTAAACGGATCGAGTGCAGCGGGCCCTCACCTCTCCCCGCAAGCGGGGAAAGGGAGCAGACAGCCATCGGCCGTCTCGTCGCGGGGCCAATGGTCACCCCCGTCACTCGATTGTGGCTCGGCTTCATAGTGCTGACTGCCGCGCTCCTGCCTGTCGCCACCTCATGTCTCGCCCTCGACACCGTCCGCCTTGGCAAGGCGGTGCCTAACTCGTTCGCCTTCGGGGCGGCCGAGGTCGGGATCGACGCCAAGATTTTCGCTGGCGAAGGCCTCGACGTCGTGGTGTCAAGCTTCCGGGGCGACGCGCAGTTGCAGCAGGCGCTCGCCGCCGGAAGTGTCGATGTCGGCCTCGGCTCGGGCCCGGGCCTCGGCTTCCGGATCAAGGGCGCGCCGGCAATCGGGGTCGCGGCCATGTACGGCCCGCCGCGAAATCTGGCGCTGCTGGTGCCGGCGAAGTCGTCGGTCAGGAGCGTCGCGGATCTCAAGGGTAAGCGCATCGGCGTCACCACCGCCGGGTCGCTCACTGAATGGCTGGTGCGTGAACTTTCGCGGCAACAGGGCTGGGGGTCGGACGGCATCGTAGCGACGCCGCTTGGCCAGATGCAGGCACGGCTTGCTGCCATGGACCGCGGCGAGCTCGATGGTGTCGTGCTGGAGGCTGCCAACGGCTACGATCTTGAGGAAGCAGGCCGCACCCGCAACCTCCTTCTGTTCGGAGATATCGTCCAACATTTCTACACCCACGTGATCTTCGCCACCGACGAGATGGTGGACAAGCGGCCGGAATTGGTGACGCGCTTCTTGCGCGCCTGGTTCAAGACAGTCGCCTTCATGAAGGCGAACCGCGAATTCACGGTAAAATCCGAACAGCGCACCATTGATGTGCGGCAAAGCGTGGTGGAAAAAATCTACGACGCTCAGATGGCCGGATTCTCCCACGACGGCGCCTGGGACCCGCAGGCCATCGATGTAATCCGATCGTCGCTCAAAGAACTGGGCATCCTGCCGACGATTCCCGACGCGAAGGCGCTATATACCGACAGGTTCGTGCCGGTACGGTTCTGAGGGCATGAGCATCGTCGGCATCGACATCGGCGGCACCTTCACGGATCTGGTTGGTTATCAGGGCGATGTCATCATCACCGCCAAGACACTGACGGTTCCGGCCGATCCGACAGTCGGCGCGGCGACGGCGCTGTGCCTTGCCGGATGCGATGTGACAGGCGTCCGCGAGCTGCTGCACGGGTCGACCATTGCAATCAACACCGTGCTGGAGCACCGCGGAGCAGTGACTGCGCTTGTCACCACTGAAGGCTTTCGTGACATCTACGCCCTCGGGCGCGGCAACCGCCCGGACGCCTTCAATCTCGACTTTCACCGGCCGCGTCCGCTGGTACCCCGCGATCTCACCTTCGAGCTCTGCGAGCGCATGAATGCCGCGGGCGAGGTGCTGCGCCCGATCGATCCCGGCGCCGTCGAAACCTTGGGGCGTCGTCTCGATGCGCTCGGCATCGAGGCCGTGGCGATCTGCTTTCTGCATTCCTACGCCAACCCGGCGCATGAGATCGCGGCCGGCGATGTGTTGCGGCGCATGTGTCCGCACATCTTCGTCACCACGAGCCACGAAATCCTGCGCGAATATCGCGAATACGAGCGCACCTCCACGACGGCGCTCAACGCCTTTGTGGGACCGCGCGTCAGCAGGTACCTCGAGCGATTCGAGGACTTCGCCCGTGCCGAGAAATTTTCCGGCCAGATCGCTATCATGCGTTCGAATGGCGGCACCATGTCGATCGGCGAGGCGAGACGCCAGCCCGTCGCCATGATGGAATCCGGGCCCGTGGCGGGCATGATCGGCGCCGCCCACCTGGCGCGGGTTCTCGGCATGAAGCAGGCGATCGGTTTCGACATGGGCGGCACCACGGCCAAGACCGCGCTCATCAACGATGGCGTCCTGCCGATCGAAGAAGGCTATGTGATCGGCAACGCTTTCACGGGGCAACCGATGCAGCTTCCGGTGGTCGACATCGTCGAGGTCGGCGCCGGCGGCGGTTCGATCGCCTGGATCGACGACGGTGGCGGCCTGCATGTGGGACCTGTCTCGGCAGGGGCGGATCCGGGGCCGGTATGCTATGGACGCGGCGGCCGACAGCCGACCGTAACCGACGCCGACCTTGCGCTCGGGCGCCTCAACCGCAATCGCTTTCTCGGCGGCGGCATGAGGCTCGATAGCACTGGCGCCGAGGCGGCGCTGGCTAAACTCAGCGCCCGGATCGGCTTTGACGCGATCACGGTGGCGCTTGGCATAGCGACGATCGCGGATGGCGCGATGTCGCTTGCGGTGCGGGCGGTGTCGGTCAATCGCGGCGTCGATCCGCGTGACACCGCTTTGATTGCCTTTGGCGGAGCGGGGCCGCTCCATGCCGCCGCGATCGCGCGCGAAATCGCGATTCCGAAAGTCATCATCCCGAAACTGCCGGGCAATTTTTCCGCCCTCGGGATGCTGATGGCCGAATGGCGCCAAGATTTCGTCCGCACCCTCATCGGCGAACTTGACCGCCTGGAACCTACGGTGGTGTCGCAGGCCTTTACGGATCTGGGTGATGCCGGCGCGGCGGCGCTCAAACGCGACGGCCTCTCGGGCGGAACGTTCAAATTTGCCGCTGACCTGCGTTACCGTGGCCAGGAGCATACGATCCCGCTACCGGTCGCCGGCCCTGACGATCTGGTCGCGGGAGCGGCCGAGACCCGGCAGCGTTTCGACGCGCAACACGATAGCCGCTACGGCCACGCGGCCCCCGATCAGTCGATCGAGATCGTTAATGTGCGCCTGGTGGTGACGGTGGCGCGCATGGACGATACGATCTCCCGCTGGCTCAGTGCGCCGTGGCAGGCAGAGCCCGGACGAGCTGAGGAGCGCCGCAACGTCGTCTTCGATGATCCGGCACGCCCGCTCGAAGCTCGCATTTTGTGGCGGCCCGCGCTCGCTGCCGGCGCGAAGATCGCTGGTCCCGCCGTGATCGAGGAGCCGAACTCGACGACGTTCGTGCCGCCGGGCGATCATGCGAGGGTCGATCCGTGGGGCAATATCGTGATCTCGCTTAGCGGACTTCTCCCACCGGGGTCGCAGCCATGAACGACAAGACGCCTCGGCTCGCTACGCGGCCATCGACATTCAACGGTGGGGAGAGCAGCCTATGATGACCGCGGCGGCGTCACTGACAGCGGAAAGCTCAAGTCCATTAATGAGGTCCAATACCGCATCTCGAGCAGTTGTTGATGGCTGACGGGCGCCGGCATCCGGAGGGCGTATTCGTGAACATTCTTGTCGATTACTTACAGGCGCTGAAGATAACTCCGGAGAGCGTGTTGCAGTGGAATTAGATCCGCCAGACAGCGCCACTTCACTCCCCCAACGCGGCGAGAGTGAAACGGGTCCGATCACCATCAACCCGATCACGGTCGAGGTCGTGCGCAACGCCGTCAACGCTTATGCGGACGAGATGGCGACGGCGTTGTGCAAGTCCGCCTACAACATGATGATCTATGAGGTGCGCGACTTCTGCTGCGGGCTGATCGACACGCAAGCCCGCATGATCTCGCAGAACCGCGGCGGACTGCCGATCTTCCTCGCCGACCTCGGCATTGCCGTGAAAGACGGCATCGACCGCTACGGTCTCGATGGCTTTGCGCCCGGCGACGTCATCATCATGAACTACGGACTCGTTTGCGGGCAGCATCTCAACAACGTGGTGGTTTACGCGCCATGCTTTCACGAGGGCAGGGTGGCGGCGTTTGCGGCGAGCCGCGCCCATTGGGTCGACATCGGCGGCAGCCGGGTCGGCTTCGGCTCGGTCGAGACCACGGAGATCTACCAGGAGGGCCTGCAGTTCCGCTCGCTCAAGATCTACGAGGCGGGCAAGCGCAACGAGACGCTGTGGCAGATCATTCGCGACAATGTGCGTTTGGCCGAGGCGGCGCAGGGCGACCTGCGGGCGCAGGTCGCGGCCTGCCAGCTCGGCAATCGCCGCTACGGCG
>Ga0126376_10001141_pt1 | contig 14113 bp, 14 predicted proteins | sample PanSoiMetPlot_15_FD_92760 | JGI IMG/M metagenome (GOLD analysis project Ga0126376, IMG submission 92760) | Tropical forest soil microbial communities from Panama - MetaG Plot_15 | ecosystem: Environmental > Terrestrial > Soil > Tropical forest > Bulk soil | place: Panama | collected 2016-02-17
CTGCGGGATTTGCGCGGATTCTCGCGGCACGGAAGCTTTTGCTGCGGCTTGACGCAACGATTCTTGCGCCCTGTCCCGGCGGTTATCCCTGCCCGATGACGGCGCCTGCTTGGTGCCATTTTGCCGAGCGCCTGCCGCGCTCGCGCGCCCATGTGCGGGCCAAGGGCGTCCACGTTCCGTTCGAAGATGAAAAGTTTTCCTATCTCGCGGTGGCGCGCGGCCGGGCGGATCTCGCAGCCGTGTCGGGGCGAATCGTAGGCCAGCCGCATGCGACCAAAGTGGGGCTCACGATGCAGCTTTGCACTGCCCAAGGGATCATTGAGCGCCAAGTGCTCAAGCGCGACAAGGCCGCTTACAAGAGCCTCGCGCGGAAGAAATGGGGCGACGCGCTGTAGCCAATTTTGGCCGCGTGTGCTTGAAAAACGGGCGCTTGAGGGAGGCGAACACATGCACCTGGACCGGCCGGAAGGTAAGCCCGACGAGACCGTCGGCTGGGGCAGCGACATTGCGGCCGAGATGCTGCGCCGCTTCAACATTCCCTACGTCAGCCTCAATCCCGGCGCGAGCTATCGCGGGCTGCACGATTCCATCGTCAATCACCTCGGCAACGACAAGCCGGGCATTCTCGTCTGCCTGCATGAGGATCATTCGGTGGCGATTGCGCATGGCTATGCCCGCGCAACCGGCGAGCCGATGGCGTGCGTGCTGCACGCCAATGTCGGGCTGCTCCACGGAATGATGGGATTGTTCAACGCTTGGTGCGATCGCGCTCCCATGTTGGTGCTGGGGGCCACTGGTCCGGTGGACGCCGAAAAACGCCGCCCATGGATCGATTGGATCCACACGATGCGCGATCAAGGCGCGCTGGTGCGCTCCTTCGTGAAGTGGGACGATCAACCGTCCTCGCCGGACGGGCTCGTCGAATCATTGGCACGCGCCAATCTGCTGACGCGCTCGGCGCCGACTGCGCCGGTTTATGTCTGCCTCGATGCGGGCCTTCAGGAAGCGAAGCTCGACAAGGTACCGAAGTGGCCGGAGCTTTCGCGCTTCACGCCGCCGCCGCCGTCGCGTCCGGCGCAAAGCTCGATCGATCAGGCCATGGCGTTGCTCGCACGCTCCGAACGGCCGCTGATTTTGTTCGGCCGCGGCGCCCGCAGCGAGCAAGCGTGGAATGCGCGCGTTGCGCTCGCCGAACGGCTCGGCGCTTGCGTAATGACCGATTTGAAATCCGGGGCAATGTTTCCGACGGACCACGCGGCTCACATCGTGCCGCCATTCAACGCGCTGCCGAAATCGGCGCGCGAAGTTGTGTGCGCCGCCGATCTCATCCTATCGCTCGACTGGGTCGATCTTGGCGGCCTGCTCAAGCAGGCTGGAACCGTCGGAAAGGTCTCCGCCAAGATCATCGCCGCCAGCCTTGATCAGATGCTGCACAGCGGCGCCGGCATGGAATATCAGGCGCTGCCGCCAACCGATGTGTTCATGGCGACGACGTCGGACTCGGCTGTCGAAGAATTGGTCCGCGCGCTTCCCCCCGGCAAGAAGGCGCCGTGGCAGGAGCGCGCCGCACCGAAGCGCATCGAAACCGATGGCGACGCGGTGAGGCTCGATCTGATCGCCGCAAATCTGCGTGCCGAGTTCAACGATCCGGAGAAGGTGACGTTCTGTCTCTTGAACCGCGGCTTTCCTTCGCAGATCTGGCCGTTCAAGAGCGGCCTCGCCTATCTTGGCAAGGACGGTGGCGGCGGGCTGGGCTCTGGTCCCGGCTTGTCGGTCGGCTCGGCGCTCGCCCTCCACAATATGGGGCGCTACGCGGTTTCCGTTTTGGGCGACGGCGATTTCTGCATGGGCGCCACCGCGATCTGGACCGCTGCGCGCCATCGCATTCCGCTGCTCATTCTGATCGACAACAACCGCTCTTACTTCAATGACGAGCTGCACCAGGACAACGTCGCGCGTGCCCGCGGGCGCGAGCCGAAGAATCGCTGGATCGGTCTGCGAATTGAGGATCCGCTGCCCAGCATCGCCAAGCTCGCCGAAGCCCAAGGCGCGATCGGAATCGGGCCGATCACCAAGGCCGGCGATGTGCGGGGAGCGCTGGAAAAGGGCGTGGCGATCCTCAAACAAGGTGGCGTCTGCGTGATCGACTTTCACGTCGATCCCAATGAGGAGCGAAAAGCCGGCACTTCGGCCAGCCAGCGAGCGACAGGATAACGTGTTCTTGTTCTGTTCCCTCTAGCGCTTGCTTTGCTCAAGCGCGATATCAAAGCCATGTTTATCCAAACCGAAACCACGCCGAATCCGGCGACGTTGAAGTTCATCCCCGGCCGTCAGGTGATGGCCGAGGGCACTGTCGACTTCCCTGATGCGGCTTCGGGCAGCCGGTCGCCCTTGGCGGCTCGGCTCTTCACCATCCCCGAGGTCGAGCGGGTCTTCTTCGGCTCGGACTTCATCACAGTAACCAAGCGCGAGGGGGACTGGCGGCATTTAAAGCCGGCCATCCTCGGCGCGATCATGGAGCACTTCACGCTCGGGCTGCCGCTGTTTGAGAGCGAGGCCGCCGCTGAGGAGGAACCCGTCTACGAGGGCGAAGAGGCCGAGATCGTTGCCCAGATCAAGGAGCTTTTAGACACCCGCGTGCGCCCGGCGGTTGCCGGCGACGGCGGCGACATCGTCTTTAAGGGCTTCGATGGCGGTTCCGGCACCGTGTTCCTGCATTTGCAGGGCGCCTGCTCGGGCTGTCCGTCCTCAACGATCACGCTGCGCAACGGCATCGAGAATATGCTGCGCCATTACATCCCCGAGGTGTCGGCCGTCGAAGCCGTATAGGCCCGCTCGCTCTGATTGCCTGAGTCAAGAAACCGCACTAGAAGCGATTCACCGCTGTTCCAGCTCAGTGCTGTAGCGAAGGAGCGTCCCGTGGGCCACGCCGTGAATGACGAAGCGCTGGATATTATCTTCCGCAACGCGCACACGCATCGCAAATGGCGCCCGGGCACGGTGACGCCGCAAATGCTGATGGCCGTCTACGATTTGATGCGCTGGGGCCCGACGACAAACAACACGTCTCCCGCGCGTATTGTCTTCGTCGTGTCGCAAGCAGCAAAGGAGCGGCTAAAGCCGCATTTGAGCAAGGGCAACGTCGAGCAGACGATGCTGGCGCCGGCGACTGCCATCCTCGCTTACGATCTCAAATTCTACGAAAAGTTGGACAAGCTCAGTTCCAATCCGAACGTCAAGGAATCGTGGATGCAGAAGACCCCAGCGGAGGTCGAAGCGGCAGCATTCCGCAATTCGAGCCTGCAGGGCGGCTATTTCATCATAGCGGCGCGCGCGATTGGCCTCGATTGTGGACCGATGTCCGGCTTCAGCAATGCCGGAATAGACGCCGAATTTTTCAGCGGCACCTCAATCAAGTCGAATTTCCTGTGCAATCTCGGCTTTGGCGACGAAACCGGCGTGCGGCCGCGCGCGGGCCGGCTCGATTTCGATGAGGCCTGCAAGATCCTGTGAGCCAGCGGCGCGTGAAGATTCTCGCCGTCGATACTGCTTTGGGTGCCTGTTCCGCGGCGCTCGTCGACGATGGCCGTGTGCTTGCGGGCGAGCACGAGCAGATGCTGCGCGGTCATGCCGAAGCCCTGGCGCCGATGGTGAAGCGCATCATGGATAAAGCCGGCTGCGCATTTTCGGAGCTCGACCGCATCGCCGTCACCACCGGGCCGGGCACATTCACGGGGCAGCGCGTCGGTCTTGCCTTTGCCCGTGCGCTCGGTCTTGCGCTGAAGAAGACCGTGATCGGCGTTACTACGCTCGACGCCCTCGCCGCCGAAGCGATTGCGGGCAATGACGAGGCGAAATGGTCTGTCGCGGCAGCAGATGCAAAGCGTGGCGAGATCTATTTAGCCGCGCGCTCCCGCAGCGAGAATATTTTGCCGCCGATGCTTATCGCACTGGAACAGGCTCCAGCGGAGCTTGCGCGTTTGGAAGAGCGGCTCGGCTCCATCGCTGTTATTGCCGGGACGGCTACGGAGATGCTGATGGCCTTGCCTTCGCGGATCCGTTTTACCGATAGCAGCGTGCGCCAGCCCGATGCGGTGTGGGTCGCGCGTCTCGCACTGTCCGCACCGGTGGGGCCGCCGCCGAAGCCGCTTTACTTGCGTCCCCCCGATGCCAAGTTGCCGGAGACTCCGCTGTGAGCGTGTCGGTGCGCGAAGCTCTAAAGTCCGATCGCGAAAGCATGGCCAAGCTGCATGCGATTTGTTTCGAACAGGCTTGGGACGCCGACGCATTCGTCAAGTTTTTGGAGAACGATCGCGCCTTTGCCTTGCTCGCCGGCGACAGAAACGATCCTGCCGCATTCATCCTCGTTCAAGTGGCCGCTGATGAATGCGAGATTCTCACGCTCGCAACGCTTCCTTCATCTCGCCGCCGTGGCTTGGCGCGGGCGCTTGTCGTTTCGGCTGCGGGCAAAGCGGCGCAGTCGGGCGCGCATAAAATGTTTCTTGAAGTTGCCGCCGACAATGAAGCCGCGCTCGCGCTTTACTCGGCATTAGGCTTCGCGCCCGCGGGAAGGCGGTTTGGATACTACCATCGCGGCCGCAATCCGGCCGTTGATGCAATAATGCTGCGCACCTCGCTGCCGCTTTCGGCAATTGGCCTAAAAGAGGCCCGCGGCGCATCGGCCTAGACCCAAATTAACAGCTTGGGCATGGGCCTTCATCTCGACTAAACTGTTCGCTAAGCCGGAGGTAGGCCCGCGTGAACCGGAGCTTGGATTTGAACCGTATCGAGAAGGCTTGCGTGGAAAAGGGCCTTCGCATGACCGAGCAGCGGCGAGTCATCGCGCGTGTCGTCGCCGAGGCCTATGATCATCCTGACGCGGAAGAGCTGTATCGCCGCGCGATCGCCGTCGATCCGCATATCTCCATCGCAACGGTGTATCGCACTGTGAAGCTGTTCGAGGACGCGGGAATTCTCGAACGGCACGATTTCCGCGACGGCCGCTCGCGCTATGAAGAGATCAGCGATCATCATGATCACCTGATCGATCTCTCCACCGGCCGCGTCATCGAATTCGTCAACGAGGACATCGAGCGGTTGCAGCGCCGCGTCGCTGATGAGCTTGGCTTCGATCTAGTCGATCACCGGCTCGAATTGTACGGCAGGCCCAAGGGTACCAAGAAACCGGGCTCGCCGGCGGAATGACAGCATGGCGACTCTGCGCGCCGCCGGTATCCTGACCATCTTCGTTGCCGTGACCGTGCTGCTCATTCCGGTGCAGTGGCTGGCATTGCGGCTGCATTCCGGCTGGGCCCGCAATTTTCCTCACGTCTATCATCGCTTCGTGTGCCGCCTGATCGGCGTGCGCATCACGGTATTGGGCAAGCCGGCAACGGGCGGCGTGCTGATGACGGCCAATCATACCGGCTGGCTCGACGTCCCTATCCTCTCTGCGGTGGCGCCGGTTTCATTCGTCGCCAAGCAGGAAGTCGGCACCTGGCGTTTCTTCGGCACGCTGGCGCGCTTGCAGCGCACCATCTTCATTCGCCGTGGTGAACGCACCAAGGCGCTCGAAGACCGCGACAATATCCGCCGCCGATTGCTTGCAGGCGACACGCTGGTGATTTTCCCGGAAGGTACCTCGACGGATGGCAATCGCGTACTCTCGTTCAAAAGCGCCTTGCTGTCCGCCGCGGAGCTGCCGCTCGGCCAGGATGAACGGCAGCGCGAGATTCATCCTCCCGTCCAGCCGGTCTCGGTCGCCTATGTCGGACTGCACGGGCTGCCCATGGGGCGTGAGAATCGTCCCTTCTTTGCGTGGTATGGCGACATGGAACTGGTGCCCCATCTTTGGGAAGCGTTCGAGATGGGCCCCATCGATGTCGTGGTCGAGCTGCACAAGCCGCTCACGGTGGATGAAGCGGGCGGGCGCAAGCAGCTCGCGGCGGCCGCCGAAGCCGCGGTTCGCGGCGGAGTGGTCCGGGCGCTTTCCGGCGCCCATGCCGATCCGCCCCCGCCGCCGCATCAGGACGAAGAGCTGCTGGAAGCCTTGCAGGATGACGAAACCGACACCGAGGAAGCCGCCTAACTTGTCTTAACCCTCGACTTTGCCCATAACGCCGAGCCGCGAATGGCAACTTTAGAAGCCGCATGAAGAAGGTTCATATCAAGACCTATGGCTGCCAGATGAACGTCTACGACTCCGCGCGGATGGCGGATTTGTTGGCGCCGTTGGGTTACGCGCCGGTCGAAGATGCCGAAGCGGCGGACATGGTGATCTTGAACACCTGTCACATTCGCGAAAAGGCGACCGAGAAGGTCTATTCGGAGCTCGGCCAATTGAAGCGGCTGAAACAACGCCGCGCAGAGGAGGGACGTCCGCTGCTGCTAGCGGTCGCGGGATGCGTGGCGCAAGCCGAAGGCGCCGAAATCGTCGCGCGGCAGCCGGCCGTCGACATCGTCGTCGGGCCGCAATCCTATCATCGGCTGCCGGAGATGATCGCAAACATCACCCGCGGCGCCCGGCTCGCACTCGAAACGGATTTCCCCGCCGAGGACAAATTCGATCATCTGCCGGAAGAACAGGCGACGAGCGGTCCGGCGCCGTTTCTGACCGTACAGGAAGGCTGCGACAAGTTCTGCACGTTTTGCGTCGTCCCCTACACGCCCGGGGCGGAGTTTTCGCGTCCCGTCGAACAGATTGTACAAGAAGCCAAGCGCCTGGTTGCGCACGGCGTGCGCGAAATCACGCTGCTTGGCCAGAACGTCAATGCTTATCGGGGACGCGGCCTCGATGGACAGAGCTCTAGTCTCGCGCAGCTCATCCGCGAGCTCACGAGAATCGGCGGCCTCGAACGGCTGCGCTACACCACCAGCCATCCGCGCGACATGCATGAGGATTTGATCGCCGCCCATCGCGACGTCGAGAAGCTGATGCCGTTCCTGCATTTGCCGGTGCAATCGGGCTCTGACCGCGTGCTGCAGGCGATGAATCGCGGTCATACGCGCGGCGACTACATGAAGACCGTCGCGCGCATTCGCGCCGCCCGGCCGGACATCGCGCTATCGTCGGATTTCATCGTCGGCTTTCCGGGCGAAACCGATCGCGATTTCGAGGCCACGCTGGAGCTCGTGCGCGAAGTCGAGTTCGCGCAAGCCTTCTCCTTCAAATACAGCGCCCGGCCGGGAACGCCCGCTGCCGTTCTGCAGCGGCAAATTCCGGACGAGGTGAAATGGGAACGCCTGCAAATCCTGCAGGCTCTGCTCAATGAGCAGAATCAGATTTTCAACCGCGCCTGCAAGGGACGCATCTTCGATGTGCTGTTCGAGAAGCCGGGCCGCAAAATGGATCAGGCGGTGGGCCGCAGTCCGTATTTGCAGCCGGTGCACGTCGAACGCGCGGCAACGATGATCGGACGCATGGCACGCGTCGAAATCGCCGCCGTGCTGCCGAACAGTCTTAAGGGCGTGCTCGTGCAGCAGCACGCAGCTCGTCCGGCAATGGTGATGTCGCATTGACCGCGCGGCACGGCAGAACCACGACCAGCGAGCAGCTGACGCTGGAGTTCAAACGCAACGGTCTGTTGCCAGCGCTCGCTGGAAGCCACGGCCGGCATCTCGTGCGGCTCGAGCAGAAGCTCGGCGTCAAGCTGGCGATGCGCGGCAACCTGATTGCAATCGAAGGCGGTGCGGAAGCGCGCGAGCAGGCTGCGGCGGTGCTGCGTGCGCTCTACGACCGATTGGACGCCGGCGAAGAGCTTGCGCTGGCCGATGTCGACGCGGAAGTGAGCTTCGCGGATCAGGAGACGCCCGACATATCGCGTCGCACCATGTCTCTGCGCACCTCATCGGGCAAGATCACCCGCGCGCGCTCGGCAATGCAGGCGACCTATATCGATCTCATGCGCAGCCATGAGCTCGTGTTCGGCATCGGCCCCGCGGGCACGGGAAAGACCTATCTTGCCGCCGCGTTTGGCGCGCATCTTTTGTTCGAGCGGCGGGTGGAGCGGCTGATTTTGTCGCGGCCAGCGCTCGAGGCCGGCGAGCGCCTCGGCTTTTTGCCCGGCGATCTCAAGGAAAAAATCGATCCTTATCTGCGCCCGCTTTACGACGCGCTGTTCGATGTCATGGGCGAGAAGGCGATGAAGCTGATGGAGAGCGGCATCATCGAAGTTGCGCCGCTCGCGTTCATGCGCGGGCGCACGCTGAGCCACGCGTTCGTCATTCTCGATGAAGCGCAGAACTGCACGCCCGCCCAGATGAAGATGTTTCTCACGCGGCTCGGCGAGGATTCGCGCATGGCGGTTACCGGCGATCCGTCGCAAAGCGATCTGCCGGGGGGACCGCAAGGCTTACTGGAAGCGCTCGACTACCTCGAAGGCGTGGAAGGGGTCGGGGTGGCGCGCTTTTCCGAGGTCGACGTCGTGCGTCACGCCTTAGTCACGCGGATCGTCAGCGCGTACAACGCGCACGATCCTCCGCACAAGCGCGCACGCACGCCGCGGCCGAAGACCGACCGCGAATGACGCGAGAGCGAGACGCTGCGCTCACGCTCATCATCGAAGACGAGCGCTGGCGCAAGCAGAAGGCTGCACTCCGCCTGATGCGGCGTGCGGCGATGATTGCACTCAAGAATCGCGCACGCGGCGCAACGCGGCGGAGCGTAACGATACTGCTCAGCGACGGTCGACGGCTTCGACAGCTAAACTCCCAATTCCGCGGCCGCGACAAAGCGACCAATGTGTTGTCTTTCAATGCGCGAGATGACTCCTATTTAGGCGACATCGCCATCGCCTTCGGCATGGTCAGCAAGGAGGCACGTGAGCAGCATAAGAGTTTTGCCGCTCATGCCGCGCATCTCGCGATTCATGGGGTTTTGCACCTGCTTGGCCATGACCATAAGAAGGCCGCCGAGGCTCAAGCCATGGAAGCGCTGGAAACCCTTATTTTGTCGAGACTTGGCTTGCCCGACCCCTATGTGCCCGTCCCTATACGCAGGACCAGAAAGCAGCCTAAACTGACCCATGCCTGCCGCTGATTCCGAGCCGAAAGCCGGGCCCGTTTCGTCCGCTTCGACCGACGCCAACACCGTGGACGAACGCAACGGCGCCCAACCCGCCTCCAGGCCGTTGCTGAGCGAATTGGCCGCGCGTCTCGCCAGCGCGGTGAAAGGCTTTCGCCAGGATCCGACGATCCGCGAGAGCCTCGAAGAAGTCATCGAGGAGAGCGACCGCGAAACCAAGGAGCTGAGCTCGCAAGAGCGGCTGATGCTCGCCAATCTGCTCAAGTTCGGGGAGACGTCGGTGGCCGACGTAATGGTGCCGCGCGCCGACATTGTCGCGGTCGAGGAGAATACTCCCTTGAGCGAGCTGATCGCGCTGTTTCGCGAAGCGCAGCATTCGCGCTTGCCGATCTACCGCGAGACGCTGGACGATCCCCTCGGCATGGTTCACGTCAAGGATGTGCTCGCGCTTTTGGAGTCCGACGGCAGCGGGCAGCTGCGCTGGCCGCATACCAGCATCGCGAAGCTCAGGCGTGAAGTGCTGTTCGTACCGGCGTCTATGCCCGCGCTCGATCTGTTGATGCGCATGCAGTCGTCGCGCAACCACCTCGCCCTTGTCATCGACGAGTATGGCGGCACCGACGGCCTCGTTTCGATCGAGGATTTGGTCGAGGAAATCGTCGGCGACATCGACGACGAATATGACGTCGAAGAGGAGTTGGAGCTGACACCGCAGCCCGAAGGCGTGTTCGACGCGGACGCCCGCATCAGTCTGGACGATTTTAAAGAGCGCACGGGTATCGATCTCACCTTCGAAGACATCGGCGAGGACGTCGATACGCTGGGCGGCGTCGTTGTTGCAGCCTTGGGGCGCGTTCCGGCGCGAGGCGAGATCGTTTCGCATAGCGGGTTCGAGTACGAGATCCTCGAAGCCGACCCGAGGCGGGTAAAGCGATTGCGCATTCGTGCGCCGCGCGTGGCACAACCCGCGACCGTGCCCTAAGACATTGGGCGCCAGCCTTCCCGTCGTCCTGCGCGTAGCCTCCGCATTGGAACGAGTTCGCGGGGCGACGAGGCTCGCGGTGGCTGTGGGTCTTGGCGCTGCGGGCGCGCTTGCCTTTGAGCCGTTTCGCTTTTTTCCGCTGCTGCTGCTGGCTTATGCCGCGCTCGTGCTGCTGCTCGATGGCGCTGCCGAAGGCAAGCACCGATTCCGCGATGCCGCGTTGATCGGCTGGAGCTTCGGCTTTGGCTTCTTCCTCATCGGCCATTATTGGATCGGCTACGCATTTTTAGTCGATGCTTCGGCGCACGCTTGGCAGATGCCCATCGCCATGTTGGTGATGCCTTCGGGGTTCGGGCTGTTCTACGGCGCGGCGGCCGCGCTCTGCATGCTTGCCTGGCGCAGTGGAAGACGGCGCATATTCTTCTTTACGGCTGTGTTTTTTGCCGCGGAGTGGCTGCGCGGCCACATCCTCACGGGCTTTCCATGGAATCTGCCCGCCTACGGCTGGGCGGCCTCCACTGCTCTCCTGCAGAGCACCGCGGTCTTTGGTGCCTACGGCCTGTCATTATTAACCCTGTTGTTCGGCGCGTCCTTGGCGCTGCTGGCCGCGGACAGCGACAGGGCCAAATTCCTTCCCACTGCACTTGCGCTCCTTTTCCTCGGCCTGTGGGCAGGGGGGGAGCTGAGGCTCGCTTATGGCCCCGAAGCCAGTGTGCCCGATGTCAGGCTCAGAATCGTTCAGCCGAGCACGAGCCAAATCGAGAAATATGACCCCGATAAGCTCGCGCAGAATTGGCGGCGTCTTATCGATCTGTCGGCCGGCGCAACCGAGCGGCCGCCGACCCACATCATCTGGCCGGAAGCAGCGCCTCCATTCTTTGCTCCGATTGATCAGGTGCCGCAGGCCCTGGATGAAGTTGCAAAGCTGGCCGACGATTCGCGCCTGCTCTTAACAGGCGAAGTTCGTATTGCGGAGGAAGGCGGGCAGCGACGTTTTTACAACTCTTTCGGAGTCTTCGGCCCTCACGGAAAAGTGCTTGCGACGTACGACAAATTTCACCTTGTTCCTTTTGGCGAATATTTGCCCTTGAGCGGAATCCTTAGGTCTCTAGGATTCAGCGAAATCGCTGCCGACACGGGATTTTCGGCCGGGCCAGGGCCCAAAACCATCAGCGTGCCCGGCACGCCACCCTTTGGCCCGCTGATTTGCTATGAGGTCATTTTCCCCAATGAAGTTGCAGCCCAGCCGCGCCCCGCGTGGTTCGTTAATTTGACCGACGATTCGTGGTTTGGGCCGAATACAGGGCCCATGCAGCACCTTTTGATCGCGCGCGTGCGTGCGATTGAAGAAGGCTTGCCGATCGCGCGCGCGGCAAATAGCGGCATTTCGGCCGTTATTGACGGCTACGGCCGTATACGCGCGCGGCTCCCTCTGGGGATGCGCGGCGTCATCGATGCGGACCTGCCCACTGCTTTGCCGCCGACGCTGTTTGCGCGATTCGGCAATGTCATTCTGCTCCTCTTTTTTGCCATGTGCATCGTTGTAGTTTTTTGGCCATCACGCATGCGCAACCCTTGACGCGCAGGGGCTCGGACGCTTTCCTTCGCTCCATCAAAATTTGGGGAAACAGAAAGGTATGAGGGGCGGTGCCGAAAAAGCAGGCTAACCCGGTCGACGCGCACGTCGGACATCGTGTCCGCTTGCGCCGCATGTTGATCGGAATGAGTCAAGAGCGTCTGGGCGAGTTGTTAGGTCTGACATTCCAGCAGGTCCAAAAGTACGAGAAGGGAATAAATCGCATCGGTGCCGGCCGCTTGTTTGAAGTGGCCGGGATTCTCGGCGTGCCGGTCAGCTTCTTCTATGGAGACGCCGACGCAAACGGCCAGTCGAGTACCTTCGCGGAAGGCGAAGAGCCACCACCCGTGATGGAGTTCCTCGCAAGCGGAGAGGGGCTTCAACTCAGTCTCGCCTTTATGCGTATCAAGGACGTGAAAATACGCAGGCGAATACTCGACCTCGTTCGCTCTTTGGCGGATGAAGGCGGGGAAGAGGACCAAGCCTAACTCCGCAGCCAGGCGCGGAATTGCGGATGTAACGAAGTGGGCACGGGGAGGCGCAGCTCAGTCCGTTCGCGCTGCTTTTTCCTCGAGACCCGATCTGCCTTCGCGCGCCGCGAGCGCGGCATAAACATCTTCCGGCTTCAGGCCACACACGGCCCATAGCACCAGAAGGTGGTAGAGAAGGTCCGCCGATTCATTGGCGAGCGCCGATTTGTCCTGTGCGACTGCCGCCAAGGCCGTCTCAAGCGCTTCTTCGCCGAATTTCTGAGCGCATTTCAGCTTGCCGCCAGCCAGCAGCTTCGCGGTATAGGAGACCTTAGGGTCGCTTGCCTTCCGCGACTGGATGGTTGCGAACAGTTTGTCGATGGGGTGAGTCGCCATGGCGCCAGTTTGAGCCGCAGTCCTGCAATTACAAGGCCTGTTGCTGCTCGGATTCGATCCAGCGTTCGATCTTGGCATTCAGAATTGCCAGAGGCATTGATCCGTCCTTCAGGATCGCATCGTGAAAGCGCTTGATGTCGAACTTCTCGCCGAGCGCGGCTTGCGCGCGATGCCTAAGATCGAAAATATCCTGCTCGCCAATCTTGTAAGCCAGGGCTTGAGCCGGGATCGCGATGTAGCGATCCACCTCCTCCTCGCTCTCGCTGCGCGACAGGGTCGTGTGTGCGGTGAGAAACGCGATCGCCTTTTCTCGCGACCATCCGAACCAGTGAATGCCGGTATCGACGACGAGGCGGCTCGCGCGCCAGGCATCGAAGGTGAGAGCGCCGAATTTCTGATAGGGATCGCGATAGAGCCCGAGTTCGGGCCCAAGGCTTTCGGCATACAGACCCCAGCCTTCGACGAATGCGGTTTCGCTGCCGAAGCGGCGAAACCGCGGCAGGGCCCGGTTCTCAGCGGCGAATTGCGTCTGCAGATGATGGCCGGGAACACCCTCGTGCAATTCGAGCACTTCGCTTGTGTAGTTCGGCCGCGACGACAGTTGGAACGAATTCAAGAACACGATCCCGGGGCGCACGCCGTCGCCGGGGGCAGGCGCATACTCAGCCGCGGGTCTGTCGGGGGCGACAAACGGCTGATGGAAGCGAAACTGCAGCGGCGCCTTGGGACGCTTCGAAAATACCGCGCCGAGATGATCGAGGGCCGCGTCGCGAACGCGGATGAACTCGTTTCGCATCGCGGTCTCGTCCTTGAACTTGAACTTCGGATCGGTCTTTAAATATTCGCGGAAGGCATCGAGCGAGCCGGTAAAGCCCGTGTCGCGCTTGACGGTCTCCATTTCCTTTTCGATGCGCTCGACTTCCGAAAGACCGAGCGTGTGGATGGCATCCGGGGTTAAGTCGGTCGTCGTCTCGCTTTTCACCAAATAAAGATACATGTCCTTGCCGCCAGGAATGGCGGAAAGGCCCGGATTGTCGCGTGCGCGCGGCAGATATTCTTGTTTCAGGAAATCGGCGAGGCGGCGATAGGCGGGCAGGAGCTCATCGACGACCGCCGTGCGATAGGATTGGGCCACGCGCAGGCGATCGCTTTCGCTCATCTTCTCCGAGACGCTGAGCGCGGGCTTCATGAAGATGTTCGAGTTGGAATCGCCGGCAAGGATCATGTCGACTTGCGCGATCACGCGCTCGACGATGGACCGCGGTTGAGTGACCCCCTGCTTCAGACCTTCGCGCATATTGGCAATCGCCTGGTCGAGCCAGCGCGTAAAGCCGAGCATGCGGCGAATCGCATTGTCGTAGTCGCGCGGCTGCGCAAAGGGAGTCTCTCCGCGCTGCTGCATCTCGCGCGCGAAGCCGATCTGCGGGCCGTTGAACTGGTTGATCGGCAGAAGCTGGAATCTTTCGGCGATGCCGGGCTTCAAAGCGGTTGCATCATCGGCCAGCGCCCAATCGAAAATTTCATAGCTCAGCCGGTCCTGTGCATTGAGCGCGCTGCGATCGATTGCCGATAAGCGCGTGCGCGTGTCGCTGTTGATCTTGCGGCGCGCATCGACGTAGGCCTGGGTGAGATCATCGTCATAGCGGTCGAGATAGCGCCCATCCGCA
>Ga0126376_10001142_pt1 | contig 14111 bp, 16 predicted proteins | sample PanSoiMetPlot_15_FD_92760 | JGI IMG/M metagenome (GOLD analysis project Ga0126376, IMG submission 92760) | Tropical forest soil microbial communities from Panama - MetaG Plot_15 | ecosystem: Environmental > Terrestrial > Soil > Tropical forest > Bulk soil | place: Panama | collected 2016-02-17
GGAACGCATCAGCGGCGAGCCGTTGATCGCGGTGAGCACGTCACCTGCCTCGATGTGCGCCGCGGCGGCGGGGCTATTCGGTTCAGGCCGCTCAAAGATGGCGCCGTAAGGCTCCGCCATGCCGAGGCTCTCGGCGAAGGGCGTGGTCATCGGGCTGACCTTGATGCCGATCCACCCGCAGACATTGTTGCCGTTCTGCTGCTGCTGCTGGACCACGCTCGCGCTGCGCGCGCCGCCGCCCATGAGCAAAGCCGCCCCGCCGGCGAGGACGGCGAGAGCCGCGACCGCGGCAACGACTACGTTCCTGGTACGCGCAGGCACTGCTGCATCAGCCTTCGGCGCGCATCGAACGATGCTCTTGCCGCATCCGCCTTGCGGCGGCAGGAGGGCACCCTTGCTTCGATGAACCGCAGCACGACTGCTCGGCCGGGATACGATGGCTGGACGGCGAGACAGGGATAGGCGCTGTAGGGGATACCTGCCTGATCATTGACCGCCTCCTCTTCGTCGAGCTCGTCGCTGAGCCGGTCAGCCGTCCTTTGCAGCTGCAGCGCCAGGCCGGACTGGTGGTAGTGAATCGCTCGGTTGGAGAGACGCGCGAGCTCCACCATCACCGCCTCGCCGGCGCGCATGGTGGGACAGTAGCCCGCAGGCGGCGGCGTCGAGCCCGTCCAGCGGTGAAAGGCGTGGATGCGCGCCGCGAGCGCGCTGGCGCGGGCTATAGCGCTCGAGACGCCCGTTTCGAGGAAGGGTTGAGCAGCCGCGCTCGCGATCGCCGCTGCGGCAATACCGATCGTGACAATTCCCGACAGTAGCAATCGGTACGCCATAACGTGCTCGTCAGGCGCGGACTCGAAATGCCCAAACGATGTGTGCCACGCCTTCGATAAGCAGGAGAATGCCGAATACGAGTGGCACCACCAGCGCGGCTGCAACCGGTGAGCTGAGCAACAGGATCCCCACCAGAACGTTGAGTACCCCTAGAATGAATGAGCCTATCCCACCGCCTTTGAAGCCTTCGATGATCTCCAACACTCCCATGATCAGCCCCTGCACCCCTAGGATGATGACGAGGACCGTGGGCACGGTCACAGTGGCGAGGAGTGGGTGTCTAAGAACAAGGAGACCGGCGAGGATCCCGACAATGCCGCTCAGGAGCGACCAGATCCAAGGGATGGAGCGATCGACGAAGACGCGGACCAACGCCAGTACCCCCGTGATCAGCCAATAAAATCCCAGGAAGGTGACAATGACGAGCAACGTGGCGCCTGGAGCCGTGATGAGCATCAGGCCCAAAATGATGCCCGCTATCCCCTGCAGCAAAAAGATCCACCAGATGCTGGATTGCTGCGGCCGCAACGCTGCGGTGGTCATGTGCTTCTCGAATCAATTCACGAGGGGTTTAGGACCGTCCTACCTGCCGCCGCCGCCAAAGAAACCATCCGCGTCGCGCAGAATCTGCTGGCGAATGAAGGGATCAGGATCCGCGCCCATCACAATCGCTCCCGGCTGATTACATGGAGTCCAACAGACCACATTGGCCCTCGGTGTATTCCGGGGCATGACGGTGACGCCGCCGCTGTAGGACTGGTCGCCATACGCCGGCTGCTGCCTGTTGCGCTGCTTTGCGTCAGCCGGTGACGCGAGGAGCATGGCGAGCCCCAGGACGGAAACAACCAGTCCAACCGATAACGTTGTCATATTGATCTTCGCAAAGCCCATGGTGCCCTCCATCGAAACGCTTCCATCACGCTGCCTCCGTCAAGTCGTGGTCCTTACGCTGCGGCAGGCAATCGCGGTGGCCACCAACGCCAAGCCGGACAGGAAGAGATTGATGCCGACGAGCAGGCCGAGCGCCCAGGCCGCGCTCCACTGATCGCCATCCAGGGCCACGAGCGCGAGAGCACTTGGCGGTGCGCGAGCGACGTCAAGATCTGCACGATGCCGTGGGCCGCAAAGAAGATGGCCAGAGCGATAGTCAGGGTGATGAGCCCGGCAAGAGGCCGCCACACCAGAAAGGCGCCGACGAGGATCGCCAACACGGCGCTGATCAGGGTCCACACGAAGCCCGGCACGCTCCGCGTCGTGAACAAGGCGGCGAGCCCGACGAATCCGCCGGTGAGAAAAAGCCATCCCGCAAACGTTTCCACCACCAGCGTGGCGATGAAGGGCGAGACCGCGGCGAGAAGACCGAGGATGACCATGACGACACCCGGAATCAGGAAAAGGATCCAATGGCGCCGGATGGCCGATCTGGCCTCGCGTCGGAAGTCATCCAGGTTTGTCGTCGCCATGGCTGCCTCTATTTGCCTGCTGCGCGCGTCAGGATCGCGGCCATCAATTGCGTCGTTGTCTGAGCGGAGGCCGCAGCCTGGCTCCTGAGCTCACGAAAGACGTCGGGCGCAAGCGGAATATTGGCAATAAGCAACGTCCCCGGGGCCAAGTTGTTGGCCGCGATCTGCTGTTCCAGAACGCTGACGAATTGGCGCATGCGGCCCCATCGCTCGGCGACGGTGAGCCCCGCCTTGCGGGATACGACACGACAGTACGCGGCGATCAGCACGTTCTGCACATCGCTCGACGCAATATTCGGATCGCTAACTTGCAGCCGGTTGATCGCATCGTTGATCTCGTTGGCGAGGTCGATGCGGTTTTCGGTGGCGAACAGGCCGCCACCGGTTGTGTCGCCAATAAGATCCGGAACCCGCCCCGGACCAATTTCCGGACACTCCAGATTTTCGACCGCGTAGCCTTGTACGGCTGAGCAGCAGCAGATTGAGAAAAGCGCGACCACAAATGCGATGCGGTTCCGCCGGCGCTTGCAGAAAACTGCCGTGGGCGAACGCGGCTTCGCAAGTTTCGGCAGGCGAAAGCGACCGAGCATCCCGTGGTACCCGCCGATTGCGTCGCTTGTCATTTCGATCACTCCGTCTGTCAAGAATTCCCAGCGCACCTATCGCCCTCAGGATTGTTCGCTACAGATTGTACATGCGCTTGGCCGCGGTGAGCGCCCGCGTGCAGCCGGCGCGATTGCCTTGCGCGTCGAGCCGTTTGGCGCGCGCCATGGTCGCATTGAACGATGCTTGCGCGCGCTCCTCGGCCCGTTTCACCGAGCCAGGCGTGGGCTGGCGATCAATCTGTGCTCCGATTGATTGCCGCGCCATCGGGCCGGCGCCCGGGTTGTTTGCAGACTGGCGTACCGCCTGCTCGAATTGTGCGATATCGCTGCTGCAGGGACCAGCGTGGGCCGGCGCGGCATCGAGTGCGACGCCGAGGATGATAATCACCCTGGCCACTCGTCGGTTCATGAGCGCGCTCCAGCGTTGATTAGGTGAAGGCACAGCATAACACTGACCTTCCAGCGGATACATGTGGGCCTTCAGATCCGGTAACGATGACGGCTTTACGGGCCGCGCCCGTTTGGGACGGTTGCGGCCCGCCGCAGTAATCTGATCAGAATTTTCTCACTGACCTTCGCGGTGCCTGATCATCTCCTGAACCTTCTTCTTCACCGCATCGAGGTTGAAGGAAGCGGGGTCCTGCATCGGCGGATAGTCGACCGCCGTCAGCGCCAGCTTCTCGACAAACTGCTGCACCAAGACGAAGCGCCAGAACTCACGGGCGAAGAAGTCGTTAACATAGGCGGGAGCGCCGGTATTAAACGACTCGCCGCGAATACTCGGGGTGCGCTCGAACGGATCCTGGCGAATGTTGACCATGGTTGGCATGTCCGTCGTGGTCTTTTCGCCGGGCCAGCCCCATGGCTGTGCAAAGAACGTGAACTTGAAGTTGTCGATGCGAACCGCGCCCAGTTGTGGACCGCCGAAGTAGAATAGCTCGTGGCGCTTGGATGGACCTTTGCCGGTGAGAAGATCCATCTGGTTGTAGCCATCGAGATGGTTCTTGTAGGTCCGGTCACCCAGCTTCACGCCCTTGAGCAGTTGATCGGTGATGTTCGGGTTGCCCGCCGCCGCCATGAGCGTGGGGAGCCAATCGAGGCCGGAGAAGATTCCGTTCTCGACGGTGCCCGGCCTGACCTGGCCCGGCCAGCGGATGATGGCGGGCACGCGGAAGCCGCCCTCGCCGACGGTGCCCTTGGTGTTCTTGAACGGCGTCATGCCGCCATCCGGCCAAGTGAACACCTCGGCGCCGTTGTCCGTCGTAAAGATGACGATGGTGTTGTTGGCCTCGCCAATGTCGTCGAGATGCTTCAGCAGGGCACCAACGCTGTCGTCCAACTGCGCCATGCCGGCTTCCTCGAGGCCGTAGTTCGTCTCGCTGTTCTGCATCGAACTGTACTTCTTCGAGAGGAACGTCCAGACGTGCATGCGCGTGGTGTTGTGCCAGACGAAGAACGGCTTGCCGTCACGCTTGGCCTTATCCATGAAGTCGCTCGAAGCCTTCACCAACACCTCGTCGAAGGTCGTCATGTCGTATTTCGCCTTCAGGAACGGCAAGTCGTGCATGTTCGGCACGTTCGCCATGTCCGCAAACGGCGGCAGCGGCCCTTCATCGACGATCCGCTGCTTGCCGACTTTGCCCCACCGCGGCATCTCGGTGGGATCGTCCGTGTCGGTCGCAAAGCTGTGGATCAGGCTGCGCGGGCCGTACTTGTTGTAGTAGTCCTGATCGACGGGGAACGAATACCAGTACGGATCAGACATGGCGTCGAGGTGGTACAGATATCCGAAATACTCGTCGAAGCCGTGTACGGTCGGAAGGTACTTGTTCAGGTCCCCAAGGTGGTTCTTCCCGAACTGCCCGGTGGTGTAGCCTTGTGCCTTCAGGGCGGTGGCGAGCGTCACCGCTTCCGCGGGGATGCCGACGTCGGCCCCGGCCTGCCCTACGGTCGTCAGTCCGGTGCGGATCGGCAACTCGCCGGTGATGAAGTTCGCCCGACCCGCCGTGCAGCTTGCTTCGGCGTAATAGTCGATGAACAGCATGCCTTCAGACGCCAGCTTGTCGAGGTTCGGCGTCTTCCCGGACATGATGCCTCGATGATAGGCGCCAATGTTGAACCAGCCGACATCGTCTCCCATGATGACGAGGATGTTGGGCGGCCTTTGCTGCTGCTGCTGTTGCGGCTGCTGCTGTTGTGGCGGCCGTGGCTGTGGCTGCGGCGGCTGTTGCGCGGCCGCCGGCGTGCTCGCCATCGTCATAGCGGCAATGGACGCCAGCAGACCGAGCCAGATGGTCCTGCTCATGCTGTGCTCCTCCTGTCTCGGCTTCGCGTCGCTCATGGCCCATCTCCCTAGCGGCGGCCCCGCGTGCATAAAGCTGCCGGTCTCGAGGCCGTTATTGTCCGCCCGAATACTGGATAGCAGCCATCAGGGTTTCACCGGATAACCGGATGCGGTTTGTCCTGATTTCGTTTTCGGCTCTGCGCGGCTTTATCGCGGAGCGACCGCCTCGTCCCGGACAGGGATGATCGCCCTCACGACGGTGCGCCCCACGGCGGAATCGATTTCGAGCCACCCGCCGAGATGATGCACGCGCTCGCGCATGCTGGCCAACCCGACGCCCTCGCCGCGCGAGGCGAGCTTGCGGCCGATCAGCGCGCGCATGTTGCTTATCGCCGACATTCCCCTGCCCGCATCCTCGATGGTCAACACGACGTTCTGGCCATTGCTTGCTGTCTCGCGCCCGAGCCGAATTGTCGCGGTCGGGCTTCCCGAGTGACGGGAGACATTCGTCAGAGCCTCTTGCACAATGCGGAACACCGCAAGCTCCGTATCCGGCGGCAGCCGGTCGACATCGGGAGCCACGTCGAGATCGACCGCAAGCCCGCTGCGCTCGACATAGCCATCGACGTAACAGCGCAGCGCGGGACCAAGCCCCACCTCGTCAAGCAGCGGTGGATGCAGCAGGTATGAAACCGTGCGGACTTCGCGGATCGACTGCTGAAGCAACTCCTCCAGTTGCTGCACGATCGGCTTTGCAGAGCGCGGCAATGCGCTCTCGATGCGACCGAGAAGCAAAGTCGCAGCGATGAGGTTTTGGCCGGTGCTGTCGTGGAGATCACGCGCAATGCGGCGCCGCTCCTCGTCCTGCGCGCGAACGACAGATACGGCAAGCTCGCGCATCGTCTGCTCGGCCCCTCGCAACTCGTCGATCAGGGCGCCCAACAGAAGGACCGGTATCGAAAGGCCGGTCAAAAACAGTTGCAGGGCCAGCACGCTCTTTTCCGAGTCGTCGCTAAGAAGAAGGCCGGAGCCGTGCAAGGTCCGCGACGTGAGAACGACCGTCATGATAAGGATCGCGCCGCTCGCCCCTTTCTCGCCGTAGCGCACGGCGGCCCATAGAACGAATGGCAGCGGTGAAAGAAGCAGCACGGGCAGAAACGCGCTGGTGACCAGCCCACCGATTTGTGTGACAACGATGCAGATGCCGAGAAGCAGCGCGGCGAGGATCGCCGGCTCGATGTGCCGACGCGATGGTATCCATCTCGACCAGCTCGTGCCGCTCGCAAACCAAATCAGGAAAACGGGACCGATCGTGAGGTTCGGAAGCGCATTCGCCACGTACCAGTGCGCCCAATAGATCCAATAATTCGACAGCGCTCCGCCGCCTAGAATCGGCACGAACGCGCCGCCCAGCGCAGAGAGTGCCGGGCTCACGCCTGCGGCAATGACGATATAGAGGGATGCTTTTTTGAACGTTCCGAACCAGGGCGGATCCCCCACGAAGCGGCGCACGCCGTAGGCGTTTAGCAACGCGACCATGCAGTTGGTCGCGAATGCGACCAGCAACTGCGATGCCGGCATTCCCACGCCGACTTCTGCAATGACATGGGCGGGAAACGCGGCGGCGATATAAAGCCACCAGCGCCGCTGCGGAACGATCAGAAGCGCGCAGAAGAGAACGACGTTGGGCGGCCAAAAAAGCGCAAAAATGCGGTCGGACAGCGTGCCGATGTAGAACGCTGCCTCGGCGCCGAGAAAATAAATCAGCGCGAGGAGTGCGGGCCCCTTAAGCGCGGCGGTCGATTCCCGTAGTCGGCCCAGGCTCGATCGCACTGCAAGATCGGGGAGCGCGATAAATGACACGGCGTTCCTCCCTAGCCCCGTCGTAAGTTATCGGGCTGCGGTCCTCCCCTTGCACGACGCGATCATAGCATCGCCGGCCGGCCGAACGCACCCGCACGAAGGGGTGATCCGCCATGCCTAGGCGTTATAGGAATGAGCATTACAGCAACGTGACAGTCGGATCGGATCCCTGGTGCACAGGTTTCCGGCATCGAAGGAGCTCAAGCCACGCGCGGGATGTTGCCAACCGGCAACGCCAAGCTAAAAAGCTCGATCCGCCCCGTTGCCAGCCTCAATTTCAGGGTTTTCCCTGAGCGTCATGCCTTGATCTTGGCGGACTCGCGGCCTTGTCATCCAATCTCATCGCCGCCGAGCGGTGGCTAAGGAACCAGCCACCGGCTGAAGGCGGCGGTAACGGCAGCCGGATACCGAAGCCGAAGCTGAGGGGGCGGACATGAAACAGCCAACGCTCGCGTCGGCACTTATCGTCAGTGCCGTGATCGCCGTGCCAACGATCGCGACGGCAGATGAAGGCGGTGTGAGCTTCTGGCTCCCCGGCTTCTTCGGCAGCCTCGCAGCGGCGCCGCAGCAGCCGGGATGGTCGCTCACGTCGATCTATTATCACACCAGCGTGTCTGCTGGAGCCGACGTTGCGCGCGCACGCGAGTTTGAGATTGGCAGAATCCCCGTCAATCTCACCGCGAACGTGAGCGCAAACCTCGATGCGAGAGCCGATCTCGGATTGGTGATGCCACTCTACACCTTCGCTACGCCGGTGTTTGGAGGGCAGCTTACCGTGGGTGCCATTGGAATATACGGCCGCGCTGATACCACCCTAGCGGGGACAGTTACAGGCGCGTTGGCGACGCCGCTGGGCACACTCCCATTCTCGCGCTTCGACAGCATCAGCGACTCGGTGACCGGCTTCGGAGATGTCTTGCCGATAGCGACGCTGCGCTGGAACAACGGCGTTCACAACTATATGACGTACATAACCGGGGACATACCGATCGGAGCTTACGACTCCACCCGTCTCTCAAACATCGGCATCGGGCATGGCACAATCGACGCGGGTGGCGGCTACACGTACCTCAACCCGCAGACTGGCCACGAATTCACTGGCGTGCTCGGCTTCACTTACAATTTCACCAACCCCTCGACCCAATATCAGAACGGCGTCGACATGCATTTCGATTGGGGCGCATCGCAGTTCCTAACGAAACAGTTTCTTGTCGGTGCCGTGGGCTATGTCTACAAAGAGGTCGGGTGCGACAGCGGATCCGGCGATCGCGTGGGCTGCTTCCAATCGCAGGTCGTCGGCGTGGGTCCGCAGCTCGGAGTCATTATCCCCCTGAGCACCACGACGCAGGGCTACCTCAACCTCAAAAGCTACTGGGAATTCGCCCACGACAACCGGCCCGACGGCTGGAACGCCTGGGTGACGTTCGTGATCTCGCCGGCGGAACAGACGCCGAGCACCGCGCCGAGACGTATGATCACGAAATAGTTTCGGCGTTAGAAGGCTGCGGCGGCTCGAGCTGGGCGGCTCAATCGCAAGCAGGGGGAATCACCCGCTCAGGATTTTCCGCCGCGCATTTCAGGGTTTTGGATGGCTCGAATGGGCCTCGCGCGCTGCTATACTCACTTGAAACGTTGCTCCCCAGAATTGTTTCGGCCACTCGCGTGCGTGAAGCATTTGACCAGCGCGACACTGGGTCATGACCAGAATCCTCATTGCCGACGATCATGAGGTTGTCCGTTCGGGCTTGCGGTCAATCCTGGAAGCGCATCCCGGCTGGGAAGTCGTTGCCGAGGCGGCCGACGGCAAGGAGGCGATCAAAAAAGCATTGGAGACAAAACCGGATGTCGCCGTAATCGACTATTCGCTCCCCTTCCTGAGCGGAATCGAGGCAACCCGGCAGATTCGCAAGCGAGAACCACGCACCGAAGTTCTCATATTTACGATGCACGAAGAGGAGATCTTGGTCAGGAGCGTGCTCGAAGCCGGCGCGCTGGGATATCTCCTGAAGGCAGACGCTAAGAAATACATCGTCGCGGCCGTGGAGGCGCTGGTAGAACACAAGCCCTTCTTCACCGCACGGGTTTCGCAAACGCTGCTCGCGTCCTTTCTCGGAAAAACCGGCGCTGCCTTCGATCACTCGCTTTCCCCGCGCGAGGAATCCGTCATCAAGCTGATCGCCGAGGGGCATGGAAACAAGGAGATTGCCGACGTCCTCTCGATCAGCCTCAAGACGGTTGAAAGCCATCGGGCAGCAGCGCTGCGGAAATTGAATTTATCGTCGACCGCCGACCTTGTGCGCTACGCTATTCGCAACAAGCTCGTCGAGCTGTAGAACAGATCCCCTGTGCTGATGCGATAGCAATGCCACGCGGTTACTGCGTCCCCTCCCCGCTTGCGGGGTGTGAGCAAGCGCGTCAATTTAAAGATGGGCGTTTTTGCGGACGCTTGTCTCAGGCCAAAACGTGGTGATCGACAATGGCCGCGTTATCGCAGTCTGGTTTTCGCGCAGTACTCGAACGCACTCGTACCGGCAGCGCTGCAACAACGCTCGCGGGGCAGACGTGACCGGCTGAGGAGTGGTATTAGCTTCTTGCGCACTGATTATCGTGTCCTGAATTGCGTTCTTGGCATGCTCATGGTTCTTGCTGCACCGCAGAGATTGATGTAGATCAAAACTTCATTGCAGCAGCGGAGGCAGCAGTGTTTAGCGATACCCGCGACGCGGGCGCATGCATCGTTTGATCTGCAAAACATGTGGTCTATGGCAGGCCGTTCACGGCGACGCGGCGACAACGAGAGTGTGGCGCTTGCCATCTATGCCAGCGTCTGTTGCGGGATAACCGTGTGCCTCGCGCTCGGCTTATACGGGCTGATGCAGCCGACGCGCATCGTCAATCCCGGTCTGGCCGCTTATAAGCCGCCGCCCGGCGCGGCCATGAATCTCGTTGGTCTGATGCCGCCTACGCCCCGGCCCGAGGGCATAACCGTATCGCTCGAGCGGCGCGCAGAAACGCTCGACGCATCGGCGTCGCAGCAGGAAATCAAACCAAAGACCGCAAAAGCAAAAGCGGAACGTCCAAAGCGGCAGCAGCGGGCGGCGCACCTGAGACGGTGGCGCGACCCGATGATGAGCTATGCCTTTCAGCCGTCCTATTTCAGCCGCTGGTGACAACAACGAGGAGTGAAGATCACGGCGGGGATTTGATGATCGTACAAGCATGCGTTTACGCTGCTGCCGAAATACGAAGAATAAGGGATAAGCCATGAGACGAACGCTGATCGCCCTGCTGCTCGCGGGCGCAGTCGCCGTGAGCACGACGAAACCGGCGGAAGCCCGCTGGGGATGGGGCTGGGGCCTCGGCGCCTTCGCCATCGGCGCGCTGATCGGCGCGGCGCTGTGGCGGCCGGCCTACTCCTACTACTATCCGGCCTATGGCTATGGTTACGGCTACCCAGCCTAACGGTTACGGTTACGGCTACCCGGCCTATAGCTACGGCTATGGTTATCCGTCCTACGGCGGCTACTATCGGCCCTACTATGGCGGCTACTACCGCGCATACACTCGCGCGCCGGTGGTGCGGCGGGTCGCGATACACCGCGCCCGCTGGCGGTGATGATTCAAGTTGAGCTTCTGCGCTCGACTTGAATTCACGCGGCGTGGTTGAGTATTACCAGCTCGTCGCCGCCGTTGTCTCCTTCGTTGTGCCATCACTTGGCCAAGGAGGCACCGCGATTCCCCTCATAATCGAACGCTCGCGCGGTTTACAATCGTGCGAGCGCGAAGGGCACCACGCGAAATCGTCAAGGGACCGAAGAAGGAGGCGGCTATGATGACCCGGCTCGCGCGACTGATCGTGATCGCCCTCCTTTGGTTCGTCCCGATCGGCGCCATGGCCCAGCAGCCCACGACCGCGCCTACGCAACCGCTGCTCAAGCCGGCGGAGCTCGATCAGCTGCTGGCGCCGATCGCGCTTTATCCGGATCCGCTGTTGTCAGAGGTTCTGATCGCCTCGACCTATCCCCTCGAGGTCGTCCAGGCGGATCGCTGGGCCAAGTCGAACAAGGCTCTCAAGGGTGATGCGCTCACTGGCGCGCTTACGAAACAGAGCTGGGACGATAGCGTGAAATCACTTGTCCAGGTTCCCGACGTGCTGGGCATGATGAGCGAACAGCTCGACTGGACGCAGAAACTCGGCGATGCGGTGCTTGCGCAGCAGGCGGACGTTATGGACGCGCTGCAGCGGCTCCGTACTCGCGCACGCGCCAACGGCAAGCTCGAATCGACCAAGCAGCAAACGGTCACGGTCAAGACGGAAGATCAGAAGCAATATGTCGTGATCGAACCGGCATCGCCAAACGAAATCTACGTTCCGTACTACGAGCCCGCCGTGGTGTACGGGGATTGGCCCTATCCCGACTATGCACCGTACTATTTCCCGCCGCCGTACGGCTACATTTCCGGCGCCGCGCTCGCCACAGGGGTCGCATTCGCAGCTGGCGCTGCCGTTCGTTATGCCTTCTGGGGCAATTGCGATTGGGGTCGCCGCAACATCAACGTGGCCAACCGGAACCTGAACATCAACAACTTCGATCGCAGCAACATAAACAATTTCACTAAGTGGGATCACAATGCGGACCACCGTCACGGTGTGAAATACAATAACGCTGACGTGCGCCAGAAATTCGCCAAAACCGACGTACAAGCCGGGAAGGCAGCGCGGCAGGATTTTCGCGGCAAGGACGGCCAGAAGGCGCTCGAGGGCGATCGCGGCCGCTCTGCTGCAGGCGGTCGTGACCGGCCCGCCGCAGCTGATCGTGATCGGCCCGCTGCGGCAGATCGCGAGCGACCCGACGCGGGTGGTCGAGATCGATCCGGCACGGGTCATCGAGATCGGCCACAAGCTCGCGATACCGGGGGTCGCCAAGACGCTGGCAAAGGGGGGGTGGGCAAGGCGCCCCAGAAAGCTAGTCCGAAGTCGAGTCAGCAGCCAAGTCAGAAGGCCAGCCCGCGGCCAAGCAAGCCGCAGCGCGACACCGCTTTTTCAAATGTCCAATCAGGCCCTATGACTCAGGCTCAAGCCAATCGTGGCCGCCAAAGCGTCGGCGGTGGCGGAGGAGCGCCTCGCGTGGCCGCGGGTGGTGGCGGAGGAGCGCCTCGCATCGGTGGCGCAGCGCCCCGCATGGGTGGTGGAGGACGAGGTGGCGGTGGCCGGCGGTCCGATGTCACGCTTAAGCACGACATTACCCTGCTCGGTCGACTCGACAACGGCCTTGGGTTCTATCGCTTCAGCTATAGCGGAAACGACAAAGTCTACGTCGGCGTCATGGCGCAGGAAGTGCAAACGATCATGCCGGAGGCAGTCGTGCGCGACCGAGACGGCTACCTTGAGGTCCTCTACGACAAGCTCGGCCTGAAGTTTCAGACTTACGACCAGTGGCTCGCATCGGGCGCACGGGTCCCAAGCATCATCCGGATCGGGCACTGACTGCCTGAATGTGAAATGCTCGGGGAACAACTGAGTGCTAGATTAAGATGATGCGGCCGAGGATGCCATGATCACTATTCTCTCCTTTACCCAGCCGATTCCATCGCTCGCGAGACTCGCTCCGCTGGCAGCGGCAGTGCTCGCGGTGGCGATGGCGTCCGCAAACGGGCAACAATCTTTCAAGACTGCTGACGAGGCCGTCGGTGCCCTTATGAGCGCGGCCAAGGCCGGCGACCGGCAAGCTGTCTTGAGTGTCTTGGGTCGTGATGGCGCCGACATCGTCTCCTCCGGCGATCCGGTCGCCGATGCGTCGGCGCGCAGTCGCGTTATCGAGGCTTACGATGACAAGCATCAGGTGGTGATGGAGGGTACGGACAAGGCCGCGCTGATGCTCGGCCGGGAAGATTGGCCATTCCCGATCCCGCTCGTGCGCAAGGATGGCACCTGGCGGTTCGATACCGCGGCCGGACGCGATGAGATCCTTTATCGCCGCATCGGCCGCAATGAGCTGAGCGCGATCCAGGCCTGTCTCGCCTATGTCGACGCGCAACAGGAATATGCCGACCGGGGCATCGCCGGCAATGGCGTCTACGCACAACGCATTGTCAGCCAGCCGGGCAAGAAGGACGGCCTCTACTGGACGGCGCAATCCAGCGAGGACGAGAGCCCACTCGGCGAGCTCGCCGCCAGTGCCGCCGCGGAGGGCTATCGCGTCGGCCAACAGCGCGCACCCTATCACGGCTACTACTACAAGGTTCTTACTAGGCAGGGACGCAACGCGTCCGGCGGCGCGCTGGACTATATCGTGCGTGGCAAAATGATTGGGGGCTTCGCCTTGGTTGCCTATCCGGCGGAGTACAGAAACTCGGGCGTGATGACGTTTCTCGTCAATCACCAAGGAAACGTCTACGAAAAGGATCTGGGCCCGAACACCCCTCGCATCGCTGCCGGCATGACGGCGTTCAATCCGGACAATACCTGGCGGCGCGTAACCGATGCGGCCCAGCCCTCGACGGAGGCAAAATGAGGCCACCCGAAATAGATACTGGGTCGGCTGCTCAAATCCGCTTTGCCCTGATTCCGCCGAAAGGAAGAGTGCTGAACGACGCGGCGAGCTTTCTCCACGACTTATCGCCGACTGGCTTCCTTTGTTCATCTCCAAGGCTGCGAGCCGCGTCTTCGATAACCACTCTTCCTTGAGAAAGCACCAAGGGTGTCACCAATCGAGGGCGTCAACGCGATTTAAGGTGCGGCTGCACAACAACGCGCTCCATGTGGGCGGTTCCATGGTTAGCATCTGACGGGTGGGCGCGGGCTTCCAGTATTTCTGTTTCCAGCGCCTGACGCTTTTCCAGTTCCGCTAGATGCGCTGCTCTGGACATATCGGGAGACCTCCTCAATTATCGTGCGCGGTTCTCTAGTCGAGCGCTCTGGCAGATCCGGGCCGAGCACACCCGCGATCCGTAATTTGCCACGCTATCCGGGAGCCATGGGTGTCCGTGGGTACCCGTGAAGCAGTAGGCGCGAAATTTGGATGAAGTGTTGTATAGGTGGATTCGAATCAAAAGCGGAACGAC
>Ga0126376_10001143_pt1 | contig 14103 bp, 13 predicted proteins | sample PanSoiMetPlot_15_FD_92760 | JGI IMG/M metagenome (GOLD analysis project Ga0126376, IMG submission 92760) | Tropical forest soil microbial communities from Panama - MetaG Plot_15 | ecosystem: Environmental > Terrestrial > Soil > Tropical forest > Bulk soil | place: Panama | collected 2016-02-17
CGGAAAATTGGAGGTGTTCCGTGTTGAGAAGGGCGAAATGTTTGCTGTTGCTGGTTTGTCTCGTGTTTCTTGGAAGCTTTGCATCGGCAGAGGAAGTACCGAGCAAGTATCAAGACGTCTTGAAATCACTCGATCGCAAAGGGGACTTCAAAGACGGCGTGCTGAAGGTAAACATTCCGCGCAGCGACTTGAAGATGAGCGTCGCGGGCATCACCACACCAACGCCATTCGGATTCGGCGGCTGGGTCGCGTTCACGAAGGCCAACGAAGGCGAAGTGATGATGGGCGACCTTGTGTTGTTGCAGGAAGAAGTAAATCCCGTGATGTCGGCGCTGCTCGACAACGGCATAGAAGTGACGGCACTGCACAACCATTTCTTCTGGGATGATCCGCACGTTTACTACATGCACGTGCACGGCTGGGGGCCGAGCGCCGACCTTGCACGCCGCATAAAGCCAGCACTCGATTTGATCGGGCATTTCAAGCCGGAAGTGACGAACCCGCTCAGTGCTTCCGGTACGGCGCTAGACACGGCAAAGATTGCGCAGATTGTTGGACACCCCGGCGAACAGTCCGGGGAGGTCTACAAAATCACCATTGGCCGCGGCGACGTAACGATGAAAGACCATGGTGCGACGATTAATGCTCGTATGGGGCTGAACACCTGGGCCGCTTTTTATGGCACGGAGGAAGACGCCGTCGTTGCGGGTGATGTTGCGATGCTGGAAAGCGAGCTGACGCCTGTGCTCAAAACTCTGCGGAGAAATGGCGTCAACGTCGTGGCAATCCATCACCACATGACCGAAGAAAAACCGATGGTGATTTTTCTGCACTACTGGGGGCGCGGCCCTGCGGAGAAGCTCGCGAATGCCTTTAAGGCTGCACTCGCGGACTTGGGAAGAGGCGCTGCACCACCAAAATGAGTACTGGGAGGATGCAAAATGATGGGCACGATCTCGAGGAGAAAGGTTGCGCTCGCGCTTTCCTTCCTGTTCGCTTTGTGTGCTAACGACGCCCTTGGGCAGACGCTGAAACAAGTCGCAAAATTCGATCTTCCGGGCCCGGGTGGGAAACGGTTCGACTACCTGACAATCGACGAGGACCATCATTACTTGATTTCGGCGCACCTTGCCGCAAATCAGACCTATGTAATAGATCTCGCGACAAACAAGGTCGTTGCGACGGTCTTGGACACTCCAGGAGCGGAAGGCGTGGAGTATGTTCCGGAGCTTAAGAAATTCTACACGTCGAACGCCCACGACAACACAATCGGAGTCGTTGACCTCAAGCAGATGAAGGTCATCAAGAAATTGAAGACCGAGGCGAAACCGGACGGGAGCGCGTATGCTGCTCCATTTCACAAGCTGTATGTTTCGGACGAACGCGGCAAAGCGGAAGCGATTGTTGATGTAACGAAAGACGAGATCGTGAAGACCCTTCATTTCGAAAGTGAAACGGGGATGCCGCAATACGATCCCGTCAGGAGAAAGATCTATGTGAACCTGCAGGACCAGAATGTTTTTGCGGTGATCGACCCCGCGACGGACCAGGTCGTGGGCCGCTACCCGGTCGGGAAATGCAAAGGAAATCACGGCATGACACTCGACCCGGAGCATCATCGTGCGTTTCTGTCCTGCGAAGAAAACGAGCTGATGACGGTATTCGATCTGGACAAGAGCGCTCCCGTTGCGTTTCTGCCGCTCGCGGCCGGGCCGGACGTCATCAAGTTTGATCCGGGACTGCACCGAATTTACGTCGCGTGTTACAGCGGAGCTATTTCCGTGTTTCAACAGGACGATGCCGATCACTACAGGAAGCTGGAGGACTTTCACGTACAACGCGCGGTGCACACAGTGGCCGTCGACTTGAAAACGCACCGACTCTACACGCCGGAACAAGAAGAAGACGGAAAGCCTGTCGCGCGCATGGTCGTGTACGAAGCAGTTGCCAATCGTTGATGGTGCGGAGCCTTGCGCTTAAGAGAGGAGGAGAGAGTCAAAGCGGTAATGGCATCGAGGGATCTCATTCCGATTGCACTCCGCGCCTTGCCAAGAGACGCGGTGATCTTGTTCATAACGAGATTCACGCGCCTGTTTGCGTACGGAGCACTTTCGGTAATCCTCGTTTTCTACCTGGTGAGTCTCGGCCTTCAAGAAGCGCAGGTCGGAATGCTTTTGACGATGACGCTTGCCGGCGACATAGCGATTTCTCTGTTCCTCACAACCCGAGCTGACCGAATCGGGCGGCGGAAGACGCTAATCGCAGGAGCGTGTCTGATGGCGGGAGCGGGTATCGCGTTCGCTTCGACGCACAATCTGCTGTTCTTGGTGATCGCTGGAACAATCGGAGTAATCAGTCCGAGCGGTCACGAGGTCGGCCCATTCCTGTCCATTGAACAGGCCGCGTTGTCGCACGTGGTTCCAGCCCGCGGCCGCACGGAAGTATTTGCCTGGTACACGCTGGCTGGTTCTTTTGCCACGGCCATGGGCGCTTTGTGCGGCGGCGCGGCGGCGGGGATCGTGCAGAGGGCTTCGTTCTCCGCGTCTGATAGCTACAAAGCGGTCGTGTTGCTTTACGCAGCGCTGGGCGCGGCGCTCGGGGTGTTCTTCACCCGCTTATCCGCCGCAACCGAAATCGATCGATCGGCGGCCAATGCAGTTGCGGCTCCCACGAAGCAGTTTTTGGGAGTAAGGCACTCGCGTTCGATCATTTTGAAGCTATCGAGCCTGTTCGCCTTGGACTCTTTTGGCGGCGGCTTCGTGGTGCAAAGTTTCGCGGCTTATTGGTTCTATTTGCGCTTTGGGGTGCAGCCGGCGAAGCTCGGCATCATCTTTTTCTGGGCGAATGTGCTGGCGGGCGTTTCTGCGCTGCTGGCTTCGCGTCTTGCGACAAGAATCGGACTTGTGAAAACCATGGTCGTCACGCATCTACCGTCGAATGTGCTGCTCATTCTGGTGCCACTGATGCCGAACCTGACGCTCGCGGTAATCGTGTTGCTCGTGCGATTCAGTATTAGTCAGATGGACGTGCCAACGAGGCAGTCCTACACAATGGCGGTCGTGCGGCCCGAGGAAAGGTCGGCGGCGGGTGGAATTACAGGAGTCGCCAGAACCACCGGAGCGGCGATCAGCCCTCTCTTCGCCGGCTTCCTTTTTTCGCGGCCCGGCCTAATTGACGTCCCGTTTTTCATTGCGGGAGCGCTCAAGATCGCATATGACCTGATTCTTTATCGGGAATTCGTCGCGATTCGGCCACCCGAGGAATCAGATTGAGATCAGTACCGTTGAGGACACAACCGAAAGATTGACGGTGACACGAAAGAGAACTATCCAACCGGCGCAATGAGCGCACGATTTTGTTGAGCCAGCAATCGAATTACTTCCTGGTCGCCAACTTCGGAAAAATCATCGTAAAACTGGCCGACGGCGCCAAAAGGATCCGGAGTCGCAACACAGATGATCTCCTCGACTTCGTCGGCGAGACGTTCACAGGTTTCGAGAGGCGCAACTGGAACTGCGACGACAATTTTTCCCGGTTCCATGGCTCGGACCGCACGGATGCCGGCCAGCAAGCTCGCACCTGTGGCGATGCCGTCATCAATAAGAATTACGGTTTTTCCGGTGAGCGACAACGAAGGCAAATTTCCGCGGTAAGTTTTTTCCCGCCGCAAAAGCTCAGCGCGCTCCTTGGCGGTTATTAGGTCAACTTCCGATTGCGAAATGCCAATGTGTCGGAGAATGTGCCGGTCGAGAACACGCGTGCCACCCAGCGCGATTGCGCCGAAGGCCAGTTCCTCGTGCCCGGGGACGCCGAGTTTTCGCAAGACCAGGACGTCAAGCGGCGCATGAAGAGCCTTGGCAACCACAAAGGCGACAGGGACTCCGCCCCGGGGAATTCCGAGGACAATGACGTCTTGCCGATCCGCGAACTTTTCCAGCCGCCACGCGAGGCTGCGGCCCGCCTCACTCCGATTTGCAAAGATCATAACCACGGTCCAACTTTTACTCTACTCCTGTTGCAGGGACTCGAGGTACTCGCACAGATTCCGGATGCGCTGGCGAACGCCTCCTTCGTTGTAATGCTCTTCATCCTGGAAGATTGGGCCCCAGACGGGCATCTCGGAAGAACCATGCGAAGAGTAGTTCAGTCCGAAGCGCAAGACTTCGGTTACATAGTCACCTGGAAACTTGCCGCCGTGCCGTTTTGAAAGCGAAGTCAAATCAGGCGGCGGCTTGCGCAAGGAGTGAGATACAGGGCCACTGCCTTTCCCATCCAGGCCATGACAAGACGCGCAGTGATTCCGATAGAGTTGCTTTCCCGGAGGCGTATACGTAGCCGGCGGTTGAGAATCTTGCGCTTTCGCGAACAGAGAGCTGCCAGGGAGGAAAACAATAAGGAATACGAAAAGCGGCAGATCGACAAGCCTAAATTGACGTTTCATGGTATCGCCCATTTCATTCGTAATACGGACAGCACTTTTCCGCTGTGAGGAGCATCACGTTCGGACATGCGGGAAGTCACAGCGAGCAAATCGGGATGGAGTGTGAGAAATTGTGTGGGTCAGGGCTCGGGGCGTGAAATGAAGGCCGCCGTTCTTGTTCATCCGAAGCGAATAACAGAAAGTCCGCTGGAGTTAAGAGAGTTGCCTGCGCCTGTGCCCGGCCCAGGCGAGGTGAAGCTAAAGGTCCGGGCTTGTGGCGTCTGCCGAACGGATCTGCACATCGTCGAAGGCGAGTTGCCGCAAGTTTGTCCCTTGGTGATCCCAGGACATCAGATCGTCGGAGAAATTGTGGCCGGCGATACCGCTAGACTTCCTGCCGGAACCAGAGTGGGTGTCTCCTGGATCGGTGGAACGGACGGAACTTGCACCTATTGCCGGCGTGACCAAGAGAATCTTTGCGACGCGCCGACGTTTACGGGTTATGGCGTGCAAGGCGGCTACGCGGAATACACAATCGCACGGAGCGACTTCTTATTTGCGCTTCCTGAAGGTTTGGAAGATTTGTACGCCGCCCCGCTGTTGTGCGCAGGCATTATCGGATACCGGAGCCTGCGTGTGGCTGGAGTGGAGCCGGGGGAAGACGTGGGCCTATTTGGTTTCGGAGCATCCGCTCACCTCGTGGCACCGGTGCTGCGGGCCTGGGGATGCCGGACATTCGTTTCGACGCGTGGTGAGTCGCATCGAAAGCTCGCTGTCTCGCTTGGCGCTGACTGGGTGGGCAGTGAGTTGGAAAAACCGCCCGTCGCTCTGGATCGGGCCATCACGTTTGCGCCCAGCGGAGACGTGGTTGTAGCAGCGCTCGCGAGTTTGCGAAAAGGAGGCGTAGTCGCCATCAACGCGATACACCTCGATCGGATACCGCAATTCGATTACGACAAGCTGCTCTGGGGCGAACGCCAAATTCGCAGCGTTGCCAATATGACGCGCCGGGACGCCAGGGAATTCCTTAAGCTGGCGAGCGAGATCAAGCTGCGTCCGAGAGTCACAACGTTTCCTCTAGAAGACGCAAATAAAGCGCTCGCGACATTGAAACAAGATCACATCGACGGAGCTGCGGTCATAGTTCCTTGAGGCTTTTAAGCGGTCTTCGCTCACCATGAGGCGTGACGCCGCGCACTGAAAATCTGCCGGAGATGCGGCAAAGTTCGGCTCGAAGGATGGAGGCGAATCGGATCGAGTGAGGAACGCCGGGAGGGCAAGGATAAGTCCGAAGCCCAGGTTCCTCTGAAGTCGCTTCCGGAGGGAAGCTGCGGGAGATCCGAGGAGCCTGAGTGTCCTTCTCTTCGTGAGGCGGCGGCGTGACGCGAAGTCAACTGCAAACGCCTTGAGGTTTCGACGCACCGGTCCTCAGGACCGGATATGCTTCTTCGCCACAGTCGCTGCCTCACGAAGAACTGTCGTTCCCACCTGTTTGCGCGAAATCCTCGCGTGATCGTTCCCACTGAGTGGTGAGTTTTCAAAGTGTGAGATCGGTGAGCTACGTCACGGCAATCTGTGGTCCGAATCACAGCTTGCCGAACCCAATTTGTTGATGCTACAGGCGTTATGGAGCAAAACACTTCTGAGAAACTCGAGTTTCAAAACATCCTTCATCTGACGGACTTTTCTCCGTGCTCCGCAGAGGCGCTTTCCTGGGCGAAAAGCCTCGTGCAAGCGCAGGGCGGAAAACTGTTCGTTCTGAATGTGGTGATTCCCGACACGATCGTCTATTTGGCGCCTGAAGCACCCTCGGTTGCGCTCGACATGCAGGCAGAGTGGGCGCTCGGCCAGATGAACCGAATAGACGAGCAACTCGCGGGGATTCCGCACCAAGTTGCGATTGAGCACGGCCGGGATCTCTGGCACGCAGCAGAAGCGAAGATTAAGGAATGGAACGTCGATTTGATTGTGCTCGGGACGCACGGACGCACGGGTTTGCGAAGAGTGGTAATGGGATCGGCTGCCGAACGAGTGCTGCGCAACTCGCCCGTGCCCGTGATGACAGTCGGTCCTGAGGTGCCATCGGGGCAAACCCACGATTGCCAGTTTCGCAAGGTCTTGCTGGCGACAGATTTCGCAGAGGGCTCGGCAGAGACGGCGAACTATGCCGTTTCTTTCGCAAAAAAGCACCACGCCGATCTAACAATGATCCATGTCTGTAAGCGCAACAGGCGCGGCGGCGCGGACCAGACCTGGGATATGTCGATTGCGGAAGCAATGCACCAGTTGCACGAACTGGTACCCGATCCTCCGGTCCTACAGGAGAAACCGGATCATCTCGTGGAGTGCGGTGAACCGGGCCAGCGTATTCTCGACGTTGCCAAACGGAAGGAAATCGACTTGATCGTAATGGGTGTGCGCAACACTCCTCGCGTCTTTGCAGCTACGCATATGGCGTACAGCACGGCGCACGAAGTCGTGGCGCACTCGCCCTGTCCCGTGCTCACCGTTCGTCGGCCGCAACAAGCAGCCTTCTAGCCCGTCGGTTGGAGATAACCGAGCAACGATCCGTTTTCTTCATCAAACTTGCTAGCGAGCGAGCCGGCGCAGAAAGCCTTTGCGTTTGAGGCCGTCGCTTTCGGAACTATACTCCGACGAGAGTTTCCAGGGCTGTACGGTCCGGAATCGTCATCGTCGATCCCTGCACAGTGACGAGGCGCTTCGATTTGAAATCACTCAAGGTTCGCGTGACGGTTTCGCGTGTAGTCCCAACAAATTCAGCGATTTCTTCATGCGTCAGAGGCATCTTGATTTGAGTCCCGGCTCTCGTCTTCACGCCGTTCGCCGACCAATCCAGAAGCAGCCGAGCTACTTTCTCCGGAGCAGATGCAGACAAGCCGACCGTGCGCAATTGCTCGCACGCACCGCTGTAAAGAGTCGTGAGCTGGCGAATCACGCTCTGATGCATTTCGGGATGCTTCGAAAGCAAATTCATGAAGTCATCGCGACGAATGAAAGCGACCTGGCAGGAATGCAAAGTCTCCGCAGTGACTTCGTATGGCGTGTTGCCAAGTACCGCCATCAGGCCGAGAATCTCGCCGGGCTTTGCGATTCTCAGAATGAGAGTCTTGCCCGCGCTCGAACTGATTGAAAGTTTTACTTCCCCCGCGCAGAGAACGAACACGCCACGAGGATCCTGTTTCTCCAGAAAGAGAACCGCTCCCCCGGGAAACGTAGCAGAACTGCGCACAGCATTGAAATCCTTCAATGCAGCGGGCGGCTGCTGGCAAAAGAAGCCAGCATTCCTGACACTGCAGGTCTCGCAATTTTCACTGGTCTCAAATCCGTAAGGTCCCCTCATCGTTGTACTCCTTCTTGATTTTGCGTTACCTTTGCCATGACTTGTTCAGCAAAATATGACGTCAGCGGTGAATCAGAGAGCAAGCTCGCGCGCGTCGCGCTATAAATCTCGCGAAGCAACGCGAGCCCGGCTTCATCGATGTACGTCACGTCGCGGAGATCGAGACGGAACCCTTTTCCTTGAATCGCGGGATTCATGGCCAGCCAAGCTTGCCTGCACTCTCGAACATATGGCCCAACCATTCGGCCCTCTAATTTCATGGTCAGTTGCTCAACTCCGCTCATCACGGTTGCTCGAAACGTAAAAGCTCTCCAAAGTCGTAACTGTCCAGTTAGTGAGCACGCTCACGGCCACGAGTGCGGAGAATCACAGGGGAGCTGCAAACGGCTGATAGACAAGTATTTATGTGCGAGGCGTGCGTGGTCCGGTGGGTGAAATCGCCGCTCTGTGGCCCGAATGACGAGACGAAATATCGCCAGACAGACTAAGTATAGTCTGTACGCTTGATTCCCAGTTTCTTGATCTTCGAATTCAGCGTCGTTCGTTTCAAACCCAGGCGCTTGGCCGCTCCCGAGGGTCCGCTGATGAGGCCCTTGGTTTCCCGCAGTACGCGGAGGATGTGGTCTCTTTCCGCCGTGTGAAGATGATCGTCTGGTGTTGCGTCCGGCGCCGGGCCGAAAGTTAATTCCGCGAGTGGTACGCGGAGTTCGGGGCCGGGACTCAGAATTACGGAACGCTCAATCAGGTTCTCCAGCTCGCGCACGTTGCCCGGCCAGCGCCATTTCGTCAGTGCGCGCATCACCTCTGAGGGAATGGTCTCAATATGACGATTCATTCTACGCGCGTGCTGGTGTAGGAAGTATTTGACGAGGACGGGAATGTCTTCGACTCGATCGCGAAGCGGCGGGATGATGATTGGAAAAACCTTCAACCGGTAGTAGAGGTCGGAACGAAATTCGCGATTCTCGACCATTTTTGCCAGATCCCGGTTGGTCGCCGCGACTAGCCGCACGTTCACCGGAATCGTCCGTCCTCCGCCGACCCGTTCAAACTCTTTTTCCTGAAGAGCGCGAAGAATTTTTGGCTGCAACTCGAGTGGAAGGTCGCCGATTTCATCGAGAAACAACGTTCCTAGATGTGCCAGTTCAAGACGTCCAATCTTCTGTGCTATGGCGCCTGTGAACGCACCTTTTTCGTGACCAAACAATTCACTTTCGAGCAGGCCGGCAGGAATAGCCGAGCAATTCAATTTGACGAAAGGAGAGTCGCAGCGCGGACTCAATTGATGAATGGCGCGGGCTATGAGTTCCTTACCCGTTCCGGTCTCGCCGAGTATGAGTACGGTGGCGTCGGTCGGTGCAACGGTTTCGACTTGCTTCAGGACGCGTTTCAAGCCGGGCGCATCGCCGACAATTTCTTCGAACTGATGGCTGGTACTCAGCTCTTCCTGCAGATACTTTTTTTCTTCTTCTGCACGCTTTAGGGCGTCTTCAAATCGCTTTCGCTCCGAGAGATCACGTACCACGACAAACACAATTTTGTCGCTCCCGCTGTCTCCTGGTCCCAAAAGGATGTCGGCCGGAAATTCGCTTCCGTCCTTTCGTCGTCCGTGTAGTTCCAGACCAATTCCCATTGGCCGTAGATGCGGATTCTTCGAAAATTCCTCACGATGTCTCGGATGCACAGAGCGAAACCGGTCAGGAACCAGGATTTCAGTGGATTGACCAACCAATTCGCTGCGCGAATAGCCAAACAGAGCCTCTACGCGCGCGTTTGCTTCGGTAATGAAGCCGCCGGAATCGCAGACGAGGATTGCATCCGGCGAAAAATCGAAAAGCATCCGGGCATACTTTTCGTTACTGCGAATGAGTTCTTCGTCGCGCTTGCGCTCCGTTGCGTCGTGAATGAACTTCGCGAAGCCAAGGATATGTCCACCATTGTCACGAACAGCAGTTACCACGACGTCAGCCCAGAACCGCGAGCCGTCCTCGCGGACCCTCCAGCCGCGATCTTCCGCGCGCCCCGAATCCGTGGCACGCCCCAACAACATCGCCGGTTTACCCGCCGCTTTATCTTCGTCGGTGTAAAAGCAGGAATGATGTTGCCCGATGATTTGATCGGCGGCGTAACCCTCGATTCGCTCCGCGCCAGAATTCCATGTTTTAACATGCCCGCCCGGATCGAGCTGGAAGACGGCGTAATCTTTGGCGCCGTCCAGGAGCAACCGGAAGAGCTCTTCGTCCTGAATAACCCCAACCCTACTCGCTGAAACAGGCCGCGGGGACTCGGGGCTCATGGCTGTTTTTCCTGCTGCCCGGGAGGAATCTTTGTCATCTTTGGCAGTATATAAGCACCGATCAAGGAACTAAGCCGCGTGCTTGCAGCACTTTCACGCCAGAATCATATCGCAACGCGATTCACACTATCTAGAGCTGGACCCTCGCATTAGGAGAAGACCGCGCACCCAGGAGCCTGAATCTGGGGCCCCGAACACACTGTATCGTGATGGAAATCACTGAGATTCGCTTTGCAATTGCCGAGTCTGAAGGTGAGCTCCCGGAGGTCACTTTGGCTAGGGATCGCCATCTTTTGCGTAAGCTGCGGGATGAACTTCAGTTCATTGAGCGTGGCGGCTATCGCGAGACGGGCCGGCTACAGTGGCGGCCGCAGTTCATATTCGAGGACTCGCCGACGTGCCTAAATCGTGACCCAACCGAAAAGCACATTCCCTGCAGCGAGTGTTTCTTAATGCGATTTGTCCCGCCAGAAGCAAAGGAAAAGCGGGCCCCCTGCCGCCACATACCTTTGAATGAAAACGGTGAAACGATTGACTCTTTCTACCGGTCCGGCACACAAGAAGAATTGGAAGCAGCGGTAATTACGTGGCTGAAGAGAACCATTCAAGATCTCGAGATGGAACTCAGAAATGTGCCAGACAAAACGAAGCCGCCAGGGCTCCATGTAGGAGCAAAAGCAAGGCCAGAAAGATAAGCGCACATCAGGCGTTGGGAATCATCTCCCAGAACCAGTGCAACAAGATTCCGTAATAACCCGCCACGAGCAAGAAGCTGACCAAGAACGGCGTGCGAGCGAGCCCTTTCCCACCAAACTCCCGCACCCAGTGAACCCGACAACGCAAGGTCAGGACCACGGCGATCACAGCAGTCGTTACCGCCAAAACTGCCACCACGTTGGCCGCCACAGGAAAATTGCCTAATGTTCGAAAATGAACGATCGCAGATTCAAACAGCCCTGCAGTGAACGCAAGAAACAACCAAGCGACCGAAACGAGCGGGCCCAGCATGTACGCCCAGCGCTCCCGGCGATAGGCCAAAAACAAGAGCATGGCGATATAGGGAATAAGTTGATAGAGATGAATTACAAGGAATCGTGGTTCTAATTGCGTCAGAATGATGAAACACAAAGCTTGCAGACCAGCAAGCCCTGCGATATCGCGATTTGCCGGATCTTTCATAGCAACCCCGAATGGCGGATTCCGCCGCCTCGCTTCTCTGGCTTGTGAGCATCGCAGCGGAATCGGCCGTTACTAACCTACTTCGAGCGAACCGTTAAAACCGGGCAGTTGGCGTACGCGACTACTTTATGAGCAATAGCGATGGGCAAGTGGGTCGCCGCACCGGGCACGCCGACTTCGGGCTGCGCACCAAGAACGATGAGATCTACATCGCGCAGATTTGCTAGATCCAAAATGCGCTCTGCAGCATCCCCCCGCTCGACGAAGAATTCCGGTCTGCACCAGACTTCCGCTTCCGCCGGAACCAGCTTTGCCAATAGTTTCTTCAGAGAGTCTTGTACGTCGAACCAGCCGACTAGCTCGCCCGCCCTTGGTTCTCTAACGACATGAAGCAGGGTCAGCCTTGCTTGAAACTCTTGTGCCAGGGACACTGCGTATGCCGCTGCGGCGTTTGACTCCGTTTTAAAATCGGTAGCGAACAATATCTCTCGAATGTTCGCCTTGCTCGGAATAGAGTGCGGCCCGACGGTAAGAACCGGGCACGGCGCAGTGCGAAAGATATCTTCGGCGACCGAACCAAGCAAAGCCTTCAGAATCCCCGTGCGCCCGCGCGTTCCGATGATGAGTAAGTCGGTTCCCTGCTTTTCGATGGCGTCCTTCAGACATCTCTCGACCTCGCCCTCTTTAATCTGCACCTCAGTGTTGATTCCATAGAAAGAACCGAGCAGTTCTTCCCGATGTTTGGTATCAAAAGCCTCGGCAACTTCAACTTCGAAAGGCCAAGTCGCCGGTGGCGTCATGGGATTGACGATCGGTTGTCGCACGTGGAGCGCGAGCAAATTCGACTGGAAGTGCTTCGCGAAGCTTTTGATGAACGGAATAGCGTGCGCCGCCGCTTCGGAAAAGTCGGTGGCATACAGGATGTTGTCAAACCGGGTCCGGGCGAGAACGCTGACAGTAGCCGCTTTCATGCTCCCACCTCCTCTTGATTGCATCTTGGTGTCGCAGGCGCCGACTTGCTGTGACTAGCGTCACGGATTCCGGTGACGACCGTCGCAGGAGACGCGAAAGATCGCTCGTAACTTTCCAATGGAGACATTTTCGCGTTTTCAGTTGACGCTGCTGCGAATCACGTTAGAAAGACGCATTTTTTGCTAAAAACCAGGGACGCAAAAACAGGCTTTCTTCGCCACGGTGAACTCTGGGCAAGCAATCCACGGAAGATGGATCGACAATGCTCAATGCCGCCACAGAATCGATTCAGGAGACGGGATCAAAAACGCCAGTAGACTGGAGCCGGTCGCGCTCCGCCGATTCCAGGTCCGAGTTGAATTGGTCAAAACTCGTGACTGCGGTAGCAGTAATTCTGATCGCCATCCACTTGGTGTTACGGTTCTTCTTTCACGTTGTCCAAATCTGGCAGCAAATTCCCCTATGGGTCGCTCTTTTTCTGGGCGGAGCGCCACTTCTGTTCGTTTTGTTCCGTAATCTGCTGAGAGGCCGGTTCGGCTCAGACTTTCTGGCAGGTGTTTCGATCCTCACCGCGATCTTCCTTCGAGAATATCTGGTCGCCACGATAGTTGTGCTCATGCTTTCTGGAGGAACGGCACTCGAAACATTTGCAACGCGGCGTGCTTCCCGCGTGCTCGAGGCACTTGCGAAACGCATGCCCAGCGTAGCCCATCGAAAAACTACGAACGGACTCGCCGAGGTTGGCGTCGCGCAGATTGGCGTGGGCGACGAGCTAGTTGTCCTTCCACACGAAATCTGTCCGGTAGACGGAGTTGTGGTAGACGGCAACGGGTCCATGAACGAAGCGTATTTGACCGGGGAGCCCTTCGAAGTTGACAAGGCACCGGGCGCAATGGTGCTGTCCGGAGCGCTCAACGGCGAGACGCTGCTGACCATTAGCGCTATAAAACTCGCCCAAGACTCGCGCTACGCACGAATTATGCGAGTCATGGAGGAAAGCCAGCAACGGCGCCCGCGCTTGCGTAGATTGGGCGATTTGCTGAGCGCTTGGTACACGCCTTTCGCCATCGCTGTGGCCGCGGTTGTTTGGGCACTGTCCGGCGACGTGGAACGGTTTCTCGCCGTCGTGGTGATCGCAACGCCGTGTCCCCTTTTGATCGCGATTCCGGTCGCCGTAATCGGCGGAGTGTCCCTGTCGGCTCGTCGCGGAATCATTATCAAAAATCCGGCTGTGCTGGAGCAAATAGACTCCTGCCGCACATTTATTTTCGACAAGACAGGCACGCTAACCTATGGTCGCCCGCTGTTAACTGAAATTCTCTGTGCCGCGGGATATACCGAAAAGGACGTACTTTCGGTTGCTGCAAGCCTCGAGCGTTATTCAAAACATCCTCTGGCCGCGGCGATCGTGGAGGCCGCAAAGGAAAAGAATTGTCCCGTCCACCAGGTAGCGCGAGTTAGCGAGCCGCCGGGCTATGGTCTACGAGGCATTGTTGATAGCCGGGATGTCTTGATCACCGGGAGGAAAGACGCGATTGCGAAAAATGAACAACTGCCCTCGATTGCGCCCGGTCTGGAATGCGTAGTTTTCTTGAACGGCCAATATGCGGGCCTGTTTCGGTTCCAAGATTCACCGCGTGGGGATAGTCGCGTGTTTCTAACGCACTTGTCGCCTCAGCACCAGGTAGCCAAGTTAATCTTGGTGTCCGGGGACCGAATTCCGGAAGTTCGCTCGCTCGCCGAGAAAATCGGCATCGAGACCGCTTACGGTTCCCAGACGCCAGAACAAAAGGTCGCGTTGGTGCGTTCAGAAACCAGAAGAGCGAAAACCGCTTTCGTTGGCGATGGCATTAACGATGCCCCGGCGATGCAAGC
>Ga0126376_10001144_pt1 | contig 14102 bp, 14 predicted proteins | sample PanSoiMetPlot_15_FD_92760 | JGI IMG/M metagenome (GOLD analysis project Ga0126376, IMG submission 92760) | Tropical forest soil microbial communities from Panama - MetaG Plot_15 | ecosystem: Environmental > Terrestrial > Soil > Tropical forest > Bulk soil | place: Panama | collected 2016-02-17
AAGTGCTGGTCCACGTTTATCTGCGGCTTTGAGAATTTTCTCGATCCAACTAAGTTCCACCTCCAATTGTTGAATCGTCAATTCCAACATCCAAACGGCTTCATGATATGGATGACCGACTTCAGTTAGAACATCCTTGAGCGTCGCGCGTTATTCGGAAAGCGTTTGTTCGAGAAGCTTCTTGCGGTTATTTAGCTGCTTTCGAAAAGTCCGCGGACGTGCCTGCCAGGATAGTGCCAACCATATCAGAAAAGGTTGATGCACTTTTTTGTTGACCCAACTCTTTGCTTCCAAAGCGTCCGCGAGATGTTCGCGACCGAGCGCGGTTGTTTCGAGTACACGCCGTTCGGGACCAGCGGAAGGTGAATGGCTCGAAATCACACGGAGCAATCCAAGCTGGGCCAACTTGTCGAGCGAATAATAGATTTGAGGGCGTGACACCGGCGCCCAATCACGGATATTTCGCTCTTCCAGGGTCGCGTTGACTTCATACCCGTGCATTGGTCCTTCGGCCAGCAGGCTCAGGATCACCAGATCAGGAATGGTGAGACGAGTTTGATTGCCACGCTCGGCGCCTTTCGCTGCGGGTTGTTTTTTCTGCTTGACAGGCTTCATACCGATCATTATAGTACAACCCGTCTAAATTAGACTAGAGTGATTAAGGAGACGAGAAATGATTGATAAGTCAACACCGATACTGCATGTGAAGACGGTGGAACCCAGCCTCAGTTTTTGGACGGAGCGCTTTGGCTTTAGGCCCACGATACAGGTGCCGGAAGGCGATCACATCGGCTTTGTGGCTATCGAGAGCGGTCCGATCGAGCTCATGTACCAGACGTACGAAGGGATGAAAGATGCGGGCAACCTCCTCGCAAAAGCTGCTGAGCAGGGACCAAGTTTTATCTTTATGGAAGTGCCGGACATCGCGGTCGTCGTCAACGCATTGGATGGCTCTGAGGTTGTGCAGGGCTTGCACGAAACTCCCTATGGCGCGAAAGAAGTTGTCGCGAAAGAACCGGGCGGCCATTTTGTGATCTTTTCACAACTGCCGAAAGGAGAATGATATGCCGAGTGAAACGCGTCAACTTAGAGATTTAGTATCCATCGGACCGGCGATGCTGAAGGACTTCGAGTTGCTGGGAATCAGCAGTGTGGCCCAGTTGCGCCGGCGTAGTCCGCGCAGAATGTATGAGGAACTGTGTCGACTACGCGGTCAGCAATTAGATCCTTGCTGTCTGGATGTGTTCGTCGCCGCGGTGGCGCAGGCAAACGATCCCCAACTCCCGATCGAACAACGACAATGGTGGTACTGGAGCAAAGTACGGAAGGCATCACTCCGTTAACAAGACCCTTTGAGCCATAAAGAGGCACATAAGCCACAAAACAGCTATGAAAATTTTGTGCCTTAGGTGCCTTTTTATGGCCGATAAAAATCACGAATTGTCGTACGCGCGTTTCGCCTTCACTGTGACGAACTCGTCGTCTTCGATAATGTAGGCCGTGAGGTTGTAGCCGTAGACGCAGCCAGTGTCGAGGCCGATGGCTTTGCGGCCGCGGCGGGGTTCGGGTGAGGGCCAGTGGCCAAACAGCACGATCTGTTCGCCGTGGTAGACGTGGTACCAGGGCGTGCCCTCATCGCTCTCACGATCTCCGCCGAGGGTTCGCAGAAGCGTCATGTCGCCGGTTGTTTGTGAATAGAGCTCCACGTGTGGACGCAGCCCGGCGTGAACGACGAGGTGGGTATCGAGGTCAATCGTGAACGGCATGCGGTTGAAGAAACTGGCGTAGGCGTCCTTCTCGCCTTTCAACTCCTTGTGCGTCTCTTTTTGCGCCGGCTTTAGTTCGATGTCCTCACCATTCCACTTGCGACGCAGCGCCAGATCGTGATTACCAATCACCGCGCTGAAGCGCGCATCGGTCATGAAGAGCTCCAGCACCTCCTTGTTCTTCGGACCCTTGGTGATCAAATCGCCCACCGAGAAAACACGATCGTCATCGCCGATGCCAATCTTTTCGAGCAACTCCATCAACTCGTCGTAACAACCATGAATGTCTCCGACTACGATTCTGCGACCCGTCATCCACCCCTCCAAACCTTAATTCCGTCTGAACGGCAGTCTATTGCATAGCGGAGATTCAATCAATCCGGTTAGCGATAGATATACGTCTTGCTCTCCTTCTGATCCCACTCAACACTGTCCACGTTGTCCCGATCGCCCGAAAGTATCTCCTCGCTCAACTTGCCCGTACTCACCACCGGATCGAGATTCACGAGGTAAACAAGCGTGCCCAGCGGCTCGTCCTCATCCTCTCGATTGAGCTCGCGCAGCTCGTACTCAAACCCGTAACGATCAAAGAGCCCTTTGAGTACTGCGTCCGTTTTATCGATGCTACGTGTCTGCACCTTAACTTCCATCGAGCGAAAGACCTGGAACCGTTCGAAATACTCCAGCACCGACAATGCAATGAGCACAAACAACGTCAGGATACCTGCCATATCCCAACGTCCGACGCCGGCAGCAAGACCAACTCCCAGGCACACCAGCAAAACCGTGGTCTCCTTCGGGTCGCGAATGTTCGTGCGGAAGCGTACCAGCGAAGCCGCAGCAAAAATTCCGAAGGCGCGCGCCGCGCTGTCTCCGACCACCATCATCATCGCACCGGCGACCACCGCCATCAGAATCTGCGTCTGCGCGACGTAAGGGTTACGCGCTCCGCGCCGCGGACGAAAAGCGAGTAGTGACGCGAGAAACGCAGCCAGCGAGAACCGCAAAGCAATTCTCGCGGAAGTCGCTTCCCAACTCGCGAAGCTGGCGGGCGAGAGTCCGGATGCGTCCGGACCAAAGAGTTGGCCCAACAGCGGAATCTGATCCTTCACCTGCGTTTCGGAACCAGCGGGCGCAGCAACAGCGCCAGTCGAGCTCGTCGGCGTAACCGCGTTCGGTTGATCGCGGAGTATGTAAGCCACAAGTCCGCTAGCCAGCAGCAACACGACAAAGGTCACCATCACCGCAACGGTCACACGGTTCATATCTCGTTGTTTCCTTTCGGGCCACAAAAAGGCACAAAAAACACAAAAGACTTTTGGTCCGGAAACAAGATTTCTTTTTGTGACTTTGTGGCTAGTTGTTTTTAGACTCTAGTTTGAGCAGCGTGCGTCGATAATCATCTTCGCCTTGCGCACGAATTCCGCGGTCCACTGTACCGGTGGACGGTCGCGTTCGGCGTTCCGCGACGCGGCAAAGACTCTCGTGATCGTTTGGTTTTGTGTTTCGGCATCGACCAGTCGTTGAAGATTATCGGCCAACAACTTTCGACCCGCTTCGCTGATCTTAGTGTCGCCAACGCTCTTCGCGTTTGCGGTGCATTTTCCACCACTCACTTTGATCGGATCTTTCTTGCGCCAGGTTTCGAGTCGCGCTTTGTTTTCACTGGCCTTCGAATATCCAAAAGTCGAACCCATATCACTGACGTAGTAGACTGCCTCACCCGGTTCGCAGATACGAATGTTGCCGTTCTTCTTTGACTTCAGACAAGCGAACTTTTGATTGTCGGTTTTGGTGTCGCCGTGATCGATGAACGCCAGCCACAATTTGAAAGCATCAATCTCCGCGCGTGGCGAGCCGCTTTGTAGAAGCTTCTTAAGGGTTTCGGCGAGTGGGGCCGCATCCTTGTCGTTGCAATCGACGTCAATGCCGCGACCCAGCGGCAGCTCGATACCCGCCGCCGGTTGAAACGGCGACCACTTCGTGCCCTGAAAACTCTTGGTCAGGCTCTTCTCGCAGTCCGGACAAGTCACGTCTGCGACCCATTCATCATCAGCGAAAAATCCGAGCGCATTCGAGAAACGCGACGACAGGAACTCGCCGTAGACCTCGCCGTTTCGTTTGTCGGGTGTTTGTCCTTTGAAGTGCGGCTTGACCTTGTAACGAATCAGAGTGCCGTTTTCGTCAGTTACTCCCGGAACCGAGCAATGAAATTTGGGCGTGGTCCCCTTGCCCGTCTTCTCATCCTTGTTCGCTACACAGTTGATTGGTTTCGCGAAACCATTCGTGTCAACTGGCGGCGCACCGCGGCGTGGACCTGTGCTCGGGTTGTAACCGAGCACCGGATCGTAGCCCGGATCGGGTGTGCGATAAACCTTCGCGGTCTGCTCGGCGCGCGCGCGTTCGTCGGCCGTAAAGCAAGCCTTTTGTTGTTGCGCGCCGGCCGGCCAGGCGAGCGAAACCGCTGCGCAGAGGATGAATACAAACAGGAGAGACTTTGGATTCTGAAGCATTATGTCCCCTTGGAGTGGCTGAAAATTTCGTTCAACCGAGCAGGGGTAACAAGATAGCAAACAGGATGTTACTTAGCTATCGAGGGTTGCCAGATGCAGTTTTTGCAACCGATCGCGATCCGCGATTATCTCGACCTCTACGATCTTTCCGTTGGTAATCGTAAAGCTCAACGCGCGTGTCAACTTACCATTCGGAGCAAACACCAGACCGACACTGCCGTTGACGACTGCCGTTTGCATAAAGCGCGCCAGTCTTGAAAATGCAACTGCACCCTGCGCCCAATTTCGAGCTCCACGGAGTTCGCGCGGCGCGCCCGGAGCTCCGGCGGCTTCGTCGAGTCGGACCACCACATCCGGATCGAGCACCGCAAGCAGGCCCTCGAAATCACCGGCGCGCAACGCTGTGATGAAACTATCGACAACTGTTCGCTGAGCCGTGAGAGAGGCGCTGGAAGTAGTTTGCTGTCCGCGCACTCGTCTGCGCGCACGGCTTGCAAGTTGACGTGCAGCGGCTGGGTTTCGTCCGACGATTGGTCCAATCTCTTCAAAAGGCAGATCGAACACGTCGTGTAAAACGAACGCGACGCGTTCCGCCGGCCCAAGCGTGTCGAGCACGACCAGCAGCGCGAGGCCGACGGAGTCTGCCAGCATCGCTTCCTCTTCGGGGCTACTCGCGTCTTCATTCTTTGCGGTCGGCTCAACTGTTTCGGCTTCGAGCTCATCTTCGCGACGCGACTTGCGCGAGCGCAGCATGTCCAAACAAACGCGCGCGACAACTGTCGTCAACCACGCTTCCAAGCTGCGAATGCTGCCGGCGTCAGAACGGTTCAAACGCAACCACGCTTCCTGCACGGCATCGTCAGCTTCGCTGGCCGAGCCGAGCATGCGATAAGCCACTGCCCGCAAGTGGCCTCTTTGTTCTTCAAATGCTTTTGCTAATTCTTCTGTTTTGTCCATGGTCACATTCCGCCGTCGCGCTTCGTCATAGTGTTGACGAGTGAAACCCGGCAGATGTGACGAGGTCAACCTGAAGTCCGGGTTCAATACAGTTTTTGGAAATGAGGAGAAGAAAATGCAAGCACGAATGACAAATCCCGCAATGATGTTTCCTGAGGCAATGACGGCGTTTCTCGCCCTGAACAAGGTCACGGAAAACAGCGATCTTCCGCCGGCGATTCTCGGTCTCGCTCACTTGCGAGCCAGCCAGATCAACGGTTGCAGCGTTTGCGTCGACATGGGTTGGCGCATGCTCAAAAAGGCAGGAGAGAAAGACGAACGTATTTTTGCAGTGAGTGCGTGGCGAGATGCGCCGTACTTTACGGCAGCGGAGCGCGCTGCACTGGCGCTCACAGAGGCAGTCACGCGCCTCAGTGACCGCACCGACGCGGTACCCGACGATATCTGGGATGAGGCCGCCAAACACTTCGATCAAGCAGCGCTCGGCGCGTTGATCTTATCAATCGCACTGACAAACGTGTGGAACCGTCTCAACGTCGCGACGAGACAAGTTGCAGGCGAGTGGCTCAAATCCGCGGCATAAATAATTAGCCACATGAGGCACATAAGGCACATAAAAGATGAACTCATTTTTGATCGCTCAATAATGAAAGACTTTTTTTTGTGCCTTTTCGTGGCTGATTTGTTACCTGAACTGACGAAGCACGTCGGTTAGCAGTGCATTGAAGCGAGTTGGATCTTCGAGCATCGGATAGTGCCCCGTGCCCTTGATGATCACCACGTCGAACTGCGGCGCGTACTTGCGGTTGACCTCCAGGTTGGTCGGAACACGATCGGCATTGATGGCTCGAATCGGAACTTTGATCTCGCGCATCGCCGGAGCCGCGTTGTAGGCAAAGACTCCTCTCAAGATCGCGATCGCAGTCTCCGGCGGACGCGAATCGATGTCGGCGAGTATGCGCTCCTTCACCGCTGCGGGTGTCGTCGGTGAGAAGAAAAACTGGCTCATTAAGTTCGCGGTCGCGCCTTTGAAATCGGTCTCGAGCGCCTTGAACACAGCTTCGACCTGGTCCGGTGGTACCTTATCTTCGACATTCTGCAGCGTATCAACCGGCACGATGCCAATGACGCGATCCGGCATTCTCCGCGCCGCTTCGAGCGCAATTGGTCCACCCATCGAACTCCCGATCAGGATGACGCGTTTGAGGTTCAGTTTCGCCACGACTGTCTTAACGTCGTCTCCAAAACTCTCGACGGTCCAGTTCTTACGGTCCATTCCAGACTCTCCATGGCCCGGCAAATCAATGGTCACGATGCGATGCGTCTTGGAGAATTCAGCGACCTGGTTGTCCCAGAGATGTCGATTGCAGCTCCAGCAGTGAATGAAGACGAGCGTAGGCTCACCTTTGCCCTGCACGGCATAGTGAATGGGAACACCATCAGAAGCATTTACAACCGCCGTACTCGCCGGTTGCGCAAAAGGAGTCAGAAACGTCAAAAACAGAATGAGATTTAGAAACATTGACACACCTCAAAAAATTGGACCATGCCAAGTTATGCTCGAGCAGATAACCAGCGAGCGGCATTCTTGACGTACGTCTTGATGCCTGCGAGTCGTGAGGGGTTGCGTTTAATTTCGTCGCCGGGAGGTTCGGAGAGGAAGCTGGGACAACCTTTCGCCGTGTCCCAATTGTAATCAACAAAGTGGTGAAAACTCGATTCGGCCAAAGCCCGACCGAGTCGATTGCCATCGCGATCCTGCTGTTCTTCAAATGCAATCGCGAGATTGAACTGGCGTCCGCTTACCTGGCTCGTACCACGAGCGATTACATGTGCCCGCTCTTCTCCTTCCGGCACGCCAACGCTGCCTTCATGCGGGTGCGCCTGAAAATACTCGATCACTCCTGAATCACTGTTCGGTAACTTATGGACCGGCTCGACAGGAATAATATGCTGATAATTTCCGTTTGAGCCTGAATGGTAGTTGGGCCAACTGATTGTCGTAGTTTCCACATCGTCGCGAACGTGGCGCGACTGATCGGGATCCTGATGTTGCGAGTGGAAGAAATGTGCCCGCCCGACTCCACCCAGCGTGCAGAGTGAAGAACCGAGATCCTGGTGATCGCGCGCGGCGAGAATACCGCCGCCGCGCTGGTTAAAGCGCGTAATACCCTCACAGTCGGTGCTGGTTAATCCATTTCCGATATCAACCGCAAACAGCCAGAGCTCGTCGAAGTCAGTTTCGTCGAACACACTCAGAACAACGTCGTTGCCGGCGCTATCGACCTCTCGATCGCGCGTCGTGACTTTGTAAAGCGCAACTCCCTGTTCGTCTTTTTGCGAGGCGAGATGATCGCGCAGCAATGAAAACCGCGTAATGTTCCAGTCGTCTTCGTTAGTCGGAATAGTCGTTTGCAAAAGGATCTGGATTGGATTACTCATGTCGTAATGATAACAGGGGCGGCCACGAAGTGCCGCCCCACAACGATCCAAGCAGATCGAACACAGACATCAAGCCGCGGGAGGCTTTTAAATACCTCAAACGAGGTAGCCGTTGGAAAAGAGTGGGAATCGGGTTAATAATCAGAGCGAGATGCGCACGCCAACAATAATCGCGGTGGTCGTGGTCCTGCTTCTTAGCGGTTGCGCGGTCAATTCAGGCAGTGGTCCATCAATTCAGATCACCACCATTCCGCGCGAGGATAAAGGAGGCCCACGCGAGCTTGACGTGATCAAGGGCCGCGTAAACGGCGCTCTCAATGGCCAACGGCTTGTTCTCTACGCGCACAGCGGAGCGTGGTACGTACAGCCGTACGCTGACCAGCCGTTCACCAAAATCGAAAGTAATTCAACCTGGAGTAGTCAAACTCACCTCGGCACCGAATACGCCGCGCTGCTCGTGGACGTGGATTACGAGCCTGCGCCGGAAATACCCAATGTTCCCGGTATCGGTAATGGCGTGATTGCAGTGACCGTAGTCGACGGACGCCCGCCGTTCTGGCGCACGTGGTGGTTTCGCCTTTCGTTGGTATTACTCGGTTTGTGTGTGTTGCTTGCGCTTTATAGCTGGCGTGTGCATCAACTGCGCACACAACTTACTCTCCGCTTTGAAGAACGACTCGCCGAGCGCACTCGCATCGCGCAGGATCTTCACGACACGCTGTTGCAAGGTCTTTTGAGCGCATCGATGCAGTTGCACGTCGCCAATGATCTCCTGCCTGATGACGCGAAGGCGAAGCCGATGGTTGGACGCGTCATGCAACTGATGAGTCAGGTCATCGAAGAAGGGCGCGACGCAGTCAGAGGTCTTCGTTCCACGAGTGGTAATGCAGACGATCTCGAAACTGCTTTTACACAGGCAGGACAGGAGTTTGGCAACGGACAGGTTAAAGACTGCCGCGTGATTGTCGAGGGCACGCGGCGACAATTGCATCCGATAATTCGCGATGAAGCCTATCGCATCGGGCGGGAAGCACTGGCGAATGCGTTTCGTCATTCGCGTGCAAACAAGATCGAGATCGAACTAGATTATTCGGCTAAACAACTGCGCATTCTCGTTCGCGATGATGGCACCGGAATCGATCCAGAAGTTTTGCAATCAGGACGCGAAGGTCACTGGGGTTTGGCAGGCATGCGCGAACGCGCGGAGAGTATCGGCGCGCGATTGAAAGTTTGGAGTCGCACTAACGCGGGCACAGAGATCGAGTTGCTGATTCCCGGCGACGTGGCTTTTGTAACGCAGTCGCGAGGCGGTAAAGTATCCGCTTCAAAAGAGAGAAAATCATGAGTAATCCGATCCGCGTCTTGAGTGTTGACGACCATCCATTGCTGCGCGAAGGCATCGCAGCGCTGGTAAACAGTCAGGCAGACATGACTCTCGTGGCCCAGGCGTCAAACGGCGCCGAAGCAGTTCAGATTTTCAAGCAACATCAGCCCGACGTAACGTTGCTGGACCTGCGACTTCCGGATATGAGTGGCATCGATATTCTGATAGCCATTCGCAGCCAGTTTCCCGAGGCGTGCGTCATCATGCTGACGACTTTTGAGGGCGACGTTGAGATTCAGCGCGCACTACAAGCCGGTGCGCGTGGATATCTGCTGAAGAATATGCCGCCTTCGGAGTTGCTGGATGTGATTCGCCAGGTTCACGCCGGCAAGAAACGGATCCCGCCCGAGATCGCCTCACAACTGCTCGAGCACATGAGTGACGAAGGGCTCACGGAACGCGAGATCGAAGTGTTGCGTGAAGTCGCCGGCGGAAATCGAAACCGCGAAATTGCGGAGAGGTTGTTCATCTCCGAAGAGACGGTGAAGGTCCACATCAAGCACATCATGGAAAAACTCGGCGCCGCCGACCGCACGCAGGCCGTCGCCATCGGTATCCGCCGCGGGATCATCCAACTCTGAAGAAAATATAGGTCCGATAAATCCTGTAGAACCTATACCTCCAAAGAGGTATCCAAAGTTACCTTAATCTCTTGATTCGCTCCTTTTTCAGAATCGCTACAGTTAAAACGACCTTTAGCTACTTCACCTAAAGGAGAGGATTGCTCTGCAAAAGCTCTTTTCTGCATTTCCCGGAGGTTGGCCCGGCATCGGCCTACTACTCTTACGTGCACTGGTTGGGGTGACGTTAATTGCTCAAACACTAACTTTCATCGGATCGGAAAAGCTCGTCCTGCTCAGTTGGCTGGTGGTAGCCTCCGTACTCATCATCGCGAGCTGTCTCCTGGTGGGCTTCATGACGCCAATCATGGCCATCGCTATCGGGCTGTCTTCAGCAGGCCTCGTCATCACTTTCGGTACTAACCAGACCGTGCTCAACGTGATCGTCCTGACGACGGTCATCGCGTTACTCGGACCAGGCGCCTTCTCCATCGACGCGCGTATGTTCGGGAGGCGCGAGATTCTTATTCCCCACACCCCACGCTGGCCCAAGTCTTAAAGTTTTCGCTCGATTCGACAACTCGGCGCGCAGTTTTTCACTCGCTTCGTGTATTTCCCATTCTCGCCAGCGCGCAAATGCCTGGCGCAGGTACTTGGTGCGCAATTTGACGAGGTGATTCAACAACCATATCAACGCCGTGACCTGATCGTGCTGCTTGTGCTTTCGCGCGTTGATGATGTGTTTGCCCAAACTCTCGATCCAAACGTCGCAATCGTGCAAGTCGCCCAGCGCTCCCTGCATGCGAGCGATACGCTTTGCGTAACCCGAAATCGAGCGGCCCCAACACTGCTGAAAAAGTTCGAGGGCATAGCGCAATCGCTTGGCGGCAATGCGCAGGTCATGCAACGTCTCAACTTCGAACGGTCTGAGCAGACCATTGCTCAACGCCTCAAACTCTTTGAGACGTTCCAGAATGATCTGCTGAGACATTGTCAAAAAGGTAATCGCCGGCGACCCGGCGCGAGTGGCTGTAGCATCTTCGACTCCGTCATTAAATTCCGATTCAAGTTGCTTCAGCTCGTCCCCTTCAAGAATCACCTTCAACTCTTCGCGCGCTTGTTCGCGAACCTGCTTCCTCGTTTCGATGAACGGCATCAGTCCGGATGAGCATGCGCCAGGAGCACGCGCTGCAATCTCCTCCAAAGCCTCAATGGCCACATCCTGATCGCGCACTTCTCCGAGCGCAGCGGCAATGTGGCGCAATTGCTTCAGTGCCGGCGCGAGCGGACGTTTGCGCAGATACGGCATGAAATCGCGGAGTGCGCTGCGCAGTCTTCGCGAAGCGACGCGCATCGAGTGGACGCCTTGAGGGTCGCTCCAATCCAACGCCACCTGTTGAAAACCCCACAACTCGTTAAACCTGGTAACCAGCACCAGCTTGATGCCCGCAGAGGCGACAGACTTACAACTGAGTCCTTTAACTCGTTTGGCTTTGGCCATGTCATGACATCTTTATCACAAAACCGTGCCTTACGGTTATCAGCCGCTCCTTACAGAGATTTATCTGGTGGGATGTATCGCGTTGAGAACGCATGGCGCTCGAAGACGGACAAACGCCGACAAACACGTTGCGATCCGTGTTCATCCGCGTTCGTCTATCGGCTAAGTCTTGTTATTTACGGCGACGATTGACTCTACGCGCGAGCCCCGCGGCGGCCGCGAGTCCTGTGCCGAGCAACACCATCGCTGTTGGCTCCGGATTTTGAGTAGTGCTAGATGTGTTAGGAAACGGCCTTACAATTTCCGGTCTCGGACCATTATGCACGAGAGCCATGCTGAATCCGAGATGCTTTCCGTTGTTGTTCTCAAAATGCCCAGTGAAGAGATCGTTAATGTCGTCCCCTTGCTCATTTTCTCCCTGGTCATTTTCGACGCCTATCTGGTGTTGTTGAGCAAAGATGAGTTTTTCGAGATTGATATCACCGTGAGCGTTGTCGGCCCGAACAGACGCAGCGAGCGTCAAGCAAAAAGCACCAGTGACGATGCCTGCTAAAACCCTTGTTCTTGTCATACCTGGATCCTTGTTCTAAGGAAGTAAGTGTTTGCCGCACAAACACTTCAGGGGGCTAAACTCAGGGGCAACTTTGGGGAGTGTTTGCGGAAGATAAACGCGGATTGTCTCGATACTGTTACCGTGCTGCTACGTGTTTGTAACAATCGGTCCTTCGCACGCGATTTGCGTACGACACCGTACTCACTTGAGTTGGACCTGCTTGGACTTACCGTCATCCGCCACTGAAACGACTGGCCCAAGCGGCTTCACCGCGAAGTTGAATTTACGTGGGCCAGGGTTGTACGTGCCTTCCGGAGCTCCGATCGAGACCATGGCACCACGAGGGCCACGCCGCACGCTAAAGCTCGTTCTGCGAAAGGCGCCCGTCTTGTAAGCAGGACTGAGTCCATCGTCTTCGTAAAGAGTCGTGGAAGCCGAACCCGCGTCGTCAGGATAAATTTGAAACGTGATGGGATCGGCAGGCTTTTCGCCGACGTAATTCAGTGACGGGCCAATCGGAATGATCGCGCCGCCACGCACAAACATCGGCACCACGTCGAGCGGAGCGTCAACGCTGATCATCGTGCCGCCGGTGTATTTCTTGTTGGTCCAGTAGTCGTACCACGTGCCTGCGGGCAGGTAGACTAAACGCCTCGTGACATCGGGTTTTAGAATCGGCGCGACGAGCAGATCGTCACCAATCATGAATTGGTCATCAAGATTGTAAGTGCTCGGGTCGTCCTGGTAGTTGAGCACCAGCGGTCGAAACAGAGGCACGCCGGATCGGTGCGCTTCTTCGAGCGAAGTGTAGAGAAACGGCAGCAAGGTGTAACGCAGTTTCAAATACCTGCGAATGATGTCTTCGTAGTACTTGCCGAAGCGCCAGGGCTCCTGATCGTAGCCATCGATGACCTTGTGGTTGCGACAGAAAGGCGCAAGAAAGCTGACCTGATACGAACGAACCAGCAGCTCGCCGTTGCCACGTCCGATAAAACCGCCCACGTCGCTGCCGACGAAAGGCTCGCCGGAAAGACCCAGCGAAGTAAACATCGGAATGTTAAGCGCCAGCGCGTCCCAGGTGCTGTTCGTGTCGCCCGTCCACATCGTCGCGTAGCGCTGAATGCCCGCATAAGCTGCGCGCGTGATGACGTAAGGACGGCGATCGGGTCGCAGGCGTTCGAGCCCTTCGTAAGTCGAGCGCGACATCAGGAGCGCGAACGTGTTGCGATTCTTTGCGTGCGTTGTCTTCTCGCCTTCATCGTAACTGACGACGTCCAACTGGTTCTTGCCGGTCTGATCGACGAAGTCTGATGGCTCGTTCATGTCGTTCCAGATGCCGGCAATGCCGTTGTCCGTGTAAACGCGATGGAGGTCGCCCCACCAGCGTCGCGCCTCGGGCAGCGTGTAGTCGACAAACACACTCTCCCCCGGCCAGACTCGCGGTACAAACAGATCGCCATTGCGACGATGTTGGAAAAAGTTTTTCTCCAGTCCCTGATCGAATGCGTGATAACGCTCGTTTTTATCAGGCGGATACTTGATGCCGGGATCGACAATCGTTACGACCTTCACACCCTGCCGCGCAAGTTTTTCGGTGAGCGCCTTGGGATCGGGAAAACGTTCTTTGTTGAAGGTGAAGACGCGGTAACCGTTCATGTAGTCGATGTCGAGATAGACCACGTCGAGCGGCAGATCGCGCTTGCGATATTCGCTCACGACTTCTTCCACCATTGAGTCGGGATAGTAACTCCAGCGGCTCTGTTGATTGCCGAGCGCCCAGAGCGGCGGAAGCGGCATGTGGCCCGTGAGATCTGCGTAGCGACCCAGAATCTTTTTTATCGATGGACCATAGAAGAAATAATAATTGAGCTCGCCGCCCTCGGCGCCGAACCACGCGCGCTGCTGCGACGACTTTCCGAAGTCGAAATAGCTGCGATAGCTGTTGTCGAAGAAGATGCCATACGCAATGGCGCGTTGAAGACCGATGTAGAACGGGACCGTTTGGTAGATCGGGTCTTTGCCTTCGGTGTAGCCGGGCGTGTCGGAATTCCAGTTGACGAACGAGCTGCGGCGTTTATCGAGGCGTGCGGCTTTCTCGCCGAGGCCGTAGAAGTGTTCGTCAAAGCCGAGTTTCTTGGAGGCCGCGACGAATATTCCGGCTTTTGGGTCGAACATCATGTTCGCGAGGCGCCCGCTGGGGTCGTACGACATCGGCTGCTCGTCAGCGTTGATGAGTTGATGAGTGTGAGCGTCGCGAAATTCGATGAGTAACGGCGAACGACGGATAGTGATTTCGAGTTCGTCTGTCGTGATCGCGATAGGATCGGATGCTTCGTTGAGAGCCCAGCGCGGCGTGGTCCAATTTTCCTTCGCAATGGCCCACGAATGGTCGTGTGGGACGGGTTTGGTGAATGATGCTCGGATAC
>Ga0126376_10001145_pt1 | contig 14101 bp, 12 predicted proteins | sample PanSoiMetPlot_15_FD_92760 | JGI IMG/M metagenome (GOLD analysis project Ga0126376, IMG submission 92760) | Tropical forest soil microbial communities from Panama - MetaG Plot_15 | ecosystem: Environmental > Terrestrial > Soil > Tropical forest > Bulk soil | place: Panama | collected 2016-02-17
CAGGCAGGTGATAGAACGCGACGGCGGTGCCGCCCAGGATACGATCGCGTTCGTAGCGTGAGAGGGAAGCGAGCGCGAGATTGGTCTCGCGCCACACTTTGCCGTAGCCGCCGCGTAGGTTGGCCACCGGCCAGTCGCTGCCGAACATCAGCCGGTCGGGCCCGAACAGCTCAAGCGCGCGGTCTATATACGGCGCGATGTCCGCGGCGGTCCAATTGTCGGCTCCGTCGGCATCGAGACCCGATATTTTGGCAAAGACATTCGGCATTTGGGCAGCTCGGGCAAGCAGTGAGCTCCAAGGCTCGAATTCCCTGCGGGCAACTGGAGGCTTGCCGAGGTGATCGATCACGATCCGCAGGTCGGGGATGCACTGCGCGACCAAAGGAACATGTTCCAAATGACGAGGCAGTATCCCCACGTAGTCGAACGCCAAGCCGCGGGCTGCCAGGACCCGCAACCCCTTCAAAACGTCCGGGCGGATGATCCAATCCGGGTCAGGCTCGACATTAATTAGATGGCGGATGCCGACCAAAGCCGGCTCGCCCGCACGTACATCGAGTGTTCGTTCAACGTCGCTCGGATGCGCGAGCGGCGCCCAACCAACCACGCCCGCGATCCAATCATAGGTGTGAGTATTGGCGAGCAATGCCTCGTTTTCCGCTAGGTTATCCGCCGCTTCAATCGTCACGGTGCAGTGGACCCCAGTCGCCTTGAGCTCAGGCATCAGGTCGTCCGGCTGAAAGGAACGCCGAAGCGTTTGGAACGCGGGATTGCCTGCGTAAGGCGGTACGTCCATCCACGACGTTTGATAGGTACCGTAGGTCCAGAAGTGCTGATGTGCATCGACCACGAGACTCATCGAATGCCTCCGAGAGTCCGGAACGCCCCTTGCAGCCTGTGTGTGCCGAAAATCAGATTCTTATTGGTGATGGAGACCCCGCCGCGAGCGGCCAGCCGGCCGCCGCGCCGCCGAGCAGCATGATGAACTCGCGCCGCTTCATTCGATCACCTCGTCGGCGATAGCGAGCAGGCCGGGGGGAACGGTGAGCCCGAGCGCCTTCACTGTCTTCATGTTAAGCACTAGTTCGAATTTGGTCGGCTGCATCACCGGCAGGTCCGCCGGCTTCTCGCCCTTGAGAATCCTGCCGGTGTAGACTCCGACCTGCCGCACTGCATCAGGAAAGCTCGCCCCGTAGCTCATCAGCCCACCGGCGACGGTAAAATCACGATCCTCGTAGATCGCTGGAATAGCGTAGCGCGCCGCCAGCGTCGCGATTTGCTCGCGTCGGCTGTGAAAGAACGGATCAGCCCCGACCAGCAGCGCGTCAGGTCGCATTTGCGCGAGAGTCTCGAAGGCCGCCTCGATTTCCGGGATGGTGCCCGCATTCAAGATCGTGATGCGCTGTCCGATCGTCTGTGCCGCTTCCTGAATCTCGTGCAGCTGTTGCGCGGCGTCCGGAAACGCCGGGTTGAGGAGCACCGGGACGGCGGTGAGATTGGGAACTAGCTCGCGTAAAAGTCCCAGCCGTTTCGCATCCAGCGCGAAGGTCAGCCAGCTGATTCCAGTGACGTTGCCGCCGGGCCGGTTGAGGCTGGCGACGAGGCCGAGTTTCACGGGATCGGCGCCGCTTGAGAAGACGATGGGAATCTTCGTGGTCGCCGCCTTGGCCGCGAGCGATGCTGGGGTGCCGCCGCCGGCGGTCGCGGCGATCACTGCAACCCGGCGGTTGACCAAATCGACGGCGAGCGCAGGCAGCCGATCATACTGACCAAGCGCCCAGCGATATTCGATCGCAACGTTTTCGCCTTCCTTATAGCCGATCTCGCCCAGGCCTCGCTGAAACATCCCGACGAGGTGGGCCGAGGTGGTAGGCGATTGGCCACTCAGGAAACCGATCATCGGCTTACCCGCCTGCTGTGCGCGCGCCGCGAGCGGCCATGCCACAGTGCCGCTGAGCAGCGTGATGAACTCGCGGCGCTTCATGACTGACATGGGTCTGGCCCCACCCCGTGCGGTGGGTCTCTCGCACCCTCAGCCTAGCACGGAGGGACCGGCTAGGTCCCTGAATCGTTCTGAATCGGGATGTGGCGCCATGCCAACCCCTATCCTGCGCTGCGCCGACGCTCCGACCTGTGTCCACCTTGCTGTACGCGATGCCGGCGACGTGAACCGCAGGCGTAACGACGCCGACGAGTCGCCAGAGCAACCAATGGAGGCGGCCGTGCTGGCGAAACCTTCAAGCTGCGGTTGGAAGCGAAAGCGGCTATCCTCGATAAAGTTGTGCGCGCACGCAATTTGACCGCGTTCAATAGCGGTGTGGGGGCGGTAATGAGGCTTTCGTTGTTTATTGGTGCCGAGCACCGCCCCACCGAATCGATGGCCCAACGCCTTTCGGAGCATGTAGAACAAGTTCGTCTCGCGCGACAGCTTGGGTTTGATGGTGTCTCGATTGGAAACCACTTGTCTTACGGTCCGACCGCATGGTTCCCGCCATTCGAGACGTTGATGCGACTGACCGCCGAGGCCGACGGCATGTCGCTCGGCACGTGCATGTTGATCCTGCCACTCTACGATCCATTCCACGTCGCCGAGCAGGTGGCCCTTCTCGATGCTGCAAGCGGCGGACGCGCAATCCTCGGTGTCGCTCCAGGCTGGCAGAAGGACGAGTTTCAGGTCATGGGACAGGACTATGGCCGTAGGATCGGTCGCTACACAGAGTCCATTGATTTGATCAAGCGACTCTACACGGAGGAAGACGTCACTTTTGAGGGACAGCATTTCCGGACCTCCAAGCTCACCCTGGCAATGCGGCCGACCCGCAAACCCCGACCACCTCTGTGGCTCGGAGGCAGCGTCGAGAATGCTGTGCGGCGCGCGGGCAAAATCGCCGAGCCTGTGCTCGGTGACACTTGGGTAGCGTCGTCGCATCTCAAGAACCACGTCATTACGGAGCAGGCGACGGTCTTCAAGGCAGCCCTTGCCGAGCAGGGCAAGCCTGCCCCGACGGATTTTCCGGTGTTGCGCAATATCGTCGTGGCAGCGGATCGGGGAACGGTCATTCGCGAGGTCGGCCCGGCCATCGCCGAGAGCTACAGGATTTTAGGCGATTGGGGCTTGTTCACCGGCGTCGTAGGCGATGCGAGGACCCATCCGGAATTCGAGGACCTTATCGCGGACCGGTTCATTATCGGTTCGCCGGACGAATGCGCCGCACAGATTACCGACCTGATGCGGTCTACGGGCTGCAACAGGCTCGTCACCCGCATCCAATGGGTGGGGATGGAGCACAGGTATGTCATGCGTACAATCGAGCTGCTGGGCAACAAGGTCGCGCCGCTGGTCCGCAAGGCGCTTGCTTGAGATGACCTCAGAACGGCGCGCCCGGCATGTCCGCTTCACCTCCAATAGCGTCCGGACTTTGGCACCTCAGCGGAACAACGCGACGTGCCATTAGCGACAAAGTGCGCTGCAATAAACCGCATCCTAATCGATGACCTCGTCGGCGCGGGCGAGCAGCGGAAGTGGAATCGTGAGGCCCATCATCTTGGCGGCCTTCAGGTTGACGACTAACTCGACTTTCGACGCTTGCTGGACCGGCAACGCTGCTGGCTTGTCGCCCTTGAGAATCCGACCGGTATAGACGCCGACTTGGCGCGAAAGGTCCGAAGTATCAGTTCCATAACTCATCAGGCCGCCGGCCCTGGCGAATTCGCGATATTGGTGGACCGTGGGCACCCGGTGCCGGACGCTCAAGGCGGCGAGATGTTCCTTCTGGGTATTGAAAAATGAATCCGTGCCGATCACGAGTCCGCCGGCTCGCAGCTGGGGCAGGGTAGCAAAGATGGAGTCGAAATCGCGTTCGGTGCTGGCATTGAGGACGTGCAGCTCAAGCCCGAGAGTCTGCGCCGCCGCTCGTTGTTCTTTCACGTCGGCTTCGACAAGGTCGGGACTCGTTGGGTTGACGAGCAAACCCACGACGGTCGCCGCGGGGACCACTTCGTGCAGCAGCTCCAGCCGTTTCGGCCCCACCGTTACGTTCCACCCGGTTACGCCCGTGATGTTGCCGCCTGGGCGGTGAAGGCTGGCGACAAGTCCGAGTTCGACCGGGTCCAGTCCGATGTAGAAGACAATCGGAATGCTGGCGGTCGCGGCCTTGGCCGCCAATGCGCCGGGGGTGCTGGCTGGTACCGCGATGATGTTCACTTGACGACGAACCAGATCGGCGGCTAGCGCAGGAAGTCGCTCGTTGTGTCCATCCGCCCAGCGATATTCAATCGCCACGTTCCGTCCTTCGACGTAACCGGTTTCGTTCAGGCCCTGGTAAAACGAGGGTAACCGGAAGGCGTCGGACTCCCGCGACCCAGTGCCGATGTACCCGATCACCGGCATCGCCGGCTGCTGCGCGCGCGCCGCCAGCGGCCACGCCGCAGCGCCGCCGAGCGTGGCTAAGAATGTTCGTCGTCCGAGGTAGCTTGCCATGTGACCCTCCGGTTGGGGGTCATTCATGCAATGAGGCATGATACCATGCTTGTATCGCGCGGTCAGTGATTAAGGCCGATAGGCAAGGCCGACGCGGCATGTCCGCTTAGTGGCGTCAAATCAGCCGCTTGCCGTCTGCGAAGACCTGGGACCAGCTCAGAATGCGAACGGAGTGCCGCAATCCGGTTGACCAAAATGGATCCTCTTTCACGAGCGCGTCGACTACGTCTGGGCTATCGGCTTCGCCTTTCTGTTATTATTAATAGCCTCACGCTATAGTGCGATTCGCGTTTTTGCTCTTCCTTTGAAACGAAACATAGTGTAAGCTTGTTGTAAGCTGCCCTCTAAACGGAAATGCCGAATTTTCCGTCCGGGCCACAATGGGCAGCAAATATGCCGTCGGCGGGCGCTGCACTCCGACATCTTTTTTTTGTCGGTCCCCTAGCAAATCGAAGAGCTCACGAGCGTGCACGCGAGGGTGTGACGCAGCGTCCGTGGGTCGTTCTGTTTCAACGAATTCCCAACCCGTTCACCGCTTAGTTATTTTCGGATTGGGGTTAACCTATGGTTCACCCGCATTTCCTTTCCAGCCGCTCGACGATGCGGGAAGTGAAGGATGCGCCCAAGCTTGCGTCCGCGGGAACAGATGCCTCCTTCTCGGCCTTTTCACCGAGCTGCGGGTGTACAGACCGAATCACAACTTGCCGGTCGAAACAGTGGAGGAGGCGGTTGTGAAACGCACGAGGAAGCACCTCAGCAGTAGAGAGCGTGAGCGCACACCCACGGTTGCGCGAGATACGGACGAGCTGCTTCGCAATCTCTCGTCGGCCCATCACAAGCGCCTTCTGACGTATCTCAACTCAGCGGCGAGCCCGTTCGAGCTGATGACCGTTCCACCGCGTCCAATGTCAGAAGCGCAAATGGCAGCCATGGGAATGGCCGCGCCCGTGATGGAGAAAGAAATCCGGCTAATGGACAGCCGCTCCGCCCGCGCGCTTTTCGAGTTGCGTGAGCGCGAATTCCCGCTCGGATTCACCAACATCAGCCAGATTGCCAGGCTTCCCGGCATCAACATCGGCAAGTTGATTGAGTGGCTCAGCGATGTGAGGTATGGCAGCTGGCAGACGTTGCCCTACACGATACCGCGGCAGGGCGGTGGCAGCGTCAGCATCGTGCATGCAGCGTTGCTCCACACCGGAAAGGTGCTGTTCCTCGACGACGGTCCGACGCCGATCTGGGATCCAACCGACGAAGTGAACCCCCAGTTCGAATTTCCGGTCAACAACCCTGATTATTCGCTTACCTGCAGCGGCCACAGCTTCCTGTCGAACGGCCAGCTCTTGGTCATCGGCGGCGGAGGCTTCGGTCCGAGGGCCGGCGCCAATAAGGGCTTCAAGTTCGATCCCGTCGCCAAGACGTGGACGAAGACCGCAGGCGACATGCACGCCGTGCGCTGGTATCCCACCGCAGTCACGACCGGTGACCAGCGCATGCTCGTCGTGGGCGGATGGAATGAAAACGCCACGCTGCTGAACGACATGGAGGTGTACGAGGAGTCCTCCGATTCCTTCGTGATGGTCATCGGCGCCACGCTCGGCTTTCCCAATCTCTATCCAGGCCTCCACCTGCTTCCGAACAACGTGCTGTTCTACTCGCGGACCGGGTGGGGACACGCCGGGGGTTCACCGCCGTCGTCGCTCGACAACTCTTCGTACTTTCAATTCAGCGGGCCGACGCTAGGCGCGTGGTCGTCGATCGCGGCGTCAACGATCAATCGCTGCAAGGGCATGTCGGCGATGATTTTCCGCAACACCTGCCCGCACACGCGCATTCTCGTAGTCGGCGGGTGTGATGCCTCCGGCAACGGCATCAACTCCCCTGCGGAAATCATCGACGCGTCATTTCTGTCTCCAGGAAGCACGTGGGCGTTCACCGCGCCGCTGCCCGATGCGACGCCGAGGCGGCAATGCAACGTTGTCCTGTTGCCGGACAACACGGCGTTTGTCGGCGGTGGTGCGACCACGCCGAACTCGCCCTGCATGCTGTTCGATCCTGTGGCCGATACGTGGTCGCCGATGGCCGACCTTCCGTCGGTACGGATGTATCACTCCGTGATGATTCTCCTGCCGAGCGGGAAAGTGATGATGTCCGGCTGGGCGAACGACGCCCCGAGCGGGACGATCGAACTCTACAGCCCGCCGTACCTGTTCAAGGGCGCGCGACCGACCATTTCGAGCGCACCGGCGAGCGTGAACTTCGGTCAGCAGTTCACCATCGGCACGCCCGACGCGGCGTCGATCGTCAAGGCGACGCTCGTGCGCCCAATGGCCGTGACGCACCAGACAGAATCCAATCAGCGCGTCATCGAGTTGACGTTCCACCACCATCACGTGCACCCGAACCATTTGATCACCACCGCGCCCGACGGCGGAAGCCCACACGCCTTCGCGCCAAAGGGCTACTACATGCTCTTCATCCTGAATGGCGCTGGTGTGCCGTCGATGGCGAGATGGATTTATCTGCAGTGACTCGGCGGAATGTCATGAACCGATGCAGGAGGGCGCGTGCGTACTGATCGCGTTGACGCGTCGAAGGTCGAGGGGATTCTACGCCGGCATCCGAAGATTGCGGCGCTTAAGAAACGACGAACTCGCATCGTCGCGCTCGGCCCGAAGCCGTCGCATCGAGGCGAGCCGGACGACCGCCAGGTGGTGGCGGCGCTGCACGACTACGACGCGGGACGATCGATGATCGCCCTTGTCGACGTAAAAGCAAAGAAGGTTGTCGCCCTTCAGGAGGCCCCGGCCCACTTTCAATTGAGCGCAGATGAACAGCGCGATGCCGAAGCACTCGCGGCCAAGGATCCACGCGTTCGGCAGTTCGTCGGCCGGCGCCAGCTCAATCCTTTGACGAGGCTGTTCTTTCCGCGGGCCGATCATGAGAGCCGTTCGCACCGGTGCGCGATTGTCTTCATTCGACCGAGCGTCACCGAGCGGCGCTATGCAATCGTCGATCTGTCTCTTCGCCGCGTCGTCGACGTTCTGACACGTCATGGCCTGACCGGCCGCTGACCGGAGTGTTGCGAATGCCTTCTTTGAACAGAGCCAACTGGCGCGTGCAGTACGGATGGTCGGCGTCGAGTGGCCTTCGGCTCGGAGTTTGTGAGTACCAAGGCATTCGCGTTTTTCACAGTGCCTCGGTGCCGTTCGTTTACGTGAACTACGAGGGCGATTCGTCGGGGCCATTCACCGATCAGCTCAAGAGCAAAAAGTCGAAGGTCGAGATCCGTGACATCATGTTCGGTTTCGACCTGAAGGTCACCTATGACTTCTACGGTGAGGACTACCAGTACGAACACGTCTGGCGGTTTCACGACGATGGGCAATTCGGGTCCACGGTTGTGATTCAGGGGCCTGGCGAGGAAATCGACGGACATCACACCTATCACCTGCCATTTCGGTACGACCTCGACATCAGCGGTGCGTCCGGCGACTCGTTTCAAAAACGGCGCGCCGATGGTGGATGGGAAGACGTCGTGTACGAAGGTCGACAGTTGCCGACGCATCCGTGGGCGCCGGATTTCGACTGGCGAGTCATCGACAAATCCACTGGACGGAGCGCGGCGATCCGCGCGCGCGCAAAGGACAACGCGGAGTTGTGGGCGCTCCGCTACTCGCCGCTCGAAAGCTGGGGATCCTGGGGTGCCACCGGTTCGGGAGCGCCGGGTTCTCCGGGCAGTGTGCCCGCGATTTACGACAACGGCCAGACCGTTCAGGACACCGACATCGTCGTCTGGTACATCGCACACGTCCCCTCAATGGAACGCGTGACCGCGTGCGGTCCGTGGTTCAGATTGAACGCGTATCCACGGCCAGAGCGCGATTCAGACGAGCAGAGTGGCGGCGGCCACGGACATAACCACTAAAGGACGACTCAATGCCGCGAGATGCCTTCATCGTGTGAAGGAGGAGCATGATGCCAGACATTTGGATTCAGCTGGAGAATCGCTCGTGGGATGTGGCGTCGTTCAACATCGACCGGATGACCGGCCAGAGCGTTGCCGCGTCGCCCACGCCCAAAGTGATTACATCACCGGAAACGGGCGTCACGCGTACGCGCAACATGTGGAAGCCGCTTTCGGAAGACGCGTTGATCTTACGGCGTTACACGCCCAACTGGGCGGCGCCTGACGACCGCAAGATCAATCCCTGGGATCTCAACGAGCTCGATCCCACCGACAACGGGACGATGGGGACCATTCCGGGTCCGGTGATCGAATGCAATCTCGGCGAGACCGTAACCATTCACTTCCGCAACAAAGATGCGCGCGTGGGCAAGGCCGTCGAAGCACGCACGCACAGCCTTCACACCCACGGGTTCGTGTTCGACCCGAAGTTTGACGGCGCTTTTCCGTTGTCGCCACCCGATCCCGCTCAGCCGGTCGGAGCCGAGGCGGCGTTGTGGGCGGCCGTCGGCGTAACCGGCTTCAAGCGCGGCGATCGCGTACCGCCCGGCGCCACCTTCACGTACACGTGGCAGACGATCGGTTGGCCAACGACGGCGGGAGTCTGGCTCTATCACGATCACTCGATCTGTGACACGGAGAACGTGCAGCTGGGCGCCATCGGGATTGTGGTGATCCACAATCCCAACGATCCCGAGGATGTGATCGTCGGTCCCAATGACTTCCCAGTTGCAAACAATCCGAACAGCTCGCCGATCGGGTTGCGAGGTTTCCCATTTCCGTTCCAAGTCGCCGTGCTGCCGCACCAATTGATCGAGCTGGGTCGCGTGTCGCACGTGGAGGATTTATTGATCGACCTGCCGGGTCTCCCGCCGATCGTGATGCCCGACATGCCAATGGGTGGCGACATGCCTCCTATGGCCGGCGTGGCCGACATGCTTGCCATCGCCGCGAGACGGCGTCGTCCAGCCGCGCGAAATTCCCGCCCGATGGCGGTCGATCTGCCCCTCGCAGCCACTGAAGGCGCGAAACGAGCCAGACACGCCGGTCACCATGAAGTGCCCGCGGACGAGCGCGTCGCGCTCGACCGCGCCTTCGTGACAGGCGGCCTGGTGTTCGAGCTCAGCAAAGATCTGTCGGCGATCCAACGGCTGTTCTTGCGGTTCTATCGGACGCCGCCCGCCAAGGCGCAGTACCTCCTGCTGTTCCACGATCTCACCGGCGCGCAGATGTGCATCAACGGCCGCAAGTTCCTCGGCAACACGCCAACCATTGTCGGCGGTCCGCAGACGCAGATGCGGTTCGGCGTTGTGGGCATGGGCAACGTGGACGGTTTTCATACGTTCCATCTGCATGGCCATCGGTGGACTATCAACGGTCCGCACGGCAACACTCGCGCGACGATTCAAGGCAGCGTTCAGGACACTCCGGTTTCGCAGTTCGAGGACACGCGGACCTTCGGTCCCGCCAATTCGTTTGCGTTCACGATCAAGGAAGGCACGGTCGGACCGGCGCCGAGTTTCATGGGCCCGCCTCCAGGTGCGGCGGTTGGCGAATGGCACATGCACTGTCATGTGCTCACTCACATGATGGACGGCATGATGGGATCGTTGCTGATTGTCAACGGCGGAGAAGCTGCGACAACACTTCCGCGCGGCGTGCCGTGCCCGCCTGACATGGGCGGTGGCGGTGGCACGGGGACCGAACATACCGTCACGCTTCACCAGCTGTCGCCGAATCAGCCGCCGATCTTCGATCCACCGCTATTGACGATCCCGGTGGGCGACACCGTGCGATGGCAATGGGGTGACACCCAGTCGCATTCGACGACATCGGACACTGGCGCGTGGGACTCGGGCGTTCACACCGCGCCTCCGCCGTTCAGCTTCCCTTGGACATTCACCGCTCCCGGAACTTTCCCGTACCATTGCGCGATTCATGGCGCGACGGGTGGCATCGGAATGTCCGGCACGATAACGGTGATCTGACGACGAAGTTTTTCAATAGAGGAACATCGTTACGGCTATCAATGACGCCGGTTGGGTGACCGCCCGTGTCCCCGCCGGCATCAATCGCGGTGAAGTCCAAAAGGTGCTTTCGATGGTGAGCCAAGCGCCGATTCGGAAGATCCATATAAGGAGGAGTCATGGCTCGTAAGATATCTAAGGCAAGCAAAACCCGGACCCGCCGGCATCACGCGGTCGATGTCAAGCTTTTGCAACGCAATCTCCCGGTGTTGAGTCGATCCATGACATTCGCGCCGATGGTGCGGGAGAACGCCGCCTTTATCAGTGCGATAAAGGATCTTCGCTGGTTGTTTCCGCCGGTGTGCCAGCGCAAGGATCAAGCGGTACTGACTGAAACGGAACGAGCGCGCTACATCTGTGCATTCAATATGATCAACAATGATGGCACACTCGGTCAGCTGGTCGACACTCACGCCGAAATGCACATGCAGCACACAAACGCGCGCCTGCTGCCCTGGCATCGCATCTTCTTGTATCTATTTGAAGAAGCCCTGCACAACTATCACCCGGACGTGTGCGTGCCATATTGGGACTGGACAAAGTCCGAGGAGCAGCAGTTCCCGAACTGGTTAACAGCTGTTCTCCCGACGGTGCACACGCCCACGCGCACCATTAATGTCATCCGCTCGCCGGGCTCTGGGGGTGCGCTGGCATCGATCGCCAGTGCTACACCCGGCGCGATGGCGAAGACAACATACGATGAATTCTCAGCCCTCATTAACGGGATTCACGGTGCCGTCCATATCTGGGTGGGTGGGACCATGTCGGATGCATCGGTCTCTCCGGCCGATCCGGTGTTTTGGCTTCATCATGGCAATCTCGACCGACTCTGGTGGGATTGGTATAATAGTCCACAAGGCAATCATCAGAATCCACCACTAACCGGAAGCGACGCCTTAATGGATCCATGGACGTATACCGAGCCAGACACTCGAGATATCGGCTCGCTGGGATATGCGTACGTCTGAACATACAGCCTCACGTTAGGCCGCGACGATCGCCTGCTGGAATTGGCTCACACCGCACGGTGAAAAAACAGATGGCCTCCAAGATGGGGCGTACGTGCCTGCGTGCGTGCTGCTCTCCGCGCGACCTCGCCTTCATAGCGCCTAATAGCCATGCTGCACTCCCGGCGATACGCGTCAATGAGTTTTTGGAGATCCTCAGGGTCTAGCTTCTCCGAAAGTTGCGTAGATTCCACGAGGTCACAGAACATCGCTGTGATCTGACGGAATTCAAGGTCGCGATGTTGCACACGAGAGATTACCGCTGTGCGTGCCGAAAATCAGATGCTGCAATATTGGGGATGAAGGCCGCCGAGGACAGGCTGTGATGTGATGTCGCCGAAGCGCTCAATCGCCCGATGGAATGGGGCATCCTTGTCCAGCGAGCGATGAATGCGCGATTCATTATAATACGCGGCATACCGACCCAGGATCCGGCGCAGGTGCGCCCCCCAAATACGATCATGTGGTCGAGACACTCCCGTCGGATCGTGCCGATCGGCCTCTCGACGTACGGGTTCTGCCGCGGCGATCGGGGTGCAGTCGGCTTGTCCCGAACGCCCATGGCACGCAACCGCTGCCTGAAGATCACGCCATACACGCGCTTATGACGACAAGGATGTGCAGGAACGCCTAATCAAGGATAGCGCGCTCGACTGGACCATTGTGCGGCCCGGACTGTTGACTAACGGTAGACGGACGGGACGCTACAAGGTTCTCAAAGAGCCGTCGCAGTGGCGCAATGGGACCATTGCAAGGGCCGATGTCGCCGATTTTCTAGTGGAGCAGATTGAAGATCGTTCCTATTTCGGCAAGACGCCCGTGCTGGTGTACTGAAGCGCCGACGAAGTACGAGTTGGTCATCAACCTCAATAAGGCGCTGGGCCTCGAGGTACCGCCGACACTCCTCGCCCGCGCCGACGAGGTGATCGAGTAGCGGTGCTTTTTTGTTGCGCCGCATTAGTCCGCTTATGGCAGATATTGTTGCAAAAGTCCCAAATTGCCCGGCGCTAATTTTCTCGCTGTAAAAAATCCGACCGACGACCCGACGATCGATGTGGCCTCAATCGCGTTACCGAGGTCGTCAGCGAGTTTATCTTCACGCAATTAGGTCCCCCACATCTTTACACGAAAGTCGCGAGTGCAGCCAAAAGAAATTTTGGTCATGAGTGCAAAAAGACTTTTGCAACAAAATCGGCACTAAGCGGACATATCGAGGCAAGCGTTCGCTTGTCCGCTTTTAGCGCGAAGCGGACATCCGCGGGCGCAGGGCCTCGACGGCCTCGGTCGCAAATGACCCGCATTGAAATCCCGCCGTGCAGCAATCTCCTGCCTAAAAATTTCATTCTCCACAATTTGGGGCGTCTCGGCTGGCCGCGCAGATTGTGCTACCGCCGGAGGCGGCACCGGCTTTAGTGGCTGTCTTCGTCTGCACCAAACCATTTCTGAAATAGAGGGTCGTCGTTAGAGATTGGGACCAGAACCTCGTTCTCGAACAGCGGGTCCCGTGGAGGATCGAGCGGAACAACGAGCAGACGCGGTTCGACCCCGGCATAGATTTCGCCGCGCGGAAAGACAGCTTCGCGCACGTAGCGGCGATTAGGGGAGATGTCCAAGCACATCGAGCAGCAGCCGTAGCGGTTCATAATCGACACTCCTATGCGACAGCGGCTCTGAGCGTAGGAGGAAGAGGATGTAAATCCGCTATGCAGAGAGAGTGGATCAAATAAGAAGGAGATGACGGTTTTCTGATTCTCTCTCACGCGCGCGAACCCCATTCCTCCTATTTTTCCGCTTCTGGTCGTCAAACGCGCGCCCGTTCGCCCAGTAGCTGCGAGGCGCGTTTGCGGTCATGCTCGTCCTGCATGCGTGCGGCGAACTGGGTATCACGCAAGTGAGGGAACGGTGCTCACGCGCCGACGACTATGACTCTGCTTACGCCGCTTAAATGATGATCAGCCGATAGCTGCCACCGCGCCGCTGAGGGACTGGTCGGGTTGACGATAGCCGACGGCGTTCCTTCGTCCCCGCACGACTAGCCTGGAAGTAGCCGCTCGAATACGAGAACCGGTCGAGACCGGGCGTGCATTGAGACGGGCGGCCACGTAACCCGTCACCATACCCTGCTTCCCAACTATCCAAGTCGATAATCATTTGCCGCCCCCTCTATCGAGGGCATGATCGAATATGATCATGGCGACCAAATTCCGGCCGTCCTGTTGCGGTCAAGTCACAGTCGGCGGAAATTAATTGAAGGGCGACGGCATATGCAGCTTCCTCAACACGACCATCCAGCGGCAAGCGTTCGCATGTCCGCTTTTGGGGCGAAGCGGACATCGCGCGAGCGGTCATAGACAGGGCTGAAATCCCGCAGCGCAGCAGTCTCCAGCCCTACCGAGATGTGTTATCTTTCGGTGAGAGCACGGGAGACACTGGAGTGAAGCGCCGCGAGTTCATCACGCTGCTCGGCAGCGCGGCTGCATGGCCGCTCTCTGCGCGCGCACAGCAGCCGGCTCGTGTTCAGCGCATCGGCATGCTCATCAATCTGCCTGCGGACGATCCGGAAACGCAAGCCCGTGTCGGAGCATTCCTGCAGGGGCTGCAGGAATTCGGCTGGTCTATCGGC
>Ga0126376_10001146_pt1 | contig 14096 bp, 10 predicted proteins | sample PanSoiMetPlot_15_FD_92760 | JGI IMG/M metagenome (GOLD analysis project Ga0126376, IMG submission 92760) | Tropical forest soil microbial communities from Panama - MetaG Plot_15 | ecosystem: Environmental > Terrestrial > Soil > Tropical forest > Bulk soil | place: Panama | collected 2016-02-17
ATGCAGGTCATGATCAGCGGGATGAGTATCGCATCGATGTTGCGAATAACGGGGATAATGTCGTTAGCTCGACTGTTTGCGATCGTCCGACGTAATGGCAGCCGCAAGGCGCAAGCTCAATCCGGCGGCTTAACGGGCGGCGCGAGAGCTATAGCTTTTTCCTATTCGACGGAAGTGTGACAGAGGTCACAGCTTGGTCGCTCGTGCCGTTCTAAAAACCAGCAACATTCCGGCGCTATAGGGGGAAGAGATGGGAACGAAAGCACGTAAGCTCGCAGTCATCTTGGCGACGGTTGTCGTCATGGCAGGGCTCCTCGCGATTACGACATGGGCGGCCGTCCCGAAATCCCACAGCCATTCGGGCGCGCCGAGCACGGGAACGATTTACCGGCCGGACCTGTGGAAGGTGTACTAAGACGCCGGTATCCGTCTTTCCTATCCCGGCGCCAACGCCGAGGTCTGGTTCTAAAGTTCTCTCTCGATCCCGGCTTGTTCGAGCCGGGATTTGTTCACGCCCCACACGCTGAGTGCGAGAACCAGCACAGCGAAGGCGAGCAGCGTGAGGTGCTCCGCCGACCTGCCGGCGAAACTCACCGCAATGGCGAGCAGCACGCCGGGAAACACATGCACAGGCGCCCACACGAGCGCGGATAGAATGTTGGCGGCGTAGAAATGCCGCGGGGACATGCGCAACACGCCCGCGAGCAACGGCACAAAGGCGCGAACGACCGCGGTGAAGCGCGCAAGAAACACGCTCGTGATGCCGTGCCGCTTGATGAATGCCTTGCTGCGGCGGATGAGCTGCGGATAGAGATTGAGCGGCCACGTCCGCAAGATCTCTCTCTTGTAGTGCTGGCCCAGCCAGAACGAAATGCCATCGCCCGCGATCGCACCGGCCGTTGCCGCAGCGAGCAGCAGCCAAGGATTGATATCGGCGGTGGTCGCAAGCGCGCTGATGCCGATGATCGTTGTCGAGCCGGGTACGACGGTACCGACCACCGGGATCGCTTCCGACAGCGCCAGCAGGAACACCGCGCTCACTGCAAAGTGCGGATGCGACCCGACAAAGTCGATCAGTCCCTGAAAATGGGATGCGATCGGCGAGAGGTATGCGAGCGCCGGGTCCATATCCGATAACGCGCCCCTGATCGGGCGAGTTTCCCCGCTAGCGGCGGCGAGTGCGCGTCAGGCGCGGCGGAACTTCGGGAACAGCAAAGCCGCCTGCGCGTTGACTCTTGCTCACGACAATCGCTGCAACAGGTGATCGCCTACGCGGATCGCGTTGGCGATGGCGGTAAGCGAGGGATTCACCGCGCCGATGCTGACGAAGAAGCTCGTGTCCACGACATAGAGGTTGTCGAGTTCGTGCGCCTTGCAGTTGACGTCGAGGACGGAGGTTTTAGGATCGCGGCCGAAGCGGCAGGTGCCGGCCTGATGGGCGCAGCCGGCGACGGGAATGTCGGCCTTCATGTAGATGTCGCGCGGGATCAGGTGCTGCGGATGCATGCCGAGATGGCTCAGCAACGACTTGAGCTTCTCGTATAGCTTCTCCCGCGGCACCTGGTTGTTCGGCGTGTAGCTCAGCGTCACCTGGCCGGACGCATCGGCCGTGACGCGATTGTGCGCCTCGGGCAGGTCTTCCGTGGTGAGCCAGAAATCGACCGCGTGACGCGCTAGATTGCCGAGAAGACCCATCGGCAAGAGCGCGGTCTCGAGTGGCTTTTCGCCCCTGTACATTGGTCCCAGCGACTTGCCGGTCATCTGGATGTTGCCCATCGGGTAATCAAAACCCTCCGTCCCGAAGTAGAAATCGTTGAGGGCGATCGTCTTCTGAAACATGGTCGGGTTCGGCTCGCGCGAGATCGCCAGCACCGCCTGGCTGTTGTGAAACATGTAGTTGCGTCCCACCTGGTCCGAGCCGTTGGCAAGCCCATTGGGGTGCTTGTCGTTGCGCGACATCAACAGCAGGCTTGCCGAGTTCACCGCGCCGCAGGACACGACGACGATATCGCCGCGAAAGACTGCTCGCGCGCCTGCGACTTCGGCGATGACCTGCGTCACCGCCGTGCCCGCCGCATTCGTTTCGAGTTTCACCGCCTTCGCGTTGCGCAATAGCGTGACGTTGGGAAATTCCAGCGCCGGACGCACGGCCACGACTTCCGCGTCGGATTTGGCATGCACCAGGCAAGGAAAGCCATCGCAGGTCTGACAGCGGATGCAGGTGCTATACGCCATGTTCCGCTCGTCCAACATGATCGCGCACGGCGCCGGGAACGGCCGGTAGCCGGCCGCGGTGAGCTGCTCGTAGAGTTCGGCAATGCGCGGCTCGTGGGAGACCGGCGGGCACGGATAAGGGGAGCTGGCGGGAGGCTCGGTCGGATCGTGCCCGCGCAAGCCGTGGACGTGATACATCTCCTCGGCCTTGGCGTAATAGGGCTCGAGCTCCGCGTAGTTGATCGGCCACGCCGGCGAGATGCCGTCATAATGCTTGAGCTCGCCGAAATCTTTTTCGCGCAGCCGGTAGAGCGCCGCGCCGAACATTTTTGTCGCGCCGCCGACGAAATAGTGCACCTGCGGTTGGAACGCACGGCCGTGCCGGTCGTACCAGCGCTCGGGCGAGACATAGCGGTTCTCCACGAACACCGCCGCCGCGTCCCAGTTCTCCGCCTCGCGCTTGAGCCAATCGCCGCGCTCGAGGATGAGGATGCTCTTTCCCGAAGGGGCGAGGTGTCGCGCGAGCGTGCCGCCGCCCGCGCCGCTGCCGATGATGATGATGTCGAAGCGCTGATTCATCTGCGCGCTTGAAGTACCAACGCCCCGCGCACTCGGTATGCTCCCCTCCCCACCCAAACCCCGGCTTGCCGGGGTTTGAGCAGTTTTAAATTTGCCGGAGGCGGGCAAGCCCGCAGCCGGCTGGGGAGGGGTTGGGGGTGAGGATCCATCGGCGGATCACCGCACGACCCCCACCCGGCTCGCCATAGCGCGTCGAAGACGCGCGTGAACGCGCTTAAGGCTCGCCACGCTCCCCACAAGGGGGAGGGTAAAGGCCGAGTCTGCCGTGCGTGAGTCCACTTCACTCCAAAACTCCTCAGAGCCCCACGCTGCTCTGCATGATGCCGCCGTCCGTGAAAATGGTGGTGGCGGTGAGATAGCTGGCGCCGGCGCCGGCCAGGAAACCGACGACGCTCGCGATCTCCTCCGGGCGCGCCATGCGCCCGAGCGGTATGGCGGCGTTGAGCTGCGCGAGCTTGGCGGGGTCGTTCATGGTGCTGAGATTGATCGGGGTCGCCACCGCGCCCGGACCAACGCCGACGACGAGGATGTCGTGCTTGGCGAGCTCGACACCGGCGGTGCGCGTGAGCATGCGCATGCCGCCCTTGGCGAGGCAATAAGCGGTGTTGCCGGGCATCGGCCAATCCTCGTGCACCGAGGTAATATTGATGATGCGGCCGCCGCCGCCCTGCTTGATCATCTGCCGGGCGGCGATCTGCGTGCCGAAAAACGCGCTCTTGAGGTTGATTGCCATCACGCGCTCATACTGGGCCTCGCTCGTGTCGAGCACCGAGGTGCGCGTTTCAATGCCGGCGTTGTTGACCATGATGTCGAGCCGGCCGAACTTGCCTACCGCGGCATCCACCAGTTTCTGAAGGTCGGCGAGCTTGCCCACGTCGGCCTCGACGCCCAGCGACTGATTGCCGAGCTTGCAGATCTCGCGCTCGAGGGCCTCGGTCGTTTCCGGATGCGCCACATAGTCGATGACGACACTGGCGCCTTGCCGGGCGAGCTCCAGCACGATGGCCTGGCCTATACCGCTGTTCCCCCCGGTGACGATGGCAACCTTGTTCTTCAGCGACATGCTTTCCTCGAACGTTTTGGCGAGTGGTCCTCTCACCCGTGAACGGGTTCACGCGCAACCGGTTCCGTGGATGCCGGGTGCGCATTCGTTTCTTCCGCGAGCTGGCTGATCAGGTTGGCGATGAGCCCCGTCCAACCGGTCTGGTGCGATGCGCCACAGCCGCGGCCATTGTCGCCGTGGAAATATTCATGAAACAGGATGTAGTCCTTGAAATGGGGATCGGTTTGAAATTTCTCGTAGCCGCCAAAAACTGGGCGCCTGCCATCTGCCCCGCGCAAAAAAAGCTTGAGCAGGCGGCGGCACAGCTCGTCCGCGACCTCATCGAGAGTGCGCATGACGCCTGAGCCGGTCGGACATTCGATCTTGAGCCCGTCGCCGTAGAACAAATAGAACCGGCGTAGATTCTCGATCAGCAGGTAATTGACCGGCATCCAGATCGGTCCTCGCCAGTTCGAGTTGCCGCCGAACATGCCCGACTCGGATTCGCCCGGCTCATAGCGCACGCGGTAGTGCGCGCCATTGCATTGGAAGTCGTAAGGATGATCGCGGTAGACGCGGGACAAGGCGCGCACGCCGTAGGGCGAGAGGAACTCGGATTCGTCGAGCATGCGCTGCAATAACTTCGTCATGCGGAAGGCGCGCGTCAGCGCAATCAAGCGGCGGCCCTGCGCACCCGGCTCGTTCCAGCGCGACACCTGATTCACCAGGTCCGGCCGCCGTTCGCGGTAGAGCTCGAACTCGCGCCAAAGCTCGGGCATGTCAACCACCGCATTCTCCTCGACGGAACCCACCGCAAACAGCGGGATCAAGCCCACCATTGACCGCAGCCGCAGCGGAATTTTGTCTCCGGAGGGCATCGACAGCACGTCGTAAAAGAAATTGTCCTGGTCATCCCAGAGCCCGATTCCCTCCTTGCCCATGTCCCTCATGGCACCGGCGATTTGCAGGAAGTGGTCGAGAAACTTGAGCGCCATGTCCTGGTAGGCGGGGTCATGACGGCTGAGCTCTAACGACATACGCAGCATGTTGAGACAGAACATCGCCATCCAGGCCGTGCCGTCGGATTGCTCGATGGTGCCGCCGGTGGGCAGCGGGCGTGAGCGGTCGAACACCCCGATGTTGTCGAGGCCGAGAAAGCCGCCCTCGAAGATGTTCATGCCGTCGGGATCTTTGCGGTTCACCCACCAGGTGAAGTTCAGCAGCAGCTTATGGAAGACGCGCTGCAGAAATTCGAAATCGCCGCTGCCGCCCGTTTGGTTGCGGTCATTCTCGAACACGCGCATGGCTGCCCAGGCGTGCACCGGCGGGTTGACGTCGCCGAATGCCCACTCGTAGGCCGGCAACTCGCCGTTGGGATGCATCAGGCGCACCTCGCACAGCAGCAGCAGCTGCGCCTTGGCGGAATCGGGATCAATCAGCGAAAGCGTGACGCAGTGAAAGGCGAGATCCCAGGCGGCGAACCAGGGATATTCCCACTTGTCCGGCATCGACATGATGTCGGCGGCGATGAGATGCGCCCAGCCGCTGTTGCGGCCGTGCTTGCGGTTTTCGGGCGGCGGCGGCTGGGCCGGATCGCCGTTGAGCCATCGTCGCACGTTGAAGTCATAAAATTGCTTGCTCCACAGCATCCCGGCGAAGGCTTGGCGCTGGATGCGCCGCATATCCTCGTCGGGGATGCCTTTCTGCAGGGCGGCGTAGAAGGCATCTGACTCGACAACGCGCTGCCCGATTACGTCATCGAAGCCGGCGAAAGCGGCCGTGCGCGGCTCGCCCGCACGCAGCCGCACGCGGATGGTGGTCGAGCCGCGGGGCGGAATCGAACGAAGATAAACTCCGCCTGCCTTGGTGCCTTCACCCGCGGGATTCACCGCGTCGGTGCGGCCGTGAACCACATACTCGTGGAACGCGTCCTTAAAATATCCCTGCGCGCCGCTGACGCCGAATACGCGCGCGAAGTTGGTCTCGTTATCGCAGAACAGCAGCCGATCGGCCCCTTCGAACTCGATCGTGTAGAGCCCGAGGTCGTCGTGCTGCGCGCGCACGCGGCCGCTGCTCTGGTCCTTCAGTGAAGGTTTGTTCACGCCCTGCGACCAGCTCCAAATGTTGCGGAACCAGATTTGCGGCAGCACGTGGATGGAGGCTTGCTCGTCGCCGCGGTTGTGCACGGTCAAACGCATGAGCACCTCGTCGGCGTCCGCCTTGGCGTATTCGATGTCGATGTCGAAATATTTGTCGTCGTCGAAAATCCCAGTGTCGATCAGCTCGAATTCCCTCGCGGCCGAGCCGCGGCGGCGCGCGTTCTCTTCGACCAGCCATTGGTATGGGTAAGGAGCTTGCGGCAGCTTGTAGAGCATGCGCGCGTAGGCGTAGCTGGGGATCGCATCGAGGTAGTAGTAGAGTTCCTTGACGTCCTCGCCATGATTGCCCTCGGAATTGGTCAGGCCGAACAACCGTTCTTTCAGGATCGGATCGCGGCCGTTCCACAAGGCGACCGAGACGCAGAGCAATTGACGATTGTCGCAAAAGCCGCCGAGACCATCCTCGCCCCAGCGATAGGCGCGGCTGCGGGCTTGATCGTGGGTGAAGTAATCCCAGGCCGTGCCGCCAGGGCTGTAATCCTCGCGCACCGTGCCCCACTGCCGCTCGCTGAGATAAGGACCCCAGCGGCGCCAATCCTTCACGCCCTGTCGGCTTTGCTCGATGCGTTGCCGTTCGCCATCCCCGCTCTGCAGCATCGGCACTTTACTCCTACGCTTCAATCACTCGCTCGCACTCGCGCACTTACGAGGATTTTCGCTGCCTAGCTTCCCCTGCCCTGCTCGGCTCGGCGCAGCAATTCCCATGCATCAAGGGTGCATGCGACAGACCACGCCTGCGCGGGCGCGCCATGGGGCCGGTGCGGCGGTTCACCGTCGAAGATCTCGCCGATCGTGCCCACCGCCTGGTCCTCGAGCGCATCGCACATCCCCGCGAGCACGTCGAGCGCCGCCTTGGCGTCGCGACGGACTCGATACATCGCCAGACAGAACGGTCCGAGCAGCCACGCCCAGACCGCCCCTTGATGGTAGCCGCCGTCGCGTTCCATGACGCTGCCGCCATAGTACGGATGATAGGCGGCAGAGCCGGGCGCGAGCGAGCGCAGCCCAAACGCGGTGAGCAGATGGTCCCGGCATACCCGCACGACCTTTGCCTGATCGGCGGCGGCAAGCGGGCTATACGGAAGACTCACGGCAAATATCTGATTGGGTCGCACGCTGGCATCATCGCCGCTCGGGCCATCGATCACATCGTATAAGCCCTCGCCGTCGGCGCGCACGAAGCGCGCAAAGCTTCGTCTGGCCGCCTGCGCCGACGCACTGAAGCGATCCGGCTGTCCCAGCATGGCCGCGAATATGCTCATGACACGCAAGGCGTTGTACCACAGCGCATTGATTTCGACGGGCTTGCCGATGCGCGGCGTGACCACCCAGTCCCCGACCTTTGCGTCCATCCAGGTCAACTGCACGCCGGAGACGCCGGCCTTGAGCAGGCCGTCGGCTTTATCGACGGCAATGCCATAGCGTGTCCCGCGCTGGTGCCATTCGATCATGTCGGAGAGGACCGGAAAAACCTCGCGCAGCGCAGCCACGTCTTTGGTCGCGTCGACATAGGCGCGCCAGGCCTCGAAAAACCACAGCGACGCATCCGCGGTGTTGTAGTCGGCGTGCTCGCCGGCGCCGGGAAAGACGTTGGGCAACATGCCTTCGCTGACGAAGCTCGCGAAGGTCGCAAGGATGCGGCGCGCGATCTGCGGCCGGCCGGTCGCCAGCGTCAGGCCCGGCAAGCTGATCATGGTGTCGCGGCCCCAGTCGCCGAACCAAGGATATCCGGCGATGACGGATTTGCCATCCGGCACGCTGGTAAGCGGCCGCGCAAAAATGAAGGCATCGGCGGCGAGCGCAAGCCGGGCGATCCATGGCGGCGCATCGGACATCGCGGGATTGCTCGCAACGGCCGTTGCGACGATGCTGCGGTCGTGATCAATGCGCCGCTTCAGCGCCGCCTCGATGTCGCCCGAAGGCTCTGCCTCGATGCTCGCGACGATGCCGCGCCATTGTCCCGGCACGAGCGGCAGCGTGACGTCGCCCACGCAGAGGTGATTGTCGATCGAATCGAGGCCCCGCTCCGCCTCGAGCGGTAGCTCAAAATCCCGGTACCAGTCGCCCTTGGCCACGATGGCGGCGGCTGGCGCCCCGATGGTCAGCGAAAAGGATCCCGCCTCGGTGACCAGCAGGCGCTCGCCCACGACCGCGATGTCGGGCGCGAAGCTCCCGACGCCGGCGGTGGCATGGTGGTCGCGATTGTTGGCAAGCAGCGTCACGCGCAAGGACAGCGCATGCTCGGGCGGATCGGGCTGTGGCCGCAGCAGCCAGGCCGCATAGGTCGTATGCGCGCCGGGCTCCATCCAGATGCGTGCCTCGATCCGGTGCGGTCCGATCTCGTAGGTCCAAACCGGGACGGAGAAGTCGAGCCGAAAGCTCGCGATGCGGATGTGCCCCGCCGGCGAGATGGCGCCGCTCGTCCAGCGGTTGGTGAACAGCGGGTAGGAGCGCTCGCCCGCGATCACGGCCGCGTCGGCCTTGGCGAGAATGAGCCGACGTCCGAGCGGCGAACCGATCGGCGCGATGAGTAGGCCCTGGTAGCGCCTGGTCAAGCTGCCGGCGATGGTGCCGCCCGCGTAGCCGCCGCGGCCGTTGGCGATCCACCATTCGCGCCGCTCGGCTTGGCCGAGATCGCCGCAGATCGCGCGCGAGAATCGGATCGCAGATGGGGTCGGTGTCACCGCACAACGTCTCCGCCGCAAGCATTGCGCACGCGGACACCTATCGTGGTTTGAAAGAGAAGGCTGGGCGCAGCGAGGTCAGCAGGGGGTCGGCGGCGACATAGAGAAATCCGCCGGCCAGCCCGAAATTTTTCAGAAACTCCCAGAAATGTTCATTCCACATGTGGCCATTGAACGGAAAGCTCCAGAAGTTGTGGAACAGGACGGCGGTCGCAACGACATAGAATACGAACAGCAGCGCCGCTTGGCGCCGATAAAAACCGAACAGAATGCAGATGGGGCCGATGACCTCGAGCGTGCCGCCGAGCACCAACAACAGAACGGCCATCGGCTGCGGCAGCGCAATCAATCCGTCGGCGGCTTGCGCCATCGCCGACTGATGATTGAAAATCTTATCGAGCGCGCTGAACGGAAAGAGCAGCACCAGACAAAGCCTGGCGACAAAAGCGAGAACTTTATTCTCCTGGTTCATGGCTCGCTCCCAAAATTTTCCAGACGGTCGCTATTCCTCGACCAGGCGCAGTGCGTGGCCGTTGGTGTCGCGGATCATCAGCGCTTTCTTGAAACCGAACTTGCTCTGCGCGGCCTCCGGTATGGCAACGACGCTCGAGCTAATGAACTGTGCACCCGCCTGGCGCAATCGGCCGGCAAGCGCCTGGATGTTTTTGCTGACCAGCGTGGCCTGCCAGTTCCAGAGATCATTGGCCTTGCTTTCGGCAGGCATCAGCCGGCCGCCGGGTGGCGTCTTGTACTCGAGGAACTCGACATGCGGCGGCGCAGAGGGCGGCATCATCGAGGTGACCAGGCAGGTATCGTTGAGGAGCCCGTCCAGCACGTCCTGGGTCGTTCCGCTGTTCAATGTGGTGACGCCCACGTTGAAGCCAAGCAAATCGCGGTAGAACGTCACGCCCTTGTCCGTGCTCGGCACCGTCATCGCGGTATGGTCGATGCCGCGAAAGAGCTTGTCGCTCGGCTTTTGCCATGACGGGTCGCCCTTGCCCGGGGGAAAGAAGATCAATTCGAGCGGATGCCGCTCGGGATCGTGAAACTTGATCGCCTTGATGCCGGCGGCACCGGGATTGGAGGCCGGGATGGTGATGGGATGCGACGAAATCTGCCGGACATTGTTGTCCTGCAGGATTTTGTAAGCCGCATCCATATCCCCTACGACGATGGCCATGTGCTGAAACCAGGCGTCGTTGCTGTTGGACCACACGGGGATGTTTCGGCCGGTCGGCGGCGACACGTACTGGGTGAGCTCGATGACTTGCTCGCCGAGCTTGAGCTGCACGATGCGCATATTGGCGTTGAACACGCCCACCAGCGCGTCGTACTCGCTGCCGACGACGCGGAAATCGGCGATCTTCTCGAAGCCCAGCACGTTGGCAAAAAAGCTCGCCTCGCGGTCGATGTCGCCAACGGTGAAGCCGATCGTTTTCACGCGCTGGACGGCGGAGGAGCGCTCCTGCGCGTGTCCGACATGAAGCGACAGCACCGACAGGAGGATGGCGGCTGCCAGTACGAGCAACCGCTCCGTCGGCCGCGCAGGCGCGGATTTCCGCGTTTGATGGGTGAGCCTCATTCTGCTGCCTTTGCGAGCGATATGTTTCCCGAGCGCTGTTCACAGGGCTTCTGCGCCCGTTCGAGATTGTGCGCCGTGTTGATGAGAGCGATGTGCGAGAAGGCCTGCGGAAAATTCCCCAGCAGCCGCTTTGCCGCGGAATCATATTCTTCCGAGAGCAGGCCTAGATCGTTGCGCAATGACAGGAGCCGCTCGAACAACATGCGGGCGTCCTCAGCGCGGCCGAGAAGGACGTAGGCATCGGCCAGCCAGAAGCTGCACGCCAGGAACGCCCCCTCCCCCGGAGGAAGACCATCTTGCGTGGCGGCCGTGTCGTAGCGCAGCACGAAACCATTCGTGATGAGTTTGCGCTCGATCGCCTCGACCGTGTGCCGCACCCGCGCGTCTTCCGGCGGCAAGAAACCGACCGCCGGGATGAGAAGCGCGCTGGCGTCCAGGTGCTGCGACCCGTAGGCCTGAACGAACGCGCCGAGCGCAGGATTAAATGCCTTCTCGCATATCTCGGCGTGAATTTGCGCGCGCAGTTTGCGCCAATGATCGAGCGGCCCTTCGAGGCCGAAAGCTTCGGCGCTCTTGATGGCGCGGTCGAAAGCGACCCATGCCATCACTTTCGAATAGGTGAAATGCTGGCGCCCTCCGCGCACTTCCCAAATGCCCTCGTCTGGGAACGACCATATCTCCTCGAGATGGGACACAAGCACACGCTGGAAATCCCATGCTTCTGTAAGAAGCTGGATGCCGCCGACGCGCCCTTGGTGCAGCGCGTCCATGACCTCGCCGTAGACGTCGATCTGTAACTGACCGGACGCAGCATTGCCGATGCGCACCGGCTTCGATCCCTCGTATCCGGAAAGCCACGGCACCTCCCATTCCGAGAGCCGTTTTTCGCCGGCCAGTCCGTACATGATCTGAATTTGCGACGGGCTTCCGGCGGCGGCTCGCAACAACCAATCACGCCAAGCGCACGCTTCGTCGTAATATCCCGCATTCATGAAGGCGAGCAGCGTGAGCGTTGCGTCGCGCAGCCAGCAGAAGCGGTAGTCCCAGTTGCGAGGCCCGCCGATCCACTCCGGCAGAGAGGTCGTCGGCGCAGCCACGATGCCCCCGGTAGGCTCGTAGGTGAGTGCCTTCAACGTAATGAGCGAACGCGACACGGGATCTGCGTAGGCGCCTGTCCTTTGGTGGGTCTTCACCCAATCCTCCCAGAACTCCTGCGTTTGCCGCAGGGCATCCTCTGGATCGATCGGGTCAGGGACCGACAAGTGGGCCGGCGTGTATGAGGACGAATATGTGAGGACAAACGGAACGGTCTCTCCCGCAGAGACTGTGAAGTCTCCGACCGTCGTGAGGTCCTCGCCGCGAAGCTCAACCGACGTTCGCAGGACAAGCATGTCAGGTCCGGAAATCGCCAGGAGAGCTCCCTCATCATGCCGCCTCACCCAGGGGACGGAGGCGCCGTAATCGAAACGGATGATCAACTCGGTCCTCATCGCCACGGTGCCTCGCCGGCCGACGACCAGACGAACGACATGACAGGCTTGTCCGCGCAACGGCATGAAGTCGATCAGCACGGCCTCGCCGTCGGCAGTGATAAAAGTGGTTTCCAAAATCAGCGTATTCGGCCGGTAGCGGCGCGTAATGCGCGGCTGCTCTTGTTGCGGCCCGATCCGCCAGCGTCCATTGCTGCTAGTCCCGAGAAGAGCCGCAAAACATGCATCGGAGTCGAAACGGGGCACGCAGAGCCAATCGATCGAGCCACCCTTCGACACCAGCGCAGCCGTCTCAAAATCGCCGATCAGTCCGTAATCCTCGATGCGCCCACTCATCAGGGGCTACTCTCCAATGAATGCATCACAGAAAAAGGCAGGCGCGGCAGTATACTTCACTCGAGCTTCACGTTGGCCGCCTTGATGACGTTACCCCAGCGCTCGATCTCTTCGCGCATATAGGCGGCGGTCACCTGGGGCGTGCCGCCCATCGGCTCGGCGGACAGCTGGGCGAGGCGATCGCGGATCTCAGCCTGGTGCAGCGCCTCGTTGACGTCGGCGTTGATCTTGTCGATGACCGCCTGCGGTGTCTTTGGCGGCGCTACGATCGCGAACCATGTCACGGATTCGAAGCCCGGCAGAGTCTCGGCAATGGTCGGCACATCCGCCAATGCGGCCATGCGTTTGGGACTGGCCACGCCTAGGAGCTTGAGCTGCCCGCCCTTCACCAGCGCGTTCGAGGCGCCGAGATTGTCGAACATGAGATCGACGTTGCCTGCTGCGAGATCGGTCAATGCCGGCGCCGAGCCGCGATAGGGCACCTGCTGGAATTTGACACCGGCCTTCAGCTGAAAAAGCTCGGAGGTCAGATGCGAAGTCGTGCCGTTGCCCTGCGTGGCGCACGTGAGTTTGCCGGGATTGGCCTTGGCGTAGGCGATGACGTCGGCAACGCTTGCAAGCGGAACCCTGGCATTGAGCACGAGCGCGTTCGGCACGCGGCCCATGATGACAATGGGGACGAACTCGGTCGGATCGAAGCCAAGCCGCGGATAAAGGTTCTGGTTGATGACGAGCGGCGGTGGCGGCGCGGAGAGCAGCGTGTAACCGTCAGGGTCGGCCTTGGCCACCGTTTCGGCGCCAATGTTTCCCGCGGCGCCACTGCGGTTCTCGATCACCACCGGCTCGCCCCACTTCTTCGCCAGCCAGTCGCTAAAAATGCGCGGCATCACGTCCGCGGTGCCGCCGGCGGGGAACGGCACGATGATCTTGACCGCGCGCGAGGGATAGTGCTGCGCCTGCGCCGCGGGCAATGCCGCTAACAAGCCCACCAGCGCGACTGCGACGGCGACGACGCGTCCCTGCAACCACTGATGCCGAGCGTTGACACGAGCCATCACGCGCCTCCTCATAAAGAATTCGTCGGCCTAGCCGGGCATGCGCGAGCCTGACCCGCGCCTTCATCTTCTTTGCAAGAGAGTCTTTGCCAAGATCGATGGATTGCCGGGTCATAAGCGCGTTCACGCGCGTCTTCCGACGCGCTATGCCCGGCAATGACGACTTTGGTTTCCTGTCGCAGCGCTTCAATCATTCGATCACGATCTTGGCCGCCTCGATCACCGGGGCCCATGTTTCGAGACTCTGACGGATCAAATCGCGCATCTCGTCAGGCGTGCTCGCGAGCGGCTCAGCTTCCAGCGTGCGGATGCGCGAGCGCAATTTGTCGTCTTGGAATCCGTGCGCGATCGCCCGCGATACCTTCATGGAGATCCCCTTGGGCGTGCCGGACGGCGCCGCCACCGCCATCCAGGTGTCGGCATAAACGCCCGGCAACGTCTCCGCGATGGTGGCCACACGCGGATAATCCTTGAGCCGCTCGCGGCTGCCGGTGGCGAGTAATTTGAGCTTGCCGGCATCGATGTTGGATTTGTTGGCGAGAAGATAATCCGGGACGAGATCGATATTTCCCGCCAGCAGATCGTTGATGGCGGGTGCGCTGCCGCGATAGGGGATTTCCGTCATGCGGAACTTGCCCTTGGGCATCAAGAGCTCGCCCAGGAGATGTCCGGTCTGACCCTTGCCCTGGTGCCCGTAATTGATCTTGCCCGGATTGGCGCGCGCATACGCCATGAGATCCTGCAGGTTATCGAAGGGAAGGCTCTCGCGGCCGATCAAGATCAGCGGATAAACGGCCAGCACGCTGATCGGCTCGAGCGCGCGGGTGTCGAACGATGCTTTCGCAAAGAGCAGATGCGTGACGCTGAACGTGAGCTGCGCCGCGCATAACAGCGTGTAGCCATCTTGGCGCGCGCAGAACAGCCTCGGTGCCCACGCGTCCGCCCGCTCCGCCTG
>Ga0126376_10001147_pt1 | contig 14091 bp, 14 predicted proteins | sample PanSoiMetPlot_15_FD_92760 | JGI IMG/M metagenome (GOLD analysis project Ga0126376, IMG submission 92760) | Tropical forest soil microbial communities from Panama - MetaG Plot_15 | ecosystem: Environmental > Terrestrial > Soil > Tropical forest > Bulk soil | place: Panama | collected 2016-02-17
ACCACGATCTCTGCGACTATCGCCAATGAGTTTAACGAGGCGGTGGGCGAACTCTACACGTCGTCATTGATTGCGCTCGGGCTGATCCTCTTCGTGATTACGTTCATTGTGCTGGCGGCGGCTCGTCTGTTGCTGTTGCGGCTCGAAAAGCGGGTGGGATAAGCATGAACCTCTACCACCGGCGCCGCCTGGTCAACGCGATCGTCAACACCCTGTCGATTGGTGCCACCGCGCTGGGGCTCGGGTGGCTCGTATTGATCCTGGGGTCGCTCGTTTATCAGGGATTGAGCGCCCTGTCGCCGGCCGTGTTCACGGAAATGACTCCGCCGCCCGGCGCCGACGGCGGTTTGCTCAACCCTATCGTGGGCAGCTTGATGCTGACGTTCCTGGCGATTGCGATCGGCACCCCCGTCGGCATCATGGCCGGAACCTACATGGCCGAATACGGAAAATTCGCCAAGCTCACCGTCGTGGTGCGCTTCATCAACGACATCCTTCTGAGCGCCCCTTCGATCGTCGTCGGCCTTTTCGTATATGAAATCATGGTCGTCCCCATGGGACATTTTTCCGGATGGGGCGGCGCAGTAGCGCTCGCGTTGATCGTGATACCGGTTGTCGTACGAACAACCGAGGACATGCTCGCTCTCGTTCCCAGGGAATTGCGCGAGTCCGCGACAGCCCTCGGTCTGCCGCTCGCCTACGTGATCCGCCATGTCTCATACCGGGCCGCCCGTGCCGGCATCATCACCGGCGTGCTGCTGGCCGTCGCCCGGATCAGCGGCGAGACAGCGCCGCTGCTGTTTACGGCGCTCAATAATCAGTTCTTCAGCACAAATCTCAACGGGCCGATCGCTAGCCTTCCGGTGGTGATCTTCCAGTTCGCTCTGAGCCCCTATGCGAACTGGCAAAAGCTTGCCTGGATCGGCGCCTTGATCATCACCTTCGCGGTGCTCGCTTTGAGCATCACGGCGCGCGCACTCTCAGCCTCAGGGAAATCGTCATGAGCTCGATTGCCGGCATCGGTCACGGGGTCCAATCACCGGTCCCGACAACCGCGAAGCGATCTCCCGACGACGTCGGCAAACCGGCCGAGAAGATCCTCCTCAGAAATTTGAATTTCTACTATGGGGACAACAAGGCGCTCAAATCGATCAATGTGTCCCTCTACGATCGCAGGGTTACCGCCTTCATCGGTCCGTCCGGCTGCGGAAAATCCACGCTGCTGCGAATCCTCAACCGCATCTATAGCCTTTATCCTCATCAGCGCGCAGAGGGCGACGTTCTGCTTGACGGCGTCAATATCCTTGACCATGGTCAGGACCTCAATCTCCTGCGCGCCCGCGTCGGCATGGTGTTTCAGAAGCCGACCCCGTTTCCGATGTCGATTTACGAAAACATCGCGTTCGGAGTGCGGTTGTTCGAGAAGCTGCCGCGCGCGGCAATCGACGAGCGTGTGCAGTCGGCCTTGCAACGGGCGGCGATCTGGGACGAGGTCAAGGACAAACTGCAGGCAAACGGCCTCAGCCTCTCGGGCGGCCAGCAGCAGCGGCTATGCATTGCCCGCACCGTGGCACTGAAGCCGGAAGTCATCCTGCTGGACGAGCCGTGCTCAGCGCTCGACCCGATTTCCACTGCCAAGATCGAGGAACTGATCGACGAGCTGAAGGACGACTACACGATTGCGATCGTCACCCACAACATGCAGCAAGCGGCCCGCGTATCCGACTACACGGCATTCATGTACCTTGGGGAATTGGTCGAGTTCGACACCACCAGCAAGATGTTCACATCGCCCAGCGACCGGCGCACGCAGGACTACATCACGGGTCGCTTTGGCTGACCCGCGACAGCTGGACCGCACCTCCGCCCGCTTGCGGGGAGGAAGGAACTGATCGCGAGGGAGTGCACAGGAAATGGCCACGATGACCGACCATACGATTAAGGCATTCGACGCCGACCTTCAGGACTTGGGGCGGATGATCGCCGAGATGGGGGGCTTGGCGGAACGGCAGATCGGCGATGCGCTCGACGCGCTCAATCGACACGATGCGGCACTGGCTCGCAGTGTCATTGCGACCGACGCGAGGATCGACGTCTTGCAGCGCGAAATCGAAGAAAAGGCAATTCTGACGATCGCGCGGCGTCAGCCCATGGCGGTCGACTTGCGCGAGATCGTCGGGGCGCTCCGGGTCTCCAATGATCTCGAACGCATTGGCGACCTCGCTAAGAATATCGCCAAGCGGGTCGAGGTGGTCGAAAACAATCTGAGCCTCCAAAAAGTGATGCGCGGGGTTGAGCACATGACCGAACTGGTGCTCACCCAGATTAAGGACGTCCTCGACGCCTACGCGAGGCGCGCTGTCGACAAAGCGGTGCAAGTGTGGCGCAGCGATGAAGAGGTCGACGCGGTGAACAACTCGTTGTTCCGCGAACTTCTTACTTACATGATGGAGGATCCGCGCAGCATCAGCGTTTGCACCCATCTTCTGTTCTGTGCGAAGAACATCGAGCGCATGGGCGACCACGCAACCAACATCGCGGAAACGATCTACTACATGGTCGAAGGCCGCCCTCTCGGCGATGAGCGCCCCAAGGGGGACACGACGAGCACGACAAATATCCCTTACTGGAATGAACGATGACCCGCTACCCGCGCGAGAAGACATCATGACGGCCCGCATCTTGATTATCGAGGATGAGGAACCGCTGACGCTGCTGCTTCGCTACAACCTGGAGGCAGAAGGCTACGCCGTGGATTCGGCGGTGCGAGGCGACGAAGCGGACCTCAAGCTCAAGGAGCATGCCCCTGACCTCGCTCTGATCGACTGGATGTTGCCGGGGCTGTCCGGAATAGAATTGATCAGGCGGCTGCGCGCCCGTCCCGAAACCCAGGCCTTGCCCATTATCATGCTCACCGCTCGCGGCGAAGAGGCCGAACGCGTGCGCGGGTTGGCGACCGGCGCCGACGACTACATTGTCAAGCCGTTTTCGGTCCCGGAATTGCTGGCCCGCATCCGGGCCCTCCTGCGGCGCACCAAGCCGGAGCGTGTTGCCGGTGTGTTGGAGGCCGGCGACATCGAGCTTGACCGCGAAAAAAAGCGGGTTGCCCGTGCCGGTCGCGATATTTCATTGGGACCGACGGAATTCCGCCTGCTCGAATTCCTGATGGAAAATCCGGGACGGGTTTTCTCCCGCGAGCAGCTGCTCGATCGTGTCTGGGGCCGCGATGTGTATATTGACGAGCGCACCGTTGACGTCCACGTTGGACGCCTGCGCAAGGCGCTCAACCGCGGACGCGCCGTCGATCCAATCCGGACGGTCCGCGGCGCCGGCTATGCCCTCAATGACCGCTTCGTGAAGAACGCGTAATTTCCCACCGCACCCACCCCCAGCTTGCAGGGAGACCCGAGTCCGGTCTCACCTGCGTGCCAGTCGCTGATCCCGGCGGCGGTCCGCGGCAGGCTGATAGGCAATCCGAGAATGGTACCCACAATAGGGCAAACCTTCGATGGTTTTGCCGCCGCAAAAGAAGAAGTCCGACGAACTCGGATCGCCGATCGGCCAATGGCACTTACCTTCGGTCAATTCAAGAATTGAGCAGCGCTGTCCGATTGGAATGATGTTCTCTATCAGTTCCGGTTCGGGTTCGAGTTCCGGCTCCCAAGAATGCAATGCGGCAAGAGCCGTATTGCCGCGAACGCCCGGGCGTGCAATTCGCATTAGAGTGCCCGGGGATCGGGGCTTGCGTTGGCGCGGCACGGCGACCGATGGGCTCTTGGCTCGCCCAGACAGAGCGAGCCGATGCACCTTTCCGATCACCGAATTGCGGGAAATGCCGCCGAGTTCTGCCGCAATCTGGCTCGCCGACAATCCATCGCTCCACAGCTTCTTGAGGAGTTCCACGCGATCGTCCGTCCAGTTCATGGTTTTACCATCCTTGGTACGCGAGCAGCGGCTCGGCAGAATCCCAACCCTTCCGCCGGACAGCCGAACAGCCGCCGTCGGCGACGCGTCGCACTAAAGCATGAGAACCCAAGCGCTGCACGATATGCTGCACGAGATATCGTATCAGTGCTGAAGAACGCTACTATATGGGGTGACTCCCGTGCAAGGGGCGTCACCTGGCGTCGTCCACATGTTCGATCCCTATTCAGGCCTAAATTGGCTAGTCATCCACAACAGATATTTAAAGTTACTGCGGAACCCGCGTTGCTTGGCCGATTACGCCCTGTCTAACCCTGCTTACTCTCCCCCGTCAGCCGCATGCGGGATGGGAGGGAAAGGAGAACACATGGAGGGTCGTTGACAGATGGCACGCGCGCAATACATTGTCCCCTGTGCCGCCCTGAGAGGCGGCACATTTCATTTTGCGCTTCTCTGCCCCTTCCCTTTTCCTCCCCCTACCACGTTGGGAAAGGGCAGGGCGGGGGCCGACCATTTGAACGAGCTGCTTCGTGACTTCGCACCTGTTGCCAACCTATGCGCGAGTCGACTTGGCCTTTGAGCGCGGCGAGGGAGCATGGCTGTTCGCGACCGACGGCGAACGCTATCTCGATTTTACTGCTGGTGTCGCGGTCAATGGACTTGGCCACGCCCATCCGCATGTGGTTGCAGCGCTGGCGGCCCAAGCGCAAAAGCTTTTGCACGTGTCGAATCTGTTCCGGATTCCCGAAGCCGAACGGCTGGCCGAACGATTGTGCGCGGAGACCTTCGGGGACCTGATTTTCTTCTGCAATTCCGGCGCAGAAGCCATGGAGTGTTGCATCAAGGTGGCGCGCAAATACCAATACAGTTCCGGACGACCGGAACGCCACCGCTTCATCACCTTCGAGGGCGCGTTCCATGGGCGCACACTGGCGATGCTCGCGGCCGGGGGGCAGAAGAAATATCTGGAGGGTTTCGGTCCGGTCCTTGAGGGTTTCGATCAGGTGCCGTTCGCCAACCTCGACGCTGTCAAGAAGGCAATCGCGCCAGAGACCGCTGCAATTCTGATCGAGCCTATCCAGGGCGAAGGCGGCGTACGGGTGGCGCCGACGCCATTTCTGCGTGGCTTGCGTGAACTCTGCGATCAGCATGGCCTCCTGCTCGTCTTCGACGAAGTCCAGACGGGCGTCGGGCGAACTGGTAGCTTCTTCGCCTACCAACGCTGCGGCGTTACTCCCGATGTGATGGGCATCGCCAAATCCATCGGCGGCGGATTCCCGTTGGGGGCATGCCTCGCCACCGCAGAAGCCGGCAAGGGGATGACGGCCGGCACCCATGGTTCCACCTTTGGTGCCAATCCGCTGGCAATGGCGGCTGGTAACGCCGTGCTCGATGTCGTCCTGGCGCCGGGCTTTCTTGACAGGGTTCGTCGGAGCGCGATCGTGTTCCGCCAACGGCTCGCCGAGATCAAGGACCGGCATCCCGGAGTCGTCGCGGAGGTTCGCGGCGAAGGTTTGTTGCTCGGACTTGTGGCCTCCTGCCCGAACGGTGAATTGGTCGACGCGATGCGCGCTGAGAAGTTGCTAGCCGTAGCGGCCGGAGACAACGTCGTGCGGTTGCTGCCGCCGTTGATCATCGAGGAGCCTGATATTGCCGACGCAATCGACCGGATCGATCGCGCCGCCCGGCGAATCGAGCGCGCCCACCAGGAAAAGAAGCAGGACGGCAAGGAGGCCGCCAAGGTGGATTCGTGAGCGTCAAGCCTCGCCATTTTCTCGATTTGATTGATATCGCGCCGAACGACCTTCGCGCCATCATCGAGGACAGCCGCGCTATGAAACAGCGCCGGCGCGGCCAGGCCGATCAGGGCCTGTCCGGTAAGGTGCTGGCGATGATCTTCGACAAGCCATCGACTCGCACGCGGGTGTCTTTCGACGTGGCGATGCGCCAGCTCGGCGGCCAGACTACCGTGCTGACCGGCCAGGAAATGCAGCTCGGCCGCGGAGAGACCATCGCTGATACGGCGCGGGTGCTGTCGCGGTATGTCGATGCCATCATGATCCGCACGCTTGACCACGAGATAGTGGTGGAGCTCGCGCGCCATGCAACCGTTCCGGTGATTAACGGGCTGACGCGACACTCCCACCCCTGCCAGATCATGGCGGATGTCATGACCTTCGAGGAGCACCGAGGTTCGATCCGGGGCCGCAAGGTCGCGTGGACTGGCGACGCCAACAATGTGCTGACATCATGGATGCATGCGGCGCATCATTTTGATTTCGAGCTTGCAGTAGCCACTCCTGCGGAACTCGCCCCAAAGGAGCCGCTGCTGCACTGGATCAGCTCCTCGGGCGCCCCTATTCGCGTCGGGCAGGATGCCGACCGCGCCGTCGCCGACGCGGATTGTGTGGTGACCGACACTTGGGTATCGATGGGAGACGGTGGCGGCGAGCGCCGGCATAACCTGCTTAAGCCTTACCAAGTCAACGCCCAGCTCATGAAAAAAGCAAAACCGGAGGCCATATTCATGCACTGCCTGCCGGCCCATCGGGGCGACGAAGTCACCGACGATGTCATCGACGGCCCGCAGTCAGTGGTGTTCGACGAGGCCGAAAATCGCCTTCACGCCCAGAAGGGCATCCTGGTCTGGTGCCTCACTACAGGTCAGCCATGATGCCCTCAGGGGTTACTTCGCGTACGCCCGCCGACGAGGCGACCGACGACACAATTCTTCCGTTCGAAGTCGCAACTCTTGACCTGCGCGGCCGGGTGGTTCGGCTGGGGCCTGCGCTCGATGACATTCTCGACCGTCACGGCTATCCGGCGTCGATTGCCAAGCTGCTTGGCGAAGCGATTGTTTTGACCGTGCTGCTTGGTTCCTCGCTCAAGTTCGACGGTCGTTTCATCCTGCAGACCAAAACCGACGGCCCGGTGCGTATGATTGTGGTCGATTATCGCAGTCCCGGGAAGGTGCGGGCTTGCGCCCAGTTCGATCCAGCGGTTCTCGGCAATGGGGACGAAAAATCAGCCGGCATGCCTTCGGGCGATCTCTTGGGCAGCGGCCATCTTGCCATGACGATCGATCAGGGGGCGGACATGAGCCGCTACCAAGGCCTTGTTGCTCTTACCGGCGGCAGCCTCGAAGAGGCCGCCCATGAATATTTCCTGCGCTCCGAACAGATCCCCACCAGGGTGCGACTCGCCGTGGCCGAAGAGTTGCGGATGGGCGCAGGCCGACGTCACCGCTGGCGCGCCGGCGGCATGCTGCTGCAATTCCTGCCAAAGAAGGTCGAGCGCATGCGCGGGCCAGACCTCGACCCCGGAGATGCGCCGGAAGGTACGGCGGCCCACGTGGTGCCAGTGGACGATGCCTGGATCGAAGGCCAGAGCCTGATCGCCACCGTTGAGGATATCGAGTTGATCGATCCTGACCTATCGAGCGAACGGCTGTTGTATCGGCTTTTCCATGAGCACGGGGTGCGGGTGTTCAAGACTTCGAGTGTCGAGGCGAAGTGCTCATGCTCGCGTGACAGCGTGACCAACATGCTGAAAGGGTTTTCCAAAGATGACCGCCTTCAGATGATCGAGGATGGCGTAATCTCGGTCACCTGCGAGTTCTGCAGCACGAAATACGTTTTCGCTCCCGCCGAGGTGGAAGTCGTGGAGGAGGGGTGATTGCACCGGGCCGGCTCGCGGCCCCACAACTGCGTCCGGTCCGCTCCGGCGCGTCGTGATCGCGGCCATTATGCCGATTTTGGCCGCTGTCTTGCTAACCTAATTAATTGTGCGCCTTGCGTGCGGGCTGTCGAGCGAAAACGCCGGGATCTCGATCTCAAAGAGCTCGCCGTCAAGGGTGACCATCCCGTAAGTGCCGGCCATGACACCCGACGGGGTCGCCAGCGGAACGCCGCTCGTATATTCGAACGCGGCTCCGGGTTCGAGCACTGGTTCCTCGCCAACAACGCCGGCGCCGCGTACTTCCTGCGTTTGGCCGATGGCGTCAGTGATGACCCAGTGGCGGGTCTTGAGCTGGACCGTCTTATCTCCGCCGTTTCTAATTTCGATCGTATAGGCCCAAAAGTAGCGGCTCTCTTCACTTGACGAGCGCTCCGGCATGAAGCGTGGTGACACGGTTACCGCAATGTTGCGTGTTACGGCCTGGTACATGAAGCCCTCGTCCACAAAACGTCGAAATGGTGGGGCATCGGTTATAGACAGTCAACACTGTGTGTCGACCAGAAGGAACCGTTGTACGCCGGCTTCATACTATAGTTGTAATGGTGCCGAGCCAGCCGGTCCCTTGTGCCAATGAGACAACGGTCTCACTTGATGAACCAGATCACCCAACCACGAGACTTCTCGGTGCCGCCCGTTGAAGGAAGTGTCATGTTGTTACCAAAGCCCGACCGCGACCTGCGGCTGGACTTGTTCCGCGGGCTTGCCCTGTGGCTTATTTTCCTCGACCATATCCCTTCGAACATCGTCAACTGGCTCACTATCCGCAATTACGGTTTTTCCGACGCCACCGAAATCTTCGTTTTTATTTCTGGTTACACGGCTGCGTTTGTGTACGGCCGCGCGATGCGCGAGCAGGGCACCTTGGTTGCCGGCGCCCGTATCCTCAAGCGGGCCTGGCAGGTTTACGTGGCTCACATCTTCCTGTTCGCGATCTACACCGCGGAAATCTCATACGTGGCTCACAGTTTCGAAAATCCGCTCTATCGGGAAGAAATGGGCATTTTCGACTTTCTTCAGCAACCCGACATTACGCTGGCTCAGGCGATGCTGCTGAAATTCAAGCCCGCCAACATGGATGTCCTGCCTCTTTACATTGTACTTCTGGCCGGATTCCCGCCATTGTTGTGGCTACTGCTTCGCACGCCTGCAGTCGCGCTAGGTGCTTCGGTATCGCTTTACGCCCTGACGCTGTATTTTGAATGGAACATTCCGGCCTATCCAAATGGGAACTGGGTTTTCAATCCATTCGCGTGGCAGCTGCTGTTCGTTTTCGGCGCTTGGTGCGCCCTCGGTGGCGCCAAGCGCCTATCAGCAATAATTCGTTCGCCAATCACGGCCGCGGTTGCGATCGGGTACCTCGCCTTCGCATTCTTCATTGTTTTGACGTGGTACCTACCCGGTCTCAGCGCGCTGGTGCCGCAGTGGCTGGAAGACTGGATGTATCCGATCGACAAGACCAATCTTGACGTGCTGCGCTTTCTTCATTTCGTAAGCTTGGCGGTGCTCACAGTCCAGCTGATACCGCAAGACTGGCCCCTGCTGCGGTCGAGGTGGTTGCGTCCGGCCATCGTGTGCGGCCAGCATTCCCTGGAGATTTTCTGTCTGGGGGTATTCCTGTCCTTTGCAGCCCACTTTGCCATGGTGGAGATCAACCAGGGCGTCGCCATGCAGATTGGCATGAGCCTGTTAGGCATCGTCATAATGGTTGCGACAGCCGCCCTCATTTCATGGTACAAAGGCATAGAAGGACGAAGTCCTCGATCACGACCTGGTCCACCAGGCGCGACCCTCGTGGGAGGAGGGGTATGAGACCGATCGTCGTTGCCCTGCTGTGCGCCGCCTTGAGCGCTGGCATGGCTCTCGCCAAGGAAGGCAATGAGTGCATTGTTGCAGCCGGTTCGGTTGGACCGGACTTCGGCCTGCCTCACGTCGCCCAGGCGATCAGCAAGAACAAGCTTGATGTTGCCGTCATCGGCAGTGCGTCCTCAGAGCTCAATGGTCCGGCCGGGACCAACATCGCTTATCCGACCTGGTTGGAGGCGACGCTGCGCGAGCTTCTGCCCGGCGTCACGGTTAAGGTTAGCACCTACGCGCGCGCCAGAGAGACGGCGGCCGAAATGGAGGCCAAGCTTCCGCGCATCATCTCTGAATCCACGCCCGCATTGGTGATTTGGCAAACCGGCACGGCTGACGCCATTCGTGGGGTCGATCCTGAAGAATTTCGCGCCGTGCTTGACGATGGCGTCGACAAATTGCGCGCTGCCGACGCCGACGTCGTGTTCATGAATATGCAGTACAGCCCGCGGACGGAGGCGATGCTGGCGGTCGCAGCGTATGCCGATGCAATGCGGTTTGTGGCCCTGAAGCGGGAGGCAGTACTGTTCGACCGCTTCAACATTATGAGGCGCTGGAACGAAAGTGGGGTGTTCGACCTGTACGGAGCGACGCGAACGACCAACGTAGCCGAACGGGTCCATGATTGCCTGGGGCGGCTCTTGGCCGATGTCGTCATTGCGGGCGCGAAGTTGGCGCCCGTCGCCAGCAAAGGCACGGAATAGCCGTGAGCCCTCCCTTTCGATCTTTGGCACGGGTTGCCGCAGCTAGCCTCCTCTCGATGGCATTCTGCCTGCCCACGCCCTACCCTCCTCTCCTTGCGCAGGAGGGCAAGGAGCGGGGAGCGGATGATCCCGCCTATGCGTGCAGCGATAATGCCCACCTGGGGCAGCTTTCTGCTCCATTGGCTCGGATGCGACGCCTCATTGCGGCCAGGCAACCAGTCACCATAATGGCGCTCGGCTCATCGTCGACTGCGGGGGCGGGCGCCAGCAGCCCGGCGGCCTCATATCCGGCGCGTCTTGAGGTCGAACTGCGCAACCGCTTCCCGGGCGTCTCCATCACGGTGGTCAACCGCGGCGTCAACGGCGAAGAGGCCGCCGATATGCTGGCGCGGTTTGACCGGACCGCGGCGGACGACAAGCCTGACGTGGTGTTGTGGCAGCTCGGCACCAACGCGGTGCTGCGCGACCATCCGCTCGGCCCGGTTGACCGGCTGATCACCGAGGGCCTCATGCGAATGAAGGCGCTCGATGTCGACGTGGTGCTGATCGATCCGCAATTTGCCCCGAAGGTTCTTGCGCGACCCGATGCGGACAGCATGGTGGGCGTAATTGCGACAACCTCGACTAATCGCGGCGTTGATCTCTTTCCGCGCTTCGCAGTCATGCGGGAATGGCACGAGGCGGGGGCAATTCCGTTCGAAGCATTCCTGTCGCCGGACCTGCTCCACATGAACGACTGGGGTTATGCGTGTCTTGCCAAGCTGCTCGGCGCCGCCATGGCGGAAGCTGCGACGCGGCCGGTCGCAGCGGCGAGGACGATGACGTCGAAATAGACCGCTTCCGCGATTCGCGCCGACCTCCACGTCTCCATTGAGACAACGAGCAGGAACGGGCCCGGCCGTATTGTCACGCCTTTTTCAGCGCCGCTGTCAGGTCCGCCGCGATATCGTCGGGGTGCTCAAGCCCGACCGATAGCCTCACCAGTCCATCGCTGATCCCCAGCTCGGCCCGCGCCGCCGGGGTGAGCCGCTGGTGCGTCGTGGTCGCCGGATGGGTGATCAAGCTCTTGGCATCACCGAGATTGTTGGTGATGTGCACAAGCTTCAGGGCGTTGAGGAAACGGAATGCGCCCGGCTTGCCGCCCGCGACCTCGAAAGCGAGCAGGTTGGACCCGCCGCGCATCTGCTTCTTGATGGTCGCCGCCTGAGGATGGTCAGCCCGGCCCGGATAGATGAGCCGGGTGATCGTGGGATGGCCAGCGAGGACGTCCGCGATCGCGGCGGCACTTTGGCTTTGCCTGGCCACCCTCAGCGGCAGCGTCTCCAGACCCTTGAGCAGCACCCAGGCATTGAATGGCGACATCGCCGGGCCGGTTTGGCGCAGCAGATTGTGGATATTGTCCTGAATGAACTTTTCCGACCCCAGGATAACGCCGCCAAGGCAACGTCCCTGGCCGTCGATATGCTTGGTGGCCGAATAGACGACGCAATCAGCGCCGAGCGCGAGCGGAGACTGGTAGATCGGGGTCGCGAATACATTGTCCACTACGAGGCGTGCTCCGGCCTCGCGGGCGATTGCCGCAATCGCGGTGATGTCGAGAACATCGAGCGTTGGATTGGTGGGGCTTTCGAGAAAGAACACTTTGGTGTTCGGCCGCACCGCCCCGCGCCACTCGTTGAGGTCGAGCCCGTTGACGAGGGTCGACGTGACGCCGAACCGTGGCAAGAATTCTTCCACCACCCAGCGGCACGAGCCAAACAGCGCCTTGGCGGCAATCACGTGGTCGCCTGCCTTCACCTGGCCGATGACGGCATTGTGGACTGCCGCCATTCCAGTCGCTGTGGCCCGCGCAGCCTCTGCCCCCTCGAACGCGGCCATCCGGCTCTCCAGCATGCGCACCGTCGGATTCGAGAACCGCGAATACTGGTAGCCCGGTTCGGCGCCAGTAAAGCGGGCCTCGCACTGCTCGGCGCTGTCGTAAACAAAGCCCTGGGTCAGAAACAGCGCCTCCGACGTTTCGCCGAACTGCGAACGCAAGGTGCCGGCGTGGACTAGCCGCGTGTCAGGGTGCAGGTCGCGGGACACGGACATCTGGGCCTCCTTTTGGCCAACAAAAAACCCGGCCGAGGGAACCTTTCCCAAAAGCCGGGTACGTGTCCCCGGCCTTTTAGCGATTTGTTTAACGTGGCTGCAAGCCGGCCGGCTCAAATGACCACGGGATAACCAAAGCTCATAGGGGCTCTGACCCTTCCCGTCAAGCCGGTCATCGGATAAGGCGAGTCGTGTGTAGCCGGGACGAACCACGGGTGCTCGGGCGTCCCGCCCGCCTACCCCCTCGTCTCCCGGCAAACGGGGGACCGTTAGCGGGCGAGACGGCCGCGCGCCGGGTCTCCCAACCGGGCTGGGGTGTGCGAACTGGACGCCGCCGTGTCACTGAATTTGCGTGCCGACGAAAAGGGTATCTTACCTGATCGCCTCATTGCGACGCTCGTCAAGACCGGCGTCGTCATCCCTGCAGGCGCGCTCGATGACGATCAGATCCAGCCTGCGAGCATTGACCTGCGCCTTGGCGAAATCGCCTATCGGGTACGGGCAAGCTTCCTGCCGGGGCCGGATTCCACCGTGGCGGAGCGCATCGACGAGTTGAAGCTGCACGAGATCATGCTTGGCGACGGTGCGGTGCTGGAGACCGGCTGCGTCTACATCGTTCCTCTGATGGAAAGCTTATCCTTGCCGCCGGACATCGCGGCCGCGGCCAATCCAAAAAGTTCGACCGGCCGGCTCGACGTCTTCACCCGGGTGATTGCGGATCAGACCCGGGGATTCGACCGCATCAATGCCGGCTACCACGGTCCGCTTTACGCCGAGATCAGCCCACGTGCCTTCCCGGTGCTGGTGCGCGAAGGGTCGCGCTTGTCGCAGCTCAGGTTTCACCGGGGACAGGCAGTTTTGACAGACGAGGCGCTGGCGTCAGTGCACCGGCGGGAGCGCCTGGTCGACAATGAAGCTCCCGACTTTTTCGATGGCGTTCCGGTCGGGGTCGATCTCGTCGGCTTCGGTCCCGACAAATTCATCGGTTACCGCGCCAAGCGTCACACTGGCGTCATCGACATGGATCGCCGTGCCGGTTACGACATCGCGGAATTCTGGGAGCCGATCCGGGCACGGCACGACCGCAGCCTGATTCTCGATCCCGGCGAGTTCTACATCCTGGCCTCTAAGGAAGCTGTCCAGGTGCCGCCCGATTATGCAGCCGAAATGGTTCCGTTTGATCCACTGGTGGGCGAATTCCGCGTCCACTATGCTGGCTTCTTCGATCCAGGCTTCGGTTACGCGGGCGCAGGCGGGCATGGTTCCCGCGCGGTGCTGGAGGTGCGTTCCCACGAGGTGCCATTCATCATCGAGCACGGCCAAGTCGTCGGCCGCCTGGTCTATGAACGCATGCTGGCGCGGCCCGATGCTCTCTATGGCCGCAGCATCGGTTCGAACTACCAGGCACAGGGCTTGAAGCTATCGAAGCATTTCCGCGGCTGAGAATGTTGAGAATTTCCTCGCCCACCAGACATCCCTCGCGCACCGGATGCTATTTCATCCGGCGCAGCCGTCGAACGCTGGTTTCCCACAGGCGTGCCATCTTGCGGCTTTATTCTTGACGTCACTCACTTTGAGATGCCTACGTCACCGCCAAGGAGATCGGGATGCGCAAATCCGGAAATGCTTTCATCGGCGCGGTGGTCGCCGTGGTGCTGGCTACCCTGGCGCTGCCGGTCTCGGCGCCGGCGCAACCGGCTCCTACCGCGCAGAGCGAGGAGGCACGCCAAAACGAGTTGGACGCTGCCTACCGGGCTAGCGAGCAAGCCGGCACCGCAGG
>Ga0126376_10001148_pt1 | contig 14086 bp, 11 predicted proteins | sample PanSoiMetPlot_15_FD_92760 | JGI IMG/M metagenome (GOLD analysis project Ga0126376, IMG submission 92760) | Tropical forest soil microbial communities from Panama - MetaG Plot_15 | ecosystem: Environmental > Terrestrial > Soil > Tropical forest > Bulk soil | place: Panama | collected 2016-02-17
AAAATTTGCAGCGCGTTGCAGCCCAGTTTGCGGGCCGATTCTAGAGCGTTCAGGTAGCTTCCGGCAATCGACGTGTGAATCCCGATGCGAAGACTACCGTCCATCCAGGCTGGCGCCTGGGGTTCCGGCTCGGGTTCAGGACGGTATTCGTCTTCCGGATCGAATTGTGTATCAAGAATCTGTATTTCTTCAGCCATGCCCAGTCAAAAATTCCAATCTGTGAATAACATTCTATTCTAACATAATCATCCAATTCGAACCGGCAGGAGCCGATGCGCCAAGTCCGCTCATGAAGCTCAAATTCTTTGCCGAGCCGCGCGCCTTCCGGGCATGGCTCAAGAAAAACCAAGCCGCTGAAAAGGAGCTCCTGGTCGGTTTTCATCGAATTGGAACCGGGGAAAAAAGCATTACCTATCCGGAAGCGCTGGATGAGGCGCTCTGCTTTGGCTGGATTGACGGTGTCCGCAAGAGCGGCGGGCCCGGCGTTTACACCGTCCGCTTCACGCCGCGAAAGCCCAAGAGCAACTGGAGCATCGTAAACATCCGGCGCGTGAAAGAGTTGATTCGAATGAAACGGATGACGACCGCAGGTCTACGTGTCTTCGAAGCACGCGACGAACGCCGCGCAGAACGCTACTCCTATGAACAGAGAACGAGCAAACTCAGCCGTGCGCAAGAAAGGCTCTTTCGCACAAATGCCGCCGCATGGACGTTCTTTCAGTCGCAAGCGCCGTGGTACCGGCGCGTCACCACCTGGTGGGTTGTTAGTGCAGCAAAAGAAGAAACGCGTGAGCGGCGCTTGCAACAATTAATTTCCGACTCCGCCGCAGGGCACCGCATCCACATGATCACGAACAAAAAGAGGGGATGAGGCATTATGTTTGGGTTCGGCGCAAAATTGCCGGTCGACGACGCGACGAAAGCGTGGATTGACCAGGGCTTCCAAAAGCTGGAAATGCTCTTCGGCAAGGACAGAATGCTGCGTGCTGAAGTAATCCTGCCGATCGACAAGCACTTCCCTGACAAATTCGAGAAAAACGAAGCTGGACTCCAGGCGCTGTTCGGCAGAGTGTGTGAATACATGGGCGTTAACCGTTCGCAAGTCGAGTTAGCAGTGATTCCGGACCACGTTTCCGAACTGAAGGAGCACATGCCGATATGGTCGAGCCGTAGTTTGGACCCCGCCGGACTCTACACTGGAGCCGAAGGCGATGAGCTTCCCCTGGTCTCGGTTCGTGAGACGACTGCGGAAAATCCTATGGTCGCGGTGGCAGTAATGGCGCACGAATTGGCGCATGTCATTCTCTTGGGCGAAAAACTCGTCGACCGCAAAAGCAAAGATATGGAGCGGTTCACAGATCTGACCACGGTCTATTTGGGCTTAGGAGCCTTCAACGCCAACGCGGCGTTTCGATACGAAAGGCATGAACGCCTCCGCACCGAGGGTTGGTCAGTGAGCAAGACAGGCTACCTATCCGAAGAAGAATTTGGCTATGCATTGGCGAAGTTTGCTTTCGAGCGGGGCGAGCGAAAGCCTGGTTGGGCAAAGCATTTGGCGTCCAATATCAGAACGCATTTCGACGACGCAGCGAGATGGTTGAACAAGAACGGCGCTAAGTAATATTTGTCAAGACGGGCTGGCTAAATTCCCGCAAACCACTTGTATCCGTACTCCGATGCCACGGAACCGAGCCCTTTGCCAAATTTCTTGATGTCGTCGGTCACAGTCATCCGGTTGATGAACTTCACGTTCTTGTATCCTAGTTGTCTCGGCACCCTCATGCGCAGTGGCCCTCCGTGCGCGACCGGTAGCTCGCTGTCGTTCATTCCATACGCGATTAGGGTTTGCGGATGCCGCGCCTCGTCCATGTCAATGCTGTCCCACGTATCCGGCTCCATCGAGACGTAGACAACATATTTTGCTTGCGGCTGAACGCCAACCACGTCGAGCACGTGCGACAGTCGTACGCCGTTCCATTCCGCGATGTAGGACCAGCCCTCTTCGCACGCCAACTCGGTAATATGTCCCCGCGACGGATAGCTCTTGAGTTGCGCCACAGAAAACGTTCCTGGGTGGTCCACCAATCCGTCGATCGTAAGTCGCCAGTCCGCAAATCCGCCGGCTTGCAGACGCTTGAATTCGTCGCTCGGCGGCGCAATCTCATTGGCAAACGGCGGCTTCGAAATCTGGCCGCGCGAAAACTCGCGCGCCATCGAATGTCGGGCTAGCACGCGCTGCGTCGCATAGTTTAGCGCCTCGCCGGGACCGTACAATCCACCACCATCCGGCGGCACCAATCCGTATTTTTTTGCGAGCGTCGCCGCCACGCCCAATCCTGCAACGCCCGCCACCGCGGCAAGTCCGCCAGTGATCAGTTTTCTTCTCGAGGAATCGCTCATATATCCTCCTGCCACTCTGCCCACTTAGACGCTTACTTAACTCGCCCGGTAATCATCGCAACGGTCCGGTTCCAGAACCCCGCCAGCCAAATCATGAATACGTGCACCATAACGAACAGCAGCAACGCGATCGAAACAAAGAAATGAATCGTTCGTGCCGATTGCCGGCCACCCAGCAGATTCACCGTCAGAGGAAACGCGGAATCCCAGGTCGGTGATAGCGCCAGCCCGCTCCAAATCACCAGCGGGAACGCCACAAAAATTACAAACAGGTAGGACAACCGCTGCAGCAGATTGTAGGAATGTGCTTCATCCGGGCCCGGGCGCGCAAATTGCAGATGGCTGATCAGTGAAGCGAAAAACGCACGCAAAGACCGGTGGCCCTTTTCTGGAAGCAGGTTCCGCCGGAAGTGCCCTGAGAAAAACCCCCAAAGCGCGTACAGCAGCCCCGTCAGCACGATGAACCACGCAGACTGAAAATGCAGCGCCCGGCTCCAGCCATTCTGGTCCGGCAATGTGTAGTTGTAACCCGTCGGCACCAGCTTCCGCGAAGACGGAACCGGTATCTTGAAGAGCGGCTTGGTGTTTACGTTGCCGGTTTCGCCCCAGTAAAACCGCGGGTGTGACAGCACAATCTCCCCGCCCGTAACCAGCAACGCGAGAAAACACAGCGCGGAAATCCAGTGCGTGATTCGCACCAGGAGCGAATGACGTTTCGGCGCTTTGGCGATGACACGCGTCGCAGCTCCGCTGGCAACGCCGCTTCCCGCAGGCATGTCCGTGGATCCCAAAGTCCCCATCGTCGGCCTCCCGTTACCTGGCTGACGTTCCTTTGGGCGCTATCCTATCATCCACACTAGCGATGTGGCTCGAGTTTTTCGGTCGCGGCCGTATCTGCCTCGCCAGACAGGAGATTCCTCGGCTTCGCGGAGGCCAAATTCGTTCCTAATCGAGGATTCGAGCCTTCCGCCATTGAGCTTTTTGATCTAGCCAGCAACCAGGTTTCCACGCCAACAGGCTCAGCAGGGATGCGCGCGCCATCCTGGTCCCCGGATGGCCGCTTTATTGCAGCGATAACCGAGGATTACAGCAAGCTAATGCTTTTTGATGTTCGTTCGAAGAAATGGATTGAACTCTCACAGGGAGTTTCCATCACCGGCACTCTCCGCTGGTCCCGCAATTTGGCTTTTCTTTACTTCCAGGATCTGCGCGCACCGAGCGAAGCCGTGTACCGCATTCGTTTAGCTGATCACAAACGCGAAGAAGTGGCTAATTTCGAGAGTTTCATTCGGTCGGGCATCCAGCGCTGCGTTTTCGAAGATCTTACCCCTGACGGCTCCCTCGTCGTCGGCCTCCTTCGCAATCACGCCGACATCTACGCCCTCGACCTCGATCTGCCGTGATCCTCGCTCCAAATTTGCAGGCCGCCAATCCTCGAAGTACACTCGGTGCTTCGTTGAAACGAGGCAGAACTCTTCATGCTGATTGTCATGCAGTCGCACGCCACCGAAGCCCAGATTCGCGCTGTCTGTGACCGAATCGAAAGCCTCGGCCTGAAAGCGCACCCGATTCCTGGCTCGCTTCGCACCGCCATTGGCATCACGGGTAACAAAGGTTCGGTCGATCTTGGCGTCCTCGAATCCATGCCTGGCGTCATCGAGTGCATCCCCGTCAGCAAGCCCTACAAGCTCGTCAGCCGCGACGCCAAAGAAGAAGACACGGTCTTGAAGATTTCAACGCCGGCTGGAGACGTCCTCGTCGGCGGCAAGCACGTCGCACTGGTCGCTGGTCCGTGCGCCGTGGAATCCGAAGAACAGTGCATGGCCGTCGGTGAAAGGTTGAAGACGACTGGCGTGCGCCTCTTTCGTGGCGGCGCGTACAAACCGCGAACCTCCCCGTACAGCTTTCAGGGCCTGGCCGAAGAGGGTTTGAAGATTCTGGCAAAAGTCCGCGCCAAATTCGGCTTTGGCATTGTCACCGAAGCGATCGACAACGAAAGCCTCGAACTTGTCGAAGAATATGCTGACGTAATCCAAATCGGCGCGCGCAACATGCAGAACTTTTCCCTGCTGAAGCGCGCCGGTCGCACGAAAAAGCCGGTGCTCCTGAAACGCGGCATGTCCGCAACACTCGATGAATTCCTGATGGCCGCTGAGTATATCCTGAGCGAGGGCAACTACAACGTCATGCTCTGCGAACGCGGCGTGCGCACCTTTTCCGATTTCTCGCGCAATACGCTCGACCTCGCCGTCGTCCCAGCCGTGAAAAAACGCAGCCACCTGCCGATTCTCGTCGACCCAAGCCACGGCACCGGCAAACGCCACAAAGTTCTGCCACTCTCTCGCGCTGCCGTCGCGGTCGGCGCGGACGGCCTGCTCGTCGAAGTCCATCACAAACCGGAGGAAGCCCTCTCCGACGGCATGCAGTCCATCCTTCCGGAAGAATTTGCGGAACTTTCCGCGGAGGTAAAACAGATCGCCAACGTTCTCCACCGCATTGTGAACTGAAAACTTCGCCGGCGTTCACATCGGATGCTGGTGCGGATCTTCCGGCATGTGCCGGAATGCAAAAGCTTTCAAATTAAGCGGCTGCAATTTCTGCTCGCCTTCCTTTACGCGAAACCACTTGTCCACCGGCAAGTCGCGAAATTTTTGAACTGTCTTTGAAACCGGCCAGGAAACTTCAATCTCTTCGATTCGCGTCGCTGGACCGATTCCGATGTGCTGTCGCAACGGATTCCCTCCAAAGCTCGAACCGTAACCAACGGTGCGATAAATCTTGCGTGTTCCTTCCTTTCCATCCACCGTCACGCAAATGCGTGCGCCAAACGCCGCGCGATTTGTTTGCACGCCTTCGAGGTCCAGCGAAATCCAGTGATTTGCCTTCTTAGAACCAAGTCCCGGATTTTCGTAGAGCACGCTCGCGTAACTATCTCCCGGAAACGCGCCTCCCATCTTCTCGAACACTTCCTCATTTCCGTCATTGTTGATGTCGCCGAACGAAACGCCGTGCCCTTTCTGCAGATGGCCGAATCCGCCCGAAGTCGTCACATCTTGAAATCCCTTCCCGCCGTCGTTGCGGAACATCTTGTTCGGCAATAACGCGCTGTATGGAACGTCGCCCGTTCCGAGATACACGTCGAGCCAGCCATCGTTATCGAGGTCGCCGAAGCCAGCACCCATCACAAGAATGGCGCGGTGCAGCTTCATTTCTTTTGTTACGTCGGTGAAGGTGCCGTCGTGATTGTTGTGATAAAGGCGCAAAGTTTCCGCTTTGCTAGGCAGTCCTAATTCGAACGCGGCCATGTCGTCGGGACTTTCCACATAAAATCCGGCGACGAAGAGATCCGGCCAACCATCGTTGTCGTAGTCGAAAAACCAAGTTGCAAAACTTTGGATCGGCTCGGCGACGCGGGCTTCCGCGGTGACATCGGTAAATTTCCAGTGATCCGGTTTTGGATTCTGTGGATCGGCGGGGCCGTCGTTTCGAAAGAGATGATTTGGCATGCCCCTCACGGAAATGTATAAATCCGGCCGGCCATCATTGTTGTAATCGCCCCACGCAACACCTTTCACGAAGCCCAGATCGGCAAGGCCGTTCGGTACGGCCACTTCGGTGAATGTTCCATCGTGATTGTTGTGAAAAAGCTGGCAAGGATGGCTGCCAAAGTCGCTCGATTCGTAGCCGACGAAAAGATCGAGCCAGCCGTCGCCGTCGTAATCGGCCCAGGCCGCGGTTTGCGTGGGATGTAGCGAGAGCAAGCCGGTTTCTTCGGTGACGTCTTCGAACGTACCATCACCGTTGTTACGCAAGAGCGACAGGGGATATTTTCCGTGTTCGCCCCACCAACCGCCGCGCAGGACCAGCACGTCCGGATGACCGTCATTGTTGTAATCGGTGACGATGAGATTCAATCCGCCGGCTTCGCCGATCAGGCCTGCTTCGCGAGTGTGATCCGTAAAACTTCCGTCACCATTGTTGTGAAAGAAGCGCAATTGATCGCGCGGACCGGAAGAGGAAACCATGATGTCGAGCAAGCCATCGCCGTCGAAATCTTCCATTATGGAGCCACCGGAGTGCCCATTGATGCGGAGGCCCACATCAGTAGCGACGTCTTTGAAGCGGCCGATGTCGTAGCCCGATTCGAACTGGGTGCTGGGTATGAGCCACTGTTTTGGAACTTCGCCGGGATATTCTCCGAGCGTCATGTAAGCGATATTGAGAAGCCAGCGCGAGGAGTAGCTGTTCGGATTGGCCTGCAACGCCGCCGTGAGTTCGCGAACCGCGCCAGCGCTTCCGCGCGTTAACTGATGAACAGCTTCCGGCCGAATCGGAAACAGGCAAGAGGATTGGCCATGGTTCGCAACACAGTTTTCCTGTTCGCCAAGGCGCAAGTAAGCGATGGCCAGAGTATCGCGAATTTCGCTTTCGAATTGAGGCGTCAGGGCAACACCGGTTTCCTTGGCTCGCGACCGAATTGTCTCCAACTCGGCGACCGCGGCGGCACTGTCTCCGGCGTTGAGCAGGCTCTCGGCGAGGGCAAGGCGAATTTTGAATTCTGTGCGTAAGGGAGGGTTTTTTGTGAGCAAATCGCGGTAGTAGTCGGCGCGCTCCGACTGTTTGTTGGGATCGGTTTTCCAGTCCTGTGCGGCGTAAATCTCTTCCAGGAGTTTTGCCATTTTCTGTACACCGGGAGGGTGCACCTCGTGCCGAGGCGGGGACGTTGCTTGCCCGGCTAGAGCGGTGCAAGCGCTGGTCGTAAACAAAGCAAAAAAGGCCGCGAATTTGCAAGCCTGTGGGCGCAGGAAGAACGCTGATAAATTTCGCATGTGGGAGTGCAACCGAATCATAACCCAAATCATGCGGCGGCCTGCTAGCCTTCGCTGCTAGCGCCGTGTCACAATCTTTTCGCTCATGAATCGTGTTTCGAAATTTCGTGCTGCCTTCTTGTTGTTCGTTCTGTCCCTCGCCGGGCTCGTGGTTCTGTTGCGCGAACACCGGCCGTCTTTTTTGCGGCCTGACTTGCACAGCCACGCGTATGTTGCCTTAGCGGGTGGGCAGATTTCTGTGGTGGATCTGGTAAGAAACGCGACGATTGCGCGGATCGCTGTTGGCAGCGACACAGCGGCTTTACGGGCGCATCCGATCCGCAAAGAGATCTGGGGCGTGAGTCCTTCGGGCGGATACGTATGGGTGCTGGATGCGACGAAGAACGAGGTCGCGGCTCGTATTCGAACCGGGGGTGCGACGTACGCGCTCGACTTTTCGCCCAATGGCAAGACCGCCTATACGGCATCGAGTGCCGGCAGTTCCCTACTGGCGATTGATTGCGCGACGAAGCAGGTCACTGCTCGAGGAACGACCAGCGGACAGCCGACCGCCATCCGCGTGACGCCGGACGGCAACTCCCTATTGGTAGTGGATCATCGCGAGGGGACTCTAACGATTCACGATGCGCGGACGCTCGCGCGGCGCGCCGCTATTGCGGTCGTGACATCGCCGGATGATGTGGCGGTTTTGCCGGACAGTTCCGTGGCGTTCGTAATAAGCCGCTCTTCCACAAAACTTTCCGCAGTGGATTTGAGGCGTTCGGTGTTGCTCGCCAATCTGGAGCTGGCGGGAAAACCTTCACAAATGATTTTGAAGCCGGACGGTGGCGAACTTTACGTGCTTTCCCCGGAATCGCATGGACTGCAGGCGATTAATACCTGGACGCACGAGGTGGGAGACTACGTCGTGCTCGGTTCGGCGCCAACTCGCGCGGCGCTTTTGGGAGACGCAGGGACACTCTATGTTTCCGATGAGGCGGCGGGGACGATTGCGCCGTTCGACGTTGCGAACCGGCGACTGAGCCCGCCGGTGCAAGCGGGCCAATCGCCCGGAGCGCTTACTTTTGACCCGGACGAGAAGCCCCGCCTGCTGCTGGTGTTGAGCCAGGCGTCGGGCGATTTGAGCGTAGTGAGGATCAGTTCGGACCGCACGACGGCGTTGCTGACAATGATTCCTGTGGGCGATCATCCGAGTGAAATTGTGGCCAAGTTGTTTTAGAAAGACCGCCGAGGGAAAGACGTTTCAACACAGAGAACCAAGAGAGCACAGAAAACCCGGACAAGAGAGAGCAAGAAAAGCCCTCAGGTCACGAATGATATTGGCCACCACAAACGTAGAGAACTAGCGCGATTCAGCGGGCAATTCGATGGGCCAAGCAAAGTTTTCTTCCCCCAGATTCACGTCGAGATAGCCTTCGGCGGGAAGCACGTCCACCGGCAAACCGCCGTGCCAGAGTGCAATGCCGACACGAAGGCGTTGCGCCTTAATCAATCCGAATAGCTCCTTATTCACTGCCACTTCCAGGACCCGATCGAAAGCAACTTCGGCGATGCGGGCCGGCGCGAGGAGGCAAATCCGCGCTTGCTCGATCGAAAACTCGACCAGTTTCCCGCGTTCGAGCTTGGCGATGATCGCAACCTCTTCGGCCGCTTGAATCGTCAACCGAAATTCGATCTTGTCGAGCTCCGCGATGGCATCGGGAAAACAATCTAAACGAAGACAGAAGCGGTTTTCCTCAAAGCCGTAGCGCAGCTCGCGCAGATAGAAGACGCGTCCGTGCATGGTGCCAGCGCGGCGTTCCGGAGAAAAGAGTCCTGCGGCGAGCCATTCGAAGTAGGAGGACTCCCGGCCGTCGACTTTCACCTTGAGCATTTCCGACGGTGGGAGATGCAGGGCGCGTTCCGGAAGCTTCTTGATCGGCTTCGCAAGATCGTCAGGCGCTTCCATGCCGAGCGCGACGTAGATGCCGGTGAGATGCTTGCGGTAGAGAGCGTCAAATTCGGCGTCGTTGGCTGTGCTGTGCTCGGGCCCATACCACCAGCACCAGTCGCTACCTTCTGCGGCTAACAGAGACTCCTTTGCTCTGGCGAGCGCTTCTCCTGCCGGCGCTTCAGGCTTTCCTGCTTTCTGGGCAGCCTCAGCACGACCGTAAGCTTCGCGAGCATCCCATAAAAGTTCCCAGGCCGCGACGTCTTCGCCGCTGCCGATCCACACGTCGAAGTTGGCATTGATCCAGGAAGCGGGGAAAATTCCGGAGTTTTGCGGGATTTCACCGGCAGCGGCGATAGCTTCGCTAACGGTCAAAGCGGTGAAGTCGGAATCGCTCTGGATTCGCCCGTAGAATTCGCGTAAGAATTCGCGGCCGTTGCCCGGGTAATACTCCCAAGCATTTTCGCCATCGAGAAAGAGACAAACGGTGAGGGGCCCGTTCGAGGGAACGCGATCGCCGAGGAAGCGGAGGCGGGCGTGCAAATCGGCCGCGGCGGTTTTGCTGTCCATGCGGCTGTAGACGAATGCGATCAAATCGGAAAGATGGTGATCGCGGAAAAAGCCGGTGATGCGTTTGCTGTCCGTCAGAAAGTTCCAAGGGCGATAGAGCTTTTCCGCGTTTGCGGGCAAGCCGGTCGCATCGCGGAAAAATCCAACGTTCAGTGTCCGCCCGAGAACACCTTCGTCCGTGCCGAACCACTGGAATCCTTCTTCGATGGCAATGGCCAACACTTGTTCGGAAACGGAGCCTTCGGAAGGCCAGAGGCCTTTCGGCGGCACGCCGAAGATGCGCTCGTGATACTCGCAGGCACGGCGGAGTTGTTCGCGGGCGTCTTCGGGATGACGATAAGCGCGGCGAGGAAGCGGAGTGCCGGGATTGGCGACTCGCGCGATGTCCGAATCGCAAAGAAGCGGGAGAATGGGGTGATAAAACGGCGTGGTGCTTAACTCAATTTGACCGCGTGCGGCGGCTTCTCGGTAAATCGGAAGGACAAGTTTGAGAAATTCGAGCTGTTTGGTTTTGAGGATGGCCTTATCGGCTTCGGCAAAGTTCTTGCCCCGCGCCGCCAGACGATTTATCTCGACGTCATGCGCAAACCATTCCTCTTCCATCCAGGCAAGCTGGGAGAGCAACTGCAGGTCGCGCCAATCGCGGGGGGTGAAGGTGACCACAGCTTGAGCGCCGCCGGCCGGCCGCGACCATTCATAGAGCTCGGCAAAACGAGGCCAGCGGGAAAGAAGCCGATCGTGGTTGACCTGAAATGCGCGAGAGAGCATCTCCTGCTTGTCTTCACGCGTCAGTTGTTCGGCATTTTTGAACGCAAGGTCGAACCATGGCTCATGAAAGTTGCCACTCGCATATTCTTCGAGCTGCAGACCGAGGGCAGGAACGACATTGAAGGTGGCGTGAAAGCGAGGGAAGTCTTCGAGGACCTTGACCATACCCCAGTAGTCCTTGAGAGCATGAAGACGAGTCCAGGGCAGGACGTAACGGCCTGTTTCGGGGTCGCGGTACTGCGGCTGGTGCATGTGCCAAAGCAGAACCAGGTTGATTCTATTCATCGCTTGCACCGCGTCTGTCGGCGGCTTCGTGGCATGCTACACTTTGCCTTCGCCTCATGCGCATCCTGGATCGTTACATCGTCCGCGAGATTTTCCGTCATGCGCTGCTGGGCCTCGTCGTCTTCACGTTCGTATTTTTCGTTCCTCAACTGGTCCGCCTCATGGAGTTGCTCGTCCGCCATTCGGGCTCGGGAGGGCAACTCGTAAAGCTGTTTCTATGCCTTTTTCCCGGAGTGCTTGCATTCACGGTTCCGATGGCGATTCTCGTGGGCGTGCTGCTAGGCCTGGGCCGGATGTCGGCCGACAGCGAAATCATTGCGCTAACCGCGCTGGGGATTGGCCGCCGCCGAATTCTGCTGCCGGTGGCAGTGCTCGCGCTGACCGGCGTTCTTCTCACAGCAGCGATGACGCTTTGGGCTGGCCCTCTGGCGCTGCGGACCTTCCGTTCGATTGAAGCCGATCTCATCGCAAATCAGGTTTCCTTTCAGGTGCAGCCACGCGTCTTCGACGAGCGATTCCCAAAGACAGTACTGTACGTCAACGACGTCTCCGCAAGCGGGACAGAATGGCACGGCGTGTTCTTGGCCGAAGCCGGAGACGAAAACAGTTCGCGGCTCACCCTGGCGGAAAACGCGATTGTAATTGCCGAGCCGCAACTCGGCAAGCTGGAGCTGCACCTGCAAGGAGGAGCGACGCACGAGTTCAATCGCCAAGATCCGAATCACTACGCGGTTACGCAATTCGGCCAAAGCGACTTGCCGATCGAAGTCACCGGACTGCTGCCCACAAAGCAACGGGCACCCACTAATCAGGAACGTGCCCTCGCGGACCTTTCGGCGGACAAGTCCGCCAACTGGCGCGAGGCACGTGTGGAGCTCCACAGGCGGATCGCGTTTCCGTTTGCATGCCTCTTCTTCGCGTTGGTGGCGGTACCACTGGGATCGCAGCCGCGGCGCGGCGGGCGCGCGGCCGGAACGCTGCTGGCCGTCCTACTGATCGCCGGGTATTACCTGCTGTTCGTTTTTGGCGCGGGACTAGCGCGGCAAGGCACGATTTCAGCACCGGTTGGGATTTGGATTGCAAATCTGACGCTGGGGCTTCTGAGCATTATCTTGCTGCCGCGGATGGAGCAACTGCGCGGCGACCGCACCTGGCGAGAACTCTTTGGTCGCTGGCGCAGCTGGGCGCGGCTGCAGCGCCGCAGGAAAGCGGCACGGGCGCGGGAGGCATCCGCGGCGCGGGCGCAAAACGGCTCGCGAGAAACTGAAAACGACTACCAGCAAAGCAACAGTTTCCCGCGGCTGATGGACCTCTACCTATTGCGGCGTTTCTTTTCCTATTTTCTGTTGCTGATGGCGACGTTCGTTTTTCTTTTCGAGACTTTCACGTTTTTCGAATTGCTGGACGATATTGCGCGGCACCGGATTGCATTTTTGGTGGTCGTCCGCTACTTCGGCTTTCTGATTCCCTATCTCTGCTACCAACTCGCTCCACTGGCGGCGCTGGTGGCAGTGCTTGTGACGCTGGGCGTTATGAGTAAGAACAACGAAGTGGTGGCTTGCAAGGCCAGCGGCATAAGCCTCTATCGCATCGCCGTGCCGCTGCTCCTGGCCGGGCTCACGCTTGCAGCCGCGCTAGTCCTCTTGGATGACACGTACTTGCCTTACGCGAACCAGCAGCAGGATGCTCTGCGTAACCAAATCAAAGGGCGCCCGGCGCAGACCTACACACGGCCGCAGCGATGGATTTTCGGGGAGACTTCGAAGATTTATAACTACGACTTGTTCGACCCGGAGCAAAAGCTGTTCGGGGGCCTCTCCGTGATCGAACTCGACCCCACGACATTCCACGTCAAACGGCGAATCTACGCGGCGCGGGCACACTGGTCGGATTCGGAGAATGTTTGGATCCTGGAGAACGGCTGGATTCGGGAATTTTCCGACGCCACGGTCGCAAAGTACGAACCATTCGGCACGATCAGGGTCGCGGAACTAAAGGAACCGCCGACGTATTTCAACCGGCAGGTCTTGCAGGCGTTTCAGATGAGCTGGGAAGAATTGCGCGTGTACATTGACGGGTTGCAGCGTGCGGGCTTTGACGTGGCGACACTGCGGGTGCAATGGCACAAAAAGCTGGCGTACCCGCTGATCGCGCCGGTGAGTATGCTGCTGGCAATTCCATTTGCACTGCTTGTGGGAATGCGAGGCGCTCTGGGCGGCGTGGCACTCGGAGTCGCAATTGCGATTGCGTATTGGGCGGCGTCGGCGCTGCTGGAGGCAATGGGCGGCGTCGGACAACTGCCACCGTTGCTGGCGGGATGGTCACCGGACCTGATTTTCTTTTTCGGTGGGATGTATTTTTTCTTCAAGATGCCGACGTAAGGAAGAATCACTACTCGAGTTACCAGCAAGAGAGTTTCGTCCTACTTGTTTTGACCCAACTTCCAGGTAATTTTGTGGAGCATGCCGAGGAAGACTTCGGCATCGGCGGATTCGATGCGCATACGGCGAATCATGCGACGGAGCTTCTCTTCGGCGAGCTGTCCGGTTTTCGGGTTGATGTATTCGCTTTCGCGAAGAGCCGCAAGAAGGGTCTGCGTGATTCGTTCAACGGTTTCGGATTCGGCGTTTTTGCCGTCCGCCGGTGTTGCTTTCAGCCGCTTGGTGCGCGCCAGGTCATACAGGCAAATGGCGACAGCTTGGCCGAGGTTCAAGGACTGGTGTTCTTTGCGCGTTGGAATATGCATCGCCCAATGACAATGGCTCAAGGCGTCGTTCGAAAGGCCCCACTTTTCGGAGCCGAAGAGCAGGGCGACAGGCGAATGCGCCAGCCGCTTCTTGATTGCGACAGCGCCGTCGGCCAAAAGCTTCAGCGGTTGCTGCAATTGGCGGTGGCGGACAGCGGTCGTGCCGATGACGAGCGAGCAGTCGGCGACCGCTTCGGCCACGGAAGAGCATTCCTTTGCGCTCAGCAGCACTGGGGATGCCCCCACCGCAGAACGCGCATCGCGGAAGGCGACTTCGTACGGATTCACAACGCGCAACTCGGTGAAGCCGAAGTTGCTCATGGCGCGAGCTGCAGCACCGATGTTGAGCGGATTGCGCGGCGCGACGAGGACGATGCGGAGATTGGGCAAGAGCGAAGACATGAAGAATGAGTTTAAAGCAAGAAGGAAAAGAGCGGAGCGAATCCGGAGGCGTAAATTTCAAGTTAAAGCAAGACTTTAGATCCAGGTTACGGAAAGGAAAAAGCCGCCGACGCGAGTTTTCTGTGCGCGTTGACGGCTTCAAGTAGTACTTGATCT
>Ga0126376_10001149_pt1 | contig 14081 bp, 16 predicted proteins | sample PanSoiMetPlot_15_FD_92760 | JGI IMG/M metagenome (GOLD analysis project Ga0126376, IMG submission 92760) | Tropical forest soil microbial communities from Panama - MetaG Plot_15 | ecosystem: Environmental > Terrestrial > Soil > Tropical forest > Bulk soil | place: Panama | collected 2016-02-17
GTCGAAGCCCGTGGCAAACGTGGCGCGATGGCCACCGGCCTCGGCGCCCTGCACGACGACCGCGTCCACCCCGGCCCGCTCCAGCGCAATGGCTTCGTCCACCGTGGTCGCCGTGCCAATCGCGAACATCCCGCGCGCCTTCACAGCGTCGAGCGCCTCGGGCGGCAGCAGGCCCAGCGTGAAGCTGAAGACGGACGCGTCGGTCTCCAGTGCGGCCTCGAGCTGGGCGGCGAAGTGGTCGGCCGGCGGCTCGGGCGCCGACGGGCGCCGCAGGCCGAGCTCCGCGAAGAACGGCGCCATGCGGTCCAGCGCGGCGTCCGCGGCGACCGGCCGCGGCGCCGGCACCGGCGCGAACAGGTTGACGCCGAACGGCCGGCGCGTGCGCGAGCGCACGGTGCGCGCGGCCTCGGCGAGCTGCTCCGGAGTGAGATAGGCGGCGCCGATGAAGCCCAGCGCGCCGGCCTCGGCGACGGCGGCGACCAGCCCCGGCGTGTCGCCGCCGCCGGCCAGCGGCGCCTGCACGATCGGATGGACGAGTCCCAGACGACGGGTGAGCACGGTGTCCAGCGGCATGATCCACCTCTGCCACCAGCTTGCCGCGAACGCGCGTGCGCGTAAAATGAATGCTCGTGAACATATCGATCTCAAATCGAGAACGCAGCCTGGAGCTGTCCGACCTGGCGCTCTTCAAGACGGTGGCCGAAGTGGGCGGCATCACCCGGGCTGCGCACCGGCTGCACCGCGTGCAGTCCAACGTGACGGCGCGGGTCAAGCGGCTGGAGTCGCACCTGGGCGTCGACCTCTTCGTGCGCGGCCGGCGCGGCATGTCGCTCACGCCGGAGGGCCGGCGGTTGCTCGACTACGCCGACCGGCTGCTCGTGCTGGCCGACGAAGCCGAGGCCGACGTCGGCGACGGTTCACCGCGTGGGCGTCTGCGCATCGGGGCCATGGAGTCGACAGCGGCCGTCCATCTGCCCCGCCTGCTCTCGACACTGCACGCGCGTCACCCGGCGCTCGAGGTCCAGCTGGTCACCGCGACGTCCGGGGTTCTCGTCAGCCAGGTTCGCGCCGGCGAGCTCAGCGCGGCGTTCGTGGGCGGCGACGTGCGGGAGCCTGCGCTGGCCGCCGATCCGGCGTTCGTCGAGGAGTTGGTGCTCATCATGCATCCGTCGGTGCGCCGGCCGACCGCCGTCGAGCTCCGTGAGCGCACGCTGGTCTCGTTCGGGGCCGGCTGCACCTACCGCGCGTGCGTCCAGACCTGGCTGGCCGGCCAGGGACTGCGGCCGCCGCGCGTGTTCGAGGTGGCTTCCTACCACACCATGCTGGCCTGCGTAGCCGCCAATGTCGGCTACGCGGTAGCCCCGCGCTCGGTGCTGCTGGCCTCCAGCGCCCGCCGCGCCGTGCGGGCGCACCGCCTCGGCCCGCGCCCGTGGAGAATCACGACGCACCTAGTCCGGCGCGCGACCGACCGCTCGCGCGCCGTCGAGGCGCTTCGGGTGCTGCTGGCCCGCCGATAGCTACGCTCCTGCAACTCGGCCGCGCGCGCCGCTGCGTGCATGGCCGGATGCTAGTGGAGACGGCCGGTGCGAGTGCGACAATCGCGATCGCTGCCTCTGCTCTCGTCGGTCCGGCGCAAGTCGGTGCGCGCTTTATCGAATTCGGGGCGCTGCGCGTGGTGCATCCGCTGGTCTCAGCGCGGCTTGCGACGATCCTGCATCCGCTCGGCGCCGGGGCGCTGGCGCTGTTCGGGCCGGGAGCGGTGATCGTCTTCGCCGTGCTGCATGGCGCCGGGAACGGTCTCCTGACCATCGCACGCGGTACCCTGCCGCTCGCTGTCTTTGGGCCGATCGGCTACGGGCCGCGCTCGGGCCTGCTCTCGGCTCCAGCGCGTGCTGCACAATCGCTAGGCCCTTACGTGCTCGGGCTGCTACTCGACCGCATGGGAACAGCCTCGATCGCAATCCCCGCAGTGCTGAGCCTTGTGGCCTTTTTTGCACTGGTGCTCCTGGGTCCGGTGGGAGCCGCGCCAGCCGTCGCCAAAGCGTGAGCTCGCGGGTAAGCGTCACTGGGCGAGCTCATCTGCGAGGGTCTGAGACGGCGGCGGACGGAGACGCGCAACGCTGCATGGGTGCGGCACCGTGCTGTTCACCGAGTTATTGCGGCTCGTTGAGTGACGTCGCGGCAAGTACTAGCCTCATATCCCACGTCCACGGCTCGGGTTGCCACGTATCGAAGGACACCTCACGGCCGGTATAAGGCGGCGTGACGGCCGCCCGGCATCACAGGAGTGGTGGGGTCGCTCCGGCTATCGTGAGCGCTTGGCGCGGCGATGGTACGCGGCGACCTTCATTCGGTTGCCGCAGACACTCATGCTGCACCAGCGGCGAGCGTGGTTCTTGCTGAGGTCGTAGAAGTACCGCAAACACGGGGGATTCCCGCACTTCCTGACAAGGGAAAGGTCTGCGTGGCATAGAAAATCGCTCGCAGTCTCGGCCACCGGCACGAGGAGGTCGACCGGGGCACGCAGCTCGAAGCGAAAGCGACGGCGGAATCCGTCGGGGGCGCGCACGACCTCGCTGTGGCCGATAGGTCTGGCCAACAACGTATTGATCGCCTCGAGGGCCGCCGCCGGAATCGACCGGCCTCCGATAATTTGCTCAAGCATTTCTCTGAATTGGGCTCGGAGCTTGCGGGCCTCAAGGAGTGCCCGCGCGCCCGATGCCGTGCTTCTCCATCGACGCAACGCGCCGTCCGCCTCGGCCCGTTCCAGGAGCCGGGCGGCGCCCAACCAGGCCACCAAATCGGAAAGATCGGCGAGGAGATCGATACGCTGCCCCCTCTGCAAGGCTTCTGTATTGACGAAGTCAAGGACCCGGTGATTTCCGATCAGGGCGAATATGGCGCCGCGGCCCCGTCGCGCTCTAACCATCGATACGAGATTACATCGGTTACCGACGTCCTGTGGCATCCAACTGCGCGCTAGCGTGAACGAAATCCATCATCCAAGACCCAATTTAACTAACCTGCGAATCGGCTTTTAGAAAGTTAGTGTCAAACCAATGTCGTCGAAGCCATCCCGAGGTGCTCGGGGGCAATGAGGCTCGATTGTCGGGCCCTCCTTGAGGCGTTGGTAACCCGGGGTGGACCTAGACGCGCCTAGCAGGCGCAGGAGGCAGTCATGGAATTCCCGTTGCCGGACGAGCTGCGCAGGACGAGATATCGGCTCGTCGACGTGGATGGCCTGAAGATCTTCTACCGAGAGGCAGGTGCCAACACGGCGCCGGCGCTGCTCCTGCTTCACGGATTTCCCACGTCATCCCACATGTTCCGGGACCTGATGCCAAGCTTGGCGAACGACTACCACGTGGTGGCTCCCGACCTACCGGGCTTCGGATTCTCCGACGCCCCGGACCGGGCCCAGTTCAAGTACACCTTCGATCACCTCACCGACGTCATCGACCGGTTCACGACGGTTGTCGGGCTCACCCGTTATGCCATTTACGTTTTCGACTACGGTGCGCCGATCGGCTTCCGTCTCGCGACGCGCCATCCGGAGCGGATCACTGCCATCGTCTCGCAGAACGGCAATGCATATGAGGAGGGGCTCAGCCAAGGCTGGAACCCGATCCAGCGCTACTGGAAGGACCCCACGCCCGAGAACCGGGCGGCGCTCCGCGACTTTCTCAAGCCCGAGGCCACCAAGTGGCAGTATCTGCACGGCGTGCCGGACGCATCGCTGGTCGCGCCCGAGAGCTATACGCTCGACTCGGCGCTGCTCGCTCGGCCCGGTAACGACGAAATCCAGCTCGATTTGTTCCTGGACTACGCGAGTAACGTCGCGCTGTACCCGACGTTCCAGGAGTACTTCCGCGCCCAGCGCCCACCGATCCTGGCGGTTTGGGGTAAGAACGACCCCTTCTTCCTTTCGTCCGGCGCGGAGGCGTTCAAGCGGGACAATCCGCAGGCCGAGGTGCAGTTCTTCGACACCGGCCATTTCGCGCTGGAAACGCAATGCGATGACATCGCGGCCGCCATCCGCAATTTCCTCATGCGTAAGAGGCGCTGACCCGCAGCGATGAACTCGGAACCCAAACAGGACACAGGAGATCCATCATGAGCACGAAGATCGTTCTGGTGACCGGCGCCTCCACCGGATTCGGGCGCGACACGGCCGAGACCCTCGCCCGTGCCGGCCATTCCGTCTTCGCGTCGATGCGCGACACGGAAGGTAAGAATCGCGAGCATGCCATGGCCCTGCGTGGGCTGGCGTCGACGGAGAATCTCACGATCGTCCCACTGGACCTCGACGTGACGAGTGAGGCCTCGGTCGGGCGCGCGATCGAGATCATCCTGCGCACAGCCGGACGGATCGACGTCGTCGTCAACAATGCCGGTATCGCAGCGGCCGGCGTCAGCGAGGCCTTCACCGCTGGGCAGGTGCGCGAGCTGTTCGAGGTGAACGTCATCGGGCTGCACCGCGTCACACGGGCCGTGCTGCCGGCGCTGCGGCGCCAGGGCGAGGGGCTCGTCGTCAACGTCGGTTCGATCCTCGGGCGCGTCACGTTCCCGTTCTTTGGCATCTACGGCGCCTCAAAGTTCGCGGTCGAGGCGCTGACCGACAGTTACCGTTATGAGCTCTCGCAGCTCGGTGTCGAGGTCGTGCTTCTGCAGCCGAGCGCCTACCCGACACCGATGTACGCCAACATGCAGCATGCGGCGGATCCCGAGCGAGCCACGGAGTACGGAGAGATCAGCCAGGTCCCGGGAAAGATGTTTGCGACGTTCACGGAACTGTTCGAGAGTTCGAGCGCCCCGAACCCGCACGACGTGGCCGAGGCGATCGAGCGACTCATCTCCCAGCCCAAGGGCTTCCGTGCCGCGCGGACAGTCGTCGGTTCGCCCTTCGGCGCGGATGCCGTGAATGCGCACGCTGCGTCAGTGCAGGCGAAGGTCATCGAGGGGCTTGGCCTCGGGCACCTCACCAACGGTCCGGCTGCGGCCCGACAGCCCAGCCAGCGCTCGTCGCCGAGAGGTGGGTGATGAGGAGCGTTGATATCGTTCGCGCCTTCTATGGGGCCCTGGGCCGCGGTGACGTGCCCGCTGCGGTGAGCCTGCTGGCGTCCGAGATCGAGTGGACCGAGGCGGAGCGATCCCCTTACTTTGCCGGCACGTGGCGGACGCCGCAGGCGGTCGTGGATGGTCTGCTGTCGCGGCTTAACCGCGATTGGCTCGACTTCTCGGCCGGGGCGAAGACATACGTCGCAAACGGTGAACTGGTCGTGGCCTTCGGGGATTATGCGGGAACCAACAGGGTGACGGGCCGCAGCATAACCGCGCCATTCGCCCATCTCTGGACGGTGCGCCGGGGCAAGATTGTCGCCTTCGTGCACTACACGGACACCGCCAAGGTACTCGAGGCGATGCCAGAAATGAGCGGCGACCGCTGATGTACAAGGGCAAGGGGATGCTTATGGCTCCTCCGCTGCGCCGGAGCTATATGCCAGCGCTGAAAGCTCGTCATGATGCGCCAACGGCGAAAAACCAGAGCGCGGAGGTCGTCCAGACTCCCAGGAGGATCGAGAACAGGAGCCCTCCGGCCACGGGGAGGACCCATGACGCGAACCGCGTGGACCGGACGATGAGCACCTTCGCGACGACCGCGCCGTAGAAGGCCGACCCCAGCAGTGAGTGGGTGAAGATGCGAAGGCTATGTGTCTCGAACCCAAGCATGAACACGCAGTGGTAGGCCACCGGAAGCGTCAGCACGATTGCTGCCCGCCCCGACCAGCGATGTAGCACGGTGTAGAAACGTCCCCTGGGCGGAAGCGGTAGCAGCTCGTAGATACGCGCGGCCGTCACGAGCTGACCGCACGCCAGCATCGTCGCGAGCGTTACCAGCCACGCCTTCATATGAAGGGTATCCGTGAAGAAGGGATGGAAGAACGGGGCCGTGTAGGGCTCACGAACCGTCTGCCTGGCCACGAGGCCCAGCGTGAGTGCTACGAGGGCGAACGCGACCAGGGGGACTGCTAACCAGACCGGATTCGCACGCGTGGAATCTCTGAGACCGAGCGCCTCGCTCATGCAAGGCCTCCTTTCCTTCAATCGTTCAACGCTGGCGAGATTGATTCGTTCCATTCACGGGTCGAGCGTGGCGCTCGATGCTTGACGCGCGCCGTGAAGAAGACCACAACGCTTCGATCGCGATTTCGATTCCGGCCATTTTCTTTTTCCGGGCGAAACGAACCGCCGCGCGGGGCGTTGGCATCGGTGACCGGGCACGACGCTCTGGTCATAGATGAGCCGTCGTCGTCCGGAGGAGGAGAACAATGCACAGGATGCTCGGAGTGGCTCGATCGGTGATTGGCGGCGTCTCGATGATCGTGCTCGTGGCCGCGCGAGGATACTCGAATGCCTCGACACCCTCGGGTGGCCAGCCGATCGCGATGTCAGCCGCGGTATCTCGGATCGGAATTCACAACTTCAAGTTCGATCCGCCAACCATCACGGTTTCCGTCGGAACCACGGTGACGTGGATCAATCGCGACGAGACCGTCCACACAGTCACCAGCGAGGATGGTCGGCTGGGGTCCGCCGGGTTGAACAATGGGGAGCAGTTCTCGTACCGTTTCGCCGCACCCGGCACCTACGCTTACCACTGCGCGCTGCACCCTCACATGATGGCCCGGATCATCGTGCAGTGACGGACCCGACGCGGGCGCCCGTCGAACTACCTTGGACCTCGGCGCATCGGCCTCTCCTTACTTGTGATCGGCCGGGGACAGGCTAGGCGAACGGGCTCGTGTGGGCTAGTGGAGGCCGGAGAAAGACTACTGCCAGCCTCTAGAGGGGTCGTGTCCTGAAGCGTGCGGAAAGTCTGAACGCGCGTTTTCCGGTCGCGGAGATCTCACTTCTGCGTAACGCGCATGGTGAGCGGCCGGCTGCTCTGAGCCGGACCGTTCGACTGCGTCGTTACGCGGTTGCATCGAAGACCGTTGCGTCACTCGAGGAGACCCGCGCGTCGCAGCAGCGATTCATCGTGATCGGGATGCTTTGCGTAGTCACGGGTGAGCCATCGTTCTGGCCGCATACGAACCAGCACGCTCCCGACCGCGTCCCGCCTGTTTTCGATGTATCGGTCGCCCAGCTCGGTGCCGAGATAACGGCGCGCGAGGGGGCGTCGGTCGCGCTCGAGATCCGCCGCTTCGGCCGCAACGATCGGCCCTTCCACGCTGACGTACTTATACGGCAGCGTTTCCGTTTGCACGCACAGACTGAATCGGCCCGCGCGCTCCAGCAGCTTTCCCTTTCGCGACGCCCGGCCAGTTATGATTCGGACCTCGCCTCCTGGCTCGTAGGAATACCAAATCGGAACCACGAGCGGCCCATGACCATCTTCCGCAACGCTGATGACGGCCACGTGAATGTCGGCCAGAAATGCCTCCCGTTCTTCCTTCGTCATCGCGAGCGACATTCGTCGTCCTTCTGGCCGGCAAGCTTCACCGGCTTAATATTGTTTGCTTACCGGTTAGGCCGCGCTCGTGCAAGCTTGTGCAAAGTAGAAGGGCGCCGCGCAGGCCACTGGTACTGTGCTACCTGCTGATAACCGAAGCTGCCGGACGTGGAGTCGTAATCGGGTCTGCGTGGCGATGCACGAGCTTCCAGCTTCCGCTCTCCAACCGAAACACGCTGGTCGTACGGACGGCCAGAGATACCACTTCGTCCGCACCTCCGACCTTACTTCGACCGCGTTCCACCTCGACGACGCAGGCGAGAGTGTCGGAGGTGTACTTCGCGATGAGTTCGACATCGGTGACTTCTCCGTCGCGGTAGTGCGAAGCGGCGCCGGCCAGTGTCGCCTCAACCTTCTCCCGACCGCGTACGTACGGCCCGAAGGGATTCCCCAGGGTCACATCATCTGCCAGCGAGTACAGCGCTTGAAAAACAGTGGGGTCGCCTTTTACTATCGCTCCGAGCGCTTTGTGGCTTTGCTCGATCGCGCTGATGACGTCGGTTGTGGCCATTTAAACGGTCTCCTTTCCTCCCGCCCCGGGCTGCACGTCCAGATACTCGCAGATCTTCCGGCTGCCACTGGCGCCAAAGATGAGGACGTCGTCCGCCATCAGCGGGCCGCCGGCGTCAGGCGTGGGGGAGCTGCAGGGTCTCGACGCCAATCTCGTCGCGCTCGCACCGGCGCGCGGCGCTCTCGATGACGTCGACCAGCTCACGCACGTTGCCCGGCCAGCGATAGCCGCGCAGGCGCGCCTCGGCATCGCGGGTCAGGCGGAGGACACCGCCGTGACGGCGGGCGAGCCGATCCGCGAAGTGGCGCGCCAGCGGGACGATGTCGTCGGGGCGCTCGCGTAGCGGAGGCAGCGCCACCGTCGAGCGCGCGAAGCGGGCGAGCAGGCCGGCGCTGAATGCGCGACGATGAACGATGTCGCCGAGGTCCGCGTGCGTCGTGACGACCACGCGAACGTCGCGCGGCGGCGCGTCGATCAGGCCGAGTACGGCCGCCTGCAGCGCCGGGGACAGCGCGTCGACCTCGTCGAGGAACAGCGTGCCGCCGTCGGCGGCGGCGAGCAGACCGGGCATCTCTTCCTCGAGCCGCGCCGCCGGCGTGGCGGTACAGCTCACCTCCACGAAGGGGCCCGCGGCGCGCCGGCTCAGCGCATGGATCTCGCGCGCGACCACGCCCTTGCCGGTGCCGTGCTCGCCGGTGATGAGCACCGGGAGCTCGTCCATGCCCGCCATCCGGGTCACGCATGCGCGCAGCGAGCTCACGGCCGTGGAGTCACCGAGCAGGCGCGGGCGCGATTGGTCGGGCTCGTGCAGGCCTTGCAGACGCGAGAAGGTGTTCAAGCAAGCCAGACACGACGTGACGTGCGCCATCACGTCCGCGGCCTCGGCGGCGGGCAGGGCGCCGACGACCAGATGCTCGAGCAACCGCCCCGGCAAGCACGGGCGATCGTCCAGCCGCCGCAGCAGCCCCTGGAGGATCTCGTCGGGCTCGCGCGGGCTCATGCCTCGGCGACCTCGTCCAGCAGGCGCTGGCGCAGGCGGTGAAATCGCGTATCGATGGTGGCAAGGGCGATGAAGTAGCCGAACGGCGGCCGCTCCAGCGTCTGCTGGATGACGCGCGCCGACACACCGTTGAGCTTGGCGATGAACAGGTAGCAGTCCTCCGCGGGCCACGACCGTAGCCGCGCCTGCACGCGGTCCAGCTGTTCGGCGGCGATCGCTCGCGCGTCCTGCCACGAGATGTCGTCCCGAGTCACCTCGCCCGAGATGTCTGCGGGCGCATCGACCTCTCGGTGCCGCGCCCGGCCGCGCAGGACGTTCAGCGCGCGCCGCCGGATCGCCGTGCACACGTAGGCGTCGATCTCGGCGTTGCTGGCGCCGCGGATCTCGCCGCGCCGCACGACCGTGACGAGGCTCTTCAGCGTCTCCGCCACGGCGTCCTCGCCGTCGGCCTCACTGAGCCGGTCGACGCCCCCGAGGATCGCGCGCCCGCGCGTCGTCACCCAACCGGCGAAGCGCTCCCAGGCCGCGCCGTCGTCGGCCCGGCAGCGCTCGAGCAGGGCATGCAGCTCGCCTGGTATCACACGCATCGGTCCCACACTAACAGACACCGCGTGGTCGCGATCCTTCCCAACAGGTACGCGCCGCCGTGCCGCACCCTCGTCGGGGTCTGTTCGGGTTGAAGGAGGGCACGATGGCAACCCGTGACGAGGTGGCCCGACAACCGCTTGAGCAGCGCAGGGCCCGCCTGGCGCTGACCCACGACGAGCTTGCAGCAGGGATTCACGGCCAGCCCGAGGCGGTGCTCGCCCGGCGGCCAGAGGCCACGAGCTGGGCTGCGAAGGAAATCATATGCCACCTGCGCGATACAGAGGAAATGTTCCTCCTCCGCCTGGAGGTGATCGCTGCCGTGGACGAGCCGCTGATCGCTGCCGCCGGCATGGGCGCGCGGATGCTGGCGCTGAAGCCCGACGGCCAGCCGGCCGCCCCCGATCGCTGGGCCGAGAACCGGCAATATCTTCGCAACGATGCCGCCGAGGCGCTCGCGACGTTCCGCTGCCTGCGTGAGGGGACGCTCGCTCATCTCACCGCGCTGTCGCCCGAACAATGGCATCGCGGCGGCGTCCATCCTCGCCGCGGCCGCCTGACCGTCGAGGACTTCGTCACCGACATGGCCTGGCACGATGACAACCACCTGGCCCAGCTCCGCCGCGCGCTCGCCGGCATCGCGTGATCGAGAATGAACGCAATCTTGGTCGCGGCGCCCGCTTACCCGCGTACGCCGAGGCGCGACCACACGGCGGGATTCACGAGCACCTCGGGCTTCTCGCCCCGCAGCAAACGAAGCATCTCGCCCGCGCCTCCGTTTCGAGCAATGCGAGCGCGTCGGGATGGATCGGACCACCGAGCACGACCAGGGGACGAGCGTCAGCCATCGTCTTCTCCAGCGATTCGGGTCGAGAGCGAGGATCGCATTATAGTCAAGGCCCTGGCATCATGGTGCAGCCGCGTATGAGCCAATCGTATCCACGGCACATCCATTTCGAATCCGTCCCCAACTTCAGAGACCTTGGCGGCTACCGGACGCACGACGGTCGCACCGTCGCGTGGCGGCGCGTGTTTCGAAGCGCGGCGCTCCACAAGATGAGCGAGCGCGACATTACTAGGCTCAAACAAGACATCCGCCCGCGGGCCGTCATCGACCTGAGGCGTCCGAGGAACCCTGAAAAGAATCCGGAGCCTCTCCTGCTCGAGGAGATCGGCGCCAGGTACTATCCCATACCGTTCAGGCCCGATGGCCCCGCTTACCTGGAGGACGAAGCGAAGGCTAACCCGAACGCGACCAACATGGGAGCGATCTACCTGTATCGCATCAGCGAGAAGCCGTTCGGCAAGAGGCTGGTTGACGCTCTCGAAGTCATCGCTGAAAAGGATAATCACCCGCTGGTATTCCATTGCAGCGCAGGCAAGGATAGGACCGGGGTCCTGGCCGCCATGGTCCTGGCCGCGATGGGCATCGTCGATGAAGATGTCGTCGAAGACTACGCTCTTTCAGCCCCGCTCATGAAGGATATCCGGGACCGCATGACTAGCGACCCCGAAACGGCGCAGGCAGTAAAAGACCAGCCCGATTTCCAGTGGGAGGCCTCTGCGGAATCGATGGCTGCCTTTCTGGCGGCCCTCAGGCGAGAGTACGGCTCCGCAGACGGCTACCTGAGGGCGAATGGAGCGGGTAGTTCGTTGGTCGATCGGCTTAAAGCTGCCTTGCTGGTCTAGGACAAGGCGCGAGCCGAGATGTTCGCCGACTTCCTTGAGGCTCGTAAACCGAGCACTGTCTTTGACGCGAATCTCGTCCTCGTCGACGGCGACGAATTCGTGCAGCGAGGGCATCACAACACCATCGCGGTTGCGGTGTAGGTCACCCGTTCCGGGGGCGGTGAGCGGCCGGGGAATCTTGGAGGCACGTGTCGTCCAGGTCGAGAACCTCGGGAGAAGGGAGCGGCACATGGAGTTCGGCTACTTCACGCTGAGCGACAATCACTATCTGAGCAACACGCGCACCTCGAATCAGTTCGTCGCCGACATCACGGCGGAAGCGCTCTACGCGGAGGAGCTCCGCATGCACTCCGTATGGATCGGTGAGCATCATTTCAGCTCGCTCGGGGTGCTGTCCTGTCCCGACGTCGTGCTGGCCTATATCGCGGCCCGCACCCGACGTGTACGACTCGCGCCGGCCGTCACCGTGCTCCCGCTCCATCACCCCATTCGCGTCGCCGAGCAGTGGTCGACGCTCGACCTGCTCAGTGGTGGGCGCGTCGATTTCGCCGCCGGGCGCGGATATGATCGCCGCGAGTACCTGCCTCTTAACGCATCGTTCGAGGACAATCAGACGATTTTCGAGGAAGGGATGGAGGTAGTCCGCCGGCTGTGGGCTGCCGACGCGCCAATCTCGCACCGAGGTAGGCACTACGCCTTCGAGGACGTATCGATCACCCCGAAGCCTGTGCAGCGGCCCCTGCCTGCCTACGTGGCTTCCTTTTCGAAACCCTCGATCGAGCTCGCCGCCCGGCTCGGGTGTGGACTTATCGTCGCGCCGTTCGCCGCTGCGATGAGCTACGGCGGGCTGAAGCAGGTCGCCGAGCTTTACCAGGAGACCTGTGCCAAACAAGGCACCACGCCACAACGGCTCATGTGCAGCTACTTCACACACTTCGCCGACAACAGCGAAGAGGAGACGGCGCAGCGCGTCCGCCAGATTCGTTACTACAAAGAATGCGTTATTCCGGCACTCCCTGGTGACCCCACAACGGCACCGCCGAGTTACCGGTACTTCGTCGAGATGGTGGAGCGGCTGCACAAGGTGAAGCCAGAGGACTTGACCGAGAATTCGGTACTGCTCGGCTCACCCGCGCGCATTACCGATACCCTGAAGAAGGTCGAGGCCGCCGGGTTCCACGAGGTGATCCTCTATTTCAATGTTGGATTGAAACCCCACGGCCAGGTCAAAGACGAGATGGCTCGCTTCATGGCGGAGGTTGCCCCCGCTTTCGACGGTGCACACAAACGGCGGGCAGCGTAGTCCTGTTTAGTCCGGCAGCTCCGACTCGATGAGGCCGGCCACGTCGGCAGGCCGCGTCCGCCGCTCGCCGCCCAAATCCCGCGCTCTGTAACGTGCCCGCAGCTCATCGATCCAGGATTCCGAGCGCAAGGCAGACGGGCGAGGACTCATCCCCTCTGCCTATTTGCAGGGCTTCTCCTGCTTGCACGCACTGATGAGAAACGTGTGGCCGATGTCCCCACCGTCCCACCCGGAGAAGGGCCAGTCCTTGATGATCTTGGGATTCACCACGACCTCGATGTGCACGTCGAAGAGCGGGATGATCTCGAAGTTCTCGAACTTGTAGTTGCCGATCCGGCGAAGCTGAGCATCGTACGCCTTGGGGTCGGCAATCTGGAGCAGCTCTTCCCACATGCCGTAGATCGTGTCGTCCTCGAACCAGTGCCCCACGCCCTTCCCGGCGTTGAACAGGGCGATCTGCGGCTCCACCGCCTTCTTCGACGGGACACCGCCCCTGACGTACCAGTTCGCTCGCCGCTCGCGCACCTTCGGCTGCACCACTGACACCAGGTCAGAGTCTTCGAGCTCCAGCTCGAGGCCCACCTCGCGCAACTGGGTCGCTACCGCCTCCATCACCTGGACGAGCTCCGGCGCCCCGGCGAACGGAAACAACCACGCCTTCGCCTTGAAGCCTGTGGGGTATCCCGCCTCGGCCAGCAGCTGCTTGGCCTTTTTTAAGTCATAGCCGTACATCTCCGGGAAGCGCTTCGCCCAGGTGGGGTCCCAGCCCGGCAGGTCGGGATAGAAACCGGCCACGTAAGTCGGCGTCGCCCGGCCCTTGTACATCACCTTGAGAATCTCATCGCGGTTGATGGCCTTATTCATGGCCTGCCGCACCTTCTTGTTGGTCCAGGGCACCTTCGGGTCGAGTCTTCCGGTGATGCCTCCGTATTCGGAGTAGCGCTTCGTCGTCTTGTCCTCGGTGCCGAAGTACAGCCCACCGAAAGCAATGACGGTCTGTTGCGCCACTTGCCGGCTGCGGATGAGCTTGAACCCCTTCGCGATCGCGTCGTCGGTGATGTCGCGGTTGAGCTCGGTGAGGTGGCTCTCTCCCACCAGCAGCTGGGCGAAGCGTGGCGGTTCCTCGACGCTCCAGGTCATCTTGATCTCTTTCCAGTCGACCACGCCCCACTTCCAGTGCGGCGTCGGGGCGCGCTCGTACAGGACGTAGCGGCCGATCTGGCGTTCCTTGAAGATGTACGGCCCGGTGCCGGCCGGCTTCGTCTCGTACGACGTCTCACCTTCCTTGTCCCACTGAGCCTTGCTGAAGATGATCATGCTCGACGCGCTCGAGTAGTAGAACAGCAGGTCGAGACATACCACCTTGCAGTGCATGACGACCTCGTGGTCGTTGACCACTTCGATCCGCTGGACGGCGCACATGCCATTCTTGTAGCCGACCAGCGTGGGATCCTTGCGGCCGGGGTAGTTGGGGTCACAC
>Ga0126376_10001151_pt1 | contig 14073 bp, 11 predicted proteins | sample PanSoiMetPlot_15_FD_92760 | JGI IMG/M metagenome (GOLD analysis project Ga0126376, IMG submission 92760) | Tropical forest soil microbial communities from Panama - MetaG Plot_15 | ecosystem: Environmental > Terrestrial > Soil > Tropical forest > Bulk soil | place: Panama | collected 2016-02-17
CTGACAGCGTGTCGCGTGGTTCTCGTCCCCCGGTCCCGCCATCCGCATCAGGTCCGCCATGCCGGCGATGACGGTGATGGGGCCCTTGAGGTCATGCGAGACGGTGTTGACGAAGTCGTTCTTCATCTGCTCGAGATTCTTGAGCAGGTGATATCGCGGAGGAGCGCAGCCAGCCCGACCGGTTCACCGAAGGGGCGTCGTCACCGCTACGAGGCTCGCCTGGGCCGTCCGTCCGGCAACGGCAGCCCGAAGATCCCGGCACGCCCCGCCGCGAACAGGCCGCGCAGCGGCTCGTGGTCCACGACATCGAGGAGCGGTCGGCCCGCGATCGCGTCGGGGAGCGCATTGGCGGTGCTGGCCAGCACCGCGCCCAGGGTGCTGCGCTCGTCGGCGGCTTTAGAAGGGATCGGTGCGCTCGAGCGTCTCGCTCGCCGCGCGGTGAGTGCCGAACAGCGTCGACTTGCTGTGAGGGGGTGATGGACAGTTCGGCAAGAGGCTGACCATTGGTGTCATCTCTGTCAGCGCGCTCCGGCACGGGCCAGAGGCCCGGCTGGAATGTTCAGGGGAGGATTCCCATCGGATCAGGTACTTGTGTCTCGCCCGACTCGATCATCGAGAGTCAGGTGGCCGCCCTTCGAAGCTCGCGCCTGGCGCATCCCTTGCAGTTCCGGCTGGAGGATTCGACCAGGGGCAGCGGGCTGTCGTGTGCGGATTGTTCTGGGACCCGCGCGTCAAAGAGTTCGCCCTTTCCTCTTCGAGCCGCACGCCGTATTCGGGCGATGTGCTCGCGGCGAACGCATCGGATTGACGGTCGTGACCATGGAGGGCCGCAGCTGAACGACAGGGACTCTTTCGAGACGGATGAACGTATTCGCGACGAGCGGGCGCGACACCAGCATTCTGCGGAGGAGAAACAGAGTCGGCATCAGGATCGCCTGGCGGAGGAATACGAGCGTCACTATTCCGACCCGCTCAGCATGGCGTATCGTCTGCGGTTCTTCAACGAGCCGATGATGGCGGGGATCGACCTGAGGGGGCAGAGGGTGCTCGATGCCATGTGCGGGGGTGGTCAGATGACCGGCTACCTGCTGGGCGGCGGCGCCAGGGTGACGGGGCTCGATATTTCCGAGGAAGCCATCGAGCACTTCCGGAAGAACTGTCCCCAGGCCCAAGCGGTGCTCGGGTCCATTCTCGATACCGGACTGGAGGACGACTCGTACGACTGTGTGACCGTAGTGGGCGGCCTGCATCACGTCCACCCACACGTCAACGCCGCGATCGACGAGGTCTACCGCATTCTGAGACCGGGGGGATATTTCTGCTTCATGGAGCCCCATTCGGGTTCTGTTCCCGATATCGTCCGAAGGATTTGGTACAGGGTGGATCGACGCATGTTCGAAGACAACGAGCAAGCCATCGACGTGCCGGAGATCCAGACACAGAACGCGGATCGCTTCGAGTTCCTGATCATGCGGTATGGAGGAAACATCGGGTATCTCCTCGTGCTGAACTCGCTTGTCTTCAGGATCCCGCTCGGCTGGAAGCGACACTATTCTCCGTTGTGCATGGGACTGGAGGAGGCGCTTGGCAGGGTCCAGGGTCCACGGTTCTCGTGTTTCGTTGTCGGCCAGTGGCGCAAACGGGGGGCCGGTGGACAGATAGGTGACAAGGTCCGCCGATGATCGCGGCAGGGCCACTGTGATCGCGCGAATCGACCAGGCGCACCCGGCCCTCATCTACGGATCGCTCTTGATCCTGATGGCGGCTGTCTTCGTTCCGATCTCGCTCTTCCGGCTCGTCGACGGCGACGAGGGCACCTACCTGCTCGTCTCGCGACTCGTGGCGGACGGCCAGGTCCCGTACCACGACTTCTTCTATCCACAGATGTTCCTGCTTCCGTACGTCTACGGCGGCTGGATGAAGCTCGTCGGCTACTCCTGGTACGCGGCCCGCCTGCTCTCCGCGTGCTTCTCGATCGCCCTGGGTCTCCTCCTCTACCGCCAGGTGGCCCACCTGGCAGGCGCGCGGACGTGGGGCATCCTCGCCGCGGGGCTCTTCACCTTCAGCAGCCTCGCCTTTGGCTGGTACCCCCTCATCAAGACGTTTGTCCTCCCGACGCTTCTGCTCTTCGCAGCGTACGCCGTCCTCTCGACCCGGTCGCGCTGGAAGTGGGTCGCGAGCGGCTTCCTGTTCGGGCTCTCCGTCGCCTGCCGCGTGTATGTGATCGGCGTCGTGCCAGCGTTTCTCCTCGAGATGTATTACACCGAGCGCGACTATCGCGCGCGCCTCTGGCAGCTCGCGCGCTTCACGATCGGGGGAGTCGTCGCCCTGATGCCGGCGGAGCTCTTGTTCCTCATCGACCCCGCGACCTTCGCCTTCAACATCGTCGGTGCCCAACTCGTCCGCACGACCTATGAAACGATGAGCTGGTGGGACCAGAAGACCCACTTCCCCTTGGCGTTGGTCGCCATCCGGTTCGCCGAGGGCGTGACGAGCTTCCAGTTCCTCCTCGTCTTCCTCGTCAACCTCGCCTCCTGGGTCTCGAGCGCGCTCACGCGCGAGCGGCTATCTCTGGTCTCTACCACCGCCCTTCTCTTGACCCTGGCGAGCTTCGTCCCCACGCCCGTCTACACGCAGTACTTTTGTATGCCCCTGCCGTTTCTGCTCGTGAACGGCGTCGTATTCCTGGCGACGCTCACCCGCGAGGCTTCCGGTCCGCGGCTCCGGCACCTCGTCGCATCGCTCGCCGTCGTCTACGTTCTCGTCTCGCCGCTCGACCTCTACCGTTACACGATCGGCGGGGACCTCGTTCCGGGGGTCACCAGCGAAGCCGATGTCATCAACTGGAAGCTGCCCACGATCCGGGCCGTGGGCCAGGCAATCGACCGGGAGGTCCACGCCGACCGGCCCATCGCCATGAGTTTCTGGCCGGGATACTTCGTGGAGACGAAGGCCGCGATCGTCCCCGGCATGGAGAACCACTTCGCGCTGATGTTCTCCGGTCGCGTGAACCCGCGCGAGGCCGCCCAGTTCAAGCTGATGTCGTATCCGGAGTTGGCCCTCCACCTCCGGAGCCACACGACCGACGTCATCGTCGTCGGCAACTGGATGAGCTGGACCCCAAACAGTCCATGGATCCGGAGCCAGATCGTGGAGAACGGCTACGTCATGAAGGACAAGATCGCCGGCGCGGAGATCTATACCCTTCCGATCAACGGGAACCGATGAACGGCTCGGACACGACGCCAGTCTCGGTGATCCTGCCGGTCCTCAACGAGGAGGACAATCTCGAGCCGCTCCACGAGCGACTGACCGAGGCGCTCGAGTCGTTGGGGCGCGACTACGAGGTGATCTACGTCGACGACGGCTCGACCGACGGCTCGTGGGAAATACTGAAGAAGATCGCTGCCCGCGACCGGCACATTCGGCTGCTGCGCCTTCGGCGGAACTTCGGCCAGACCCCGGCGCTGGCCGCCGGCTTCGCCCACTCGCGGCATCCGATTGTCGTCACGCTCGACGCTGACCTCCAGAACGATCCCGACGACATCCCCCGGCTCGTGGAAAGGCTCGGCGATTCTCACGACGTCGTGTCGGGCTGGCGGCGTCATCGGAGAGACCCTTGGCTGACGCGCCTGCTGCCGTCGCACATCGCGAACTTCCTCATCCGCAAGGTCATCGGAGTGCCGCTCCACGACTTCGGCTGTACCCTCAAGGCCTACCGACGCGAGGTCGTGCAGGACCTGAGCCTCTATGGTGAGATGCACCGCTTCCTCCCCGTGCTGGCGACCTGGGTGGGCGGGCGCGTCACCGAACTCGAGGTCGCGCACAACCCACGCACGCGCGGCACCTCCAAGTACGGTCTCTTGCGGACCTACAAGGTCCTCGTCGACCTGATCACCCTCAAGCTCATCGGTGACTTCCAGTCGCGGCCGAACTATATCTTCGGAGGCTTCGGGCTCCTTTCGCTGATGCTGGGTTTCCTGTCTTTGAACATCGTCGCCTATCGCGTCTTCGTGCTCCGGAGGCTCGAAGCAACGCCCCTGGTCTTCCTGATGGTCATCTTCTTCTTGACCGGGGTCTTCTCGCTCTTCATCGGCTTCCTCGCCGAGATCGTCATCCGGGGCTTCTACGACACGCAGCGCAAACCCGCCTACTACATTCGCGAGACGATGGGCGTGGATCCGACGGAATAAACTCCCGTGTGCGGCATCGTTGGCAACGTCCTGGCCCGCGCCGACCGGAGCCCGGACCCCGTGGTCCTCAAGCGGATGAACGAGCGGATCACGCACCGCGGTCCCGACGATGACGGCGTGATCGTTCAGGGGCCGGCAGGCCTCGCGATGCGACGGCTCAAGATCATCGATCTCGACACCGGACATCAACCGATGGCCGGCGAAGAGGAGCGCATCTGGACAGTCTTCAACGGCGAGATCTACAACTACCGTGAGCTTCGCGAGGCGCTCGCCGCCCGTGGTCACGCGTTTACGACGCGCTCGGATACAGAAGTGATCGTGCACGGCTACGAGGAGCGCGGCCTCGCCTCGCTCGGTGATCTCGAAGGCATGTTCGCCATCGCGATCTGGGACGCGCCGGCACGCACGCTGGTGCTCGCCCGCGATCGGCTCGGCATCAAGCCCCTCTACTACGCCGTGCTGCCAGACCAGATCGTCTTCGCCTCGGAGCTCAAGGCGCTCTTGGAGCATCCGGCGATTGAGCGCACACTCGACCTCACCGCCCTGTCCCGCTACCTCGCCCACGAGTACGTCCCAGCGCCGCACTCGATCCTGCGTGCGGTGCGCAAGCTCCCGGCCGGCCACTGGCTCACGTATTCCGACGGCCGCGTCAAGCTCGAGCCGTACTGGGACGTCCACTTCCGGCGCGATCGCGTGGTCGAGGAGCCCGATGCGGTGGAGGCGCTGCGCGCCGCGCTCGAAATCTCGGTGAAGCGTCACCTCGTGAGCGACGTGCCGCTGGGTGTCTTCCTGTCGGGGGGCATCGACTCCGGCGCGGTTGCCGCGTTTGCCGCTCGCCACTTCCCCGGCCGCCTCAAGACCTTCTCGATCGGCTTTGACGATTCGTCGTTCGACGAAACCGCACATGCGCGCCAAGTCGCCCGGGCGCTCGACACCGACCATCACGAAGAAGTCTTGTCGCCGCGCGCGGCGCTCGATCTCGTCGCGCGGCTTCCCGAGCTCCTCGACGAGCCGCTCGGCGACGCGTCGCTCATCCCCACCTACCTGCTCTCGCGCTTCACGCGCCGCTCGGTGACTGTCGCGCTCTCGGGCGACGGAGGGGACGAGCTGTTTGCCGGCTATCCGACCTACCAGGCCCATCGTCTGGCCGGCCCTCTCGAGTTGATCCCGGCCTGGGTCCGGCGCCGGCTCCTACGCCCCGCGGTCGAGCGACTTCCCGTCTCGCTCGACAACTTGAGCTTCGACTTCAAGCTCAAGCGCTTCGTGGCGGGCCTGGATTTCGCGGCAGTCGAGCGTCACGCCACCTGGCTCGGGTCCTTTACTCCGGCTGAGCAGCGAGGGCTATTCACGGCCGACGCGCTCGCCCGGATGGACGCCCCGCCGTCCTACGCCGCGTTCCACGAGATGCTGTCACACGCTCCGTCGGCGTCGGGGCTTGAGCGCATGCAGTATCTCGACCTTAAGGGCTACCTGGGCGAGGGCGTACTCACGAAGGTGGATCGCGCGAGCATGGCCTGCTCGCTCGAAGTGCGGGTGCCGTTCCTCGATCATCGAGTCGTCGAGCTCGCGACCAACCTCCCGATGGATATGAAGCTCCGGCGCCTCACCACCAAGTACGTGCTCAAGCGAGCCCTCGCCGGCGTACTGCCGCGCGACATTCTCGAGCGCCCGAAGAAGGGCTTCGGCGTTCCGCTGGGGCGGTGGTTCCGTCGGGAGTTGGCGCCGATGCTTCGCGACACGTGTGCCCCTGAGGTGATACGCCGGGCTGGCCTCTTCCGACCCGAGGCGGTCGGACAACTTCTTGCCGAACATGCCGAAGGGCGTCGCGACCACCGAAAGAAGCTCTACACGCTCTTGGCCTTTCAGTTCTGGGCCTCGCGGTACCACCCGGCGTGAAAAGGCGCCTGCTCGACTGGCTCGCGTGTCCAATATGTCGCAGCGGGCTCGCACCGACCAGGGCGGTGCCGGACGTCGGCGACATCCGGGAGGGCGAGCTCCAGTGCGGCGCCTGCGGCACGCGCTACCCGATCACGAGTGGCATCCCGCGTCTGCTGCCCCCGACACTCGCCGTCGAGGCGATCGACACCGCCGAGCGCTTCGGCTACGAATGGACACGCTTCGCCGAGATCCGCCCGGAGTACGAAGCCCAGATGCTCGGCTGGACGGCACCGGTCGGGCCCGACGCGTTCGTCGGGCGCCGCGTGCTCGACGCCGGCTGCGGCAAGGGCCGCCATCTCCGCCTCGCCGCGGCGTTCGGCGCCACGGACGTCATCGGCATGGACCTCGGCCCGGCCGTGGACGCCGCGGCGCGGAACACCGCCGATCTCGACAACGTCCACGTGATCCAAGGAGACCTCACGCGCCCGCCGCTCTCACCGGAGAGCATGGAACTGATCTATTCGATCGGCGTGCTCCACCACCTCCCCGAGCCCGAGATCGGGTTTCGGGCCCTCGCGCCGCTCCTTCGCCCGGGCGGCCGATTCGTCGCGTGGCTCTACGCCCGCGAGGGGAATGGCTGGGTGCTGGCGCTGGTGGACCCGGCGCGACGCCTCACGAGCCGCCTGCCGCTGCCGCTCGTGAGCGGCCTGGCGTGGCTCATCACGGTACCGCTCTGGTTCGCGCTGAACCTGGTCTACGCCCCAGCGCGAACGCGGCCTCGGCTCGCGCGGATTCTCCCCTACAGCAGCTACCTGATGGACCTCGTCTCGTTTCCGTTCCGAGAGGTGCACTCGATCGCGTTCGACCAGCTCCTGGCGCCCGTCGCCCACTACATGCCGCGCGCGCGCGTCGAGCGCTGCTTCGCCGAAGGAGGGCTGACGCTCGAGTCGCTGCGCTGGCACCACGCGAACAGCTGGGCCGCGAGCGGCGCGCGCGGCGGCGCCCACTGATGGAAGCGACCTTCTACCAGACCGTCTACGAGATCGAGAAGATCCACTGGTGGTGCGTGGCGCGTCAGCGGATCGTCGAGGACGTGATCCACCGGCGACTCCGGCTCCCACCGGACGGGCGCGTGCTCGACGTTGGCTGCGGCTCGGGGGCGGTGCTCGAGGCGCTGTCGGAACGGTTCGAGGCCTATGGAACGGATACGTCGCAGCTCGCAATCGACCTCTCGCGCCAGCGAGGCCTCACGAACACGTTCTGCTGCACGTTGGCGACGTTCCCGCGCGCCGAGCTACGGTTCGATCTGACCATGCTGCTCGACGTCATCGAGCACGTGGACGACGATCTGGCCATGCTCCGGGAAGCGCACCACTATCTGAAGCCCGGGGGCTGGGCCCTCGTGACCGTGCCGGCGTACCAGTTCCTGTGGGGGCCACACGACGTCGTCAACCATCACAAGCGGCGCTACACCCGCGGTCAGCTCCGGCGGGTCGTGCAAGCGGCGGGCTTCGAGCTCCGGCAGCTTTCGTACTTCAACTCGATCCTGTTCCCAGCGGCGCTGGCCGCCTGGGCCGGCGAGAAGCTCGCGGGGATCGGGGCCGATCCACGGCCGCGCGTGCCACCGCCACTGCTCAACACGCTGCTCACCAGCGCCTTCTCGCTGGAGAAGTACCTCCTGCGGGGCCTCGCGCTGCCGTACGGGCTCTCGCTCATCGCCCTCGCCCGACGCCGGTTATAAACTCCACGCCATGCCGGCCCGGCTTGGCGTCGACAACGACGGCACCTTCACGAACCTCGCCGTCTTCGACGGGACGACCGCTACCATGCGCGTGGGCAAGGTCCTCACGACGTCGGGCGCTCCTGACCACCCAGGGCTTTCGCGACGCCCTCGAGATCGGTCACGAAGGTCGCTACGACGTATACGATCTCTTCATCGACCCGCCGTCGCCGCTCGTGCCACGGCGTGCGTCGCGAGGTCCGCGAGCAGCTCCTAGCCGATCGTCGGCCACTTCCTGCCGCACGTCGTCGCGGGCGCGCTCTGTCAAGCGATGCCCGACCGCGTCATGGCGGAGGGCTCGGCGAACATCTGGGGCATTCAGGTGTGGGGTAAGGACCTCGCCGGCGAGCCATTCAGCTATATCGTTTTCTCGTCGGGCGGAACGGGCGCGCGCGCCACGAAGGATGGGCTCTCTACGACCGCGTTCCCGTCGGGCGTGCTGGGCACGCCCGTCAAGGTCATCGAAAACCTCTCGCCGCCAATCGTCGAAACGAGTACCGCGGCCTCGGCCAGACCATCGGCTTTCGCGTCCGCACGCGCGAGCCGTTCCTGACCTCGATCCTCTGCGATCGCACGGTGCGGTCCGCCGCCGGATTTCGGCGGCGGCCCCGGCGCGCGGGGCGCGGTGCTGATCGACGGTGTTGCGCCGGCGAATCCGAAGGCCGAGCAGCTCGTGCCGCCGGTCGCGCTCGTCGAAGTTCGCTCCCAGGCGCGGGCTATGGCCCGCCGGGCGAGCGTGACGCGAAGGCAATCGCACGGGCCGTCTCGAAGGCTACGTCCGCCGCGCCTGACCTGACCAATCACGACCTTGCCCCAATAGCTAGTGTTCATCGTGCACATCTCCCCTCGGGGAGCCACCTAAAGGATTGTTTGTCAGCCTCTGGCGCCCACGCTATTCCTGGAAGATGGGTTGTGCTCGGCCTTGGGTGCCGGCGCTCGGCGCTCTTGGCCTCGTCGCTCTGCTCGCCGGATGCGGGACGTGACGGCAGGCCGGCGCGGCGGTCGACGCCGGACGTCGGGCGACAGCGCAGGGCGACCTTCTCGTGGCCCTGGAGCACTACCGCACTGCGACGAGGCTCGCTCCGGGCGAGGCCGCGGAAGCCCTCGGAGAGTTCGACGAAGCGCTGAGCGCCTACCAGGCGGCCGCTCGGCGGGCTCCTTCCACGAGGACCTGGCTCCCTCTTGGCGTGATGGCCGATCGGGTGGGCCATGTGGACGTGGCGATCCAGTCGCTCGAGCACGCGTACGGTCCGTAGCGTGAGCACGCCTCGACCGGTCTCGAGGTCGGCGCGGTCATGTTCGCGACGTGCGTGCCGAAGGTCTGGCCGCGCGTCTCCGCGGTGTGGACCCTCTTGCCTTCCCTCAGCCTCTCGAATCGGCCGCGCGTCCTTTCGGTCTTCTCGCGAGATGATTCCACAATACCTCTTCCGCGTTCTGGTCGAGGCGGGCCGACGCGAGCAGGCCATCACGCTCGCGCGCGGGGCTGGCTCCGGGACCAGGGCGACTACTGTCGGGCCGGCGATCTTCCCGTGTCGGGCGAGACGGGCGGGCTGCTGGCCATGATGCTCGAACCCGAGCGCGCCGACTGCCTCGCGTGGCTCGGCGAGCGGCTCGCCGACGACGGGCTCGCCCGGCTGGGACGGCTGACGCTGCGGGGCCGAGCCGAGCGCTCGCCGCGGCCCGAGATCAGGGCGCAGGCCGAGTGGGTGCTGCGCTATCGCCTGCCCGACAACGAGATCCCCAAGCTCGCCGAGTCGCGGAACGTGACGGGCGGGCGGCTGCAGAACCATAAGGACAAACCGACCGAGGCGCTCGCCGCCTACACGAAGGCCATCGCGGCCGATCCCATGTTCTCATGGCCTTACAACAACATCGGGCGGCTCTACCTGGGCTGGAACGACGTTGCGCGGGCGCTGACCTGGTTCACCAAGGCGCTCGAGGTCAACCCGAATCACTTGCGCGCCCAGTTCAATCAGGGCTTCGCCGCCGCCCGGCTCGGACGCTACGACGAGGCGTTCGCCGCCTACAACTGCGTGTTGACGATGAACCCGACGGACGCTCACGCCCACGCTCACGTCGGCTGGCTCGTCCTCAAGGTCGGCCGCCAGAGCGATGGCCTTCGCGAGCTTCAGGTCGCGGTGCGGCTCGAGCCGGGTCTCGACGACGCGCGGAGATTCCTCGACGCGCAATACGGGCGCGAAGCCCGTCGCGGACCGACGCCGTTCAGCGCGCGATGACCAGCTGTACCGTACGCGCCATCGCGTCGGCGATCACGCTGGTGCTCTGTATAGCGTCCGTCGACGCCGCGCAGGAACGCCCGGCGACGGGAAGCGATCTCGACCGGGTGCAGGCGGCGTTCGAAGCCGGCCGCTACACGGAGGCGCTCAGCCTGGCGCGGCGCGCGGCGAACGCGACCCCCACGTCGATGCGCGCGCAGACCGTCCGGGCCGGCATGGCCGAATTCATGGGCGAGTTCGACGAGGCCCGCACCTACTACGATCGCGCGGCCGCGCTCACGCCCGACGACCCCGAGCTGATCCACCGCACGGCGTCGTTCGCCGTGCGCGTCGGCGACTACGACCGCGCGCTCGCCCAGCTCGATCGACTCCTCGCTCGTCACCCGGCCCACGTGCGCTGGCTCTTCCAGTGGGCGCCGACCTCCATGCAGCCGGCGCTGCTGCGCGACCACCCGTCGCTCGAGCACGTCGTGCAGATCAGGCTCGACATCCTCACCGAGAAGGGCGACCTCGCGCAGGCCCGCCAGCTGGCGCGCTCGTACGCGATCGTGAAGCCCGGCGTGAACTACTGCGGCGAGGCGCAGGCCAAATCGCGCGCGGGCGCCGAACGCGAGGAAACCTTCCAGACGTTCCGTCTAGCCACCCTGGGCCAGCCCGAGGCGGCCGACTGCATCTGGTGGTACGGCCAGTGGCTCTCCGACGAAGGATACGTGCGCCTCGGCCGCCTGATGGTCATCGAAGGCACGCACGTGACGGCGTCGGCCGCGAACAAGGAATCCCGCGCCCGCTATCTCAAGATCCGTCTGGGAGGCAACCGCGAGGTATCCAAGCGCGCCGAGCAGCTCTTTCTCATCGCGCGCCAGCGGTACCTGCGCGACGGCGACCTCGACGGCGCGACACGGCTCTTCGACGAGACGATCCGCCTGGCGCCGACGTTCGCGCGGCCCTACAGCTATCGCGCGGCGATCGCCGCGGAGCTCGGCAACCGAGAGGCCGCGCTCGGCTGGCTGCAGCGCGGGCTGCAGGCCGATCCCGACTCGTGGCGCACCCACCGCAACCTCGGCAAGCTGCTTTCGGATCTCGAGCGCTACCCCGAGGCCGAGATGCACCTGAGAAAGACCGTGCAGCTCTTCGGGGACGACGCCGGAGGGCGTCTGGCGCTCGCGCGCGTGCTCTACGCGCAGGGCAAGTACGAGGATTTTGCCAAGGAAGCGCGCACCGCCCTCGCATTCCTCGCGACGGGCAAGGTATCCGTACCCGAGGTGCAGGACTTCCTCGCGAAGTTCGATCGCTGGGGGCCGGGTCCCGTCCTGCCGCCCGCCCCGGATCCGCGGACGATCCTCGGATGGAACTATGACTGATCGGCTCGCGCCGATCCTCACGGCGATTGTTGCGCTCGCCCTGCTTCCCGCCGCGAGCGGCGCGGAGACCTACCGCTGGGTCGACGACCAGGGCAACGTCACCTACTCCGATCGCCCTCCACAATCGCGCGAGATCGGCGCTCCGGAGACGAAGCCCGCGACGGAGCCTAAGGCGCCCGAAGCAAAGACGCCCGAGCCGCGGCCGATGGAGCCAAAGAGCCCGGAGGTGAAAGCGCCCGAGCCGCCGCCAAAGGCCCGTGACGCGAAGGCGACGGCGCCACCGACGCCGATTCCTCGATCCGGCCCCACGAAGATCGACGAGCTTCTCGAGCTGTCGGGAACACGCACTCAGCTCGCCGGGCTCCTGAGTCACGTGGCGGCAGACCTACGGCCGCCGCCGGGCCAGATGAGCGCCCAAGACATGGCCACCATCGAACGAATCCTGGCCCAATCCCTGCGGCCCGAGGCGGTCTACGGAGCGGTGCGGGACGCGTTTCGCTCTCAAGTGGACCGACCGAGTCTGGAAGCGACGGCCGCGTGGCTCAGGACTGCCGTGGCCCGCAAGATCATCGCGTTGGAGATCGCGTCCTCGGAGCCGAGCGCCGACAAGAAGCTGGCCGACTACGCCGCGAGCATCAAGACGAATCCCCCGCCGGCCCGGCGCCTCGAGCTTCTCCAGCGACTGGATTGGGCGACCGGTGCGAACGAAACCTCGGCGGATCTCGTCGCGGCGATCGCGCGAGCCCTGGCCAGCGCCGTCTCGGCGGCCGGACCGCCGGAAGCCCGGCTGCGGCCGGGGCAGCTCGACGAGCGCGCAGCCCAGGTGCGAGCTCGGGCATACGACTCTCTGCGTGAGGTGCACACGATGTCGATGCTCTACACCTATCAGACTCTCGAAGACGACGAGCTCTTGGAGTATGTGCGGTTCTCGAGCTCCGAGGCGGGCCGCTGGTACAACGCGGCGATGCGCAAGGCGCTGGTCGCCTCGATCGGAAAAGCCGTTGAGCAGACCGCGGCCGAGCTGGTCCGCGCCGTGCCGCTCGAGCGATGGGCGCGCGCCGCCATGCCGGCGCCGCAGCCGGTGAAGTGATGGCGACCGCGTGCCCTCGCTGCGGCGCCCCGGCGGTCGAGCGCGACAAGTGCGCACAGTGTGGCGTCGTCGCCTCCGTGTACACGGCCGCCCTCGAGAAGATGCGGCGCGCTCCGACGCCGCCCCCGATGCCCGCTGCGCCTCGCGTGAGCGCACCGGCCGCCCCGCCGCGCGTGGAGGCGCCTCAGCCGCCGCGACCGGCCAGCGGGTCGGCGGCATCAGCCACCGCGGTGAAGACGGCAGCGCCGGCGCCCGCCGCCGCGGTCGGAGCGGGCGGGTCGCGTCGGCTCACGTTCCACGGCTCGGGCGGCACGCTCTTCGGGATCTACGTCGTGAACGTCTTGCTCACGATCGTGACGCTCGGCTTCTACCGGTTCTGGGGCAAGGTCCGCGTTCGCCGCTTCATGCTGAGCCAGACGGCGTTCGAGGGCGATCGCTTCGCCTACCACGGCACCGGCAAGGAGCTCTTGCTCGGATTCGTCAAGGCGCTGCTGTTCATCGGTCTTCCAATCACGGTGATGAACAGCGCCGCTCGGTTCTCGGGCGACCTGAAGATCGTCATCGCCAGCCACGTGCTCACATACGTCCTCGTCTTCACGTTCATTCCGATCGCCATGGTCGGCGCTCGCCGCTACCGCATGAGTCGCATCTCGTGGCGCGGGATCCGCTTTTCGTTCCGTGGTCGGGCGTGGGCCTACGCTAAGATCTTCATGCTGGCGACGCTGCTGAACGCGGTGACGCTCACGCTGTACTATCCCTTCTTCGAGGCGCGACAGCAGGCGTTCATGGTCTCCAATTCGTATTTCGGCCGCCGGCCATTCCGCTTCGACGGGCGCGGACGCGACCTCCTGAGCATGCACGTGATGGCACTGCTCCTGCTCGTGCCGACGCTCGGGCTCTATCTCTTCTGGTACCAGGCGAAGAAGACGCGCTACATCCGGAACCACACTTCGTTCGAGACAGCGCGCTTCCGCTCCACGATGACCGGCGGCGCGCTGCTGGTCCAGTCGCTCGTCAACCTTCTGCTGCTGATCGTCACCCTCGGCCTGGCGTGGCCGTGGGTGCTGATCCGGCGTACGCGCTTCGAGTTCTCGTGCCTCACGGTCGAGGGGCCGCTCGACCTCGCGGGAATCGTCCAGGAGCCTCAGCTGGCCACCGCCACGGGCGACGCGCTCTCGAGCCTGCTCGGCGCGGACGTCGGGTTCGTGTAGCGCTCTCGAGATGCCCGGCGCGTTCACGGGCTACTACCTCGACGGCCGCAGCGCTACGCGCCGAGAGGCGTCGATCCGCCTGTCGGCGAGCGGGCTCGAGATCTCCTTCGGCGACGGTACGCGCCTGTGGTGGCCGCTTCGGGAGGTCCGCCAGACCCAGGGCGCCTACGCCGGCGAGCAGATCCGCCTCGAGCGCGGTGCGCCCTTTCCCGAGATCCTCCTACTCGACGACTCCACCTTCCTGGCGGCGCTGCACGCGACGGCCCCCGGGTTCGGACGCCGCTTCCACAACCCCGGCTGGCGACGCCCGCGGGTGCTCCTCA
>Ga0126376_10001154_pt1 | contig 14046 bp, 3 predicted proteins | sample PanSoiMetPlot_15_FD_92760 | JGI IMG/M metagenome (GOLD analysis project Ga0126376, IMG submission 92760) | Tropical forest soil microbial communities from Panama - MetaG Plot_15 | ecosystem: Environmental > Terrestrial > Soil > Tropical forest > Bulk soil | place: Panama | collected 2016-02-17
AAACGCTACGATCTGGCCCGGGCCCAATTCGAGACTTTACAGGAGATCAACTCGGACGATTTGACCGCGCATTATTATCTTTCACTCATTTATGCATCCCTGGGGATGAAGGCGGAGGCCCTGCGGGAAGGCGAGCTATATTCGGAACACAAAGATGACCCGGGCGCCGCGCTGCTGGCGCTTGACTTTCGATACAAGCACCCGGATGTGGCTCACGAAAACGAACCGTATCACGTACACAGTGAAGGCTTGTCATCGCAGCCGGAGAGGCAGACCGGCAAAGACGCTGGACCTGCCGCTATAAAAGAGCAGTCACCTCAGGATGTTAATCGCCGGGAAGAGCCGGTAACAAATCTGAAATCGAACTCAGGTCATTGATGCTTAAAATATCACGAAAAAATAGCTCCTTGGCGGCAAGCTTCCTGCTGTTATTCGTAAGTTTCTGCGGGAAATCAGCCGGCGCGCAGGCAGCCGGCGGTGCCAGTCCTCTCCAACAGTCGGATGCCTGGAAGGGAGAGCTGGTCAAGAATGCCAATGCACCGGTAAAGGTGGTGGAATTTTTTGATTATCAGTGTCCATTCTGCGCCGCCACTATCCCCGCGCTGGACGAGGCCTTGCGGACTCATCCGGGTAAAGTCCAACTTGAGCTTCGAAACATGCCGCTCTCAATTCATCCAGACTCGATGCTGGCGCATCAGGCTGCTCTGGCCGCGGCCGAGCAAGGCAAATTTTGGGAGATGCATGCGCTCTTATTTGCCAACCGAAGCAAGCTGAAACCGGAAAACCTTTTGGATTATGCGCGACAACTGAATCTCGATATCGCCCGTTTTCAGCGGCGTCTGGAGAGTGGGTACTACAAAGCCGTCGTCGAAAAGGACATTGCCTTGGCTGACTCGCTTGGCATTCATGCGACACCCACTTTCTTCATTAATGGCCAAAAGTTAGTTGGAAGGCAAAGTGCCGAGCGGCTCAAACAGGCCATCGATGCCGCGCTCGATCCGCGCAATGCGCACGCAGCGTTGGCCCCGCGGGCAACCACAGAACTGGTTAAAGAACTTGATCTCTCACACTCTCCAATAAGAGGTAGTAAGGACGCCCCGATTACCATCATCGAATTCTCTGATATGCAGTGCCCGTACTGCGCAGCAGTCACGCCGACGTTGCGCCAGTTGATGACCCAGTATCCAAACCAGATCAAGTGGGTGTTCAAGAACTTTCCCCTGGATTTCCATGCCGATTCTCAGCTAGCTCATCGTGCAGTACTGGCGGCCGGGCAGCAAGGAAAGTTCTGGGAGATGCACGACCTGATCTTCATCAACCAGCGTGCTATCAAGCGCGATGATCTCCTGCAAAAAGCGCAAAGGCTGGATCTGGACATTGCCCGTTTCAAAGCCGATCTGGACAGCGACAAAATGAAAAAGATGGTAGATGCGGACATCAAAGAAGGTAAGCGGCTGAATGTGGATGGTACTCCCACCTTCTTTATCAATGGCAATGAATACTCCGGAGCCATGGATTTCGCCAGGTTTCAGAGAATCATTGAAAAAGAAATGCCAGCTGGGGTGGTAGCTCGCCCAGTAATGAGCACGACCGGCAACAGAGGTGAAATCATCACCGGCGCCGCAGGCGCTCCCGTGACAGTGACGTGGTATTCCGATCTGCAAAGCGAACTGACAGTGAAGGCCACGCTGCAGATACGGCAACTGATGAGCAACTATCCGGGCAAAATTCGCGTGGTTTTTAAGAATCGCCCTTTGGAAACGCATCCGGGAGCGACGAAACTTCATGAAGCAGCCATGGCTGCCAATGCCCAGGGCAAGTTCTGGCAAATGCATGATTTGATCATTGCCAATCCCCATCAGGACGATAAGCAGACACTGCTCGGCTATGCTTTACGATTGGGGCTCGATTTGAAGCGCTTTGAGAGTGAGCTGGACAAACGGACCTATCGGAGTGCGGTCGAGAGCGACCTGGAGGAAGCCAGAACGCGCGGCGTACTGGGCACACCGGTTTTCTTCATAAACTCCGTGAGAATTGACGGACTCCAGCCGCAAAAACAAATGGAGCAGGTGATTACGGAGCAACTCACGGCAAGCGTGCAGGCTAATTCACGCAAGCCTTAGCTGTCCAAAGATTAGGATCTATTTGGAAGTGAAATGTTCCTGAGAACTTCTATTCTGTTTCTTCTTCTTGTGGTTTCCCTTTCGGCATCAGCCGTTGACAGGAAACAAGCCAAGCAAGGAGCGCGCACTCGCTGGAACGGCTATTTGATCGATGTTGCCTGTGCCCGGGAGCGTAAAGCGACAGAAACCGATCTGGGCCAGAAACATACCAGAAAGTGCATGGAAATGCCGGCCTGCGAGCGCGGTGGATTCGGATTGCTGACAGATGACAACCAGTTTTTGTCGTTTGATGAAAGCGGCAACCGTAAAGTGCGTGCTTTGCTGGAGCGCACAAACCAGAGCGACCGCCTGCGCGTCATCGTGTACGGGACAAAACTGAATGATGTGTTGCAGGCGCGGAAAATAGAACTTCGAAAACAATAAGACGTCAGACTGTTTGCGCTTTTCGGTGCGGCAGCTTAGTGGCTCGCGGGTGGAGCCTGCTGCTGAATCCAACCATTCAAGATGGCTCTGAAGTTGCCGGGATCGGGGATTACGCCGTTCACAATCCACTTCATTGTCTGTTGATTGATTCCTACCACTGTGGGCACGCCATGCAGTTTCATTTGTGCAAAAGCATTGCGCGTGGGGTCAGCGTACCAGGAAGCCGCAGCCAAATCAGGATATTTGGCCTGGAGAGCTTTTACTTCGTCCACGGAGCCTCCTACGAGAAAAATTGCGCTTAGTGGTAAATCAGGATACTGCTCTTTCTTCATTGATTTCAGCATTTCATCACAAAAATGACTTTTGGGAGTCACGTAGATCAACAGCCAGTTTCCTTTGCTGGGCAGCTCACTACTTTTTACGATTTGCCCATCGACACTGGTGACTTGAAACGCCGGCAAAGGCACAGGATCCATGGCCCAAAGACTACCGACCAGAGTGAAGATTGCGCTACAAATCAGCGCGATAGAGATTTTTGACAGAGATCTCATTTTTCCTCATTGGGCATCACAAAGAATTTCCCGAATACCGGCAGCCCACGCTCCTCAGACTGAACCATAGCGATCCCTTGTAGTACAGAGACTGAATCTGCCTGGGTATCTGACGATACGTTATTCTCGGGAACGATGCACACAAGCCCAAAACCTCCACAATCTCCTGTCCAGACAGCCGAGGAGGGCGAATCCCACAACCAGCCCATCCAGTCACTTGTGTCGCCAGAAAAGTCGAGCGGATTTCGCTGCAAAGCGCCGGTCCCGGCAGGAATCGTGAAATTCACCACTTCAGATTTCTCAGTATCGCTCATGCCGGTCAAAGCATTTGCATCAGTCAGGTTGACCAGAGCAGTTGCCTGATTCTGTGCGCCGGTCAAGTCTGTCGGATTGTGCTGTAAGCCAAAGTGCATCAGAATTGCCGTTTGGCCAGCGGGCACGGTCACATCCCACCGGTAAGACAGGAAAGTGTTCCCGTTAACAAAGTGGGTGCTGGTCACTGGAACTGTTGGCGAGCTCCCGCTGAAAACAAATCCCAGAGTGGCGCTACCTGGTGCGTTGGTGAGAGCGTAAGTATTGTTAGTATCATTTGGTGCAGTAGCCACGGTGCTCTCTGAGCAACACAGGAACGAACTCAGTTCGACTGCTGCTTTGATGGGCGAGCCAGTTGTGTTGGAGATGACTTCAAGATACCGCACAAATCCGCCAACATCAGGCACGAACGTCTTTCGACTGACCCTTAGCCCGCCATAACCCACAGAAGCATACGTGAGCCCGCGATCACCTGGGGCTGCCTGCAGAGCGACATAGCAATCGTAGCTTCCTCCGAAAGCGCTGCCGGCAAAGGTGCCGTTCAGGCTAAAAACAAAACCGCCACTAAAGGCCCTAAGCGTGCCATCAGTAGTGCCGCCGCTATCGATCTCGCCGTCGCATCCCAGGTCATAACGGAAACCATCGGCGCCCGTGAGCAATTTCTCTCTGAAATTCGGAGTGAAGAAGGTAAATGCGTTACCTAAAGTTATGTTAATGGTCGCCGGTTGTGCGGCCGTCAGAGTGCCATCAACTCTGCTGGCAGCCGTGTCGGGATTCGCGGGATCGAATGCCGAGACCAGAACCTTGCCGACTGGAATTCCCGGGACCTGGAAATTTCCATTAGCGTCTGCGCTGAAGAACGGTGGGAAGATCGGTGCTATGGCGCCGGTGCTATCGAAATTCTGCACTGCGACATTGGCATTCGGGACAGGAGTTACACCGTCTGCCGCAAACACTGTACCCGTAACCGTGCCCAGGGCCGGCAAAGTCAAATCGAAGCTGGAAGTCTGCCCGTCAGTAGTCAGGTAGCCGATGCTGGTTGCGGCAGCGGCTTTGTTGGCGTCAGTAGCCTGGACCAGGAAGGCATCCAGCGGCACGTGATCGAACCGGAAGTTGCCCGCCGCATCACTGTTGGAGAAGCGGTCAAAAGGAGTCTGCATGCTGGAGAGACTTACAGGCGCAGACGCAAGCAGTGCGCCTGTGGAATCGAAGACTCGTCCAGCCACGGTACCTGATGGCGGCAGCGTGAAGTTGACCACCGCGACAGAGGCACTTGCCGCCAACTGGCTGTTCACAGTGGAACTTAGGCCGGAAGGCGTGTCCGTAGCGGTGATGGTGAAGTTGCCGTTTGGCACGTTCAGAATCGCATAGTTACCGTTGGTATCAGTAATTGCTGGGGTGAAGGTTTGCCCATTTTCGACCAACGCAACTGTCGGCGAAGGAACAGCAGTATTATCCGAGAAAACAACGGTTCCTTTCACCACGGAAATAGCGAGAGTGATGTTAACGATGACCGAATCACCGTTGTTGGTGAAGGCGCCGGGCTGGCTCGCGGTGATATTGGGATTCTGCGGTGCCTGAGCGCGAATGAAGAACCCTCCGCGTCCCGCAGGAACGTCGAAGAACTGGAAGTGCCCTGCTGAGTCGATGATGGTAGCGGTGGCAATTCCCGCTCCGCTCGTGGCGTCAAACATCTGAACCGGAGGAAGTCCAACAGGCGTTTGACCGTCTGCGGCGAAAACGGTTCCGGAAACATTGCCGATCAAAGGTGCGTTGATGGTCACAGCAACCGTGGTTCCCAGTTGAGCAGCAGTGATGTTGACCCGCGTTGACCCGGCAAAGCCGCTCTTGGTAGCGCTCGCCACAAAGCTGCCGGTCGGAACGCCGGTCACAGTGACATTCCCGTTCGCGTCTGTTGTTCCTGTCAACGTGTTGCCATTGCTGTCCTGGCTAATCACTTCAGCGCCTGTCAAGGGCGTATTGTCAGCGCGCAAAACTGTGACAACCACGGTGGCTGTAGATGAAGGATTGCCGACAATATTGAAGTTAACGATCTCAGCTTGCTCTTGTGGACTTAGTCCAGTCAGAGAATCAGGATCTGTCAGATTGACCAATGCCTGCGCCTGGGCCTGCATGCCGTCAGGATCTGCTGGATCATGCTGCACGCTAAAGTGCATGAATATGGCGGTCTGGCCGGGCTGAATGGTGATCGGACTCCAGTGCCACACGGTATCTTCGTTGCCACGGAAGAAGTTGAAAGAGCTGATTGGCGTGGGCGCATTCGGTCCGGCAAATATTTCTGCCGCGTTGGCGAAGTTACAGCATTCGGCGTTGTTTACGTCGGCAATCAAATAAGTATTGTTGGTTTGTTGTGGAGTTACCAGGAAGTTCAATCCATTGAAGGCTTCGAAGAAGGTTTCCTGGCCAACACTAACCGTTACCGGGCTCGTGCCGGGATTCGACAAAACCTCCAGGAAACGGGCAAAGTTCCCGCTTGCCGGTACAAAGGCTTTACGTGTGACGGAAACCCCCGCAATTTGCGCCGGGCCGATCACATATTGTCTTCCATTCAGCTCGGTGCGAGCTGACTCGACGCATGGGAAGGCAAAGGAGTCGCCATCAATGTTCAGGAATCCACCGTCACTATAGGGTCCGCTGAGATGTCTATCGAGGAACCCGCTATCCATATCGCCGTCACAGAAGAACTCAAAGAACGTACCATTGCTTCCATCCAGCTCGATAAAATCATCAATGGCATTGCCCAGTGTGACATTAATGGTAGCCGGCTGGCTCGCAGTAAGAGTACCGTCGGCGATCCCAAACACCCTGAAATTCTGATTAGCAGCAACCTGAATCTTGCCTACCTGAACGTTAGTGACCTGATAGTTGCCGAAGCTGTCTGTCCGAGCGAAAGCTTCGGAGAATCCATCCTCACCGCTGTTCGTAAAGTTCTGAACTTCAACGTTCACATTGGGAGCGGGAGTTGTGCCGTCCGACTGGAACACCGTTCCTTGAACAGTACCTGTAGCCGGCAACGAGACATTGATGGTTAGAACCTGATCTTCACTTGTCAGCGTGCCCGTGCCGGTGCCAAAAGTGTTGAACCCTCGATCATTTGCCTGGATAAATACGGTCCCTGCTGCCACGCGCAAGAACTGATACACGCCATTCGCGTCAGTGCCACTGAAATTATCGAAAGTGTCGCCAGGGTCGGCAACCACTACATCTCCAAATTGGACTGCTGCACCGCTGGAATCTGTGACCGTTCCAGTCACTGTGCCGGAAGGCGGCATGGTAACGTCCTGGGTAACTGGAACCGTAACGTCGGTGATAGTGCCGCTTACAGTGGCATTCAAGGCAGAATCGTTGTCGTCCTCAGCCATCAGCGTGTAGTCGCCGACGACTGGACCCAGCACGTGATAGTTGCCATTAGCATCGCTGGAGCGGAAGAAGGAGACGCTGTGCGGCTTCCCGGTGCTGTCTTTCTGGGTGACAAAGATGCTTGGGAACTGCACTGGCGTACCGTCAAAGAAGGTCACTCTACCCGTTATGACGGTAATGGGTAGAGTAAAGTTCACGGTTACGGTATCGCCGGAGTGCGCGAAGGTACCAGTCTGGTCGAAGAACGTATTGAAGTCATTGGGCAGGTGCACGCGCACCTTGAACCCCTGGTTGCCGGCAGTGACATTGGTGAAGCCATAGTTGCCATTGCCGTCAGTGGATGTTGTAGACAACTGCAGGTTCGTGATGGTGTCGAACAACTCAACGAACGCGCCAGACACTACTGACTGACCATCGCCGGCAACTACGGTGCCTTGAATATTCCCGGAAACAGCAGCGCTGATCGTGACATTGATGGTGTTTCCATCATCGGCGACACTAACGGTCCCGACGGCATCGCCTGCAAGTTTGCCAGTAATGGGATCCAAGGCACGTACGATGAACTGTCCTTCCTGTACGTTGGACACCAGCAGGGTCCCATTCGCGCCCGTGGTTCCGACAAAGGCGAAGCCTCCGCGCAAACTATCCTGGACCTGAATATTCAGGCCTGCGCGTGGAGTACCGTCTGCCGCCAGAGCAATGACGTTCAGCTTGGCCAGGGCCGGCAACGTGATGTTGACATTAACGGTCTGTCCATCGGCAGTCAGCGTGGTCAATGAATCCCTGAAAGATCCAAATGCGTTCGGATTGTGCGCACGAACCGTGATGGGCTGACCCGTCGGTATCTGCGCAATCGAATAATTTCCGTTGGAATCTGTCGTGCCTGTGCCAAAGGTCCTGAAGAACGGCTGGATCGCCTCGACAAAGGCATTTGTGGCCGGTAATCCGCGGGCAAAGGTGACCTTGCCCGTAATGACACCAGTACCTTGCAGTGTGACAGTCACCGACACAACGTCGCCGTTATGCGCAAGAATGCCGCTTGCGTCGCTGAAGAGATTGGTGTTGTTGGGATTGAACGCCCTGACGATAAACGAGCCAACAGGCACGTTGCTGATCGTCAACTTACCTGTGCTGTCCGTAAAGCCGCCGAAACGGAAGAACCCATTGGCGCTGGACTCAATATTGACCTGGGCATTTGGTACCGGGCTTCCACCGGCAAAATTCACCTGCACCTGAACCGTGCCGAGTCCAATCAGCGTCACCGTCACGTTGGATGTCTGATTTGCTGTTACTGTCACCGGGCTGCTGGTCGGCGCGCCACTGACAGGTTCAAAGGCCATAGCTGTAAATGTGCCAACGGGCACGTCAAAGAACGTGAAGTGTCCTGACGCATCCGTGGTGCCGGAGCGGAAGAAGTTAAGGAAGCTACCACCCACTGTCTCGCTGCCGGTGATCTCAACCAAGACGCCGACCGCAGGAGTGCCAGACGCCGTAACTACGGTAGCAACCACTGTTCCCGTGGGCTGGATGGAAATATTAGCGTTGGTGGTTTGCCCCGCAGCAACTGTCGTCGTGGCGGCGCCAAACAAACTGGTACCGCCCTGTGGTACGCCGGTATTGGCAAGCAGGTTGAAAGTTCCCGGCGGGATTCCGCTTATGAGATAGGTGCCGTCAGCATTGATGTTGGCGAAACCAAACGCACTGCCACTCAACTGCACTGATCCATTGTTGACTGGTGTTCCCGCACGGCTTACCACACCCGCTACCAGGCCGGTATTGCTGAACACGATATTCTGAACTGCACTTGTCTGATCAGTCGCAAAGTTGCCGATCACAGTGGGTGACAGAATTCCACTGAAAGGATGGGTCGCCTGGAGCGTGAAGGAATCGATCGGAATAGCGACCGAGCTTCCAAGATCGTTGAAGGCAGAAGCCAAGCTGAAGACACCGCTGTTATTGCTGCTCAGGAATCGCGTCCGGCTGTAGAAGATGTTGTTGCTGTGGAACCGGACTGAAGCGTTCGGAACCGGCGTAGAGCTGTCTCCGGCGAGAGTCTGTCCAGAAATCGTGCCGTTCAATGTTGGAAGCGGAGGCAGCGAGCTGACGCCATTCGTGGGAACAGCAAAATTGCGAATCTCAGAAATCTCGTCCTGGCTCAATCCGGCGAGCGCTTCTGGTGGCAACTGCATCAGCCGGTCGGCCGAGGCTGCGGCTGCAGCGCGGTTAACCTGTTGGGTGCCAAAATGCATGTAGGCCACCGTGCCGCCGGCAGGAATTGTAATGTTGTTCCAGGTGACGGCCAACTGGCCGAAAGTTGAGCCTCCGTTGTTCGTGAAGGTCGCAGAGGCTGCATGATCAGAGGCATTGGCGCCGTCGAAGGCAAAACCCGCCGCGGGCAGAGCGGAATTGGCGAATGGATCCAAATCCGGGTCAGTGCCAATAACTACCCAACGATCCGGGTTGGAAGGATCAGAGACATCCAGCACCGCATCTCCTGAAGAGGTGGCCCGAACCTGAGGAGACGAGAAGAAGGGACGTATGTTAGAGGTCACCCTGAGACCAATCGTGACCGGACTAGTGCTCGGGTTGCTGACGATCTCCAGGTAACGCGCGAAATATCCGTCTTGCGGGACAAAAACCTTGCGTATCACGTTCAATCCCGCCAGGTTGTCTTGACGGAGGACGGTCTCGCGGCCGTTTTGCTCGGTGGTACCGAAGTCCTCAATTGGGAATCGGTTTGGCGTTCCGTTCGTAATCACATCCAGCAGGAACCCGCGCTGATTGTTGCCAAAATCTCCACCATAGATGGAGTTGGTTCCGCTTCCTATAGAGCCGTCGCCCTGAATGTTGAAGAAGAAATCATTGGCATCAAAATGATTCAGCGGCAGATTAACGCCATTGTTCAAGAGTTGGATGTCGACGGTCGTAGTACCGCCATCATTCGTAATCTGACCGGACGTTTCCGCAATCAATTGGCTTCCGGGAACCGTGGCGGTAATGCTGAAGTTGCCCACCGGAACATTGAAAATGAAGTAATTTCCGTTGGAGTCGGAAGTGGCGAAGAAAAAGCCTCCAACTTGCGCGTTAGCACTCCGCAGAGAAATAGACACACCGCTCGCCAACGAGCCGTCCGGCTTCTTGACCGTGCCCTGGACTGCGCCTAAGCCCACAAACACCAGCCTGGTAGTGAAAACATCGCCATTGCTGAGTAAATTGATTCCAGTCTGGCGGGCCCGCAGTCGTCCGCTGTTGTCTAATGCCTGCGCAGTATAGGTACCCAAAGGCAAGGCATCAAAGCGGAAGCTGCCGTCTGCGGCTGTGTTTACCTGCCTGAACACCGGCCCAACCACCTGGACCGTCACGCCAGCTAACGGCGTCACGCCATCTACGGCGAATACTTGTCCCAGAATGGAACCAGCCGGCTGGAGCTGCACTGTGACCGCCGTTGTCTTGGCTGCAACCACGATGACGCTGGCCGAACCACTTAACTGGGTAACTGGATCGGTAGCCGTCAGGAACGCAGGCCCTGCTAAGACATCGGGGAAGGTTACGGTCCCATCGCCACCGGTCGTTCCCGACTGTACGCCTCCGAATTGGTCTCCCTCGAAGATTGTGACCTGAACATTCGTGATAAGGTTTCCGGCAGCATCCTTTACGGTCACTACCACCTGGCCAACACCGTTCAAGATCACATTCACTATTCGCACTTCGCCGTTGGTGCTCACCTGATTGGTAGTACGACCAAGATCTCCAGTGGCGGGATCGGTCACATTCAGCGTGACGCTTCCGACTGGCACAAAGTCAAACGTATAGTGTCCCTGTGCATCGGAAGTAGTAGTGCCGGTTGTGGATCCAGAAAGCGCAATCTGTGCTCCAGGAACTGGAGTAGCGCCATCAGCGCGGAAGATAGTTCCGGTCACCGTTCCGAAGGCCACCAGTTTGAAGTCAAGCTCCAGAATCTGACCGGCGAAATCAATTGTTCCCGAACTCCGACCCGCAAAGCCGGTTTGGGGATCGCGAGCCTGGACGTTCACGTTGCCGGGAGCAACATGGTCCTGGAAATAACGCCCATCCGCTCCAGTCGTGATGTTGAATGTACCGTTATTGGCGGTGATTGTGACTTGCGCGTTAGGAACCGGTTGATTACCTTCCGTAAGAACTCCGGTGACAGTCCCACCCGCAACCAACGTCAGGTCCTGGTTTGTTATCTGATCGGCAACTATGGTCAGCCGCGCGCTGGCCGCAGTATCGGTGGCAGAATCAAAAGCCTCTACAGTAACTGGGACCACCGGAATGTCGAGGAAAATATAGTGCCCGGCAGTATCGGTCTGCACCGAGCGCGACAGATTGCTTCCGTCAGGATTCCGGCCATGTAATTGAACGCCGATACTGATCACTGGTACACCGTTGGTGCGAGACACGGTGCCAGTTACACCTCCGGTGGGCGCAAAGATGATATCCGCGTTGCTGGTCTGATCATCAGCCACGGACGTGGTCGTAGTTGCGGTCAGTGGCGTGCCTTCCGAATTGGGAATGGTGGCAACCAGCGTATAAGTTCCGGGTGGGACGCCGGCAAAGCTGTAGACGCCGTCGCTGGCAATGTTTGTGAATGCCGCCTGCGGCAACGTGCCGCCACTGATCTGCACGGTGCCAAAGCTGACTACGTCCTGATTGGCTCTTCGAACAGTTCCACTTACTAATCCGCTATTGCTGAACGTAATATTCTGCTGCGCCTGAATGAATCCAGGGAGAAAACTGCCCAGGGTCGTGGGCGAAACCAGTCCCGTCTGGAAGTCTGTTGCTTGAAGAGTGAAGGCATCAGTCGGCACCGCCACTGTATTGCCGGAATTGCTTAGTGAGGAATGGAAGCTGAAATTGCCGTTGGAATCTGAACCTGCAAAATACGTGCGGCCATAAAACACATTGTTGCTCTTGAAGCTTACGGACGCACCCGGAATTGGGGTGGAATTGTCGTCTGCCAGCACCTGCCCGGTGATACTGCCGTTAATAGGTGGCAAAGGCGCGGGAGTGTTAGTGCTGTCAGCAGGAATTACGAAATTCTGGACGGCATTCAGCTCGTCGGAAGTCAACCCTGCAAGTGCTTCTGCTGGTAGTTGATCCAGGCGCTGTGCCGACGCTTGTGCGGAAACCCGAACGGTTTGCTGGCTGGCGAAATGCATGAAGGCAACTGTTCCTCCGGGAGGAACAGTTACGCTCGCCCAAGTCTCCGTCAGTTGCCCAAAATTGTTAGTGAAATCTATGTTGTACTGCGCGTCACTAACAACCTGACCCGCGTTAGGTCCGTCAAAAATATGGGCGGTCGCGGGCACTTGAATCCCGCCGAAGAGGAACGGATCAAGATCTTCGTCATCATCCACCACCAGCCAATGGTCACGGTTCGCGGGATCGCTCACACTTAGAACAGCATCTCCACTCGATGTGCTGATAATTCTTGGTTCACGATTGAAAGTGAAGCCATTCTGGACCTTGGAGACGAAGCGGAAGTAGCTGGTCAGCTTTACATCCACCGTCACCGGTGAGCCACCCGAGTTCTTCAGCAACTCCAGATAGCGAGTGAAATAACCGTCATTGGGGACATAAATCTTACGCGTAACGTCAAGACCCGCAAGTCCAAGCTGACTGATGACGATTTGCCGGCCGTTATCTTCTGTCACTGCGAAGTTCTGTCCTGCAGAACTCTGCCCTGTAAACCGATTCGCTACGCCGTTTACCAGGACATCAAGGAACATGCCGCCGCGGTGACTGCTGAAGTCTCCACCGAAAATCTGGTTTTTCCCTGCATCTATGGCGCCGCTTTGCTGGATGTCATAATCAAAATTGTTGGCGTCGTAGAGAGTGGATGGCAACTGAATCACATTGGCAAAGAGCTGGATGTCAGTCGTAACCGTGCTTCCGTCAGTAGTAATCTGTCCCTGATTTTGGCCGATGAGACGTTGACCGTTTTTCTGAAGTGTTGCGCTGACGGTGAATTGCCCCTCTGGAACCTGCGCCACTGTGTATGCGCCATTAACATCTGTAAGGCCATTGAAGTTTCTGCCGAACCCTTGCGACTGAAGGGACACTGACGCACCCGGGGCAACGGTCCCATCAGGATTCAATACCCTTCCAGTCACCGTTCCAATACCACTTAAGGTGAGGTTTCGAACTACCTGCTGGCCCTGGGTCGAAATGGCAACGTTCCCGGCTCGTGCACGCAGATTGCCGGCGCTGTCTACGGCGTCCAATTCATACGAGTTACTAGGAACAATATCGAAGCGGAAAGCTCCACCGCTGCCAGTGGTTGTTTGCCGGTTCACCTGCCCGTGCAATTGGACGCTGATATTGGGCACAGGGGTAACACCATTCGACGCAAACACCTGGCCCGAAATACTGCCGGCAGATTGCAGTTTCGCCGTCACATTGCTGGTGTTATTGGCGGCAACATTGCCGGTCGCATTCCCGGTTAGACTGGTCCGAGGGTCGATGGCAAACACAGAGTAGTTTCCAGCCAGCACGTGGCTGAACGTCAACGTGCCGTCGGCTTGAGTGGTCCCTGTCTGCCGGCCGCCAAAAGCAGTTTGACTATCGAGGTTTACCTGCGCTCCACTAACGGCGTTGTCCCCGCCGTCATGTACTGTTACTACAACTTTTCCCACGCCATTGAGGGTGATGTTTACAGTAGCTACCTGGTCCTGCGTGGTAAGGCCGGCGCCGCTACGGCCGCGGTCTCCTGTAGAAGGATCGGTTGCATCCACGGTGTAACTGCCCACAGGCACAAAGTCCATACGGTAGCGACCTTGCGTATCGGCCGTGGTGCTTTGGCCGTTGGATAAAACGACCGTTGCCCCAGCTACGGCCGTGGTCCCACCAAAATGAAAGATGGTTCCCGCCACGCTTCCCGTCGCCGTAAGAGTGATATTAGAGGTAACCGTCTGACCGTCTGCTGTTATGGCGCCACTTGTCTGTCCGCCAAGTCGGGTAATCGCAGAACTGGCATTAACGCTGTAGCTGCCAATAAAGATATCGCTGAATGCATAGTGACCGGCGCCGTCAGTCGTGGTGCTCTTAAAACCACCAAAGACACTGCCGCTATTCAAACTTACAAAAGCATTCGGCACAGGATTTCCCGTGCCATCTTTCACCGTTCCTGAAACGGTGCCTTTGCCGAGGAAGCTGACATTCGATATTGCTACCTGGCTGGTTGTGGTCAGCGAACCGGTGGTGCGCCCGCGGTTACCGGAGCTGTCACTGGCGTC
>Ga0126376_10001155_pt1 | contig 14044 bp, 10 predicted proteins | sample PanSoiMetPlot_15_FD_92760 | JGI IMG/M metagenome (GOLD analysis project Ga0126376, IMG submission 92760) | Tropical forest soil microbial communities from Panama - MetaG Plot_15 | ecosystem: Environmental > Terrestrial > Soil > Tropical forest > Bulk soil | place: Panama | collected 2016-02-17
CCGGCTCGGAAAAGATCGGCGCGGAGTGGCCGCGATGAAGTGGCAGACGGTCGAGACGAAGAAGGGCACGCGCTGCCGCGTGCTCGAGGGCGGCAGCGGCGCGCCGCTCGTCTTCCTTCACGGCGCCGGCGGGCTCCTGCGCGACAATCCGTTTCTCGACCAGCTCGCGCAGAGCCACCACGTCTTCGCACCGGAGTGGCCGGGCTACGGCGAGTCCACGGGCGAGGACTCGCTCGAGGACATGCTGGATTTCACCCTGCACGGCTGGGATCTGATCGAGGCACTCGGGCTCCGGCAGCCGCACCTCGTGGGCCACTCGATGGGCGGCATGATCGCCGCCGAGATGGCGTGCGTGGCGCCGCACGATCTCGGCCGGCTGGTGCTGGTCAGCCCCGCCGGCCTGTGGCTCGACGAGCATCCGATCCCCGACATCTTCGCGCTCCTGCCGTATCAGATCGCCGAGGCGCTCTTTCACGACCCGCAGCGAGGCCAGGCCTTGCTCACCGGCGGCGCCGATCTCTCAGATATGGAGGCGCTGAAGGAGTTCTACATCGGCACGCAGCGGCGTCTCGCCATGGCGGGCAAGATCCTCTTTCCGATCCCGAACCGGCGCCTGTCCAAGCGTCTGTATCGTCTCACCGCGGAGAGTCTGGTCTTGTGGGGCGCGTCCGATCGGTTGATCGTGCCGGCCTACGCCGAGCGCTGGAAGGCGCTGATCCCGCACGCGCGTGTCGAGGTGATCGAGGCGGCGGGCCACATGTTGCCGTACGAGCAGCCGGACCGGTTCGTGCGTGCGGTGAGCGGCTTCCTGCGCTGAGCCGCGGCGTCCGCGCGTCCGGGGCGCTCGTCACCGCGGCGCTCGCCCTCGTCCTTTCCGCGGCGCCGCCGGCGCTCACGCAGAAGCCCGCCGGCGACGAAGCCGCGGACGAGCGCGAGCGAGCGTTCGTCGAGGGACTGCGGCGCGAGGATCCTGCCGAGGCCGACCGTTACCTGGCGCTCCGCGACGCGCGCACCCAGGCGGTCGGCGAGATCCAGAAGGCCCAGCAGCGGTATGCCGCGGCGGGGCCCGAGCTCCGGTCGCTGTTCGCGCAGCAACTGCGCGACGCGCAGCGCCAGTACGCGCAGCGCTCGCTCGCGCTCCTGGATTTCCTCGACGCGCGGGAGCGGCGCGCCCTGGCCCGCTACCAGGACGAGATCGGACGGATCAATCGCGTTCTGGAGGAGCGTGCGCGGTCGCGCGCGGAGCTCGAAAAGCTTCTGCGCGGAGACTGAGGCGCGACTCCGCCTCGGACGCGCCCTGCATCGAGCGGCCCCGGCGCCTTCTTGGCTACGTCGCCGGCGCGGCCAGATACCACTGGTTGCCGAAGGCGTCGCGCACGGCCGCGCGCCGCTCGCCGTACGGTTGCAGTGCCGGCGCCTCCATCGACGCCGCGCCCGCCGCGAGCGCGCGGCGGTACCAGGCATCCACGTCGTCGACGTAGACGTAGAACATCGTGGGCATGGGCTGCCACTCATCGTGCGCCTCGCCCATCTCGATGACCGCGCTGCCGACGCGAATCTTGGCGTGTAAGACGAACGTCCCCTCGGGCCCGCGATGGACGAACATCTCCTCCGCGGCGAAGGCCCGCTTCAGGAACTCGATCAGCTCGGGCGCGCCGCGCGGGTGCAGATACGGCGTCACCGTCCCGAGGCCCTCGGGGACGTAATTGCCGGTCAGGTGCGTTGCGATGTACCAGTGATTGCCCGCCAGATCCTTGACGCTCGCGTCGCGATCGCCGTACGGCTTGTCGTCGGGGCCGCGGAGCGAGTCGGCGCCGGCCTCGAGCGCGGCCTGATAGACCCGATCGACGTCCGGCACATATAGATGAAGCCCGGTGGGCGTCGGTGTGCCGCCCCAGGCCTCGCCGCCGCCGATCATCACTCGCGTGTCGCCGATGCGGACCTCGGCGTGGACGCCCCCGCCCGAGCCGGTCGTGCGCAGGAGCTCCTGAGCGCCGAAGGCGCGCTTGACGAACTCGATCAGCTCGATCGCGGGCTGAACGGCGAGGTACGGCGTCACGCTGCGAATGCCACGGCTCGTGGTCGCCTCGATCGTGGTCGCGGTCATCGCGGTCCTCCTCGCGAGATCCGCCCCGAGCCGCGCCCTGAAGGACGGGCTGGGAAGATCGCGCAGGTCTCGAGCGATCTGGACAAGCTCGGTGAGCTCGGCGTCGCCGGAGGGCAGAGGGGCGCGCGGGTCCGAGAGCGCGCGCTCCAGAGCCTCTGCCAGCCTGTCGGTCCGAGACTCGTCACTCATGGGCATCCCTCATCCGAGCTCTCAGGGATTCGAGCGCGCGAAACTGGAGCTGCTTCACCGCGCCTTCGCTGCGCCCGAGCGCCTCGGCGATCTCGCGCAGGCTGCGCTGCTCGACGAAGCGGGCGAGCACGACACGCTGCTGGTCGCGGGGCAGGCGAGCGACCAGGTCGGCGAGCACGGCGCGGCGGTCGGCGTCCGCTGGGTTGTCGGTCTCGTCCGGAGCGTGGGCCGACTCCCCGCGCTCGCGCGCCAGGCGCTGCCAGCGGTCGGCGACGGCGTTGCGCGCGATCTGGAGGAGCCAGGCGGCGAACGGCACGCCGCGCCATTCGAAGCGGCCGAGGTTGGCGAGCGCCTGGTGGAACACCTCGGCGGTCAGGTCCTCGGCCTCGCCGCGGCTGCCGGTGCGTCGAGCCACGTACGCGTAGACCCTGTCGAAGTTGCGCTCGTAGAGGTCGCCGAAGCGCCCGGGGTCGGCCTGGGCGGCCTCGATCAGGAGGCGCTCGTCGTCTCCGCCCGGGGGAATCTCAGCCGTCGATGCGCGCGCCGCCATGGCCTCATCCCTTATAACGGCGGCCACGGGCCAAAGGTCACGCGGCGCGCGTCGAGCCTACTTCTGGACTTCGACCTTCACCTTGGCCTTGCCGGACTTCGCGAAGTCGAGCTCCTCGGCAGCCCGGTGCGTGACGTCGATGACCGCCGGGTTGTTCGCGGCCATCCGGTCGTTGACGGTGACCACCACGCTCTTGCCGTTGTCGACGTTGGTCACCTTCACCTTGGTCCCGAACGGCAGCTTCTTGTGGGACGCGGTGAGGCCGTTCTTGTCGAAGACTTCGCCGCTCGCGGTCTTCTTGCCCTGGAACTTGTCGCCGTAGAAGTTGGCGGTGCCTTCCTCCGTTTGGGCTGCCGCGATCGTCGCGGTGCCCAGGAGCGCCAGGGGCACCAGCAAGGCCATGAGGATCCTCATATCGAGCTCCTTTCACGTTTTGGCTGGCACGACGCTAGCGGGAGGCCGCCGCAGTCGAAATCGGACGAAAGGAGTGCGTCGAGGGACTTTGGTCCAATGCGGCGATTTGACTCTATTTTCCCAGGCATAGTATCGTCCGAACCGCGGCCATCAGCGAAGCCCCGCCGTCTCCTCGGAAGCTTCCCGATAGGGCACGCGATCCAGGCTCGAAGGGGGGTGTCTGCATGTCTCGTACGTATCGACGGCTCACCGAGCCGCTGGTCCGCGAGGCCGGAAAGCTACGTCCGGCCACGTGGGAGGAAGCGCTCGACCGGACCGTTGCCGGCTTTCGCCAGGTCGTCAATCAGCACGGTTCCCGCGCGTTCGGCCTGTTCAGCTGCTCCAAGAGCACGAACGAGACGAACTTCGTCGCCCAGAAGTTCGCGCGGAGCGTCATCGGCAGCAACAACATCGACAGCTGCAACCGTACCTGACACGCTCCCAGCGTCGCCGGGCTGGCGACGGTCTTCGGAGCGGGCGGGGGAACGAGCTCGTACCAGGAGGGTGAAGAGACAGATCTGATTCTGCTCTGGGGATCGAACGCGCGCGAGACTCACCCGATCTTCTTCCACCATCTGCTCCGGGGCCTGCGCAACGGGGCGCGGATGTACGCCGTCGATCCGCGCCGGACGAGCTCGGTGCAGTGGGCAGAGCTCTGGGCGGCGCTCGACGTCGGCTCAGACATCGCGCTGGCCAACGCGATCGGACGCGAGATCATCGCCGCGGGGCTCGAGCATCGCGAGTTCATCGAGAACGCGACGACCGGATTCGATGACTACCGCCGCGGGGTCGAACCCTATACGCTCGCCTACGCCGAGCGCGAGACCGGCGTGCCGGTCGCCACGATCCGGACGATGGCGCACGAGTACGCGCGCGCGCGCCGCGCGATGATCTGCTGGACGCTCGGGATCACCGAGCATCACAACGCGGTCGACAACGTGCTGGCGCTGGTGAACCTCTCGCTCTTGACGGGCCACGTCGGCCGCTACGGCTCGGGGCTCAATCCGCTGCGCGGGCAGAACAACGTGCAGGGCGGCGGCGACATGGGCGCGTTGCCCGATCGCCTGCCCGGCTTCCAGCACGTCGAGAACGATGAGCTCCGGTCGAAGTTCGATCGGGCGTGGGGTACCCCGGTGCCGCCCGAGCGCGGCTGGCACCTGTCGCAGATGTTCGAGGCGATGCAGCGCGGCGAGCTCCGCGCGCTCTACGTTATTGGCGAGAACCCGCTCCAATCAGAGGCCGACCAGAACCACGCGCGGCACCTGCTCGAGGGCCTCGACTTCCTGGTGGCGCAGGATCTCTTCCTCACGAAGACCGCCGAGCTGGCGCACGTCGTGCTGCCGGCCAGCGCCGCGTGGTGTGAGTCCGAGGGCACCGTGACCAGCAGCGAGCGCCGCGTGCAGCGCGTGCGCAAGGCGATCGAGGCGCCGGCCGGCGCCCGCGATGACATCGCCATCCTCTTCGAGCTAGCCCGGCGCATGGGCCGCGATTGGGGGCGGCCGGACGCCGAGACCATCTGGAACGAGGTGCGGCGGCTCTCGCCGATGAACGCGGGCATGAGCTACGCGCGCCTGGAGAAGCACGGCGGACTTCAGTGGCCGTGCTACGACGAGGAGCACCCGGGCGAGATGTTCCTGCACAGCCGGCTCTGGGAGCGGCCGATCCGCGGTCCGCGCGTGTCGTTCGTGCCCGTCGAGCACGATCCGCCCGTCGACCGCCTCGACGCCGACTTTCCGCTGCGCCTGACCACGGGACGCCGGCTCGAGGAGTACAACACCGGGGTGCAGTCCTCCGGCTATCACTCGCCGCTGCGCCGGGGTGAGAGCCTCGACGTCTCGCCCGAGGACGCCGATCGCTACGGCCTTCGCGACGGCGAGGTGGTCCGCGTGCGGTCGCGCCGCGGCGCCGTCGAGGTGCCCATCCGCCGCGACGAGGGCCTGCGGCCGGGGCTCGCCTTCATGACCTTGCACTTCCCGGACGACGTGGCGACCAATCTCTTGACGATCGACGCCACCGATCCCAAGTCGGGTACGGCCGAGTTCAAGGCCACGGCGATCCGCATCGAGCGGCTGGGGGCCTGAAGCCGATCGACCTCAAGATCGTCGGTCCGAGCGCCAGCGAAGCCGAGCGCGCCGCCATCGACGCCGTCGTGGCTGGCGGGTCGCGCCGCGATCTCGTGCTGCCCGCGCTGCACGCGGTGCAGGCGCGTATCGGATGGGTGAGCCAGGGCGCTCTCAACTACATCAGCCGTCGCCTGACGGTGCCGCCGGCCGAGCTCTGGGGCGTCGTCACCTTCTATCACCTGCTCTCCACGAAGCCGCGGCCACCCGTCGTCGCGCACGTGTGCGACGACATCGCCTGCCGTATTCGCGGCGGCGAGGAGCTGTGCGAGGCGCTGGAGCGGGCCATGGGACATCCCGGCGCTCACGGCGGGAACGGCCGTACGACGACGTGGATGCGGAGCCCGTGCCTGGGCCAGTGCGAGCGCGCCCCGGCGGTGATGCTGACGGTGGCTGGCGAGACGCCGCGCACGATCACGCTCGCGCCCGTCGAGGACGGCGCCGCGTCGGTGCTCGAAGCGCTGCGGAGTCCGCCCCAGACGTCGGACACCCGCGTGGGCTCGCGTGCGCCCGACGAGCGCCGCCGGGAGGTCCGGCACTCGGTGCCCCAAGTGGGCCAGCCCGGATTGAGGCTGATCGGCCGCATCGGGCGCGTCGACCCGACGAGCCTTGCCGCCTATCGCGCGAGCGACGGCTATCGCGGTCTGGCGCGCGCGGTCGAGATCGGTCCCGCCGGTGTCATCGCCGAGGTCGTCGCCTCGAAGCTCCTCGGACGCGGCGGCGCCGCGTTTCCGACCGGGCGCAAGTGGGACGCGGTGGCGAAGGCCGAGGCGCGCCCGCACTACCTGGTGTGCAACGCCGACGAGTCCGAGCCCGGGACGTTCAAGGATCGTCTCCTGATGGAGGAGGATCCGTTCGCGCTGGTCGAGGGCATGACCATCGCGGGCTACGCGACGGGGTGCGAGCGTGGCTACCTCTATCTGCGCGGTGAGTACCCGCTGGCGGCCGAGCGCATGGCCGGCGCGATTGCCGCCGCGCGCGCCGCGGGCCTGCTGGGCGCTGACGTCATGGGCGCGGGCTTCGCGTTCGACATCGAGATCCGTCGGGGCGCCGGCGCCTACATCTGCGGCGAGGAGACGGCGCTGTTCAACTCGATCGAGGGCAAGCGCGGCGAGCCGCGGAACAAGCCGCCGTTTCCGGTGCAGGTCGGGCTCTTCGGACGGCCGACCGTCGTGAACAACGTCGAGACCCTGGTGAACGTGCCGGCGCTCCTGCGCGAGGGCGGCGCCGCGTACGGCGGCATCGGCACCGAGGGCTCGACGGGCCCGAAACTCTTTTGCGTGTGCGGCCAGGTCGCGCGTCCGGGCCTCTACGAGACGCCGTTCGGCATCACTTTGCGTCAGCTCCTCGACCGGGCCGGCGCCGGCCCCGTTCGCGCGGTGCTGCTGGGCGGCGCCGCGGGGGTGTTCGTCGGCCCGTCGGATCTCGACGTGCCGCTGACCTTCGAGGGCACGCGGGCGATCGGCGCCACGCTCGGCTCCGGCGTCGTCATGGTCTTCGGCGAATCCGTGGACCTGCTCGACATCGTGCGGCGCATCGCCGAGTTCTTCCGCGACGAATCGTGCGGCCAGTGCGTGCCGTGCCGCGTGGGGACGGTCCGTCAGGAAGAGCTCCTGGCCCGCCTGCGCGCGGGCCGGCCGCTCGGGTCGGGCGCCGAGGAGCTGGCGCTCCTCTAGGATCTCGGTCAGGTGATGCGCGACGCATCCATCTGCGGGCTCGGACAGACGGCGTCGAGCGCCATCGAGTCCGCGATCTTTCGACTGGCGATCGCGGGGAGTGGCCGATGAAGCCCGAGCCGATCTGGTTCACGCCTCCGCCGCCGCCCAGCAGGCCGCCGGCGGCGCCCGCCCGCCCGGCCGCGCCGCCTGTCGAGGTGGTCGTGGACGGCCAGCGCGTCGCCGCGCCCAGCGGCTCGACGATCCTCGACGTGTGCCGCGCGCGGGGCATCGACATCCCGACGCTCTGCTTCCTGCCGACCCTGACGCCGGTCAATGTGTGCCGGGTGTGCGTGGTGGAGGTGACCGGCTCGCGCGCGCTCGTCCCGGCATGCTCGCGGCGCGTCGAGCCCGGGATGGCGATCCAGACCGAGTCCGAGCGCGTGCGCGTGTCGCGCCGGATGGTGCTCGAGCTCCTCGGCTCGTCGGTCGATCTCTCGACGGCGCCGGGGCTCGACGACATGATCCGGCGCTACGGCGCGAAGCCGGAGCGGTACGGGCGGCCCGAGCCACCCGCTGCCGCGGGCGAGCGCGACCGGCGCGAGCCCGGCCACCACGAGGCGCCCGACGGCGCCGGTGCGGAGACCGTGGCCCAACCGGTGAAGGTCGACAACGAGCTCTACATCCGCGACTACGGCAAGTGCGTGCTCTGCTACAAGTGCGTCGAGGCCTGCGGCGTCGACGCGCAGAACACGTTCGCGATCGCGGTGGCCGGCCGCGGCTTCGACGCGCGCATCTCCACCGAGGCCGACGTGCCGCTCCCTGACTCGGCCTGCGTCTACTGCGGCAACTGCATCGGCGTCTGCCCGACCGGCGCCCTCATGTTCAAGCGCGAGCACGACATGCGCGCGGCCGGCACGTGGGACGAATCGAAGCAGCGGACGACCGACACGATCTGCCCCTACTGCGGCGTGGGCTGCACGCTCTCGCTGCACGTCCAGGACAACCGTATCGTGAAGGTCACGTCGCCCGCTGACGTTTCGGTCACCGGCGGGCATCTATGCATCAAGGGCCGCTTCGGCTTCACGTTCGTGGAGCCGCCCGGCCGGGACTCCCGCTAGCGGCCCATCAGTTGTTGTGTCCGGGGCACGCCACCAGCACCTTGGCGTTCATCGCGTAGAAGCAGTACTCCGCCACCCCCTCCGACTGGTCGTCGGCTCGATATCGGATGATGCCGGCCACGAGCAGTGGGCGACTGTCCCGCACCACCTGCGGGTCGTCGGAGCCGCGGGGCGGGAAGTCGCCCGCCACCAGGCGTGGCCCTTCGATCGTGAAGGACGCGCGCCCCGCCCGCGCGACGGTTTCGCGTTCGCTGCTCGCGCTCTGCAATTCGGCGCGCAAGATCCGGAACGCGTCTTCCTCGCCGTAGGGCGACAGGATGAAGTTGACCATCTGGACGTGCCGGACATCCGTGGCCGCACGGTCGCCCGCGTTCTCGACGCCGATGCTGACCTTGACGAGCTGATTGACGTCCATCGTCGTCACTTCGCGCGTCGTCACCCGGAGACTCGCTCGCGGCTGCGGCGGCGGGGGCGTCGTATCGAACCGCGCCGGCGCCGCAGCGGGTTCGGGCCGTCGGAGCGCGGTCCAGGCCGTGGCGACGCTCCCCGCAACCGCCAGGGCCAGACAGATCAGCGCGAGCCACACTCGACGCGGTGGCCCTTTCAGGGTCATCCACATGGCGATGCATGCGGTCGCGATCTGCGACAGGACCGCCACGACGAGGAGGGTGCCGAGCACGGGCGCCAGGGTCCGAACGCGCGCTGCTGGCGCTAGGCGCCGCGGTGCGGGGCCGGGCGCAGCCCGAGGGCCGCGCGGGTCCGCGTCCCGACCCGCCCGACTATCATGCGGAAGCGCTCCATGTAGAGATAGATCACCGGGGTCGTGTAGAGCGTGAGCAGCTGGCTCAGGAGCAGGCCTCCGACGACCGTGATGCCGAGCGGGCGTCGAAGCTCCGAGCCCATCCCGGTGCCGAGTGCCAGCGGCAACGCGCCGAGCAGTGCCGCCATCGTCGTCATCAGAATGGGCCGGAACCGCTGCAGACACGCCTGGTGGACCGCGTTCCTGGCATCCAGACCGTGGTTGCGCTCCAGATCGAGGGCGACGTCGATCACCATGATGGCGTTCTTCTTCACGATGCCGATCAGCAAGATGATCCCGATGATCGCGATGACCGAGAGATCCATGCGGCAGATGAGCAGTGCCAGGAGCGCGCCGACGCCGGCCGACGGCAGGGTCGACAGGATCGTGAACGGGTGGATCAGGCTCTCGTACAGGACCCCCAGCACGATGTACACGGTGATCAACGCGGCCAGGATGAGCAGCGGCTGATTGGCGAGCGCGGACTGGAAAGCCTGCGCCGTGCCCGTGAATTTCCCGCTGATGTTGTTCGGGAACCCCATCTTCTGCTCGGCGACGTCGATGGCTCGGACCGCGTCGCCCAGCGCCACGCCCGGCGCCAGGTTGAAGAAGACGGTGACCGACGGGAACAGGCCCTGGTGGTTCACCTGGATCGGGCCGGTGCCCATCCGGAACTTCGTCAGCGAGGTCAGCGGCACGCTCTGGCCGGTGGTCGATCGGACGTAGATGTTCGAGAGCGCGTCGGGCCGCTCCCAGTACTGCGGCTCGAGCTCCATCACCACGTGGTACTGATTCAGCGAGGTGTACATCGTCGACACCTGTCGCTGGCCGAACGCGCTGTAGAGCGTCTCGTCGATCGCGCGCGTGCTGACGCCGAGCCGCGCCGCCGTCTGGCGGTCGATGGTGACCGGTACCTCGAGACCTCGGTTTTGCTGGTCGCTGCTGATGTCGCGCAGCTCGGGCATCTCGCGCATCGCCCGCACCAGGCGGGGCGCCCAGGTGTTCAGCTCGTCCAGGTTGTCGCTCTGCAGAGTGAACTGGTACTGGGCATTGCTGAGCCGGCCGCCCAGCCGGACGTCCTGGACGGCCTGAAGAAAGAGGGTCGCGCCCGGCACCACCGCCAGCTTGGGTCGGAGCCGGTTGATCACCTCGTCTGCCGAGATCTTGCGCTCCTCCCGCGGCTTGAGCGAAATGAAGCCGCGGCCGGTGTTGGCGGTGGTACCGCGCCCGTTGCCGCCGCCGGTGAAGAGGGTCACCGTGTCGATCGCCGGATCGGACTTCAAGATCTCGGCGTAGCGCAGCATCTTGTCGTAGACGGCGGCGAACGAGACGTCCTGCTGTGCCACGATGTTCGCGGCCATGCGGCCGTTGTCCTGCTGGGGAAAGAAGCCCTTCGGCACGATCTTGAACAGCTGGATGTTCACCGCGAAGGTCGCGAGGAAGATGAGCATGACGATCGCGGGGTGTCGCAGCACGACGGTGAGCGTCCGGTCGTACGCCCGCGTGATCGCGTCGAAGATCTGCTCCCCGAGCATCGCCAGCCTCGGGCGGTGTTGAGGATCGTGCGACCGGAGCAGGAGCGCGCACATCATCGGCGTGGTCGTGAGCGAGATCGCCAGCGACACCAGGACAGCGACCGACAGCACCACGGCGAACTCGCGGAAGAGCCGTCCCACGATGCCGCCCATCAACAAGATCGGAATGAACACGGCCACCAGCGAGATGCTTATCGAGAGCACCGTGAATCCGATCTCCCTGGCGCCGGTGAGGGTCGCCTCGAGCACCCCGGTGCCGCGCTCGATGTGGCGCATGACGTTCTCGACCACGACGATGGCGTCGTCCACGACGAACCCGGTGGCGATCGTCAGCGCCATGAGCGACAGATTGTCGATGCTGTAGCCGATGACGTACATGATCGCAAACGTGCCGATCAACGACACGGGCACCACGACGCCCGGAATGATCGTCGCGCGGACGTTGCGCAAGAACAGAAAGACGACCAGCACGACCAGCACGATCGAGATGACGAGCGACTCCTCGACGGTCTTGACCGACGCCCTGATCGTCACGGTCTGATCGAGCACGGGCGTGAGTGCGACTTCGGCCGGCACGAGGGCGCGCAGGTAGGGAAGCTCCGCGCGAATCCGATCGACGGTGTCGATGATGTTGACCCCGGGCTGGCGGAAGATGACGAGCACCACTGCCGGCTGGCCGTCGGACACCGCGCCGGCGCGCAAATCCTCGACGGCGCCGGAGATCTTCGCGACGTCCATCAGCCGGATCGGCGCTCCGTTCCGCCACGCGACGATCAGCGGCTCGTACGCGGCCGGCTTGAGCAGCTGGTCCGTCGCGTTGAGCTCCCAGGTGTACCGCCCGTCGTCGAGCTGGCCCTTCGGACGGTTCACGTTGGCGGTGGCCAGGACGCGCTGGACCTCGTTGAGTCCGATGCCATAGCGCGCGAGGGCCATCGGATTCAGATCGACGCGGACCGCCGGCAACGAGCTGCCGCCGACGAAGATCTGTCCCACGCCGTCCAGCTGCGAGATCTTCTGTTGCAACACCGTGGAGGCGATGTCGTACATCCGCCCCTTGTCCACGACGTTCGAGGTCAGGGCCAGAATCAGGATCGGCGCGTCGGCGGGGTTCACCTTGCGGTACGTGGGCAGGCTGGGCAGGTTGGGCGGCAGCTGACCGACCGCCGACGCGATCGCCGCCTGCACGTCGCGGGCGGCGCCGTTGATGTCCCGGGCCAGGTCGAACTGGAGCGTGATCCCCGCGGCGCCGAGGAAGCTGACGGACGTCATCTCGGTGACGCCGGCGATGCGCCCGAACTGGCGCTCGAGCGGCGTGGCGACGGCGGAGGCCATGGTCTCCGGGCTCGCGCCCGGCAAGCCGGAGAAGACCGTGATCGTCGGGAAGTCCACCTGCGGTAGCGGCGCGACCGGCAGGACGCGGAACGCGATCGCGCCGGCTATGACGAGCGCGATCGTCAGCAGGGTGGTGCCGACCGGACGGCGGACGAACGGGCTGGAGAGACTCACGGCTCGGTCACCGGCCGCGCGTGGAGCGCGCGCTCACCAGCGCGGCGACCGGCGAGTCTCGCGGCCAGATGGTCGAACGCGAGATAGATGACCGGCGTCGTGTAGAGCGTGAGGACCTGGCTCACGATGAGCCCGCCGACGATCGCGACGCCGAGCGGCTCGCGAAGCTCGGAGCCCACGCCGTGCCCGAACGCCAGCGGCACGCCACCGAGCAACGCGGCCATCGTGGTCATGATGATCGGCCGGAAGCGCAGGAGCGAGGCCTGCTCGATCGCCTCGCGCGCGGGAAGCCCCTGCGAGCGCTGCGCGTCGAGCGCGAAATCGATCATCATGATCGCGTTCTTCATGACGATACCGATCAGCAAGATGATGCCGATCAGCGCGATCACGGAGAGATCGAGGCGCATGAGGAGCAGTGCCAGCAGCGCGCCGAGGCCGGCGGAGGGCAGGGTGGACAGAATCGTGATCGGATGGATCCAGCTCTCGTAGAGCACACCGAGCACGATGTAGACCGTGACGATCGCCGCGAGGATCAGGAACGGCTGGTTCGCCAGCGAGGCCTGGAACGCGCGCGCCGCGCCCTGGAACCCGGTCTGGATGCTCGGCGGTAGCCCGATCTCGCGCGTAGCGCCGTCGATCGCCCGGACGGCGGCGCCCAGCGAGACGCCGGGAGCCAGATTGAAGGAGACCGTGACCGCCGGGAACTGGCCCTGGTGACTCACGGCGAGCGAGGTCGCGCGCTGCTCGATCGTCGCCAGCGTCGACAGCGGCACCTGACCGCCCGCGGCGGACCGGAGATAGACGCGCTCGAGCATGCTCGGGTCGCGGCGGAACTCCGGCAGCACCTCGAGCACGACACGATATTGATTGAGCTGCGTGAAGACGGTCGAGATCTGGCGCTGGCCGAAGGCGTTGTAGAGCGCGTCGACGATCATCTGCGGCGTGATGCCCAGGCGCGACGCGGTGGCGCGGTCGATGACCACGCGCGCCTGCAGGCCCTGATCGAGCTGGTCCGTCGCCACGTCGCGCAATTCGGGAAGCTCTCGCAGCCGCGCCGCGAACCGCGGCGCCCAGGCCCGCAGCTCGGCCTCGTCGGGGTCCTCGAGGCTGTACTGGAACTGGGTGCGGCTCACGCGGTTCTCGACGGTCAGGTCCTGCACCGGTTGCAGGTACAGCGTGATGCCGTCGACCTTGGCGAGCGCGGGGCGGAGCCGGCTGATCACGTCGCCCACGCTCTCGCCGCGCTCGGCCAGCGGCTTGAGCGTGATCTGGATGCGGCCGCTGTTGAGCGTCGTGTTGGTGCCGTCGATGCCGATGAAGGACGAGATGCTGGCGACGGCGGGGTCCTCCATGATCACTCGGCCCAGCGCCTGCTGCCGGTCCGCCATCGCGTCGAACGAGATGTTCTGCGGCGCCTCGGAGATCCCGAGGATCACGCCCGTGTCCTGGATCGGGAACAAGCCCTTCGGCACCACCAGGTAGAGCCAGAGCGTCAGCGCCAGCGTGCCGATGGCGACGAGGAGCGTGGCCGTCTGATGGCCGAGCACCCAGCGCAGGGTGCGGCCGTAGAAGGCGACCAGGTTGTCGAACTGCCGCTCGGCCGCGCGCGCGAGGGCGCCGGGCCTCCGGTCGGCCACGGGCCTGAGGAGCTTGGCGCACAGCATCGGCGTCAGCGTCAGTGAAACGACCGCCGACACGAGGATCGCCGCCGATAGCGTCAGCGCGAACTCGCGGAAGAGGCGGCCCACGATGTCGCCCATGAACAGCAGCGGGATCAGCACGGCGATCAGCGAGACGGTCAGGGACAGGATCGTGAAGCCGATCTGCGTGGAACCGACGAATGCGGCCTGCAGCGGCGACTCGCCCTCCTCGATGTAGCGGCTGATGTTCTCGATCATCACGACCGCGTCGTCGACGACGAAGCCGGTGGAGATCGTCAGCGCCATCAGCGAGAGGTTGTTGAGGCTGAAGCCGAGGCCGTACATCACCGCGAACGTGCCGACGATCGA
>Ga0126376_10001157_pt1 | contig 14042 bp, 12 predicted proteins | sample PanSoiMetPlot_15_FD_92760 | JGI IMG/M metagenome (GOLD analysis project Ga0126376, IMG submission 92760) | Tropical forest soil microbial communities from Panama - MetaG Plot_15 | ecosystem: Environmental > Terrestrial > Soil > Tropical forest > Bulk soil | place: Panama | collected 2016-02-17
GATTCCAACACCAACACCGTCCGAGATGCTTACGAAAACTGAATTGCCCGAAGCGACAACGTCGCTGCGCGTGGCCCATAGCTGGGCCAACGCACACGCTTTACCAGAGTTTTCGATGTGGACCGGAATTCCTAAAGCGACTGCAAGCGGATCGCGCAGGTTGACGTCGTGCCACGAGAGTGTGGGTGCATGCACCACGCGGCCCAGCGCTGGATCGACCATGCCCGGCACTGAAACGCCGACACCTTCACAGGCGCCGACTTCTTTGTAGTCCTCGAGAATCTGCTTGATGCGCCGCGCCAGCTCCTGAATCAGCACGTCGACTTCGCGGTTGGTTTGAAAACTATTGACCACGCCGAGCTGCCGGCCAACCAGATCCGTGACGAGGATGTACGTTCGCGTCGCGCGAATATCGACGCCGACGACGCAGCGCTCGCGGGAGTCGATGTAAAGGAACGTCGGTCGCCGGCCCCGTCCGATAGATTCACCGACAGCGCCTTCGAAGATCAGCGACTCGTTGAGAAGCTCGCTGACGAGAAGACTGGCCACGCCACGGCGGACGTTCATGAGTCGGGCCAGGTCGGCGCGCGAAACCGGCTGGTGCGCGCGAATAAGGTTCAACGCGATCTGACGGTTGATTTCCCGGCTGGTACCACGCCGAGCCACCTTGAAATCGTGTGGGTTGATCTTGCGCATAGATGATATTGTTCTCAGTTAAGACTTATTATTCACAGCATTTACAGGCAGAAGGAAAGCCAGATTACTGCGATTTAATTGGATGAATTTAGGACGAGCGAATTTGTCTAAACGCGGAACATATACTCCTGCGGGGCAGGGCTGTCAAGAGTTTTCTTTGTTTTAAGCGGCGGATTTAACGGATGATTGGCGGACTAGAAGCTGTGGAGGGACTTGGATCGTCCGGTGTTTTCGAATCTTTTTCTTGCCGTCGATCAACTCGAGCAAAAGGCGAGCAGCGGCCTGGCCCATCTCGGCGGTCGACCAGGAAACCGTTGTAAGTGGCACGCGCAACATGTCGCCGTAGTGAATGCTTCCTGCGCCGACAAACGCCACGTCGTCAGGAACCTTTAGCCCGGCGTCATTCATCGCCTGCATTGCACCGATGGCGGCGGGGTCATTTGACGCGAAGATCGCGGTTGGTACATCACCTGCGGCAAGCCACTTCTTCATTGCTACGTATCCCTCGGGCTCAGTAAAGCCACAGTCACGCACCAGCGCTTTGAGCCGCGCGTGCTTCATCGCTTCCTGATAACCCTGCAAACGCTTCAACGACGTGGAAACATTCGGGCCGCGCAGGTGACCGATATTTCGGTGGCCCAATTTGATGAGATGTTCCGTGGCTAGTATTCCCACCTGAACGTCATCGGTCGTCACTGCCGAACAACGCAGTCCGTCCAATACACGATCGATCAAAACGATGTTTGCGCCTTCCGAAAGCAGCCGCCGGTAAAACTTCGCTTCGTTTGTCGCCAATGCTGATGCAACAATTAGCCCATCGGTTCGCGATAACAGCGCTTCAATCTCATCCATCTCTTTGCGCGCTTCTTCGTCGGTGCTACAGATCAGATTCTGGTAGCCCGCCGGTCGAGCATGAGCCTCGACGCCGCGACATATCTCCGCGAAGTAAGAGTGCATCAAGTCAGGCACAACGATGCCAATGAGATACGACTGTTTTGTGGTGAGCGCCCGCGCAAACTGGTTTGGGCGATAGTTCATCTTCTGCGCGGTCGCGAGAATTCGCGCCCGCGTTTCCCTGCTGATCTCCGGATGATCGTTGATTGCGCGCGACACTGTCATCTTCGAGACGTTGAGCGCACGTGCGATGTCTTCGAGTGTTACTGGCATTGATGAGCTAATTGCCGCGTTTCAAACTTGCTGTGATGGCCGCTTCCGCGAGAGGAGCCATTACAGCGTAGCCTTGCGGGTTGGGATGAAGACCGTCGTTACTCAGCTCGTCTTTCAAGAAGCCTTTGTCATCGACCATTGCCGAGAAGTAATCGAGATAAACGTGATGGCGTGCGGTCGCGTACTCTTTTATCCATCTGTTCAACGCGAGAATCGTAGCGGGAGGCCGCCGCACTGTCTGCACGATCGGTTTGCCATCGCGAACTTCGTAGTCACTCACGGGCAGCAGTGAAGCGAATACAACGCGGATGTCGTGTGCGGCGGCGAGTTCCGCCATCGACGCCAGGTTATCTTCAATTGCTTCGAGAGTGGTGGGACCAGTGTTGCCGGCGATGTCGTTTGTGCCTGCGAGTATGACAACGACTTTCGGCTTGAGCTCGATTACGTCGCGGCGAAAGCGAATCAGCATCTGCGGCGTCGTTTGGCCGCTGATGCCGCGATCAACGTAAGGCTTGCCGGGGAAGAAACCGCCGTTGCGTGGATCGTCCCATGAATCTGTAATCGAGTCGCCCATGAACACGACGCGCTGTTCGTTCTTTGCCGGAGGGGCAGTCTTCAGGTTGTCTTCGCGATAACGAGCAAGCGCGGGCCAATCGTTCAATCTCGTTTCGGCACGCTCAAGCCTCGTCTTCAATTCAGCGCAATCCGGCGTTGGCGTCGGACTCGGTATCTGCCCCAGTGCCGAAATTCCTGCCCAAAGCAGCACCACACAAACTCCAATCAATTTGGTCCGCATCCATCTCTCCTTCTTTTGTGTTTTTGTGCCTTTTTGTGGCTAATACTTTTTTGTGGCTCGCCAACGATCGATCGCCACCGCAACAACGATGATGGCCCCGATAATGATTTCCTGAATGTAGTTAGGCCAACCTACCTGCTGGCAGCCATTACGCAGGAACGCCATGATCAAAGCACCAATCATCGATCCCAAAATGCTTCCCTCACCGCCATTCAAACTGCCGCCACCAATCACCACCGCAGCAATGATGTCGAGCTCAGATCCGGCGGCAACTGTCGGATCGCCTTGTCGCAAGCGCGACATCTGCATCACACCGGCGAGTCCAAACAGCAAACCCGCAAGTGCATAGATCCACACCTTCAACCGGTCAGTCGCAATACCACACGCGCGCGCGGCAGCTTCGTTTGAGCCGAGCGCAAAAACGCGTCGTCCAAAAACCGTGTTGCGCAAAACAACGGCCGCCACGATCGCGAGCACGATCGCGATCCATACGCCCGGCGCGACCAGCAGCCACGGCGGATTCGGAAACATCACCAGCAGCTCATTCAACCACGTACCCGGCATGTTGACGGTCTGTTGATTTGCCAGCCACTTCGCCACGCCTCGCGCCACGCCCAGCATTCCCAGGGTCGCGATGAAAGGCACGACTTTCAAACGCGTGATAACCAGTCCATTTACAAGTCCGACCAAGCCGCCGGCCAGTATCCCACTCAACAACGCCGCTGAGGGCGGCAAACCGGCGTTGATACCCAGTGCCGTAATGACACCGGTTAGAGCGATGGTAGATCCGACGGCGAGATCAATTCCGCCGCTGATGATGATCATCGTCATTCCGATCGCGCCGATAGCGACGATGACGGTTTGTGAAAGGACGATGCGGAGATTGTTTGGAGAGAGGAAACGCGCGGGCGTATCCATCAACAGGGAGAATATGCCGATCACCAGCAGCAGACCCAGTACTGGTCCGAGGCGATTAAGCCAGTGATATAGAAGACGCGTGCTGAAGAGAATGCGATTCTGTTTGAGGTCCGCAACCATAATCGTACTTTGTACTTGGTGCTTTGTACTTTGTCGTGGTTTGCGATGTGATTGATTACAAAATACAAAGCACCAAGTACAAAGCACTAAGCACAAAAAATATCATTTCAAATACTGCTCCAACGGAGGATGTAACAGCGTCTTCACTTCCGGCGACTCAAGGTTCTCCTTCGTGACCAGCATCACACCGGTATCAATCTTCTTCTGCACTGGCTTGCCCAGCAAACTATCCACCATAGTCCGCACACCGAGGTAGCCCATGTTGAAAGGATTCTGCACGACGATTCCATGTAATTGGTTCGTATTAAGCGCGTCGATAAAGGTCTGGCTTACATCAAATCCGACAAACGAAACCTTTCCTGCTTTGCTGATATCCTGAAGCGCAAGCAGCATTCCTGCCGTTGAAGATTCATTCGGAGTGAAGATGCCCTGCACCACGTCGCCAAAACGATTCAACAAATTCTCTGAGGCGCGCTTCGCCGTGTCGCGTGTAGCTCCCGCGTATTGATCCATCGACACAATTTCGATTTCCGGAAATTTCTGTTTGATTTGGTTGATGAAACCTTCTTCACGTTCTGTCGTGCTGGCGGAGCCTTCCGCGTAGCGCAGCACGAGGACCTTTCCTTTGCCATTAAGCAGTTGGCCCATGCGATCGGCAGCGAGCGATCCCCCTTTGCGGTTGTCAGTGGCTACGAAACTAACAAAGTCGTTTGACTCCAAACCCGAATCGATAATCACAGTGGGAACACCTGCGCGTCCCGCATCTTCGACTGGACGAACCAGCGCCCGATTGTCGAGCGGCGCCAGCACAATACCGCTCACGCCCTGCGCGGCGAATCCTTCAACCACCTGGATCTGTTGTTCGCGATCGTCTTCGCGGAGAGGGCCTTTCCAGATGACTTCCACTTCCGTGCCTTGCGCGGTGAGCTCGCTGGCGGCTTTGTTGCTGCCCGCGTGAATGCTCTTCCAGAATTCATGAGTCGTGCCTTTCGGAATGACAGCGATGGTGAATTTCTTTTTCGAGTTTGAAGATGGGCCATTCTTCACACAACTAGCCATGAGGCAAAATACGACGAGTAATAAAAGAAGTTTACGCATGCTCTGTTTCCCTGTTAAGAGTTTTAGCCATAAAAGGCACAAAGAAAACTTTACTGATCTGACTCGCTAACCACTGGATTGCCGAGTCCACCCATTCCTTCGATCAGCACTTCCATCCGATCCCCCGGCTTGAGAAACACCGGTGGAGTGCGTGCGAAACCAACACCCGACGGTGTGCCCGTCGCAATCACATCACCCGGCTCCAAAGTTATCGACTGCGACAGAAATTCAATCAACGCCGGTACGCCGAAGATCAACTGATCTGTATTTGAGTCCTGCATCGTCTGCCCATTCAGCACGAGTTTGATGGAGAGTTTATGCGGATCCGGAATCGTATCAGTCGTGACAATGGTCTGGCCCATCGGTGCAAACGTGTCGCACGATTTTCCGCGTTGCCACTGTCCATCAGCAAACTGAAAATCGCGCGCACTCACGTCGTTGAAAGCCGTATAGCCCAGCACATAATCGTATGCACGATCAGCGGTGACGTGCTTCGCGCGCCGTCCGATCACAACCGCCAGCTCCGCTTCGTAGTCCACTTGTTGGCTCGTCGACGGCAAAATAACCGGCTCACCGGGTGCGATAACCGCCGTTGAAAACTTTGAGAATACGACCGGCTTTTCGGGAATCGGCATCTTGCTTTCGGCCGCGTGATCTCTGTAGTTGAGTCCGATGCAGATAATTTTTCCGGGCCGCGGCACGGGTGCAAACCAGTAAGCATCTCGACTCGGCACCAGCCAACCTTTGTCTCGCGCATCGGCAAGTGCCTTCTGATCTTTGATTAAGTGGTCGTGGGTTTTACGTGCTTTCTGAAACCATGGGCCATCCATGTCGAACCACGCCAGCAGATCTGAGGGCCGCTCATCTTTGTCGAACAGCTTCTCGCAATCAAGACGATAGCCGGTGTCGTGATCGCCTACGTGCAGGATCATGCCGAGTCTCGGCACGCGCCACTCAGTTTCCTTCGTTGCGAAAGAGATGATGTGCATTTACGTCGAACCGTCGATGATTACGTAGAGTTCCTGCGGGCCGTGCACTCCGATTGCGAGCGTCAATTCGATGTCGGCCGTGCGTGATGGGCCGGTGATGAAAGTGACCGCCGGGCTAATCTCCTCGCCGCTGCGCAGCAGAGTTAGAGCCTCACTAAGTGTCTCGCAGATTTTCGAGGCACTGATGATGGCAATGTGCACTGGAGGAACGAGAGAAACCAAACGATGGCGTTCGCAGGCGCTGTCGAGAACAAGGGTGCCTGTCTCTGCGATGGCGGCTTGTGCTGTCGTGATGCCTACGTCGAAGCGGAAGATGTCGTGCGCGTTGAGCGCGACACCGAGTTCGATTTCGAGATCTGCCGCGTGCAATAGTCGTTCTACCTGGGGACTGTCGGAGATAGCGATACGTTGAGCTTTCAGAGCAGTGAGGATCTGTTTTAAAGCATCCGAAATATCCGTGGTGATAATGCAGTGACCCGCGACTGATTCGAGGCTTTGCGCGAATAACTCCAGAAGAGATTGCGGCGGCGAGTCCGGTTTAGACAGGATTACAGGATTTTCAGGATGAACAGGATGTTCGAGCGAGTCGAAGGGCAGACTGGCGGCAAGGTGCGAACGGATGGAACCGAGAATGGATTCGCGCGCCGCGTTATTCATTGGACCATAACTGGTGAAAACTCTTCGACTCTATGGGACGAAGGTCACGGCCGCTCGTCCACGCTTTCGAAATCGGCATAACGCGTTGAAGCAAACGACCGGCGACGGAGCTCAGCTTGTAAAGTGCGGGGCTCATCATAGCCCTTGCCCATAACTTGAACGCTAACCGCTCCGCAACACTCCCCTTGCGCGGTGTGATCTCGCCGCGCAGATGTAGCAATAGTCGCGGGATGTCGATTTTCACCGGGCAGACTTCCCGGCACGCGCCACACAAGCTCGATGCGTAAGGAAGCTGGGCTGCCTTTTCAATTCCCATCAACTGTGGCGTGATCACTGCACCGATCGGACCCGGATAAACCGATCCGTAAGCATGACCTCCTACCTGCTGGTACACCGGACACACATTCAAACATGCGCCGCAGCGAAGACAGGCGAGGGATTGCCGCGTCACCGGATGGGCCAGCATACGCGAGCGGCCGTTGTCGAGTAACACGATGTGCAACTCCTCGGGACCTTCGTCTGTCGCTCGCCGTTTGGTTCCGGTGATGAACGACTGGTATGCGGACATCCTTTGTCCGCTGGCGGAGCGTGGCAGGAGTTTTAGGAATACATCGAGGTCGGCAAAGCGCGGTATGACTTTCTCGATGCCCATCACCGCGATGTGCAAACGCGGCAGGCTTGTCGTCAAACGAATGTTGCCTTCGTTCTCGACGATAACAATCGTGCCGGTTTCAGCAATAGCAAAGTTGACGCCGCTGATCCCGACGTCGGCAGCCGCGAAACGGTCCCGCAACGTTGCGCGCGCGGTACTGGTCAACTGAGCCACGTCGTCAGTTGGCGGCATGCCCAGCTCAGCCGTGAATAGCTCGCCGATCTGTCCGCGCGTTTTATGAATGGCGGGTGCGATGATGTGCGACGGCGGTTCTTCGGCGAGTTGAATGATGTACTCACCGAGATCGGTTTCAACAACCTGCATGCCGGCGGCTTCAAGAGCGTCATTGAGGTGCGTCTCCTCAGTCGTCATGCTCTTGCTCTTGACGACTACGCGCGCCTTACGTTCTGTCGCAAGCCCGCAGATGATCGAATTGGCTTCAGCAGCGTTGCGCGCCCAATGAACCTGCGCGCCACGCGCTTCGGCTTTGCCAACAAACTCTTCCAGGTATCCGTCGAGGTGCGACAACACCTCGTCTTTGATCGCGCTCGCCTGCGTTCGCAGGTCTTCCCAATTCGGCAGACTCGCCGCCGCCGCTTTTCGTTTCTCGCCAAAAAGCGACGTCGCATTCTTCAACGCCCCACGCAGATGAGCATCCGCCAGCGCCGCCCTCGCATTCTCCCGAAATGTCTCACTGGACAAATGATTCATCCGGCATTAATCCGTTTCCTTCGCGGCCAACAGCTCTGCCAAATGCATAACCTGCACCTTCGATCCCTTCCGCGACAATCTTCCGCCAATCTGCATCAAACAACTCGCATCGCCGGACACGACAGCCTTCACACTGGCACGCTCAATCGCATCGATCTTCTGGTCGAGTATTGCCACAGAGATCTCCGGATACTTCACCGAGAACGTACCACCAAAACCGCAACATGCATCGGCGTGTTCCATCTCGACAAATTCAGCGCCACGCACGTTTCGAATCAACGTTCGCGGCTCGCTCTTGATGTTCAGATCGCGCAGCCCGTGACAGGCATCGTGCCAGGTTAACCGTCCCTTCCACGACGCACCCACATCTTCTTTTTTCAAAACGCGAACTAGAAACGAGCTAAGCTCATGAGTCTTCGCGGCAACTGCCTGCGCGCGTGGCAGCCACTTCGTATCGCCGGCAAACAATTGCGGGTAGTGATGCACCATTGCCGTGCACGATCCTGACGGACTAACAATCGCGTCTGCCTTACTCTCTTCGAAGATTTGAATGAAGCGCCTTGCTACCAGGCGTGCTTCGTCGAGATAGCCGGTGTTGTAAGCCGGTTGCGCGCAGCAAGTTTGTCGCTTGTCGAATTCGACCTCACAACCAACACGCCGCAGCACCTCGACACTGCTCACGCCGATGCTGGTCCACATTTGATCGACGAGACAAGTAACAAATAGTGCAACCTTCATGTGTTTTTGTAGGGGCGGCACTCCGTGGCCGCCCCGTCCTATTTGGCGACGTAATTTCCAGAAGGGGCGGCCACGGAGTGCCGCCCCTACAACGACCCAAGGACAACGACACCTTTTACGTAGTCCTCGGTGTGAATGTCGTTCGATAGCGCTTGCTCAACGTCGGCGAACGACGTGTAGCAATGCGTGAGCAGGGGAGCGATGTCGATACGTTTCTGCTCGATAAGATTCAGCGCGCGCGTATAAGCTACGGGCCGCCCGTCCTTTTCGAATCCGCCAGACGCACCGACAGAGCTCACCAGCACAGGCTCCTTGAAGAGTATGCTGCTGAGCACGCTCAAATCAGTTCCCGCATGACCATGCCCATACAAAAGGACAGTCGCCTGTTTGCGAATCAATCCCGGCATCGAACGAAATACGTCGCCCGATCCAGAAGCCTCGATCAAATATTCAACGCCTTTCCCACCAGTGTGCTCATGCACTACTTCCACCAGATCGGATTTAACAGGATCGATGACTTCATCAGCACCGAGGCTCTTTGCGAGTTGTCGCTTGCATTCGTTCGGGTCGCTGACAAAAAGTAACCCCTCATACCCGAGAACGTTGCGCAAATATTGTGTGAACAACAGTCCAGCAGGGCCGGCGCCGCATATTAACACGTTGCGGACGCGCCGTTCCGCACGTTCCGCTCTAACCGCATGACGCGTCTGCGACTTTGCCACCATGTCAGACGAGTGAATAATGCAGCCGAGCGGCTCGACCAGTGCTGCCGTGGAAACCTCAAGCGGCGCATTGATCTTTATTGCATTCACCGCCGGCACGGCAATGAACTCCGCCAGGCCGCCCGGCAATCCGGTGATACCGTGTTCGCGATAAAACTCACACTGGTGACTGTTCTCAGTGCGGCAATACTCACACAGAATCTCGCGGCGGCGGCTCACGCAATTTAACCCCTGGTCCACCACCACTCGATCACCTTCGCGTAGATCGCCAATTGCGCTTCCTGCCTGTTCGACGACACCGGTGATCTCGTGACCAAGTATCTGCGGCTGCAAAGCCAGCGGAATCGGCTGGCCATATTCGTTTGTGTTGTAGTTTGCGTGGCCCGCAAAGATGTGTACGTCAGTCCCGCAAAGACCGACTGCTGCTACACGAATCAGTACTTCGTACGGCGAGATCACCGGGCGCGGAATGTCACGCACCTCGAGACGATTTACGTCGCACAACACGCTGGCCTTCATCGTCTGGCCCGACGTCAAAGGCAAGTCGTTCTGATTCGTTAACGGTACAGCACTCATGAGTTCAAATCGCTGGTATCGAGCCGCCCCGCGTCTTGCAGTGTGGCAAATCTTTCCATCGTTTCGTGTATGCCGGCTTCCAGTGGCGTCGAGGGCAGCGCATTGATTACTCGCCTGATTGCTGTGTCGTCCATCGCGGCTGCGATTGGAATCGGTGGACCACCAAACGTGATCAGGTCGCCATTGGATTGAGCAACCTGTGCGTTGATGAACTTCGCGATCCGTTCGACGGTGACAGTTTCGCCGTGCAGATTGAAAACGTATGCGCCGTCAGGCGCATTGTCAGCGCAGGAAATGAACGCCGCAGCGGTATCAGCGACGTATTGAAAATCGGTGGCGCCACCGAAGCGAATATGAAAGGGACGGCCCAGCACCGCTGACTTCATCGCTTTCGTCGGATCGCTCGTCAGGCCCGTGTCGCGATTAACGCCGTACACGGTCAGCGGCCGTAACCCGACGCTGCTCAGACCGTGATCGAGATAGTAGACGCGCGCATTGCCTTCGTTCGCGCGCTTGAAAACACCGTAGTGCGTGGTCGGCTCACACTGAGCGGTTTCGTCCAGCGCGACCTCGTCGTCGTTCATTCCGTAAACCGCAGCGGAGCTTGCATAGACGACTCCTTTGAGTCCTGCTTTTCGTGCGGCTTCGAATACATTGAGTGTGCCGGCGACGTTCACGAGCGCGCCGGCAACCGGATTGGCTTTGCAAGTTGGGACTTGCAGACCGGCGAGATGAATAACGCGCGTTGCGCCGGATTCACTCAACGCCGATAACACTGCTGCGGCCTCAGTGATGTCACCGACGACGAAACGAACTCTGGCTAGATCTCCATCTTTTATGATCGCGCTGAGGCGACGCGAGTCATCACTGCGATCGAAGACGACGACCTTCTCACCACGTTCCGTGAGCGCCTTCACGATCCAGGATCCAATGCAGCCCTGTGCGCCAGTGATGAAGTAGATTTCAGGCATCAGTCAAGACGATAAAACTTCGTCGCGTTTTCAGAGAATATTTTTTCGCGATCCGCGTCACTGAGATATTGCAGAAGTTCCTGAAACGAGTCGAGCACGCGATTGTACGAAGCGGCGAGCAGGCAGACGGGATAATCGCTACCAAACATCATCCGCTCCGCGCCGAAAAATTCGAGGGCACAATCGACAAAGGGACGCAGATCGTCTGTCTTCCACGAACTCCAGTTTGCTTCAGTCACGAGGCCTGACAGCTTGCAGCTAATGTTCGGGTAACGTGCGAGTGGTTTGAATGCTTGTGACCATTCTCTGATTTCGTGCCGGGCGATTGGTGGCTTGGCCAGGTGATCGATCACCAGCGGCAGATCGGAGCAATGTTCAGCAACCTGCGGCACGTATTTCAAATGACGAGTATGTACCAGCAGATCGTAAGAGAGTCCACGGCTCGCAAGTTGTCGTAAGCCTGACAATACGGCCGGCTGCACGAGCCAGTCGTCGCTCGGTTCGCTTTCGACGAGATGCCGAACGCCTTTGAATTCTGCGTGGGCGCACAACTCGTCCAACTGTGTATTGACGTCCGGGCTCATCAAGTCAACCCAGCCGACCACACCGAAGATGAAACGGTTCTCGTCAGCGAGATTTAACAACCAGCGCGTTTCGGCAACGCTGTTGCTCGCCTGGACGAGGACGGTTTGCTCGACGCCGTTTCGCGCCAGGATAGGGGCGAGATCGTGCGGGAGGTAATCGCGATAGAGCACACCGAGATCTTCCGACATCCAGGGATAGTCGAAACGACCGACCTGCCAGAAGTGTTGGTGGGAGTCGATCATATTAGACAGGATGGACAAGATATTTCAGGATTTACAGGATAAATCTTGTTCATCCTGCAAATCATGTAAATCCTGTCCAAGGGTTTTACGCTGTCACGTCGCGCGGCTTTTCCGCCCTCTTCCCCTCATGACTCTGCCGTGGCTCACCATCACACTCAAGCGCGAACGTGGTCACGAGTTCGGGGGCACGCTTCGGCAATCCAACTAATCGAACACGAAAATCATCCTGCTCAAACTTCACCGGCGTGTTGCTTCCATGCATCGTCACCGAGCTCACTTTATTCAACAGATTCGCAATCACCACCGTTTCACCCGGCCAGTAGTGAACGTGCGCGTACAACGTATTACCTCGCCGCGTGTAGCTCAGGTAGTTTCCACGCCGCGGCTGGCAGTTGTCCGACAGGCGAATCGTGTCGCCATGTTTCGCCATCCAGTCGCCGACAGTCGAGAGTATCTGCACCGACTCGATCGGAATCGAGCCATCCTCAGTTGGACCAATGTTCAAAAGGTAGTTGCCGCCGTCACGCGCGCACGTGATGAGATTGCGAATGACGGTGGTCGGACTCTTCCAATTGCGATCGGCGATGTGATAACCCCAACTATCGTTCAGCGTCATGCACGATTCCCAGGGCCGGTTAGCGGAAGCCTCGATGCGTTGTTCGGGAGTGTCGAAGTCTTCGGGAATCTTTGAGCGGTTGTTGATAATAACGTCAGGCTGGAGCTTCCGCACCATCGTGTTCATCTCAACTGATTCCCAGCCTTTTGCATCGAGGGGCCAGGCCACGTCGTACCAAAGAATATCGATCTTGCCGTAATTGGTCATTAACTCTCTAACCTGCCCGTGAATGTAATCGACAAAGTGGCGGCGAGCAGCTTCATCTTTCAGGCAACGAGCCCCATCCGGATGATGCCAATCCATCAACGAATAGTAAAAACCAACGCGGAGACCTTCAGCACGCGCAGCGTCGACGTATTCACGCACAAGGTCACGGCCCGGCCCACGTTTCGAAGCGCAGTAGTTGGTGAGCTTCGAATCGAAGTTGCAGAAGCCTTCGTGATGCTTGGTGGTCATCACCATGTACTTCATGCCTGCGCGACGCGCGAGCTGTGCCCAATCACGAGCGGGCGCGGGCTTCGGCTTGAACTTGTCGGCCAACGGCTCGTACTCCTTCGCGGGAATGCCTTCGTTCTCCATCACCCATTCGTGACGGCCGAGCGTACTGTACAAGCCCCAGTGAATAAACATGCCGAACTTTGCTTCATGCCACCACTTCATGCGACGTGTCCGATCTTCGACCGTCGAAGTCGTGGGAGCGCTCGCGTCTGTGGGGCGCGGCTCCTGTGCGGAAACGAAGTCGAGCCTGGAACTGGTTGCGACAGCACCCGCGGCTGCACCCATCAGGGCCAGGTAGTTTCGCCTGTTCATCACGTTGTCTCCTGAAGAATAGGGTGGATTCCGTTAGCGGTAACGGATAATAGATGTGACAGCGCGAAGTGTCAATAACCAAGTTAGACAGGATTTACAAGATTTTTCAGGATGAGCAGGATAAGTCCTGTCTATCTTGAAAAATCTTGTCTACAAAAACTTTTCCCACGTAGCGAGGATCGCCCGGAGCTCGTCTTCTTCTTCCGGCTTGACGTTAACCAGTGGCGGGCGGACTGGACCGCCATTGAGTCCAACCATATCCATCATCACTTTCATTGCCGACACTTCATAACCTTTGCGTCGCGCACGCAGCGTATAAAGCGGTATGACGCAACGATCCAACAAATCTGTCAGCGCTTCCGCATCACCAGCATCCGCCAGCTCATGAAGCTTCAATGACAATCGCGGTGCAACTGTCGCGATGCTCGAAGTAAAGGTCGTGATACCGACACTGAAATAAGCCGCAACCATGTCATCACCCGCACCACCGATCCAGTGGAGTCGATCGCCGACGCGATTCACGATCATTTGTAAGCGGCGAATGTCACCCTGGCCGTCTTTCCAGCCCACCAGCGTTGGGATGGAGGTCAAACGCTCCACCATCTCAGGATTAAAAGTCGCCCAGTCGCGACTGTAGATCAGCATTCCCAAACGTGTAGCTGCACCAATGGCACGATAGTATTCAAACAGTCCTTCGTCTTCTGCGTTGGGATAGTAAGGCGGAAAAACGAGTATGCCGTCGGCGCCTGCCTTTTCCGCAGCCTGCGCCATCTCGACAGCCAAACGCTGCCCGAATCCCACACCCGCAATCACCGGCACACGATCTTCGACGGCGAGCGCTGTCAGTTCTATTACGCGCGTGTATTCGGCAGGCGTCAGTGAATAAAGCTCCCCGGTGCCTCCTGCAGCAACGATTGCTGAGATCGGATACTCCAGCAGTTTCGTGAGGTTCTCGTGCAGTCCCGGCAGATCGAGTGA
>Ga0126376_10001160_pt1 | contig 14030 bp, 15 predicted proteins | sample PanSoiMetPlot_15_FD_92760 | JGI IMG/M metagenome (GOLD analysis project Ga0126376, IMG submission 92760) | Tropical forest soil microbial communities from Panama - MetaG Plot_15 | ecosystem: Environmental > Terrestrial > Soil > Tropical forest > Bulk soil | place: Panama | collected 2016-02-17
GCGCCAGCCACGCCGATATCGAAGTGGTGCTCGACCGGCGGCACGGCCAGCGACGTCGATTGAGCGTGCCGACCCGGGCCGACCGCCGGGGCCGGGAGCGGCGTTTTCACAAGATCGACGTCGTTCTCAGGCAGCTCGGTTGGATCCTTGTGGAGCGCAAAGCCGACACGGAAAGCTAGGTCACCGGTCGTCTGCAACGCCTGGGTCACTTCGAAGTTCGCCCGGATCGAATCGACCAGCTGAGCAAACGTCAGGCGGGGAACGTCTTCGCCGGCCGCCCGCTGACCACACACCGCCAGGACGAGCGCCGCGCCCATCACGCCTGAAGGCGGTTCAGAGCAACGTGCCTCAGGGCGCGACAGGGACGCCCGTCGTCGACGGCGGATGCTTGAGATACGATTCCGCCAGGCTCTGCCCTGTCGCACGCATCAGTTGCCGATCCTCTTCGGGAGTCGGGCCGGGCGGGACATGGACGACGGTGTCATTGCAGTAGGTCGGGATGACGGCGCCGGCCTTTCGACACAGCCCCTGCGGCGCTTCACCAGCTTTCACGGCGCGAATGCCCCGGCGGATCTGTTGTCGGAACATGATGACCCCGCGATCCGTGGCACCCAGGTGCTCGAGCGCGTGAATAGCCACCGGCCGTTGGCCGACTTGCGCTTCGTAGTCTCCGGGGCGGCGTTGACAGGCCTCATGGGAGTCTGCGGCGGGGAGCTGGCCGGGGAGCATGATGCTGCGATCGGCCCACCAGGTCGGCGTGACGCCCTCCGTCTCGCTCACGTGGCGGAGCTCGATGAACATGGTGCGGGTGTCGTCCTGTGGCACGATCCAGCGGCTCATCATTGGACCATCGAACGGATGCGCGCGGTGGCCATTTTCCCAGATCGGCGCCACTTGCTGCAGGTTGGGTAACACCGCCTCGACCATTCGAGCCCACACGTTCTGCTCCACCCTGCGCGTGGCGATGTAGATCATGCCGATTGGCGTCTCGATGAAGTCCAGCTCCGGGACCTTGCCGAACTCGTCGGTGAACTGCGAGCCAGCGACGATCGTGTGGAGAAACGCCGTGTGGACGGGGTCCATGGCGTTCTCCAGAATCTGGAGCCAGTTGCACGGATAGAAATATTTCTGCCCGGGGATGATCCGGTAGCCTGGTCGCTCGAAGCAATCGTAGATGGGAAACGGCGCCTGCTGGTCCGGCGGCCCCATGTACGCAAAGACGATCCCACCGTATTCGTGCGTAGCATACGCGCCGTGGCAGAGTCGGTCCTTGAGCGTGCTCTGGGGCGGCTCGCCTGGAGTCTCGAGAACGGTGCCGTCGACGTCGAAGAGCCAGCCGTGGTAACAGCATCGGATGCCTCGCTCCGAGATCAGCCCGTACTCGAGCGACGTCCCTCGATGGGGACAGTGCAGCTCGAGCAACCCCACGCTCCCACGCCGGTCCCGGAAGGCTACGAGCTGCTCGCCGAGGATCGTCACGCGCAGGGGCACGTCGCGCAGATCGTCGGAGAAGCAGACCGGCTGCCAGAAGCGCCGGAAGTACTCGCCGCAAGGTGTTCCCGGACCGATGTGAGTCAGCTCCGAGTCTTCGGCGGGTACGTCGCGGTGATAGTAGGCGCCGAAGCGAGTGGTCAGGAACGGAGATCGGGTCGTCATGGCGGCTCTCCTTATCCCCGGGGGCCTCTCGGCATCCAACCTCGACGTCGAAACGTTGCGGCGAGTGTAGTCCCGGGCCGCTCGAGGGATCAAGCTGAGAGGCGGGCGATGAGTCTGCCCTAGGTGTTCAGCGTCGTCCGGTAGTAGATGTCCTCGAGCCGAAGCGGCCGGCGGAGGAGCCCCTGCTCCTGCGAGCCCCGGATCGCGCGCTCGATGGTCTTGCGCATCGCCCGCAGGCCGATGGGGTAGGGATCGTCTCCGAAGACCGCGGCCTGCTCCTCGAAGTCCTTTCCCGGGAAGTACAGGTACGCCGATTGTGATCGCCGCGCCCGCTCGTAGGCCAGTTCCTTGGATCGGCGAAACGCCTCGAAGAGCTCCAACGCGACCCACGGATGATCCTCGAGAATGCGGTTCTGCACGATCACGTGATGATTCGCCTGGAAGCACCCGGTCTGTCGATAGAACTCGTAGACGACGCCCTTGCCATCGTCGTCCAAGAGCTTCTTCAGCCGGGGGTTGCCGTCGATCCGCGTGCCGCCCCAGCGGTCGACAACCGTCGGGTCTCCGGCGCTGATGCGGGCCTGGGGCCGGATGGCCGTGCACAGGTCGATCTCGCCGCGATCGAGCATCGCGTCCAGCGTTTGATCCACCGTGAGCCAGTGATGGGTGACGCCGACCGGTCCCTCGTCGTGCAGGCCCAGGGCGCCCCCGTGGCTCAACGCCTTCGTGCGCCCGTTGTACCAGATGTTGTCCTTGGCCTCGATGCCATGGAGATCCTTCAGCGTGATCCGGAACCACAGCGCGGCAGTCATGTCGTAATCGGGAACGCCGATCCGCTTGCCCCTGATATCCGCCAGGCTCTTGATGCCGGACGCCGCGTTGACGTAGAGCGTGTGCCAGTGGTGACCCCGGCTCAAGAAGACCGGCAGAGCTGACCAGTCCCACTTCGTCCCATTCGTCCGCTCCCGGGCCAGCAGCGTCTCGGAGATGGACATCTCCGAGACATCGAACTCGTCGTGCGTCAGATTTCGCTGGAAGAGGTTGCCGGGGTCGAGCGTGATGCAGTCGAGCTCGATGCCCTGCGGCTTCACGATGCCATCCTTCAGCGGTTGCACGCGCGGGTTGTCGGAGAAGCCCATCGTCAATCTGAGGGCCATGACGTTTCCTCCTGTCGCGCTCAGCGCCACTGCGTGAGCGGGTCGATCAGTCCCCGAGTTGTTGCGTCTCCTCAGGCGTAGCCACCATAGAGCACCCGTTGCAGCTCTTTCCAGAAGCAGTCGACCTCCTTGAACCCGACGGCCGTGAGGGCCGTCAGGTGTTGCTCCACGGAAGCGGGAAAGGGCCCACCTCTCGCCGCGGCCGTGTGCCGCACCATCGCCGCGACATCCTCGGGTGCGGCGCCCTGTCGCGTTCTTCGGGCGGTCGCCACGGAGTCGTACCGCTCATGCAGCGCGGCGGTAGGAGCATTGACCAAGTCCGCGTTCAGAAAGGCCCCACCAGGCTTCAAGTGCGCGTGGATCTCGCCGTAGATTTCGCCGATGCGTTTGAAGTCGCGCAGGTTGTGCAGACAGCTAGACGAAACGACGGCATCGAACGGGCCGAGCTTTTCGGGCAGCCAACGTGCGTCGAAGAGATCGGACTGATGCAGTCTGATGCGATCGCCGTACATGGTGATGAGCTGTTCCGCCCTCTTCAGCATCGGCGCGGAGCCGTCCTGCGCGATGCACGTCGCGTGCGGATACCGGTCGAGGATGAACGCGCTGACAGGCCCGTAACCGGCACCGACATCCAGGATGGTGACCGTGGCGTCGCGCGAGAACGGGAGGAGGTCGCAGATCAGCTGAAACCGATTCTCTCGGCTCGAGTCCTCGGCCTGCTGCCGCCGCACCCATTCGTCCACGTAGGTCTCGGATGCCCAATCGTGGTGGTCGCGCCGCGGCCCATTGCGATCGTGGCCCCCACGCGTCGATTCGTTGGCCTCACTCATGGTCCTCACTCCTCGGCGGCCGGCGCCAGCCACGGGCACACGAGCCGCTCGACCAGGCACACCGCGCCGAACAATAGGATTGCGATCAACGAGAGCAGGATCATCGAGGCGAACGCCAGCTCGGTCTTCCAGTAGGAGGTCGACGAGAGGATCACGTAGCCTAGGCCCCTGTCCGAGCCGATGAACTCGCCCACCACCGCGCCGATCACCGCCAGAGTGATCGCGACCTTGAGCCCGCTGAAGAAGAACGGCAGCGCCATCGGGAAGCGCACCTTCACGAAGGTCTTGAAGGCGCTCGCCCGATAGGACCGCGAGAGCTCCAGCAGCTCCGGCGGCGTCGCCGCGAGCCCGGTCGCGGTGTCGACGACGATCGGGAAGAACGCGACGAGGAAGGCGACGATCACCTTGGAGGTCTCGCCGTAGCCGATGACGAGGAGCAGCACCGGCGCCACCGCGATCTTGGGCACCGCCTGCAGGAGCACGATCAGGGGGTAGAGCGCGCGGCGCAGCCACGGCGAGTAGACGATCAAGGTCGCCAGCGGCACCGCGACCACGATCGAGAGCGCGAAGCCGCCGAGCGTCTCGTAGAGGGTCACCCACGAGTGCCCGAGGAACCGGTAGCGCCACTCCCACGCCTCGGCGGCGATCTGCGACGGCGCCGGCATGACGAACTTCGGGATCCTCAAGATATGGGAGGCGAGCTCCCAGACGACGATCGCGGCGGCGAGCGTCGCGGCGGGTACGGCGTGGCGGGACAGACTGCGGAGGCTACCCGCCATCGCCGCGCGCCTTGCGGCCCGCGAAGATCAGGCCGCGCACCTCGTCGCTGTACGCCTTGAACTTCGCGTCGAACTCGAGCTCGACGGTCCGCGGCCGCGGCAGATCGATCTGGATGACGCGCGCCAGCCGCCCCGGCCTCGGCGTCATGACCGCGACCTTGTCGGCGAGCAGGATCGCCTCGGGGATCGAGTGCGTGACGAACAGGATCGTTTTGCGCCGCGCTTCCCAGATCCGCAGGAGCTCAAAGCCCATCTCCTCGCGCGTGAGCGCGTCGAGCGCGCCGAACGGCTCGTCCATCATGAGCAGGCTCGGGTCGGGCAGCAGCGCACGGCAAATGGCGACGCGCTGCTGCATCCCGCCCGACAGCTCGCGCGGCAGCCGCGTCTCGAACCCGCGGAGGCCGCTCAGCGTCAGGAGCTCGAGCGCCCGGGACCGATAGCGCTGGAGGTCCAGGCCGAGCATGTCGGCCGAGAACAGCACGTTGTCAAGTACGGTGCGCCAGGGCAGGAGCACCGGATGCTGGAAGACGATCCCGACGTCGGGAAAGGGCTCGCGTACGACGGTGTCGCGCACGCGGATGCTGCCACTGGTCACCGGCGTGAGCCCCGCGACCAGCTTGAGCAACGTGGACTTGCCGCAGCCGCTGGGTCCCACCAGCGTGACGAACTCGTTCTCGGCGATGTCGAGCGTGACGTCGTCGAGCGCGGGGACGAGGTCGCCGCGGCGGGTGCGGTACGTCTTCTCGACACCCTCGAGCTGGATCACGGGCCCGTCGGGTGGGCCGCCACCGCGCTATTTCTTCGCCGGCAGGAGATCGTTGGTGTAGATCTCCTCGAGCGGCACCTTCCGCTTGAGGCCGAGATACTCGGTATACGTGTCACGCGTCTTTTCGAGCCGCGCGGGCTCGAACTGGCCGACCGCGACCGTCCCCTTCACGACCTCCTCGGCGTAGACGAAGCGGCTGGCCACCTGCGCAGCGCCGAGCGCGCCGTCGGGATCGACCTCGGGATGGTGCTTCACGACGTACTTCACGCCCTCGTCGAAATTCTTCTGGCGGAACGCGTAGTCGGCGCCGCGCAGGGTGGCGCGCAGGAAGGCCTTCAGCGGCTCCGGGTCGCGGGCGATGGTCTCGTCGCGCGCGACCAGCGAGGTCGAGCTCAGGTCGAGGCCGAGATCGGCCCACGCGACGAGCACGCGGATGTCCTGGTTCGACTGTCTGGCGACCTTGCGGATCCTCGCCTCGTGGACGACGAAGAACGGCACGGCGTCGGTCTGCCCGTTGATGAGGGCCGGCGGCATCGAGGCGGCGTCCATCGTCACCCACGTCACCGAGCTCGGCGCCAGGCCCGACAGCTTCTCGAAGATGGGCCAGAGGATCTGGTGGCTGTTCCCGGGCGAGATCGCCAGCTTCTTGCCGGCGAGCTCCTTCGACGACTTGATGGGCGAGTCCGCGCGCACGAAGATCCCGTGAGGCGGCCGCCGGTACCAGAGCGCGATGGCCTTCACCTTGGCATCGGTGTTGGCGCGCGCGGCGATGACGGTGGAAATGTCCGCGATCCCGACGTCGCCCTGGCCGGCGGCAATGCGCTTGACGGTGTCGGCCGAGCCCTGGCCGCGGACGATCTTCACGTCGAGCCCTTCCTCGCGATACCAGCCCTTCTCGAGCGCGGTGTAGTGGGGCACGTACTCACCGGTCGGCACGAAGTCGAGGACGAGGGTGTACGGCTTCAGCGCCGGCTGGCCGTCGGCGAAGGCCAGAGAGGCAGCACCCCGCCGAGCGCGAGCAGCGCGACACAGGCCCAGATCGTCGGGCGCCTACGAGCGTCATTCCAGCGCGCGCGGACGCTCATCGGCTATTGCTCCCCGATCGCGCGCCGCAGCTCGGTCGTCACGCGCGTCGCCTCGGCCATGATGAACGCGATCTCGCTGTTGGTCGTGATGAAGCGCGCGCCCTTCTTGATGTACTCGACCTGACGCGGAAGATAGCGGTCGCCGCCCATCCCGGCGATCTTGCCGTTGGCCACGGCCACGGAGATCACGCGATCGATCGCCTTGGCGCTTTCCGGATCGCCGAACTGACCGGGCTTGCCCATCGCGGTCAGGAGGTCGTTGGAGCCGATGTGGATCACGTCCACGCCGTCCACCTTGGCGATCTCCTCGACGTTGTGCACACCCTCCGGCGTCTCGATCATGCACACGACCAGCGTGGAGTCGTTCAGCGCCGACACCGTCTGGCCTGCGGGCATCGCGCGGTAGTCGAACACCGGGTAGGCGCCGGCGGCGGAGCGCCGGCCGATGGGCGGAAACTTGGCGCGGGCGACCGCGCGGCGCGCCTCGGCAGCGGTGTTGACGTCGGGGTAGACGATGCCCATCACGCCGTTGTCCAGCAGCACCTGCACGTCCTGGTCGTCGACGCTCTTGACGCGGGCCAGCGGCGTGATGCCGCACCCGAGGGCGGTGTGGGCGATGTGGGCGATCGTCTCCAGGGTGAAGATCGCGTGCTGGCCGTCGATGAAGATGAAATCGTGGCCGGTCGACTTCGCGATGCGCGCGATGTCGCCGGAGCGCGCGAGGCGCACGTTCATGCCGAGCGCCACCCGGCCGGCCTTCATCATGTCCTTCAGGGGATTCGAAAGGATCCGCGTCTCCGCCATGGGCTCCTCCTGATCGGAGGAGTTTACCGCTATCGGTCGACCGTGCGGCTGCTCAGTTCGCGATCACGGCGCGCTGCCGAGCCCAGGCACGGAGGGCAAGAAGACCTCGTCGAGACGGCCCTCGCGAGTGAGCTCGGGTGGCAGCTCGACGATATTGTCCGAGGTGGCGACCACGAAGACGGGCGGCGTCCGGTCCTGGAGCCACCCGAGGCGTTGTTGAGCGCCTTCAGCGGAGCCTGGGAGTCGTAGACGCTGTTGAGGCTCCCATGGCGCTTCAGACCGGTCGTGACGCTCCACACGAAAAAAGCACTCGTAAACTTGTGGCCACCTCGACCAGGATCCGCTCGAGCCGGGCCTCCTCGGACGTCTCGATGGCGATCAGGGGGTAGTGGGACTGGATCATCAGCTCGAGGTCGCGGAGGGGAGCCATGCCGCTTTTCGAGAATAGCAGGAACGTGTTCGGAAACCGGCGTGCGGCCGGCGCCCCGGCTCCCCGCGTATAATCGCGAGCACATGCCAGACGCCCACGCCGTCATCGTCGGAGCCGGATTCGCCGGGCTCTACATGCTCCATCGCCTGCGCCAGCTCGGGCTGTCGGCGCGCCTCTTCGAGGCGGGCGACGGCGTCGGGGGCACCTGGTACTGGAACCGCTACCCGGGCGCGCGCTGCGACGTCGAGAGCGTGGACTATTCGTATTCGTTCTCGGACGAGCTGCAGCAGGAGTGGAAGTGGAGCGAGCGGTATGCGTCGCAGCCGGAGATCCTGACCTACATCAACCACGTCGCCGACCGCTTCGATCTGCGGCGCGACGTCCAGCTCTCCACGCGGGTGACGGCGGCCACGTTCGACGAGGCCGCGCGGCGGTGGATGATCACGACCGACCGCGGCGATCGCGTGTCCGCCCGCTTCTGCATCATGGCGACGGGCTGCCTCTCGACCGCCCAGGTGCCGGCCTTCCCGGGACTGGACTCGTTCCGCGGCAAGACGTATCACACAGGGCGGTGGCCCCATGAGGGCGTCGACTTCACCGGCCAGCGCGTCGGAGTGATCGGCACCGGCTCGTCGGCGATCCAGTCGATTCCGATCATCGCCGCGCAGGCGGCGCATCTGTTCGTCTTTCAGCGCACCCCGAACTTCAGCGTGCCGGCCCGCAACGCGCCGCTCGACCCGGACTACGAGCGGCAGGTGAAGGCGAGGTATGCCGACTTCCGGCGTCAGGCGCGCGAGTCGCGCGTGGGCTTCGTGGTGGAGCGCAGCGAGGCCTCGGCGCTGGCGGTGAGCCCGGGCGAACGGCGGCGGGAGTACGAGAGGCGGTGGAGCCGCGGCGGCCTCGGCTTCACCGCGACCTACATGGACCTGCTGCTCGACAAGGACGCCAACGACACGGCCGCCGAGTTCTGCCGCGAGAAGATCCGCGCCGCGGTCCGCGACCCCGAGGTGGCCGAGCTCCTGGCGCCGAAGGACTATCCGGTCGGGACCAAGCGTATGTGCGTCGACACCGGCTACTACGAGACGTTCAATCGCGACAACGTCACCCTGGTCGACGTCCGCCGCACGCCGATCGAGGCGATCACGCCGGACGGTCTGCGCACGCGAGAGGCCGCGTACCGGCTCGACAGCATCGTGTTCGCGACGGGCTTCGACGCGATGACCGGCGCGCTCCTGAGCATCGACATCCGCGGACGCGGCGGCCGCACGCTCACCGAGGCGTGGGCCGAGGGACCGCGGACGTATCTGGGGCTCGCCGTGGCGGGCTTTCCGAACCTGTTCGCGATCACCGGCCCGGGCAGCCCGTCGGTGCTCAGCAACATGATCGTCTCGATCGAGCAGCACGTCGACTGGATCGCCGACTGCATCGACCGCATGCGCGCACAGGAGCACGAGACGATCGAGGCCACCGACGGAGCACAGGAGGCATGGGTGGCCCACGTCAACGAGATCGGCCACGCCACGCTCTATCCGCGGGCCAACTCCTGGTACATGGGGGCCAACATTCCGGGCAAGCCGCGCGTCTTCATGCCCTACATCGGCGGCGTGGGCGCCTACCGGCAGTTCTGCGACGGCGTCGCCGCCAAGGGCTACGAGGGGTTCACGCTCGGTTGCGGGTAGCGGAGAGCTCGGCATGGAGTTTCACGTGACGGCGGCGCAGAAGGAGCTGCAGCACCGCGCCCGGTGTCTGGCCGCCGACTTCGCCACCCGCGCCGCGCACCACGACCGGGAGGCCAGCGACCCCGTCGAGAACTACGCCGCCCTGCGCGACGCCGGCTTCTACGGGCTCAACGTGCCGGCCGAGCTCGGCGGCGGCGGCGTGGGACTGCTCGGCTGGTCGCTCGCCGCCGAAGAGCTGGCTCAGGGCTGCGCCTCCACGGCGCTCTCGTTCAACATGCATCTCTCCGTCGTGGGGCCGATGATGGAGAGCCCGCTGGTGCCGCACGCCGTCAAGGAGCGGCTCGCGAGGATGGTGGTGCACGAGGGCCAGCTGATCGGCGGCAATTTCTCCGAGCCGACCACCTCGGGGCTGGTTGGCACCCCGCTGCCGCTCACGCGGGCCCGGCGCGTCGACGGCGGCTATCGCATCACGGGCAAGAAGGCGTTCGCCTCGATGATCGGCGTCGCCGACCGCGTGATGGTGCTGGCCCGGCCCGCCGACGCCGCCTCGGGCTCGGCCGCGATGTTCCTGCTGGTCCCACCCGATGCGCCGGGGCGCCGCGTCGATCTGGTGTGGGACACCCTCGGGATGCGCGCCACCCGCAGCGACTTCATGACGCTCGAGGACTGCTTCGTGCCTGACGAGGCGCTGTTGCTGCGGACGGAGGACGTGCTGCCGTTCCGGCGGGACGGCGCCAACTGGTTCTGGGGCTCCTATACACCCGTCTATCTCGGCATCGGCGTCGCGGCGTACCGGGCGATCTGCGAGAACGTGAACGGCCGAACGCCGCCGGGCTTCACGCAGTCGCTCGCCTATCACCCCGACGTCCGGCGACAGGTGGGCGAGACGAGCGTCGATCTCGAGGCCGCACGCCTGCTCACACATTACGCGGCCTGGCTCAGCGACACGGAGGGCCCGACGCCGGCAACGTTGTCGGCGCTCTACCGCGCCAAGTACTTCGTGGGCGAGGCGGTCACGCGGGTCACGCGGACGGCGATGACCCTCGGCGGCGCCCACGCGCTGTTCAAGGCGTCGCCGCTCGAGCGGTTCTTTCGCGACGGTGCTGTCGCACCCGTGCAATTCCCGCCGCGCGACTTCTGCCTGTCCACCCTCGGCATGTTCGAGCTGGGCCTCGATCCGGCCGACGTGCTGCCGCCGCTGAAGAGCGACCGCCCCGACACCGGGCCGGTCGTGCGCTAGAGTCGCCGCCGTAGCGAGCGCCGACCGCTGGAACGGCACTATGTCTTGCGCGCTTCCGTCGAAACGTCGCGTGCCGCGCGCAACACGGCTGAGAGGAAGCCGTACCCGGCGCGAACCGTGCCGCGGAGTGTTCCGGAGACCTTCGAGCGTCCGGCGATCCGCGGCAAATGAGAGACCGGCACCTCGACGATCCTCGCCCCCAGCACCGCGGCCTTGACGACCATCTCCACGGGCCAGCTCGACGCGCGGTCGCGCATGCGGAGACGCCGCAGCAAGTCCGTGCGAACGGCGCGCAATGGGCCGAAGTCGGTGATCGAGACCCGCCAGCGCCGGCGACGAACCGCGCGACCAGGCGAGTGCCGGCGGCTGCGGGTAGGGGATGGTGCCGGTCCAGCAGGACGCGGGCGCCAAGCGCAAGGTCCGCGTGGCCCGACAGGATCGGCGCGACGACCTGTGGAATCTCCTCAGGACGCTGGCTGCCGTCCGCGTCGATGAACACGGCGACGTCGGTATCCGGCGGGAGCGCGGTGACGCCGGCGAAGCAGGCAGCACCGTAGCCGCGGCGGGGCTCGCTCACGACGCGGGCTCCTGCCTCCCGCGCGACGAGGGCCGTCGCGTCGGTGGAAGCATTGTCGAGACGATTACTTCGTCGACGACGTCGCCAGGCACGCGCCGGATGAGCTCGCCGATCACGAGAGCCTCGTTGAGCGCCGGGACGATCAAGACCGTCTTCATTCGGCGCCCACGCCGGCACGCGCGCGAAGGGTCTCTACCGACAAGGCGCGCAACGCTCGAGCCACCGCGAACCCCAGAGGCGCCACTTCGACGAGGCGGGCCCACCACGGGATGGCCCAGGGCTCGGCAAGGAAGAAGGCGTACGCGAAGGCGATGGTGCCCGTGAAAACGATCAGGGGAGCGGACGGCGTGATCGCCAGAAGGGGGACAAGCCATACCGCGTACCACGGGAAGACGTTCGGAGACAACGCGATGAAACCCGACACCAGAGGCACGCCGCGCTCGGCCAGGTGGGCGGCACCCCCGCGCCATGCGACGGCGATCACCCAGGCGGCAGTCACCGCCAGCGCGAGCGCCGGCTCGTTCACGAGCGAGCGCACGAGCCCGGGGTTGAAGTATTCGTCGCGCACGTAGCGCGCGATCGGCGCCAGCGGCCAGCGCTCGAGGCCTCCCGTCGCGATGACACCGGCCGCGACAACACACGCGAACGAGGCGACGACCGATGGGCGGCGGCGGCCGGGAAGCAGTAGGAACAGAACGGCCGGGTACAGCTTCAACAGCGTGCCGACGCCGAGCAGCGCGGCGGCGAGACCATCCCGCCGCCGCGCCGAGGCCAGTGCGGCCGCGGCGACTGTCGGGAGGACCAGCGCGTCCAGATGACCACTGCACCACACCTCCACGAGCAGCAGCGGATTCCACGCGTAGATCGCGAGCCGGCCGGCCGGTAGGTCGAGCGTCAGCAACAGCGGGACGAGCGCGGCCAGCGCGAGCAATTCGCCGATGCCCAGCGCCAGCTTCGTGGCCGTCACGCTGTCAGGCGCGATCCAGTACACTGCGCGAAAGAACGCCTGCGCCGGCGGCGGATACACCGTCTGCCATGTCGGGTGGTTCAGCTTCGGGTAGATATTGGAATCTCGAAGCGCGGCGACTTGCGGGGCGGTCGGCGGATACGCGTAGGGATCGATCCCGGCCGCGGCGACGCGTGCGTCCCAGACGTACCGATACGCATCGGTGGAGAGCGAAGGCGCAGTCGGGAGCAGAATCACCCGAGCGACGAGACCGATTGCGACGATGATCGTGACGCCGAGGCCGTTGCGGAGGTGGTACGCGGCGAGGGCGCCGCAGCCGTAGGCCAGGAACGCCAAGCTGAAGAGCACCAGGAATGCGCCGGGCGCGAGCGCGAGATTTGGCACCAGCGCCAGCCCCCAGCAGGCGGCGATGAGCCCGAGTCCCGACCCACTCAGCGCGAGAAGGAGCACGCGATGCGCTCAGCAGGCCGACTGATCCGCTGCCCGATGGTCGTTGCGACACTGCTCGGCGGGATCGCCGTGGTGGCGATCGGCCGCCAGCTTCTCGCGGCGCCGGCGTCGTTCACCGAAACGCCACTCTATCGAACCGACCTGGCCGAAATCGACAAGCGCGAGCTGATCGTCTCGCAACTGGAGACGAGCGCCGGTTGGTCGCACGGGCGGCACTATCACGCCGGTCACGAGATCGTATACGTGCTCGAGGGCGAGGGCACGCTCGAGATCGAGGGCGCCCCGGCGCAACCCCTGCGGCGCGGCATGGTCGCGCACGTGCCGCCCGGGCGGATACACGCCGGGCGCAATGCGAGTCGAAGCGCAGCGTTCAAGTTTCTGCTGATCCGCATCCACGTGAAGGGGGAGCCGATGTCCGTCGAGCTCAATTGATCGGCATGACGACGGTCCGCGAACACTACGAGACGCTGCTGGCGGAGCATTACTCGCGCATGTTCGGCGATTTCGAGTCGAAAGTGGTCGAGCAGCGCACGCTGCTCGAGCGGCTGGGCGTCACCGCGCCGTCGTCGAGCGGGCTCGCCGTCGATCTCGGCTGCGGCTCGGGCTTCCAGTCCATCGCGCTCGGACGGCTCGGGTTTCGGGTCCGGGCCATCGACTTCAGCCAGCGACTGCTTCGCGAGCTGACTGATCGGGCGCGCGGCTTGCCGGTCGAAGCGACCGCGGGCGACATTCGCGATGTGGCGCGGCTCGCGCCGGCGGACGTCGAAGTGGCCGTGTGCATGGGCGATACGCTCTCGCATCTCGAGCGCGAGGCCGACCTCGACCGTGTCTTCCGCGGTGTCGCGTCGCGGCTCGTCGCCGGCGGCCGGCTCGTGCTCTCGTTCCGTGACCTCGGCGGCGAGCTGCGCGACCTCGATCGCGCGCTCCCCCTCGGCGCGTGGGACGACCTCGTCATGACGTGCTTTCTCGAATACGAGGCGGCCACCGTGAAAGTGCACGATCTCATCTGGGTGCGGCAACCAGACGGCTGGCGGTTCCGCAAGGGCGTGTACCGCAAGCTGCGGCTGGCTCCCGCCCGGGTAGCCGCCCGGCTGAGCGCCGCCGGATTTGCGGTCGAGCGCCACGAGGCGCCGTCCGGCATGGTCGCGCTGGTCGGCGTGCTGGCCCGCCCGTGCTCCGCGCGTCAGCGCCCGCACGGTCGTATGTCTTCCGGTCGTGGCAAGGTCTCGGGTGGAGCGAAGACCGCGAGGTATCCGTCAGCCGGGACGAGGGGCAAGAAATCGACCTGACGGTACCCGACGGCGGCGAGCTCGCAGCCGAGCAGCGCCGGCGGGGTCCCGTGCTTCTCGGTGGGCTTGTCGTTGTCGATGATCGCGACTCGCCCGCCGGACGCCAGCGCGCCGTGGAGCCGATACAGGAACTCGTACGGCTGCTCGATCTCGTGATACATGTGCGCCAGGAGCGCCAGCTCGATGGATTGAGCGGGCAGTCGAGGGTCGGCCGGCGCGCCGTGCACCAGCGTCACGCCGGCGATGCCCTCGCGCGCAAGCCGTGCCGCGAGACGGTCGAGGTGAGGCTGCATGACGTCCTCGGCATAGATCGTCGCGCCC
>Ga0126376_10001161_pt1 | contig 14026 bp, 10 predicted proteins | sample PanSoiMetPlot_15_FD_92760 | JGI IMG/M metagenome (GOLD analysis project Ga0126376, IMG submission 92760) | Tropical forest soil microbial communities from Panama - MetaG Plot_15 | ecosystem: Environmental > Terrestrial > Soil > Tropical forest > Bulk soil | place: Panama | collected 2016-02-17
CCTGTTACAAGGGGGACTGTTTTTAGCTTCATAAGGATTGCTCCCGCAAAGACGCAAAGGCGCAAAGCAGGTTTAAGCGATCAAATCTATCTTTGCGCCTTTGCGCCTTTGCGCCTTTGCGGGAAACTCCGCACAATGTAACACAATGAGACTATATCTAAGTTGTGCGCTGACAGCAGCACTATCGATCTCCATTCTGACAGCTCAGCTTCAAACCAATCAATCCAAACCTAACAATCGCGAAGAAGCGTATCGCGCGAACAACATCGGCGTAGCGCTGCTCGAACAGTTCAAGCCGAAGGATGCGGCTGACTCGTTTCGCCGGGCGCTGCAACTCGAACCCGGCCTGTCACTCGCGCGCATCAATCTCGGCATCGCGCTCTTCAACATGCCCGACCTGCCTGCCGCACAAAAAGAGTTGCAGGCTGCGATTGTCGCCGCGCCCAACACACCCCAACCTCACTACGTTCTCGGTCTCGTTGCCAAATCGCAAAACCGGCCTGAGGAAGCAATCGCGGCATTTCAAAAAGTCTTGCAGCTAGATCCGAACGACGTCGGCGCGAATGTAAACCTGGGCCAACTCTACGCGCAGCAACGTAAGTACCCGGAAGCGATCGCGGTCCTGCGCACTGCCGTGTCAATGGAACCTTACAACGCGACCGCGCTCTACAATCTCGGCACCTCGTTGATCCGCGGCGGCCAGCGCGAAGAAGGACAGAAAGTCGTCGCAAAGTTTCAGGAGCTGCGCCAACGCGGCACCGGCACCACGCTTGGCGCAAGCTATCTCGAGCAAGGTCGTTACGCCGAAGCAATTGCCTCGACTGGCGCCGGGCCGGAGCTGGTAGTCAAAAAAACTCCGAACGTTGTTTTCACCGACGCGACTGAAGGCGTGCGGCCTCCGGCGGGCGACTGGCCGAATGAGGAAGGTACCGGCGCCGCGGTGTTGTTTGATTACGACGGAGACGGCGATCTCGATTTGCTCGAAGTGGCGGGAACACGCCAGCGCCTCTTGCGAAACGACGGCGGCAAGTTTACTGACGTCACCGCACAATCAGGCGCACTCGCGAAAGCTGCGGCCGCACCGGGGACAGCCGTAGTCGTGGGCGATTACGACAACGATAATCGACCGGACATCTTCATCCTGCGCAAGGGTGCGAGCACGCTTTATCACAACGATGGCAAAGGGAGTTTTTCAGACGTAACCGCTGCCGCGAAGATCTCAACACCCGCGAATCTCGCTACCACTGTCGCGTTCGTCGACGTCGATCACGACGGCGATCTCGATCTTGTGCTTGGCGGCGAAGGCAATCTGCTGCTCCGAAACAACGGCGACGGCACGTTCACCGATGAAACCGCGGCCGCAAAACTCACGGACAAAGCCTCGGCACGCTCGATCGTGCCGACTGACTTCGATAACCGTCGTGACATCGATCTGCTGATCGCTTCCACTGAAAAGATCGCGTTGTTCCGCAACATGCGTGACGGTACGTTTCGCGACGTCGCGAGCGAAGCCGGCCTTGCGGTTAAAGGCGCGGCGAGTGTCGCGGTCGGAGATGTTAATAAGGACGGCTTCACCGATTTCTACTTTGCCTCGCCCAGTGACCCGACCGGCTACTTCGCGCTGAGCAACGGCAAGGAACATTTTGATATCAAGCGCGCGGAAGGCGGCAGCAGTGCTTCACAGTTCATCGACTATGACAACGACGGGCTTTTGGATCTGGTATCGATCGTTGACAACGGACTGCGCGTGCTGCGTAACACGGGCGACAGCTGGACCGACGTCAGCAGCAAAGCGACGCACGGGCTCGCAGCTTCCGGTCCGAATCGCGTGCTCCTCTCCGGTGACATCGACGGCGACGGTGATACCGACATCATCTTCGGCACACCGGGCGGCGGATTGAAGTTTGCCCGCAATGACGGTGGCAACGCGAATCGTTCGTTGCGCGTGAATCTCGCGGGCAGGGTCAGCAACCGGAGCGGTGTGGGTGCGAAGATTGAGATGCGCGCCGGCAGTCTCGCGCAAAAACTCGAAACCTATTCGGCTTCACCGGCGCCTGCTCCGGCCGACGTAGTGTTCGGTCTCGGCAAACGCACGACTGTCGACGCGGTGCGCGTCTTGTGGCCGGCGGGGATCGTTCAGGCTGAGACAGAGATCGCGAACACGAAGTTTCCGATCACGCTCTCGCTCACGGAGTTGGATCGCAAGCCGTCATCGTGTCCTTATTTGTATGTCTGGAATGGCGAACGATTTGAGTTCGTAACTGACTTCATGGGCGGTGGTGAGATGGGCCACCTCGATGCGCCCGGAACTTTCAACATGCCGGATCCCGATGAGTATGTCCGCATTCGTCCCAATCTCTTGCGCGAACGCAACGGGCGTTACGAGTTGCGTATCACGAATGAGTTGGAGGAAGCGCTCTTCGTCGATCACGTCCAACTCATCGCCGTCACGCATCCTGAAGGGACGGAAATTTATCCGAACGAGGGACTTACGGAACCGCCACAGCCTTTCAAGGTTTACTCGACGCGCGATGCTCGTCCGCCTGTCGCTGCCGTCGATGAGCATGGGCACGACGTGCTCTCGCGCATAGAACGTCTGGATCGTGAGTATCCCGATGATTTCCAACTGCTACCGATTCGCGGCTTCGCGAAAGATCACGAACTGACGTTGCAGCTTGGTCCAACTACTTCGCCGCACACCCGTTTGTTGCTGACTGGTTGGACCGACTACGCGTGGTCCAGCGACAACCTCGCCGCGTCGCAAAGCGGAAAAAGTCTGACCTTGCCTGCCTTGCAGGTGAAAGACAAGCAGGGGCAATGGCGCACGGTTATCGAAAACGTCGGCATTCCGGTCGGTCGTCCGCAAACTGTCGTTGCGGATCTGACTGGAAAGTTTTTGAGCGCGAGTCGCGAGGTGCGGATCGTCACGAACATGCGCATCTACTGGGACCAGATACTCGTCGATACATCTCCGGGAGATTTTCCGATAAAGCTGACAAGGCTCGATCCGGATGTCGCTAATTTGCGCTGGCGTGGATTTTCGTTCGAACACTCGCCCGATGGTCGACAACCGCTGGGTTACGACTACAACAACGTTTCATTTACGTCGCCGTGGAAGGTGATGACTGGCCACTACACGCGCGAGGGCGACGTGCGCGAGTTGCTGCTCGCATCGGATGACATGTTTGTGATCTCGAGGCCGGGGGATGAGTTGTCGTTGTCGTTTGCGGCGAACAAGTTACCGCCGTTGCCGAAAGGATGGACCAGGACGTTTTTGCTTTACGCGGATGGGTTCAGTAAAGAGATGGACATCAACTCGGCAAGTCCGGATCAGGTTGGGCCACTTCCGTTCCACGGCATGAGCAAGTATCCCTACTCGTGGCCGGAGCACTATCCGTTGACCGAGAAGCGGCAAAGATATTTGGAGAAGTACAATACCCGCGTCGTGACCTCGGCCGTAGAACGGTTATTGGCCACAGATAAACGCAGATAAAAATCCGGATTTTTTTCCGTGTAATCCGCGGCTAATTTTTATGGAACACATCAGATATTCAGTCGCTGCTTGTCAAACTGATTCACCCAACCCGATCGATCGTCGAGGCATGCGCGCGAACACGGATCGCATCCTGTCGATGATCGATTCCGCCGTCGCGGGCGCGGCGCCGTTTCTGCCGGTGCGGCTGGTCGTCTTTCCGGAGTTCGCACACGCCGCCCCCGTCTTCGTGACTGCCGCCGAGTTGATCGACAAACTCGCGATCCCGATTCCCAACGAGCACACCGAACGCCTGCAACAGAAAGCGAAGGAATACGATCTCTACATTCAAAGCGGCTCGATGCTCGAAGTCGATCCGAAATGGCCCGGTCACGTCTTCAACACGACCTGCCTGATCGGCCCGCAAGGCGCGCTTTACAAGTATCGCAAGGTGAACACGTGGATTCCCTACGAGGTTCATACCAGCCCGCACGATCTGCCCGACTACGACGAGCCATTGTTCCCTGTCGCCGATACACCAATCGGCCGGATCGGTTGTGCGATCTGTTACGACTGGCTGTTTCCCGAAGCGATGAGACAGTTGGCGGCGAACGGCGCGGAGCTGTTGTTACGCGTGTCGGCTTACATGGATCCGTGGGGCGCAACTGAGCCGATGGCGTGGTGGACGATCGTGAACCGTTGTCGCGCGCTCGAGAACATCGCTTACGTCGTGGCTGCAAATCAGGGCGCGAGTCTCAAGCATTACCCGCCGTACTCATGGCCCGGCGGTAGTCAAGTTGTTGATTTTGACGGACGAATGCTCGCCGAAGCTTCACCGGGACCAGGCGAACGAATCGTCGTCGCGCCCGTTGATATTTCGGCGTTGCGACACGAGCGCGCGTCGCGGCGCGGTCATCACATGCTTGCACACCTGCGCACGGAAGCGTATCCCGTTTATCAACGACACCAGTATCCGCCTCCAAGCAAAGAGCCGCTGAGTTATGAGAACAACAACGTGTTGATTGACGAAGCGAAACGGAATCTCGAGCGTTAGGCTTTGAGGAAGATTCGGCGCCGGTAAAGAACCCACATCAGTCCAAGACAAACCAGCACGAAGCAGATCGCAAACGCGAGTGAGGCATTGATGGGCGATGCCCATGAGGAAAAGATGTGGTTGTAGATCCATCCTCCGAGTGAGTCTCCGTTGCCAACTGGTATCAGTCCCAGCGCGTCGGCGATCAAATCCGCAACCACGTACAACGCGATTGCGTTGAGTCCGAAAACTTCAAAAGGCTTGGCCCAGCGGCGATAACCCTTGATATCGATCAGCCAATAACAGATCGCCAGAAACTGCAACGCCAACCCGCCGGTGAAAAACACGTAAGAACTGGTCCATAGCGCCTTGTTGATCGGGAAGAAAGCGTTCCATGCCCAGCCAATCGCGACGCAGATCGCGCCCACGACAAACATGCCCGCCGCTTTCTCATAACGCGTCTTTTCCGTGCGCAGCCAGTGACCGGTTAACACGCCGATCAACGTCGTCGCGATTGCGGGTATCGTGCTGAGAATGCCTTCCGGATCGTAGACCTTCGCCTGTGCCCAGACGTGTGTTCCGAAAACCGTCCGGTCGACAAACGAAGGCAGGCTACCGTCTTTAGTCAGATCGCCCGCAGCGTAACCGGGCGCCGGCACGAGCCTCACGAGCACCCAGTAAAACAGCAGCAGCCCGATGACGATTGCGATCTGCGTTCTGACTTTCGTGTTCAGAAAAATGATCGACGCGAAGAAATAACAGACAGCGATACGCTGCAACACGCCCGGGATGCGCAGCTCTGCGAAGCTAAACTCCGGGATAGCGTTGAGAAACAGGCCGATCGCGAAGATGATCAGTGTGCGCTTGACGATCTTCAGGTAGATGTCGCGAGTGGCGCCGCCGCGCTCGAGACGCTTGCCGAGCGCGAGCGTTATCGACACGCCAACGATGAAGAGGAAAAACGGAAAAACGAGATCGGTCGGCGTCCAGCCGCTCCAGGCCGCATGTTCGAGCGGCCAATAGATGTGTTCCCACGAGCCCGGATTGTTAACCAGGATCATTCCCGCGATCGTAATTCCGCGAAACACATCGAGCGATACGAGGCGCTGGCTTTCTATCGGCGTCATCGGCGGCGAATTCTAGCACAAACCATTTTCACGCAAAGGCGCGGAGTTATAAACAAAAGGCGCGAAGAAGAGTTTCTTTGCGTTCTGGCTTTTCTCCTTTGCGTCTTTGCGCGAAACTATTCCCACGCAAAAGGAGATCCACGAAATGCCCCAAATCGTCGTGCCAATGATCCACGTGCCTGACGTGCGCGCCACTGTCGAGTGGTATCAGAGCATCGGTTTTCAGACAGTCAACACTTACGGCAATGGAACTCCGGACGGATTGAGCTTTGCGATCATGTCGTTTGGAAATAGCCGCGCGATGTTCAACCAGGGTGGCGAGACCAGCAGCAAGCGGCGACGTGAAGTCGACCTTTATATTTATGACGTTGACGTCGACGAGGCTTACGAGCGTCTAAAAGATCGTGTCGACATCATTGAACGCCCACATGACACTTTCTACGGCATGCGCGAAGTAATCTTTCGCGATCTCAATCGCTTTTGGATCACGTTCGCGCAGGAATGTACCTAACCGCGGATTACACAGATTTTTATTTTGATTTGATAGAGATCAGCACCAAACCATAATCTCGCACGCGCGCGAGCAAGCCGTGCAGCGCGGCCTGGTCGGCTACCATGCCGGAGATGGTTGTGACGTTGTTCTTCCACGCGATCGTCATGCCTTCAAACAATTCATTCCATCTCGCGTCAAGGTAGCCTTTCACCTGGATCTCGTAAAACGTTCGGTCCAAATCTTTCTCTTTAATCATGACTCACAAACCTTCTGAAATAATCCGCCACCTTCTCCGGCGTCATCTCTGACGCGATGAACGCGATGTGATTGTCAGGCCGTAACAAGAGACCGAAATCGTTATCGGTTCCGAAGATCTCGCTGATACGCGCGTCGATCGAAATGTGATGGCAGTCAACCAGATCGCCTGAATTCGGAAACTCATCGCACTGATGCTTTCCAAACAGCAGCAGGTGAAACTTCGGCGCCTTCAACTTGTCGAAAATGCTTTTGCCGTCAACCAGAAAATAAGGCAGACGATCTCCTGCTTTGACGTGTTCAAATTCATCGCCAGTCTCTTCGCTCAAGGAATCGTCGCGATAGTTGATCCCGATCTGCGAGATCAACGGAAACACGCGTTTACTCACCGTTTCCAGGCTCGCCATAAAACCGGCGACCGGCGGAAAGATAGTCGTGCGAATAAAACTCATCAGCCAACTCGATCCGGCGGCTAACTCAAACATTCGATCGGTGGTGTCTAGCAGTCGCTTCGCGTTTGCGAGACGCTCTTCGTTGTAACTATCCAGAATCGACTCGGCGGCTGCGCCTTTGATCACGAACGCGAGTTTCCACGCGAGGTTGTAAGCGTCCTGAATGCCGGTATTCATACCCTGCGCGCCTGCGGGACTATGAATGTGCGCGGCGTCCCCAGCAACAAAACATTTGCCTTCGGAAAACTTGTTCACGCGCCGCGAGTGGACCCTGTACAACGAAAACCAGCGCACGTCGGAAATATCGAGCGACAGTTTCGCCTGCTCTTTGATCTCTTGTTCAATCTCTTCATAGGCCACTTCGCCGTCCTCCTGGTTTTTGCTTTCCGGAAAAGTGCCAACAATGCGATAACGGTTTTCTCCGGGCATCGGGAAGAAGGCGACGAATACCTCACGCGCCAGACAAACGTGCAGCGCGTCGTGCGGAAAATCCCAATCGACACGCGCGTCGGCAACGTAGAACAAACGCTCGAACGTGCTGCCTTCAAACGTCAATCCGAGTTCATGCCTGACGACGCTCTTCGCGCCGTCGCAACCGACCAGGTACTTTCCGTTAATCGTCTGCGACTCACCTGATGGCAGTTTCACCTGCCCAGTCACGCCGTTTTCGTCCTGCGAAAAACTCTCGAGTTCGGTCTTCCACGACACGTCGCGGCCGTGGCTGCGAATAAATTCGTAGAGCAGTTCCTCGTTCTTGCTCTGTTCCAACATCAGCATGTACGGAAACTCGCTCAAGTCTTTGCCGAAGTTTCCAAGGTGCATCTCGCCGCGGATCTCGCCGCCCTCGATCAGCCGGACGCGATTGGCAATGGTGCCTCGTTGAATCGCCGGCTGGGCCAGTTCCATCTGGTCATAGATCTCGAGGGTGCGCGCCTGAACGCCAATCGCTTTTGAATACGGCGTTACCGTCTCGTTCTTCTCCACGACGACAAAATCGATCCCGTATCGAATGAGCTGGCACGCGAGGGAAAGTCCCGTCGGGCCCGCTCCGATGATGATTACGTCTGTATTAAGTGCCTTCATGACAGCCTCCTAACTTGCAAAATACGCCATATCCCATGTGCCGTCATGGCCCGAAAGATGTATTTCTCAGCCGCTGATCCACGCGGATAAACACAGATTCCAAAATGTATCTTTCGGGATATGTAACTACACCCGCCTGTCTTTTATCTTCACGCCGCGTTGAGAAAGTTACGAAATTCATAAGGAGGAATCATCAAGTGAAAACTTTTAAGAGAAATCGCGTCGTGATGGCGACTATCGGCTCGCTGGGCGATCTTCATCCGTACATCGCACTCGCGCTGGAAATGAAGAAGCGCTTCATCGAACCCGTTATCGCGACCAGCAATTCTTACCGGCAACGGATCGAGTCACTCGGGATCGAGTTTCATCCGATTCGACCCGAGTGGCCGGAACCGGAAACGCCCGAATATCTCGCGATGATGAAAGGCGTTATCGATCCTAAGCGCGGAGCGGAATACTTGTTCAAAGGCATGCTGGTGCCGGCCGTGCGCGACATGTACGAGGATTTGAGCGCGGCCATTGAAGACGCCGACCTGCTTGTCACGCATCCGATCGTTCTGGCTGGACCACCACTCGCACAACGGAGCCGCATTCCGTGGGTCTCGACTGTGTTGGCGCCTGCGTCATTGTGGTCTGCGTTCGATCCATGGATGCCGCCAAATGCGCCCTGGGTTCATAAACTTCTTACAGCCGGTGGGCCATTCGCCGCGCGGCTTTACATGAACCTCGTGAAAGCGATGTCAGCCCCATGGCTGAAAGAACTCTACAGTCTTCGTGCCGAGCTGGGTTTGCCGAAGGGAGAACACGCGTTATTTGAAGGACAGTTTGCGCCCGATCTAAATCTCGCACTGTTTTCAAGCGTGTTTTATGAGCCGCAGTCAGACTGGCCGGCGAACACTGTAGTTACCGGATTTCCATTCTTCGATAAAAAGGACAATGCACCGCCGGATATCGATCTACTCAGATATCTCGGTCGCGGTCCAGCGCCGATTGTTTTCACGCTCGGCTCCGCGGCAGTGAACCTCGCCGGTGATTTTTACCGCGAGAGTATTGCGGCGGCGAAGATGCTGAAGCGCCGCGCTGTCCTGCTTGTCGGCAGCGAGGAAAACAGGCCGAAACACCCGCTTCCCGAAGACATCATTGCAGTCGATTACGCGCCACTCGGTGAGTTACTGCCGCGTGCGGCGGCGATGGTCCACCAGGGTGGCGTCGGCACAACCGGACAAGGTTTGCGTGCGGGGGTACCGATGCTCGTGGTGCCTTTCGCACACGACCAGCCGGACAACGGCGCTCGCGTTGAACGTCTCGGCGTCGCGCGCAACATCGCTCGCGGCCAGTACAAAGCCGAGCGAGTCGCAAGTGAGTTGAAGGAACTGCTCGGCAATCCGGCTTACACGCGCACGGCGCGTGAAGTTGGCAGTCGTGTGCGCTCGGAGAGCGGCGCGGCCCTGGCAGTCGATCTGATTTTGGACCAACTAAACGAAAGGAGAGCTAACCGGCTCGCGTTGCGAACGGTTGCATGAAAGCACATGAAAGGTAGAACGACGATGATGAAGGTGGCGGGCCTGTTAACACTACTCTGCTCCTGGTCCATGGCCCACGGACAACAACAGGAACAAAAACTCGCGCAGGCGATGAAGCAGAACCAGCTTGCGTTACAGCAGTACACGTGGAAATCGCAGACACAAATAAGAAAAGACGGCGAGGTCAAGGCGACTAAGTTGTACTCGAACCGTTACTCCGCAAACGGCCAAGTCGTGCCGTTACTGATTGAAGAACAGTCGGCGAGTCTGCCGAAATTCGGGATTCGTGGAATGGTCGCAAAGAAGAAGAAAGAAGAGGCGACCAAACTGATCGACGCGCTGCAACGGTTTGCGAAGTCATATGCGGAGCTTCCGCCCGCAAAAATGCAGGAGTTTATGAAGACCGCGAAGGTTTCGCTGGAAACAAACACGCCGCAGCCGTTGCTGCGTCTCGAAGCAGCGAACGTGTTGCAGTCAGGCGATTCAATGGTTGTTTGGCTTGATGCGAACACGCGCCGGCAACGACGGATCGAGATCAATTCGAGCTTCGATGCTAAGCCGGTGCGGATCGTGACGGAGTTCAAGGATATACCGGATGGTCCAACTTACATGGCGCGTTCGGTGGTGGATTATCCGAAGGAAGAGCTGACGCTCACGATGGAAAACTTTGGTTACGAATTTCTTGGTGGTGATGAATAACTTTTACTAACTAATTAAGGAGAGAGCGATGAAAACGATTAGAGTAATGATTATGTTGGCGATGGTGCTGGGCCTGCTGGCTGTTTCGGCGGCGGCGCAGTCGGTGCAGTCGGATTTTGACCGCAGCTTCCGGTTTTCGGAGTTGAAGACGTTCAGCTTTGCGGTCCAGCAACGAGCGGCAAAGGATCCTTTGGCGAGCGACACACTGAACGATGGTCGTATTCGCAACGGTCTGGAGTCGCAGTTAACGGCAAACGGGTTTCGAATTGAAAACGACAAGGCTGACTTCGTGATTGCTTACTACGTGACCACGAAGAACAAGCTCAACGTGCAGGACTTCGGTTATGGACCACCACGCTGGTTCGGCAGCCGCGACATTCGTGTGAATCAGGATTTAGAGGGCACGTTGATGGTTGATTTTATCGACGCGAAGAGCAATCAGGTAATCTGGCGCGGGCGGGCTGTCGGTACTTTGGAGCTGAAAGGAGTTGATAAGAAGATCAGCAAGTCAGTGGAAAAGCTGGTCAAGCAATTCGTGAAAGATACGCAGAAGAAAGGATAAGAACGGTTAGCCACAAAAGCGCCAAAGGCGCGAAATATGATAGCCAGGGGCAAGCGCGAGCGAAGCGAGCGCGTCACCCCTGGTTACAACCATTTAAATGCACATCAGCCCTGAAGGGGCGTAATACGATGCTGTGTATTTCGGCCTTTCAGGCCTCAACCCCGATTTGGGCGACTTGGACCAGGGGCGACGCGCTTCGCGCTTGCCCCTGGCTTTCATATTTCGCGCCTTTGGCGCTTTTGTGGCCTAAACCAGCACTTTGAGGGTGCGGGCGCGTTCGAGGGCCTGGGTGCGGCTGTGAACGTCGAGCTTTTGATAGATATTGCTCATGTGGCGCTTCACGGTGCCCGCGGACAGAAACAACTTGTCTGCGATCTCCTGGTTCGAAAGCCCTCGCGCAACGTGTTGTAAAACTTCCAACTCGCGCTCGCTCAACGGATCCTCGACGTACCACCACGGCAGCCCTTCACTCTCAGTTGTCGCCACGCGCGCCGTCGGCACCGGCCCACTCGGAGTGAACAACTCCTTCAGTTTCACCACGTATTGCAGCAGCTCAGGCTTCTCCGATTCCCAGCGCTTGCCTTTCTGCTTCAGCAACTCGAGCAGCAGCTTCGAAACAGTCTCACCTTCATCAACAAACGTGCGCACGAACGATTCCGGTTGCCCGAGTATCAACGCATTTTCGAGTGCTTTCATCGCCGCCGCTTCATCGTCCAACGACTGGTGCGCGAGTGACTGCAAAACCAGGATCTCGATAACGCTTCGCGCACGTTTAGCTTCCTGCGCCGCTTTGAGTAAACGATTCAACAGCGCCAACGCCTGTTTCGCCTGCATCGTCACGATCAACCAGCGCGCCAGCACCTGGTGTGAAAACTCCATCGCGTAACTCGGTTTATCTTCAGCGCTGAGTCCCGAAGTTTGCACCCAGCGATTCACAAGCGACATGTCACCACCACGCCGCAGCACCATCAACGCTTTCAACGCTTCAATTTGCTTTTCGACGACTTCATTTCCGGATCGCCGGTAGCGTCGCAGCGCCTGATCGATCATCACGTCTGCCTGAGCAGTGTCGTTACAAAGATCCAGCATCAAGGCAAGACTCTTCATGTTTTCCAGTACGAATCCGGGATAACTCTCGCGTCCCGTTTGCCGAATGACCGTTAACGCATCGTTGAGATCACTCTTCGCGCTATCAAGCTCATTCCGCTCGCGATGAACGTCGCATAGCGAAACGTACGAGTAAAGCAACGTCTCCGGCCGTGTTTGCAAATGCTCGCGCGCAAATTGTTGCGCAGCTTCGGCCGCTTCTGCTCCTTCGCGCAGCCGCGCCTGCATGATGCGAACCAAACCCAGGGCAAGCTGTCCCCAAACCTGAAAAATCAGGTGTTCTGCCGCGCGGTATGCGGGCAGCGCTTCCAGAACAGCCCTCTCGACCTCCTGTGTATCGCCGCGCAATCCAGCCGAACGAATTCTCGACTGCATCACCACTGCGCGCTGCTTGATGTCGTCAGGCAGCAAAAACTCAAACGCTTTCTTACTACATTCTGCCGCTCGCTCCGGTTGGTACAGCGCGGCCGCGATAATCGATCGCGTGGTCCAAACCAGGCTCATCAAATTCTTTCGGAGACTCTCAGATTCAACTGTTTCGAGAATCTGCAAATATTTCTCGGCCTTGTCGTACTCTTCGTTGTACATCAGCGACGGGATGTAGAACGGAAACAGCAACGGCCGGTTCTTGAAGGTGGCTTCGGGCATCGTTTCAACCCAATATTTCAGGCGCTCAAAGCCACCGAGACTGAGCTGATGAAAGGCGCCCTGTTCGATGAAATCCAGCGCTCGGTCCCAATCCTGTGCGGAGAGCGCGTACGTGATCGCTTCCTCTTGCAGGTTGTTTTTGTCACACCATTGGCTCGCCTTTATTTGCAACTCACGAACGGCGCCGGCCTGTTTTTGTTTGAGTTTTAAGCGCAAAAGATCCGCGAAGAGATGGTGATAACGAAACCACTCGCCACGATCGTCCAGGCGAATCAGAAACAAGTTCGCACGCTCCAGTTGATCGAGCATTTCGTGCCCGCTTTGATCGCCGGTGAGCGCGTCGCATAGTGAACCGTTCAGTCGCGCGAGAATCGAAGTGCGCAACAGGAAATCCTGGACCTGCTCGGTCTGGCAGTTCAGCACTTCTTCCAACAGGTAATCGAGTACGAAACGATTGTCGCCGGCAAACTCCTTCACCAGCTCGGAACGGTTGGCGCGGTTTTGGAGAGTCAGCGCTGAAAGCTGCAAGCCGGCGATCCAGCCTTCGGTTCGGTCTTCGAGCGCTGAAACGTCCGTTGGCGTCAGTTCGAGGTTCATCACCTCGTTGAGGAAAGCCGTTGCTTCACTTCTATCGAAGCGTAGATCGGAAGCCCGCAACTCCTTTAACTCGCCACGTGCACGCAGGCGACCGAGTGGAAACGGTGGATCGCTGCGCGTTGCGATGAGCGCATGAGCATGCGGCGCGAGACGTTCGATCAAGTAGCTCAGAGCGTCGTGAATGCCGTGGTCCTTGATGACGTGATAGTCGTCAAACGCCATCACAAACTCTTTGTCGTAAGCGTTGATTTCGTTGAGTAGCGATGTGAGTACAACTTTCAGCGGCGGCGCGTTCGACCTGCGCAGTAACTCCGCGCTTTCGTCACCGAGATCGTTGTCGACCATCTGGAGCGCGCCGATGAGGTAGTCCAGAAACCGGAGCGGGTCATTGTCCTCCTCATCGAGCGAGACCCACGCCAGCGGCATTTCGCAGTCCTTCCGCCACGCCGCAACCAGAGACGTCTTGCCGAAACCCGCCGGCGCGGACACGAGCGTCAGCTTCCCGCGCAAACCATCCTTTAATTGATCGAGCAAAACCGGGCGGTCAACCAGTGTCTGCCGAGCCGGCGGCAGATACAGCTTGGTCGTCAAGCGCTGAACGAGGGCCGGGGAACTCATGGGGATAGAGAGTTTATGCCAGCGCCGCAGAAAGCGTAAAGATTTCTCACGCAAAGGCGCAAAGTTAAAGAATAAGGCGCAAAAAAAGAGTTTAATTCTTCCTTGTGCCTTTGCGTCTTCCTTTGCGCCTTTGCGTGAAACCAGCCTCCCGCGCAAATACACCTTCGAAATGTATCTTTCGGCATATGCGACTACACCCGCCCATTTTCTATCTTGACGCTGCCCGAAACGGGTCCAAACAGTCCGATAGAAAGGAACGTCGCAATGCCTGGCCTTATCCGTTACAAATTCACGCTCTTGGTCGCGATACTTCTCGTCGCCAGTTCAACAACGTTAGCGCAGGAAGTCCTGACGCTC
>Ga0126376_10001162_pt1 | contig 14023 bp, 6 predicted proteins | sample PanSoiMetPlot_15_FD_92760 | JGI IMG/M metagenome (GOLD analysis project Ga0126376, IMG submission 92760) | Tropical forest soil microbial communities from Panama - MetaG Plot_15 | ecosystem: Environmental > Terrestrial > Soil > Tropical forest > Bulk soil | place: Panama | collected 2016-02-17
ACAACACAAGTCCAGCGCGTTTGACTATCCGGTCGAATACATCCGCCAGGAGCTCGAAGACAAATACACGACTCGCGTGGCCCAGGGTGGTCTCGCGGTTTACACCAGCATCAACGTCGAAGCACAGAAGAAAGCGTACGAAGTCGTCCGCGCAGGTCTCAGGACGTACGACCGCAGTCACACCGGCTGGCGTTCGAGCTACACGATGATTCCGACGACTACAAACAACGGCGACGGACCAGCAACACCGGCGGAACTCAACAACTACAAACATCCGGACTGGTACGGCAATGATTATGAAACAGGCCGACACTTGATGGGCCTGATCATGAAAGTGGATCGCACACGCAACGAAGCGTCAGTGCGTTTCGGCAATTTCACGGCCAACTTAACAGCAGCCGATATGGGTTGGGGCAAACGACAACCGCGAGATGAGTTCAAGGCCGGCGACCTCGCGGAGTTTGAAATCAAGGAAGTTGACGAGAAGAACCGGCGTTTGAAAGTTGAACTGGAGCAAATTCCAGCAGTGCAGGGCGCGATGATGACGCTCAACGCCAAGACCGGTGAGATTATCACGATGGTCGGCGGCTACGACTTCTACACCAACAAATTCAACAACGCCATGCAAGCCTATCGTCAAACGGGTTCGTGCTTCAAACCATTCATCTACACGGCTGCAGTTGAATGGGGCATGACTCCGGACACACCCGTCAGCGGAGCCCCGATCAGCATCGGCGACTGGCAACCACATAACTATGATGGCTCGCTTAGTTGCGCAGACATGCCGTTGAAAACCGCTTTGGCCCATTCGATGAATATTCCGGCGGTGCACCTGTTACAAACTGTTGGAATTCAAACCGGAGCACAGATGGTTCGTCGTTTCGGCATCAAGGTGCCGATGGCGCCTTATTTGCCTTCCGCTCTGGGAGCCACCGAGGTGCCGTTGGATCAAATGGTCTCGGCTTATTCCTCGTTTCCGAATAAAGGAATTCGCGTTGAGCCACACCTGATTCGCAAAGTTCTCGATCGCGACGGCGCCACACTCGAAGAGTGGGAACGAACGACGTACAAGGTGATGAATGAATACGTCGCCCTGACGATGGTTGGCATGATGCGCGGCGTCGTGCAAGGCGGAACCGCGACAGGCGCCCAGGCGGTTGGTGTGCCGCTGGCAGGAAAAACGGGCACGGTTAACGATCATACGGACGTCTGGTTTATCGGTTACACACCGACTTACGTCACCGGCGTGTGGATGGGTTATCCCGGCAAGAAGAAGCCACTGGGCAATGACATGACGGGCGCCCATGGTGCGTTACCGATGTTTGTCGACTTCATGAAGACGTTCCTGAAGGACAAGCCCAAAGAAGACTTTCCGAAAGCTCCGGAGATGCCGGAAGACATGCGCGAACTCTTCAAGCAGCGACAAAGAGAACTGGCTGCTGAGCGCGCCGAACTCGCCGCCGATGCTGACAAGACTGAAGGTGAGAATGCTTTACCGGCAGGAACAACCGAACCAAAACTGGAACAACTAACATTGCCGCCGGCACCCAAGGCGGACGAAGGTCCAGCCAGGCCACAGCCGAAGCCCGAAGTCGCAACGCCGAAGGTCGAAGCTCCGCCGCCACCCGCGACACGCCCGCGCGAAGCTGAGCCAGCGAAGAAGAAAGGCAAGAAGGGCGAGGGCGAGCCATAGCCAGAAAGTAATTTAGGCCACAAAGAGGCACAAAAAGCGCAAAATATTTTTCTGTGCTTTTTGTGTCTTTTTGCGGCTATTCTTTTGTTATGCGCATAGTCTCGTTTTTACCTTCAGCAACGGAGATGGCCTGCGCACTCGGTCTTGCTGATTCGATCGTAGGCATCACGCATGAGTGTGATTATCCGCCCGAAGTGATGAGCAAGCCGGTGGTAGTTCGCAATGTGTTGCCGATTGAGAGGATGAGTCAAAGCGAGATCGATCGCGCCGTCGCCGAACGAATTCGTAGTGGCGAAAGTCTCTACCAGATCGATGAACAACTGCTGCGCGAGCTCGCTCCTGATCTGATACTCACGCAGGACCTCTGTCAGGTTTGTGCGCCCTCGGGTAACGAAGTCTCGCAAGTTCTGAAAGCACTTCCAAAAGCACCCCAGATCCTCTGGCTCACGCCGCAATCGCTCGATGAGATCTTCGATAACGTTCGCGAGCTTGGTGCTGCAACCGATCGAATCGACGCAGCGGAAACGTTAATCAACGATTGCCTGCAGCGCCTGCGGGCTTTGGCCGAACGAACCGCGAGCGTTCCTCGGCCGAGAGTGTTTTGCATGGAGTGGTTGGATCCGGTTTATGCGAGCGGTCACTGGGTACCGGAGTTAGTGAAGATCGCCGGTGGCGTTGATGAAATCGGGCGAGAACGTGGTGAGTCGGTGCGTGTGCGGTGGGATGAGATCGTTGCCTGGGCGCCGGAAGTGCTGGTAATCATGCCGTGCGGGTTCAACCTGGAACAGACGATGAAACAGATCTGGAGCATCTTCGGATACAAAACGTCTCCATTCTTTGATCTGCCGGCAGTGAGGAACGGAAGAGTTTACGCTGTCGATGCAAATTCGTTCTTTGCGCGACCCGGACCGCGCGTCGTCGAAGGCGCAGAGCTCTTGGCCCGACTAATTCATCCTGAGTTGTTCGACTCAGCCACAGACAAGCTTGCGAATTTCTTTCAGCCCGTCGACGTTTCGTTACTCAAAGGTCAGCTAACCGAAGGACGTGACTACTACATTGAAAGCGACGCGATGGTCTTTACCGCGAGCTATCTCGAGCGTCGCGGTTACTGCTGCGGCAGCGGCTGTCGTCACTGTCCTTACTGATATCCGCTACGGCTTGATAACTGTCTTGATGTTGTTGTCGGCGAGCAGCTTGTTGAACGCCGGCAAGTCCTGCTTCAGCACCTCATCCAATCGCTGACGCAGTCCCACCAGTTGCGGCTTCAACAGCGCCTGAACCTCACGCTGCTGCTTCGTCGGCGCGAAGTCTCCACTCGCCAATCCACCCGCCAGATAATTGATCTTCGCCAACAACTTCGGCGGCCAGCGCACTGTATCCTGCCCCTGTCCGGTAAGTTTGAGTTGGATTAAATTTTCCTCAATTTCTATCAATTTTTTATCAAAGGCACCGGCAGCCGACTTCACGGCGACTGAATCCGATCCTGCATTCAACGTGGCCATCAGTTTGTCTAGCTGGCTGCGAATGGTTTCGATCTGGTTGACCATCTGCGACCCGGCTTCGACGTCCTTTCGCAGATCGACCATCATCGTGGTCTGCAGTGAAATGTCGGCCTCAGTCCCGCCGGAATTCGGATCTTTCTTGATGATAAGCGGCTGGCTCAACGTTTGGCCGCCCGCGGAGAGTTTTACGGTGTACGTTCCCGGCGGCAGCAGGATGGACAAACGACCCGCGCCGGGCGCGTTGCGAGTGCCATCCGGTCCGAGCTTGATTTCGGGAGCGTATTCCGGACTTGTTCGCATGCGGACTTCAGTGGTTTGTTCGCCTTCGAGGTTCCAGGTTACTCGATTGAGCCCGACGTTCTTTGTGCCGTTCAGCGTTCGAACAAGCTGTCCCTTCGCATCTTCAATCTTCACTTTCACTTCACCGGCCGGCGCTGACTTGAGGTAATAACTGATCGCCGCTCCGTAAGACGGATTCTGTCCCGCGGAAGGATCCTCTGACATCGTCACCGGCGTCACGCTCGGTCTGAATCGATAGGTCGGTCGCGGTGGAAACAGAGACGCAGCTGCGTCGCGCACTTCTTGCTTCATCTGCTGGATCGGCGTCAGGTCGTCGAGAATCCAGAAGCCGCGGCCGTACGTTCCAACAACGAGGTCGTTGAAATGCTCCTGTACCACCATCCAGTAAACCGGCGCACGCGGCAAGTTGCCTTGCAACGGCTCCCACTTCTCGCCATCGTCGAAAGAAACGTAAAGCCCGTTTTCCGTCCCCACGTAAAGCAAGCCGCGTCGCACCGGATCCTCGCGAATGCAGTGCGCGTAACTCAACATGCTGTGCGGAATGCCGTTCGTGATCGCTGTCCACGTCTTGCCGTAGTCCTTCGTTTTGTAAATAAACGGATCGCGATTGTTCACCTGGTGAAAATCGACGGTGATGTAAGCAGCGCCGGGTTCGTAACGAGAAGGTTCGATGTTGCTGACAGTTCCCCACTGCGGCAAGTTGGGAATATTCTTCGTGACGTTGGTCCAATTCTTACCGCCGTCGCGCGTCACCTGCACGAGCCCGTCGTTAGTGCCAACCCAGATCAGTCCCTTCTCTTTCGGTGATTCGGCGATCGCAAAGATGACTGAGAAGTACTCGACACCGATGTTGTCGCCGGTCAGGCCACCGGAGAAACCCTGTTTGCTCTTGTCGTTGGTTGTCAGATCCGGACTGATAACTTGCCAGCTCTGACCATCGTCAGTCGTTTGATGAACAAACTGGCTGCCGACGTAGATCTTCTTGTGATCGTGCGGCGAAATAGTCAGCGGAAACGTCCATACAAATCGATACTTCACACCCGCCGCCGGCGAGCCATTCACTTGATCCGGCCACACCTCCACGCGTCGCATCTGTCCATTTCGCAGATCGAATCTTTCGACAATACCGCCGATGCTTCCCGAACCTGAAGCACTGGACCAAACGATGTTTGGATCCACCGGATCCGGCGTAGCCCAACCACTCTCGCCGCCACCAACCGATTGCCATGTACTGCGCGGAATCGATCCGCCACCGATGGTCCGGCTTGGACCACGATACGACGGATCGTCCTGCTCGTTTCCGTAGACGTAGTAAGGAATGCGATTGTCGACGGTTACGTGATACATCTGCGCGATGGGCAGTTGAATGCGAAACCACGTCTGACCGCGTGTCGTCGAGATTGAAACACCACCGTCATTCGCGACCGCCATGCGGTTCGGGTTTGTCGGATCGATCCAGATGTCGTGATTGTCGCCGCCGGGACTACCGCCGCCGACCATCGGCTTCGCGGTTTCGCCGCCGTCGATCGAGTGTGCGAATCCTGCCGTCAGGTAATAGGTTTCGTTGTCGTTATCGGGCGCGACTGCCATGCGAAAGTAATAGTGAGTGCGGCCGCCGAGACTCCGATCGTAGCTGACCAGTTTCCAGTTCTCGCCGCCATCATCGGAACGCCAGAGCTTGCCGCGATCGGTTTCCTGTCCATTCAGCGGCACGCCGTCGCCGGTCTCGATCAGTGCGTAAACGCGTTTGGAGTTGCTGGGCGCAATCGCCGGAACGACCTTTCCGGTCATGCGTGTTGGGAGACCGTTGCCCGAAAGACGTTTCCACGTAACACCGCCGTCCGTCGACTTGAAGAGCCCGCTGCCTGGTCCACCACTCTCACGTCCCCAGGTGTGGATCTCGAGCGGCCACATGCCGGCAAACAACACTTTCGGATTTTTCGGATCCATCTCGAGGTGAGCACAACCACTATTCTCATCCGTGAAGAGCACGCGTTCCCACGTCTTGCCTCCGTCGGTCGTGCGAAACACACCCCGTTCCTGTTGTGGTCCATAAGCATGGCCAAGAGCGCCGACGAGCACAACGTCCGGATTCTTTGGATCGATCACTACACGGCTGATGCGTCCGGTCTTCTCGAGGCCCATCAACTTCCACGTTTTGCCGACATCAGTCGATTTGTAGATACCTTCGCCCACGGAGATATGACTGCGTATCCACGGCTCGCCTGTGCCGGCCCAAACGATATTCGGATCGCTGGGCGCAATCGCGAGCGCGCCGATTGACGACACGGGTTGGGAATCGAAGATCGGCTCCCAGTGAACGCCGCCGTCGATCGTCTTCCAGATACCACCTGACGCCGCGCCGGCGTAGTAAATGTTCGGCTGGCCGGGAACGCCAGCGACTGAAGTCAGACGATTGCCGGTTGGTCCAATGTGCCGGTAACGCAGCGCGCCGAGTATGTCCTTGTTAGCTTCCTGGGCGCTCAGGGTCGAGAAACAGATCGCAAGCAGTGAAAGTAGCAGGATGATTCGTTTTCGCATCAGCATGGAGAGTCTCCTCAGGTAGCCACAAAAAGGCCACCGCAAGCAGAAAATATTAAACGCTAACCCTATTGCTTGATATTCTTGTGAGTCTTGTGCGGCGCAGTATATCAAATGAGACTTTAGGAGGAGCCAATGATTATCAGAAGTTTGTTGGTGATGGTCGCGATTTCGCTGTTTGCCAGCCCCGCATTCAGCCAGTTTGGCCAGTCAAACAACCGGCTCGTCGATCTGGCAGACAGGTTATCGCGCGATGCGAGCGACTTTGCCGACGCCAGCTACAGCAGTTTCACAAACAACTCCCGAGCTTTGCGCAACGACATCGATGCGGTGATGCTGGCGCACCAGTTTGCGGGAGCTACTCGCATTTTTTATCGCATGGTTGTTGACCGGCGTCGCAACCAGGATCTGCGCGATGCGTTTGACGTGCTCCAGAATCTCGCGCGTTCGATCGATCGGGGCAACCTGCAGCGAACCAACTGGTACAACATTCAACGCTCGATGAACGACATCTCGCGCGAGCTCAATTACAACTCACCGGGCGGCGGCGACCAGTATCCCGACACCGGACGCGGCGGGCGCATGACGTGGCGCGGGCGCGTTGACGACGACGTGCGCATCAGGATTCGTGGAGGCTCGGCGGACGTCGAAACGATTGGCGGCACGCCTTACTACGACGGCCAAGCAAACTTCTTCAATTCGCTGCCGCCGCGACGAGTGACGGTGCGATTGACGATGAAACGTGGCCGTGGAGATATTTTCATCGAGCAACAACCTTCGCGCGAAAACGATTTCACAGCCATCGTGCGGATCAAGGATCCAAAAGGCGGCGCGTCGGATTATGAATTTGAGTTGCAGTGGTAAGTTTTGAATAGGACCTATATTAATTCACCAGAATCTCGTCAGCGAAGATCCATGTCTCGGGTCGAAGATGCACTGCGCGGATGCGTATGTAGCGCGCTTCGGTTGGCGCGATTGTTTTGACGAAGTCTCTGATTACAACACCCTCCTGTTTGTCAGAGACTTCGTTCGCGATCACGAGCGGTGGACCAAAGGTCTTGCCATCGACTGAGAGCTCAATCTCAACGCGGCTCGGCATCCAGATCCATGATCCAATGTCCTGCAGGAATCCGGCGCCCACTTTCGAAACCTTCTGCACGCTGCCAAGGTCCAGGATCGCGACGAGATCTTTTCCCTGATATCCCTGCCACGCTCCGCCAGCCCAGTTGCTCGTCCCCCGAATGCCGTCAATCAACGCAAGGCTTCCGCCGCCCGTGTATTGTGTGCTGTAGTTTGACTGCAACGTGAGCATCCAGTCGTGCGGGATGCGATGATACGTGGCGGCTGCGGCCTTGCTGTATCTGCGGTCCGCAGTTTTAGCCTTCGCCTCCACGAGGCTATCGTTGTCGATGACAAATGGCTTCGTATATATCCGCCAAAAATGATAGCTATGGTCGAACGCGTAAAGGAGCTCCACTCGCTCGTTGCCGGTTGGAATCAAACTGATCTCGAGCCGGTTTCTAAACGTTGGCCCAGCGGCTTTAATCACGGGCGCCGGTACGATCCTGGGGCCGTCGATGCGTGATATCGGCTCGTTCCCGGCCCCGGTTCCCCAGCGATGATTCGGCCGTGGTCCCATCTGAAAAACCAGTTCGCCACCGGTCATCAGATCTTCGTGCAACAGAAATGACTTATTGTAAGGCTTGCCGTTCAGGGTCGCTGATTGGATGTAGAGGTTGCGGTCCGAAACGCCGGCCGCTTTGATTACAAACGACTTTCCATCCTCGAGATTGAATCGCACTTCGGGAAACAGCGGCGAGCCAATCGCATAAATTGTCGCACCCGGCGTGACCGGATAAAAACCAGCCGCGCTCAACACGTACCACGCCGACATCTGCCCGCAGTCTTCATTGCCGATCAAACCATCAGGTTCCGCTTTGTAAAACTGGGCCATGATCTGCCGCGCGCGCGCCTGAGTCTTCCATGGCTGGCCCACGTAGTCGTAGAGATACGCCATGTGATGACTCGGCTCGTTGCCGTGTGCGTATTGCCCGATGAGGCCGGTGATGTCCGCCTGTTCGCGACCAGTGGTGCGGCTCTCAGTCGCAAAGAGTTGATTGAGTTTGTTAATGAACTGCTGCCGCCCTCCCATCAGTCCGATGAGACCACTCACATCGTGCGGAACGAAGAACGTGTACTGCCACGAGTTTGCTTCAGTAAACGCAAACGAAACCTCGCGCGGATCGAAAGGCTCGAGCCAGTTGCCGTTACTGCGCGGGCGCATGAAACCGGACGCGCGATCGAAAACGTTCTTGTACGACTGCGCTCGCGCAATGTAGCGCTCGTAGTCCTCTTTCTCACCAAGCAAACGCGCTACCTGCGCGACGCACCAATCGTCGTATGCGTATTCGAGCACCCTTGAAACTGACTCACGCTCATCTTCCATGCCGATGAAACCGCGGTCAATGTATGGACCAAGCCCGTAGTGCTTTAGCTCCGCACTGTGCTTCATCGCCGCGAAGGCTTCGCGCAAGTCGAATCCACCGATTCCCTTCACGGCCGCGTCGGCAATCACCGAAACGGCGTGGTATCCGATCATCGTGTCAGTCTCATTCGCGGCCAGTTCCCACACGGGCAGACGACCGCCCTGTTCGTATTGGACCAGGAAAGTCTTGATGAAATCGCGGGTGTGTTTCTGATCGATGATCGTGTAAAGCGGGTGCGCGGCGCGGAACGTGTCCCAAAGCGAGAAGACTGTGTAGTTCGAGAAGTCTTTGGCTTCGTGTGTTTTGAAATCGCGACCACGATAACGACCGTCGACGTCCATGAAGAGGTTGGGCGCGGTCATCGCGTGATACAGAGCCGTGTAGAAGTTGGTTAACTGTGCTTCGGTTCCGCCGGTGACTGTGATCTTGTTGAGCTCGGCGTTCCACGCTGCTTTTGCGTCAGCGCGAACTTTGTCGAAGTCCCAGTGATTCAGCTCAGCGGCCAGGTTCTTCAACGCGCCTTCGATGTCGACGGAAGAGATTGCAACCTTCACCAGCAAAGGCGCGCCGCGGCGGGCGTCGAAGCGAAAGTTCGCTTTCAAGTTTTGCTCGGTGAACGAAGTAAACGGCTGCGAGAACTCCACCGCGAAGTAAACAACCTGATCTTTGGCCCACGCCTGAGATCTTCTCCAGCCGACCAGAGTGTTCGCGCCGGTGACGCGTAAACCGGAATCGAGAACTTTGTCGCGGTGTGCGAGATCGAGAATGATGTCGGCTGACTGCGTGCTGGGAAAAGTGTAACGATGCATGCCGACGCGCGCCGTGGCGGTGAGTTCTACAAGAATGTTTCCGTCGTCGAGTTTGACTGAGTAATAACCGGGAGAAGCGCTTTCGTTTCGATGCTGGAAGCGGGCAGTCTGAGAATGCACGTCCACTGTGGGCAGCAAGAGGATGTCGCCGTAATCGGAGATGCCGGTGCCGCTGAGATGCGTGTGGCTGAAGCCGTAGATGGCGGAATCAGAGTAGTGATAACCGGAGCAACCATCCCAGCCTGTGAGCCTTGTGTCGGGGCTGAGTTGGACCATGCCGAACGGAACGATCGCCCCCGGAAAGGTATGGCCGTGTCCACCCGTGCCGATGAATGGATTAACGTAACGCGTGAGATCTTGCTGCGCGTGGACGTTAAGCGAGATTAGTAAAAGTAAGCAAAATATCTGTAGCGTTGAGAAAAAATTCTCCTTATTGCGCCGTCGCAATCGCATAGATGAGTCGCTCCAACGACTGCAGATCGCGCAGGTCAAGCACTTCAACCGGCGAGTGACTGTAACGCCCGGGCCACGATAAGCCCACGTGCAACACACCGTAGGGCACAAATACTGAACCATCCGCGCCGCCATTCGTTGCGCCCACCTGAAGCGGAATACGCTGCGTTCGCGCGATCCCGACGATTCGATCCAGTTCTGACAACGGAGCGACGGAAGAGTTGTCGAGCCCGCGAATGACCGCGCCATGCCCGAGCAGCGCGTCCGCGAACCGCGTCGACTCAACCGGCGAATCAGACGAGACAAACGTATCGACACTGTAGACTCGTTTGACTAACGAACCATAATGCTTCGCCAGTGCAATCGCGCCTTCGAGTCCAATCTCCTCTCGCACTGACCACGCGAAGATAACTTTCCGCTTCAACAAAGCAGGCGTGATTCTTCGCACTGCCAGGATCAGCGCCGTCGAACCAGCTCGATCGTCCAGCGCCCGCGCGGTAAAGCGAGTGCCACTTAGACGAGTTGAATCTTTAATTGCCGTCACCGACAACCCCGTCGTCACCCCAAGTTGTTTCAACGCGGCGCCGTCCACGCCAAACCACGCGGTCAGTGCTTCGGGCTGCTTGGACGTTGCAGTGTCTCGCGGCACGAAGACGCCACGCAGCGGAGACTTCCCATCCTGATCAAAGTGCAACAGCGCCGGTTGTCCTTCCCACAAAGACAGAAACAACCCACCGCGCGTACGCAACGACACGGTGCCGTCGGCGGCGATGTTGCTAACTTCAAAACCAACCTCATCCTGATGCGCAATGAACATCAGCGGATCGCGCTCTGGTCCAACTTCGAGGATCAGATTACCTTCATCGTCAGTGCGCACGAGTCGTTGGGCCCAGGCAGGCAGCGCGTCCTTGATAACCTTTCGAATCTGTCCCTCGTGACCGGAGACTGCCGGAACATCGGCCAACAATTTGAGCAGCTTCGCGGCTCCGGAAAAGTTGTCTCCACCAGCGAAGTCAAACCTTTCGATCCTGAACGACATCTGCGGAGACGCTCGTTCTACGCCCGCTGCCTCTTCAACCGCAAGCAACAGCTTTTCGTAGTCGGCGACTTGAACAGTCTCGACGAGCGAGCCGGCAAAGCGCACACGCGGCGCCAGTACTGTGACTGAAGTCAGCCCGGTCGATTCCGGAAGATAGCTTGGCTTCTCTACGTTTCTCGTGCTGAAGCTTTCGGAAGCGCTCGCACCATCGGCAGCCTGGTCCAGCAGCGTTATTTGATCGACGCGTCCCAGGCTTCGCAACGCCGCTTGCAATCCATCATGACCAAAGCTGCGCAAGGTTGTAAGCAGAAAGATCGTTTCGCCTTTACTCACTCGCCCCTGGCCAGCACTCGCCACCGCGGCGCAACCAGCGCGCACGCCCGCAAGCTGCCCCGCCACATACTGGTCACCGTAGGACCATGCCGGCACATCACGGACCACCGGATTCAACATCTCGATTCCAAGGCGCTGTACTTCGGCTTTGGAAGTAGCTCCGACGTCGACCCACAGATCTTCGAGCGTTGCAGGAGGTGCGTTTGCGGCACGGCCGCGTTGCAGGTGCGTGCTCTTCACCGTGATCACACCCACAACCGGAACAGTACGCGTCAGTACTCTGATTCGCTGTCCTTCATGAAACTGAACCCACAAAGGATGTTGCCGCCCGGCTCCCATCTCGCGCAGACGGAGGTAACCGTCAGCAGTAATCTCCGTGACTGCAAACGCGGGTCGATCGATGCCACACGCAACCACGCGTCGCGGGTTGCCGCTACCCTTGTGCAGGATGAGATTGCCAAGCGCGTCGCGTTTCCAACCCGGCATCGCATCCAGGAGCTGGTCGGTAGCAAAGTACTCTGAGCCGGGCGGTGCATTCAGAGAAATCCAACTACGCGCGAGACCGGAGGCTGGACCATCCTGAGCTGCAAGTTTTGTTGACAACAGCATGACGAGCAGTGTCGCCAGTACGAGTTTGTTTGTCTGAAGGGGGTTCATTGGATGCACAAGATAAACAATCCTACGCAACCTGTGAATCCTTAATTCCGGCCAATACTCTTTTCTTGCGCTCCGAAAAATTTGGTGGCATACTGCGCGCCTCCCGTCCCAGAACGACTCCCTTAAAGAAGTTCGTTACTCCTAACCAGGTTCATACGTTCACCTCCCGTTGTGTGTGGATATGCATAGGTTCGCATTTATTAAGACCGACACTGTTGTATCCCGCGCGTTTTCTCGCCGTTGCGGGCGGCCCCACACCCCCACCAACCTTACTTTCAACTGGAGGAGAAGAGTATGAAGAAAGTTTTCGCGTTCCTTATTTTCGCCGGCCTTTGCACTGCGGTCTTTCTCTCGTCGCCGGTGCGTAGCCAGAAAAAAGACAAGCTCCGCAGAAACGCTCATAAGATTGAGAACAATTACATCGTAGTGCTTGATGATTCGGTTGTAGGCGAACGAGGAACCTTCTCGATCGCTCCGTACATCGCCAGTGAGATGGCGGACAATCACCGAGGCAAACTCAAACACGTTTACCAAAACGCGCTTAACGGTTTTGCTGTTGAGATGTCACCTGAAGATGCCGAAGCATTGAGCCAGGACTTCAGGGTTAAGTTCGTCGAAGAAGATGGAGTTGTCACGGCCGATGCAACGCAAACCAATCCGCCGTGGGGACTCGATCGCATCGACCAGCGCAACCGGCCGTTGAGTGGCACTTACACTTACAACTGGACCGGCTCGGGCGTGCGCGCATACGTGATCGACACCGGCATTCGCACTACCCACACGCAGTTTGGCGGGCGCGCGTCCAACGTTTTTGACGCTCTTGGCGGCAGTGGCGCTGATTGTAACGGTCACGGCACTCACGTCTCGGGCACGATCGGAGGCTCGACTTACGGCGTCGCGAAGAGCTCATTGCTGCGTGGCGTACGCGTGCTCGACTGTAACGGATCAGGTTCAACTTCGGGTGTCATTTCCGGTGTTGATTGGGTAACTGCAAATCACATCAACCCGGCAGTCGCCAACATGAGCCTTGGCGGCGGAATTTCAACCGCGCTCGATACCGCGGTGAATAACCTTGCGAATTCCGGAGTTCCCATCGCTGTCGCCGCCGGTAACAGCAATGCGAACGCGTGCAACACCTCGCCGGCACGCGCCGCGAATGCAATCACTGTAGGCGCAACCACCACCACCGATGCGCGCGCTTCGTTCTCAAACTTCGGCACGTGTTTGGACATCTTCGCGCCAGGTTCGGGAGTTCTGTCAGCGTGGTTCAGCTCGGACACGGCCACGGCCACGTTGAGTGGAACTTCAATGGCTTCACCGCACGTCGCTGGCGTGGCAGCGCTCTACAAACAATTCAGTCCGAGCGCTTCAGCAACGACAACGCGCAACGCGATCGTCAACGGCTCAACGGCCAACGTTGTGACGAACCCCGGTACCGGTTCGCCCAACCGGCTGCTGTACTCGCTGTTCTTCTGAAGTTATTTCTGCGGCAAATCTACGCGGATGATACGGATCTGATGTAAGCTGTGTCATCCGCGTTTTTCCTATTCATCTTTACAAGTGAGGTGCCCCCCATGAGACGACTGAAGCGAAGTGTCGCATTGCTTTGCACGCTGACGTTGTTTGTTAGCGTGCTGTCTGCTCAACAGACGGCTCCCGCCAAACGTCCGATCACGCATCAGAACTACGATTCGTGGCGCTCGATCACGACTTCGCAGGTTTCGCGCGACGGCAAGTTCGTCGCTTATTCCTACATGCCGGAGGACGGCGACGGCGAGATTATCGTGCGCAACATCGCGACCGGAGTTGATTGGCACGCGCCGCGCGGGTATCGCCCGCCCGCGCCGCCGCCGGACGATCCGGCCGTAAGCTTCGCTGAGTTTCAGGCGGAGCAGAATCGTTTGGTGCGACCTGTTTTCACTGCCGACAGTCGTTTCGTTGTCTTCACCACTGAACCCACTAAAGCCGAAGTCAGCAAGGCGAAGAAAGAGAAGAAGAAACCGGAAGACATGCCGAAGAATGGTCTCAGCATCATGGACCTTTCTAACGGCACAGTCACGCGAATCGAGCGAGTGAAGAGTTTTCGCGTGCCGGAAGAGGGTGCGGGGTTTTTCGCTGACTTGATGGAAGCCGCGAAACCAGAAGAGAAACCGAGCGCCTCGCCGAATCCGCAGGCGAGTCCGGCGGCGGAGTCAAGCCCCACCCCGGCG
>Ga0126376_10001165_pt1 | contig 14007 bp, 12 predicted proteins | sample PanSoiMetPlot_15_FD_92760 | JGI IMG/M metagenome (GOLD analysis project Ga0126376, IMG submission 92760) | Tropical forest soil microbial communities from Panama - MetaG Plot_15 | ecosystem: Environmental > Terrestrial > Soil > Tropical forest > Bulk soil | place: Panama | collected 2016-02-17
CATTCTCACGAAAGCGGCGCAGGAGTTCGTGACGCCGCTCGCCGCCGGCGCGCTCGCCGGCGGGCAAGTGTTCACCGACCTGTTCGATCCAAAATCCGAGCTCGACGTCGGCCACATCCGGCTCGCACGCGACACCGACCTCGTGATCGTGGCGCCGGCGACCGCCGACCTGATGGCGAAGATGGCGAACGGCCACGCCGACGACCTTGCCTCGACCGTGCTGCTCGCCACCGACAAGAAGGTGCTGATCGCGCCGGCGATGAACCCGCGGATGTGGCAGAACGCGGCCACCCGCCGCAATCTTGCGCAACTCATTGCCGACGGCATTGCGGTCGTCGGCCCGAACACCGGCGAGATGGCGGAGCATGGCGAAGCGGGCGTCGGCCGCATGGCGGAGCCACTGGAGATTGTCGCAGCCATCGAGGCTCGCCTCAGGGTTGGACGCGACACCGCCGGACTGCTGTCGGGACGACGCGTACTGGTCACTGCCGGGCCGACGCATGAACCGATCGATCCGGTGCGCTATATTGCCAACCGATCGTCGGGAAAGCAGGGTTTTGCCATCGCCCATGCCGCCGCTGCGGCGGGTGCCGAGGCGACGCTCGTGTCAGGTCCGGTGTCGCTCGTCGATCCGCCGCGGGTGACGGTCATCAAAGTCGAAAGCGCACGCCAGATGCTTGCCGAAGTGGAACGGGCGCTGCCGGTCGATGTCGCCGTCTTTGCCGCTGCGGTGGCGGACTGGAGGGTTGCCGAACCGGGCGCTCAGAAGCTGAAAAAGGGCGCAGGCGGGGCGCCGGCGCTGCATCTCGTCGAAAACCCCGATATCCTGGCGACGGTGGCGCAGCGCAAATCGAAACGCCCATCCCTCGTTATCGGCTTTGCGGCCGAGACAGAGCACGTCATCGAGAACGCTCGCGCCAAGCTTGACCGCAAAGGCTGCGATTGGATCGTGGCCAACGACGTTTCAGCTGCCACCGGCATCATGGGCGGGGATCGCAACAGCGTGCATCTTGTGACCCGTGACGGCGTCGAGTCCTGGCCAAACGAGGACAAGCAGGACGTTGCCGACAAGCTGGTCGCCCGCATTGCCGTTACCCTTGCGGCGGCTCCGAAATGAGGGATGTGGAACTGCAAATCCTGCGCCTTCCCCATGGGGCCGACCTGCCGCTGCCGTCCTATCATAGCGCTCATGCGGCCGGCCTCGATCTCCTGGCAGCGGTTCCGGCGGCTGCGCCGATGACGCTGGGGCCGGGTGAGCGCGGTCTTATTCCATGCGGCATTGCTATGGCGCTGCCTCACGGGTTCGAGGGGCAGGTACGCCCGCGATCCGGCCTTGCGGTTCATCACGGGGTCACGGTGCTGAACGCGCCCGGCACCGTCGACGCCGATTACCGCGGCGAAGTCATGGTCGTGCTGGTCAACCTCGGGGCGGAGCCATTTGTTGTCACCCGCGGGATGCGTGTCGCCCAACTGATCGTCGCGCCCATAGCTCGCGCCCGGATTGTCGAGGCGCCTGCGCTTGAGAAAACGGTGCGCGGTGCCGGAGGATTCGGATCGACGGGTGGGCAGTAATGTTCCTGGTCACTCGCCTTTGATACCGGCAATCGCCGCCACTTCCTCCCACTTATGTCGCTCGGCAGCAAGGAAGGCGGCGAATTCCACGACCGTGCTAGGGCGGACGAACGAGCCAAGGTTTTCGAGCGTCTCGCGGGTTTCGGCTTGCGCCAGCACGGCATTGATGCAGTCATTGAGCTTGGCCACAATTGCAGGCGGCGTGCCGGCCGGAGCCATAACGCCGGTAAATGTGCCCACGACAAAATCCGGCACCCCCTCCTCCATGAAGGTCGGAATATACGGTGCTTTTGGATCGCGCGTCGTACTTGCGATCGCAAGCGGACGAATTCTGCCCTCTCGCGCCAATGGCAGGACGCCGGCGACTTCAGTGAAATTCATCTGCACTTGACCGGACAGAAGGCCTGCGATGACCTCGGGAGCACCCCTGTATGGCACGTGCTGCATGTCGATGCCGGTTTTCAGTTTCAGCAATTCGCCGGCGACGTGGGTGACGTTTCCGAACCCGACGGAACCATAGTTGAGCGCGCCGGGATGGGCTTTGGCATAGGCAATGAACGCCGGCAAGGTCTTGGCCGGACCTGCCGGATCTACAACCATGACTTCATAGCCCTGGATAAGCCTTGCGATTGGCGTCAGTCGCGTGAGCACGTCGAAATCGCGCATGCGGGAGATGGCGGGAAAAACCACTAGTGTGCTCGTATTTCCGAACAGGAGAGTGTAGCCGTCAGGCTCGGCTGCTGCGACGGCCTTGTTGCCAATCATGCCGGACGCGCCGGGGCGATTCTCAATGACGATCGGGTGACCCAGCACTTCGCCGAGGCGCTTCGCGATGACTCGGCTCACCGTGTCGATTGGCCCGCCAGGGGTGTAAGGCACAACCGCCTTGATAGCGCGGTTCGGGTAGGTCTGGGTCGCGCCGGTGCTCGCAGCGGCGATAACAAACGCGGCCGCGACAGCCGCAGTCCTCCACTTTGTCATGACGGGCCCCACCTTCAATGACGCCGAAACTCTAGCATGCCAACGCGCTACGGCGTTGATACCACTTCGCCGGAGACTAGTGTTGGTGTCGCCGGCGGTGCTTTCGTCAGGAGACGGCAGAGATTCGAGACGGTTGCACGCAATTTATGGCGATGCACCACCATGTCCACCATCCCGTGCTCCTTCAGATACTCCGCCTTCTGAAATCCTTCTGGCAATTTTTCCCGGATGGTTTGCTCGATCACCCGCGGCCCGGCGAAGCCGATGAGCGCACCTGGTTCAGCGATATGGACGTCACCCAGCATGGCGTAGGAAGCGGTGACGCCGCCGGTGGTCGGGTTGGTGAGCACCACGATATAGGGCCTGCGCGCCGCTCGCAGGGTGTGCACCGCGATGGTCGTGCGGGGCATCTGCATAAGCGACAGAATACCCTCCTGCATGCGCGCCCCGCCGGATGCCGCAAACAAGATGAACGGCGTGCTTTTTTGCGCAGCCGTTTGCAGCCCCTTGATGATCGCCTGGCCGGCCGCCATGCCGAGAGAGCCGCCCATGAAGTCGAAATCCTGCACGCCGATGACGACCGGAAGGCCATCGAGCTTGCCGAGCCCGAGCCTGACCGCGTCCTTCATTCCGGTCTTGGCGCGTGCATCGCGCAAACGGTCGGCATAGCGACGCTCATCGCGGAATTTCAGCGGATCGGAGGCGACCTCGGGTATGGCGATGTCTATCCAGGTCTCGCCGTCGAACACCGATTTGAGGCGCGCCGTCGCGCCCATGCGCATATGATAATTCGAGCCCGGGATGACGAACTGGTTGGCCTCGACGTCCTTGTAGAAGACGAGCTGCCCGGTATCGGGGCATTTGATCCACAAATTCTCCGGCACTTCGCGGCGGAGAAAGCCGCGGATCTTCGGTCGGACAACGTTCGATATCCAGTTCACGACGCTACTCTGCCGCTTGTTCCCGCGCGTTTCGCACTCCGACCGCGAGGTCGGCGACCAGCCCGGTGACCGCCGCGACGGTTGAGGACGTTGCCTTGCCGTCGGCGTCGAGGCTCAGGCGCACCTTCTCGACCAGGGCCGAACCAACCACGACTGCCTCGGCGCCCCGCGCGATGGCGGCGGCGCTCGCGGCATCCTTAACACCAAAGCCGACGGCGACCGGAAGGCCGGTGTGGCGCTTGATTCGCCGGACGGCCTCGACTACCAAGCCCGCGTCCGGCGCCGCAGCGCCGGTGATGCCGGTAATCGACACGTAGTAGACGAATCCCGACGTGTTTGCGAGCACGGCCGGAAGCCGCTTGTCGTCGGTCGTCGGCGTCGCCAAGCGGATGAAATTCAATCCCGCCCGCGCCGCCGGCAGGCAAAGCTCGGTATCCTCCTCGGGAGGCAAGTCGACCACGATGAGGCCATCGACACCCGCCCCCTTTGCGTCGGCAAGAAAACGCGCGACCCCATAGATGTAAATCGGGTTGTAATAGCCCATCAGCACGATGGGCGTCGCAACGTCCCCCGAGCGAAAGTCGCGCACCAGTTCGATGGTCTTCACCATGTTTTGGCCGGCATGGAGCGCACGCAGGCCCGCCGCCTGTATGGCGGGTCCATCCGCCATCGGATCGGTGAACGGCATGCCGACCTCGATCACGTCAGCACCGGCTTGAGGCAGCGACTTGAGGATGGCGGCCGATGTTTCGGGGTCCGGATCACCTGCCATCACGAAGGCGACGAGTCCGGCGCGGCCCTCGCGTTTGAGCGCTGCAAAGCGGGCGTCGATGCGGGTCATGTGCGGCGCCGCTGCAAATAGTCGGCAACGGTAGCCAGATCCTTGTCGCCGCGTCCGGACAAGTTCACGACCATCAGGTGATCCCCCGACTTCTGCGCCGCAATGTCCATCGCACGCGCCAGCGCATGAGCCGGCTCCAGCGCCGGGATGATGCCCTCAAGCTTGCTGCAAAGCTGAAACGCCGCGACAGCCTCTTCGTCGGTCGCCGAGAGGAATTTCACCCGGCCCATGTCGTTGAGCCAGGCATGTTCGGGACCGATGCCGGGATAATCGAGGCCGGCAGAGATCGAGTGCGCCTCCTCGATCTGGCCGTCGTTATTCATCAGCAAGTAGGTGCGGTTGCCGTGCAGCACGCCTGGCGTTCCGCCGGCGATGGAGGCCGCATGCTTACCGGTGTTGAGGCCGAGCCCGGCCGCCTCCACGCCGTAGGTCTCGATCGAGCGGTCGTCGAGGAACGGATAGAACAGGCCCATTGCGTTCGAGCCGCCGCCGATGCAAGCGATCAGGGAATCTGGCAGGCGACCTTCGGCGACCTGCATTTGCTCGCGCGTTTCATGGCCGACGATGGATTGGAAGTCGCGCACCATCGCCGGATAGGGGTGCGGACCGGCGACCGTGCCGATGCAGTAAAAGGTGTCGGCCACGTTGGTCACCCAGTCGCGCAGCGCCTCATTCATGGCGTCCTTCAGCGTCCGGGAGCCCGATTCTACGGAGCGGACCTCAGCCCCGAGCATCTTCATGCGCAAGACGTTCGGTTTCTGCCGCTCGACGTCGACGGCGCCCATGTAGACGATGCAGGGAAGCCCGAATTTGGCACACAGCGTTGCTGTCGCAACGCCGTGCATCCCGGCGCCGGTCTCCGCGATGATGCGCGGCTTGCCCATGCGCAACGCCAGCATGATTTGGCCGAGCACGTTGTTCACCTTGTGGGCGCCGGTGTGGTTGAGTTCTTCGCGCTTAAAATAGATTTTGGCGCCGCCGCAATGGTCGGTGAGGCGTTGGGCGAAATAGAGGGGCGACGGCCGGCCCACATAGGTCGCAAGATGGCCGTCCATCTCCTTGCGGAATTTTGGGTCCGCCTTTGCGTCCGCGTACGCTTTCTCAAGGTCAAGGATCAGCGGCATCAGGGTTTCGGCCACAAAGCGGCCACCGTAGATGCCGAAATGACCGTGCTCGTCCGGACCGCTACGGTACGAATTGGGCTGCTGCACGTTCATGATTAAGAACTCGTCGCGGACTTGCCGCTCGTTTGCCGCCCACCCGCTCTCTATCCCCCGCGAGCGGAGGAAGATAGGCAGGGGGCCCGCGCCGCACGGATGAATCGGCGAATGAGATCGGAGTCCTTATCGCCGGGCGCACGCTCAACGCCGGAGGAGACATCGACCCCGCCCGCCCCAGTGATTTCGATCGCCTCGGCCACATTGTCGCGGCTAAGCCCGCCTGAAAGCATGAACGGGACGTGTGGGTCAAGGTTCTTGAGCAGGCGCCAATCGAAAGGCCTGCCGAGGCCGCCGGGGCGCGTGGCATCGCGCGGCGCCCGGGCGTCGAAAAGAAGCCGGTCGGCGACCTCGGCATAGTCCGGGACGCAGCGAAGATCGTCCTCGGTTTCAACCGCAATCGCTTTCATGACGGGCAACCCAAAACGTCTCTTCACGGCGAATACCCGCTCGGGTGTTTCCCTGCCGTGAAGCTGGAGCAAATTCGGCGCAAGCGCCGCAATGCTCGCAGCAAGCCACTCATCATCGGCGTCGACGGACAGCGCCACTTTAAGGGCCCGCCCCGTTACCCGCGCCGCCAATTCTCGCGCGCCCGCGAAATCGACGTAGCGGGGTGAGGGCGGAAAAAACACGAACCCGACCATATCGGCGCCGGCGTGCAGGGAGACATCAAGCGCCTCGAGGGTCCGCAGGCCGCAAATCTTGATGGTGAGGCTCATGCTTGAACGAAATCCTTCAACTTTCCGTATTGGGGCACAAAGCGTCCCCCCACCTACCTCCCTATAGAGGTAGGTGGGGGTGGATCGCGGCAAGGAAACCCAGTGTCGTTCATCCCCCGGCGCATTGCTATGCAGCAGGCAGCGTCCTGTTGGCGGGCCTGGTCGGGTGCGTCCGCGACCGGCCCTCTGGCCGGGCCGTGTGCCCTTTCAAATACGCCAATTCGGCTCGAATCGCGACGACTTCGGCGGCGAGTCGGGAACTGAGCCTACGGCGCTTGCCCTGCTTGAGCCAAGTCGCCACGCCGCCGAGAACGACGCCTCCGATGAGAACCGTAAATCCCGCAAGATAGAGCGGAACCGTCACGGCGAGGTCCGGATCGGAGGAATCGAACGGGTTGAAGGACACTTTGATCGGCTGCCGATTCGCCAGCGCGAATCCCACCAGCACGGCGACAGCGGGCGCAACGACAATTGCCCTTAGGAGGAAACCTGAAGTCTGAGACAGCAGAAAATCAAAGACAGCCGCCGGGATCATGACGATTGCCCTCAGGAAACTGCGGATCATCGGCTTCGCGCTCCGATCGATCGATGTGAGGCGGCGAAACAGGGTTCAAAGTTCCGCCTCAGATGCCCGCCTGCGATCACTTTGCCGGAATGTCCGTCTGCGGCCGGTTCAGACGCTCGCGCATTTCCTTGCCGGTCTTGAAAAACGGCACGGATTTCTGGTCGACGGCTACATGCGCCCCCGTTCGCGGATTGCGGCCCGCGCGGGCGCGACGGTTCTTGACCGAAAAGGCCCCGAAGCCGCGCAATTCGACACGATCTCCCCGGGAGAGGGCTGCCACGATCTCACCCAGAATGGCGTTGACGATATTCTCTACGTCGCGCTGATAAAGGTGGGGATTCTGTCCTGCAATGCGTTGCACGAGTTCTGACTTGATCATACCGAGATGCCGTTTTTGGATAGGACCCTGTGCGGGCTGCGCACGACCCTCAGCCCCGCAACCGGCCTCGACCCTAATCAGGTTAATTGCCGACAGAAGGGTGCCAAAGCATTAACAAACCGTCAAGATTGAGCTTTTCGGCGGCCTGCAGGGCATCCGCAATTTCGAACTCGCGCGCCAGCGAATCGAGACCCATAAGATCGAGCGCTTTGGCAACACCAAGATGAAGGAACGACAGCTGGCTGAAGCGAGGATGGAGCCGCCAATCGCGCACCGGCGTTTTCGGATCGACGCCGCTCGACTTGGCCAGCCAATCGATGGCCTCCTGCTCGCGGCCGATCTCGTCGACCAGCTTGAGCGAAATCCCTTGCCGGCCAGTGAAGACGCGTCCGTCGGCGACACGATCCAGGGCATCGCCTTCGAGGTTACGGCGGTCCGCGACCATACCCTTGAACCATGCGTAGGAGTCGACAACCAGTGCCTCGATTGCAGCGCGTGCTTCCGGCGTGGTGGGCTCAAGGCCATTGGGAGCGGCCTTGAGGGGCGAGGATTTTATCGCTTCGAACTTGACGCCGACCTTGGAGAGCAGCTCAGTGAGATTCGGGTATTGGAAGAGCACGCCGATCGAACCGACCAGGGACGAATTTTGCGCAATGATATGGTCGGCCGCCATCGCCGCCATGTAGCCGCCGGATGCCGCGAGGCCGTCGACCACGACGACGGTCGGCTTTTGCGCCGCAACACGACGCAGCGCTTGGTGGAGCTCCTCAGACCCTGCCGTGGTTCCTCCGGGACTGTCGATGTGCACAATCACGGCGCGGGTGTTGCGCGAACGCGCGAGATTATCAAGCGCCTCGGTGCGCTCCTGGTCTCCGCGGATGAGCCCCTGGATCGTCACGCGGGAAATCTGCGGGGTCAGCGGCTCCACGAGCGACGGCTCGGACCGGCGTGCCACGACCGCGGCACCCACCAGCCCCATGACGGCGGTCAACACGGCCGCCACACGCCAGAAGGTCAGTTTGCGCCGCAGGCGACGGCGATCGACGATATGGTCTGTTTCGAGCGACATGGGACTGCTCCGGATCGTTTGTCGCGAAGTGCAAGGGGGTAGTCAGGCGCGGCGGCTCAAGTCAATGGCGATCGGCCGAGGCGGTAATTTGACACCGATGCCAGGGAGTAACTGGCATCGATGCCCGCGAAGAACAAAAGGCCCCCCGCCGCGTGACCGCAGCGGGAGTGTCAGCCCTGGCATCACCGCTGGGACCGATTGTCATTCCTTCTTCTCGGTCGCCCGCTTGAGCGCGGTGCCGAGAATATCGCCGAGCGTCGCACCGGAATCGGAGGAGCCATACTGGGCGATCGCCTCCTTCTCCTCGGCCACTTCAAGCGCCTTGATCGAGACCGTCACCTTGTGGGCGCGGCGGTCGAACTGCGTGACGCGGGCATCGACCTTCTCGCCAACCGCGAAGCGTTCGGTGCGCTGCTCGGACCGGTCGCGAGCGAGCTCGGAGCGCTTGATGAAGGTGGTGAGGTCGGTGCCGACCAGCTTCACCTCCAGGCCGGACTCCTTCACCTCAATGATCTCGCACGTCACCACGGCGCCCTTCCTGACGTCGCCGGCCTCAGCGAACGGATCGCCCTCGAGCTGCTTCACCCCGAGCGAAATTCGCTCCTTCTCGATGTCGACGTCGAGGACCTGGGCTCGCACCTTGTCGCCCTTCTTGAAGTCGTCAATGACCTGCTCGCCCGGGCGCTTCCAATCGAGGTCAGAGAGATGAACCATGCCGTCGACATCGCCGTCGAGCCCGAGGAACAGGCCGAACTCGGTCTTGTTCTTGACCTCGCCCTCGACCACGCTGCCGGGCGGATGTTTCTCGACGAAGACCTCCCACGGATTGCGCATGGTCTGCTTGAGACCGAGCGAAATGCGCCGCTTGACGGGATCGACCTCGAGCACCTGAACCTCGACCTCCTGGGACGTTGACACGATCTTGCCAGGATGGACGTTCTTTTTCGTCCATGACATTTCGGAGACGTGGATGAGCCCCTCGATACCGGGTTCCAGCTCCACGAAGGCGCCGTAGTCGGTGATGTTGGTGACGCGGCCAGTGAGACGGGCGCCGACTGGGAACTTCGCTTCGATGCCCTGCCACGGATCGGCCTGGAGTTGCTTCATGCCGAGCGAAATGCGGTGGGTCTCATGGTTGATCTTGACGATTTTGACCTTGACCTGCTGACCGATGTTGAACACTTCCGACGGGTGATTGACCCGTCGCCACGCAATGTCGGTGACGTGCAACAAACCATCGATACCACCGAGGTCGACAAAGGCGCCGTAGTCGGTGATATTCTTGACCACCCCGTCGATGACCTGCCCCTCTTCGAGGTTTTGTACGAGTTCCTGACGCTGCTCGGCGCGGGTCTCTTCGAGGACGGTGCGCCGTGACACCACGATGTTGCCGCGGCGTCGGTCCATCTTAAGAATCTGGAACGGCTGGGAGACATTCATCAGCGGAGTGACATCGCGGATCGGCCGGATGTCGACTTGCGAACGCGGCAGAAACGCCACCGCGCCGTCAAGGTCGACGGTGAAGCCGCCCTTGACCTGATTGAAGATGACACCCTGTACCTTTTCGTTGTTCTGAAATGCGCGTTCGAGCTTGCCCCAGCTCTCCTCGCGTCGCGCCTTGTCCCGCGACAGGACCGCCTCGCCCAGCGCATTTTCGACGCGCTCCAGATACACCTCGACGGTGTCGCCGACCTTGATTTCGTTCTGGCGGCCCGGACCGTTAAACTCACGCAGCGGCACGCGGCCCTCGGTCTTGAGGCCGACATCGATGACGGCGAGATCTTTTTCGATTGCCACAACGGTGCCCTTGATGACGGCACCCTCCTGCAAATTGCCGTGAGCGAACGAGTCCTCGAGCAATGCAGCAAAATCTTCCCGCGAGGGCGCGGCGGCGGTAGCTAAAGCCATAAACTCTCCTGTGCGGCGGCGCCGGCGTTAGACCAAAGGGTGCATCAAACACTCGTGGCCGGAGGTCCCACAAACCTCCGGCGAACCCCCCACCCTTCACTACCCCGGTGGCAGGGGTAGGGAAGGGTGGAGGGGCCGGCGCAAACCAAGCGTTTGGCACGATGCGATCGTCGGTTCCGCGACGAAGCTCGCGAACGGGCAGTCCTCCACACGCGAAGGCGAGATTGGCCACGCCTCCGGCCCGCTCGGACGGCTTCGACCTATAGGGCGGCTCCGAACGTGGGACATATAGCCAAGGGCCGACGGGGCGGCAAGGGGGCGCTTGCCGACGTGTCACCTGTTGGGCACCTCTCATGTGCCCCGGTGGCTGAAAGAACTGCACGACATCGCCGTTGTGGATGGGCGGCCGCTCGACGACATCGATGCGCGCGCACAACCGGGCACCGCTCAATCAGAGCGAGAACGACCTGACCTGCGGGTACTGTCGCGGCGACCCCTAGCGTCAGCAAAGAGCACCCAGAATCGAGCTGCCGCGGCGAACGAACAGCGCCCACCTTATCGACCCGCGTACTTGACGTCGGCCTAATTTGGTCTACCGAATCGGCGGAAATCGCCCTAGCTCGTATGGTGCCGGAGGTGCGCTCGGGGAGGTGCGCTCCTGCGTCATCGCCACGATCCGCGGCCCCCGAAAAGTCGTCCAATCAAGGGAGGATGCTCATGAAGAAGATGTTGCTTGTCGCAACGCTGCTGGGTGCATGGCCGGGATGCGTTCTCGCCCAAACGATGGCGGAACTCATCAACGACGGCAGGAACACCGATGACGTGCTCAACCACAGCATGGGCTTCGACCGCAAGAGCTACAGCCCGCTTAAGCAGATCAACAAATCGAATGTGAAGCGCCTGGTGCCGATCTGGAGTACCAGCCTGATGAACGACTGGGGCGAGCTTTCGGCACCGGCGGTCTACAACGGCGTCATCTATGCCATCAACGGCAAATGGACCTTCGCAATCGATGTCGAGACTGGCAGGCAGCTGTGGCGCACGCCGGTCGAACCCGAGCCGGGTGTCGAGCGCCATGGGATTACGCGCGGGGCGCCGGTGCTCTACAATGGCAAGCTCTTTCGCGTGACGGTCGACAACCATGTCGTCGCGCTCGACATGAAGACCGGCAAGCAGGTCTGGAAGCAGAAGTTCGCCGAGGCGAAGGAGGGTTATTACGCGACCGGCGCGCCGATGGTCGCCAACGGCGTGTTGATTTCCGGCATGTCCGGCGGTGAATCGACGACGCGCGGCTTCCTCGATGGCTGGGATCCTGAAACCGGCAAGAAATTATGGCCCCGCTACACCCTCCCGGCGCCCGGCGAGCCTGGCTCCGAGACCTGGCCACAGAACAGCGACGCCTGGACCCGCGGCGGCGGGCCGACCTGGCGCTCCGGTTCCTATGATCCCCAGCTCGATATCGTCTACTGGGGCACCGGCAATGCGGAGCCCTACGATCCGCGGCCGCGGGCGGAACGGGACAGCCTCTATACTTCCAGCCTCCTCGCGATACGGCCGAAAACCGGCGAGATCGTTTGTTACTATCAATACACGCCCAACGACATATACGACGTTGACGGCACCGACGAGCAGGTGCTGGCCGATCTCCAGATCGCAGGTCAGACCCGCAAGGTGATGATCCAGGCCAACAAGAACGGCTTCCTGTACGTGCTGGACCGTACCAATTGCCACCCGGTCGCCGCCAACGCGTATGTCAAGGTCAACTGGGCGACCCAAATCGACAAGGAGACCGGCCGCCCGGTCCTGACCGACGTCTACAAGAAGTTCCTGGCGGGCGAGGAGGTCGAGATCTACCCCTCGCGGGGCACCAACGCGGTGCCGATCGCGTTCAATCCGAATACCGGGCTTGTCTACGCGAACACGTGGAATGTCCCGCGCATCCAGAAGCTCGCAGCGTCAAATCCGCAAGCTCTCGGTACCGTGTCCACCGGGGTCGTCGCCCGCAACCCGAGTTTCAAACCCGGCGAGGTCGTGGGAGCTTTTGTGGCGGTCAATCCAGTAACCGGCGAGAAGAAGTGGGAGGCTCCGCTGACTGACAATCCGAGTGCGGCCGGCATGCTGGCGACCGACGGCGGACTAATTTTCACCGGCAAGCTGACCGGCGAATTCCTGGCCCTCGATGCCGACACCGGCAAGACGCTGTGGCAGTTCAAGGTCAGTTCGAGCGTCAATTCCACCGCCATCACCTACACGCACAATGGCCGGCAATTTGTGTCGGTCGCATCGGGATTGGGCGGCGCCGTCGCCCCGCGCTTCGTGCAGGCCAATGTGCCGACCGGTGGCTCGCTGTGGACGTTTGCTTTGATGCCGGAGTGAGCCATGTAGGCTCGCTTCAGCCAATCTGAAGGGACCAGACTACATACCACCCATCGAAGAATCGCGCCGGAGTTGGAAACGGATCGCCGCGTCGGGGTCTGTGCCGAGATCGCGGCCATCGGGGGCCCTCACCTGGATGGGGGCCTCCGTTGCTCGAGAAATACGGCCGCGCGGCGCGGAGCGCGTGGCGCGGCGCAGTTTGGTGGTCGCCGCATAGGCGCCGACCATCGTGGCGCCGGTCCATTGGGGCCGAGATTCGGCGTGAGGATTAGCTTGGACGGACGCTGCTCTGGAATGGAGCGGCGCCGCGATGAAAGCAGCAATCGCGGCCGCGGCTGCAATCTTTGTGGACATACTGTTTCCCCGGTTTTTGGCGTTGAAGGCGGCAGCCCCCCTTCCCTCTCGCGCAACGAGGAGGAAAGGGGTGGGGGCTACGGTAGCGCAAAGGCGATGAGCGAATCACCGAGCTTGGTGCCGAGCTTGCCATGACCGCCGGCGGCGATCACCACGAACTGCCTGCCGTCGGGCCGCAGCCGGTAGGTCATTGGCGTCGCTTGGCCGCCGGCCGGCAGACGGCCCTTCCACAGCTCGGCGCCGGTGTCGATATCGAACGCGCGCAGGTAGTTGTCCATCGCGCCCGCGATAAACACCAGACCTCCGGCGGTGATGATTGGCCCGCCTAGACTTGGCGAACCTGGAGGGACGGAAATCCCGTTCGGCAGCAGGTCAGCCACGGTTCCGAACGGCACGTTCCAGCGCACCACCCCGCTCGCCAGATCGGCGGCGACCAGCGCGCCCCATGGCGGCGGATTGCAGGGCAGCCCGCTGGGCGCGCGGATCACCCGGCGGCTCATGCCGTAAGGCGTTCCGTGTTGCGGAGAGACCTCGGCCGGAAACTGGTCTTGCCCGGCGGTCCGCTCGACCCGTTCATACCGATCGCGCGGGATCAGATGGACTTCCATCGCAAGATTATTGATGTTGGTCACGAAGAGCTGATGCTCGGGGTCGAACGCGCCGCCGCTCCAGTTCATGCCGCCCAGGTTGCCCGGAAACGCGACGATGCCTTGCGGGCTCGGCGGCGTGTAAATCCCGTCCGATCGCAGGTTCCTCATCTGGGCACGACATCCGTCCCGCTCCTGCGGCGTCATTCCCCAAGCGTCGTCGGCGGCAAATCGGTGGGGCGCAAGGGGCGGAGGCAGGACCGGGAATGGCTGCGTCGGCGCGGTTTCCAGGCCCTCAAGATCACTTTTCGGGACCGCGCGCTCTTCAACCTCGAAGATCGGGATTCCGGTCTCCCGATGCAGCACAAACAGGCTGCCGCTCTTGTTGCCCTGGATCACGACCGGCGTCGGCGTGCTGTTGCGACGCAAAGTGGCGAGCACGGGCTGGGCTGCGGTGTCGTAGTCCCACAAATCATGGTGGACGAGCTGGAAACCCCA
>Ga0126376_10001166_pt1 | contig 14002 bp, 13 predicted proteins | sample PanSoiMetPlot_15_FD_92760 | JGI IMG/M metagenome (GOLD analysis project Ga0126376, IMG submission 92760) | Tropical forest soil microbial communities from Panama - MetaG Plot_15 | ecosystem: Environmental > Terrestrial > Soil > Tropical forest > Bulk soil | place: Panama | collected 2016-02-17
AAAACCGGGCGACCTGCCGATTCAACTGCCAACGAAGTTCGAGCTTGTGATTAATCTCAGCACTGCCAGGGCGCTGGCGCTCGAAGTGCCGCCCTCGCTGCTGGCCCGCGCCGACGAGGTGATCGAATAGCGACACGGTTTGCTGCAGTGCGTAAGTCCGCTTTTGGCACAAAGCGGACAATGCGAGCCATCCGCTTTTGTCCGCTTTCAGAGGCCAAGCGGACGTGAGCATGCCTCCTAGCATCCGGCCGCGACGCATAGATTGCTACTTAGATTACCTGCCTTTTTTTATTTTCTTCCAAAAGATCGAGCTTCTTCGCCAGCCATTTTGCAGTGGGCGCCTGTATCAAGATGGTCATGAGAACGGCGATGAAGGTGACCGATGCAATCATCTGCGCACCGGGCGCCTTCATCCCGAGCAACAGGCCGGCAAGCGCGGCCGGAATGACGCCCGTCTCGCGCGTCCAGCACATGAATAGCATCTCGCTGAAGCTCCACCGCGCGCGACGGTCCGGCAATGTACACAAGAAAACCGTCGCCGGGCGGGCGACCAACATGAAGATGGCCACCACAATAATGCCACCCACGAGGTAGTGACCCATGAGCGTGAAATCGACTTGAGCACCAAGCAATATGAAGATGAACAGGCGCATGATGAAGGACGTTGTCGATACATATTCTTCGAGTCTTTGTGCCTCGCCCGCTCCCATTTTGAACCCGAACGAGCTCTGGTTTCCGAGCACGATGCCAAAGACGAAAACCGCGGTGAACCCGCTCGCCTGCAACCCATCGGCCGCGAAATAGGCGCCGATGACGGCCATCACCGTCACTATCGGCGCATATTCTTTAAGGAATGCCCACCGTTCGTGCGCGATGAGCAGCGCGGCCAGGTATCCGAGGGCGGCGCCGGCGACGATACCCACGGTCAATTGCTTGAGCAGATCGAGCAAAGATGCCGCCAAGGAGAATTGGCCGGCCCCCATTGCTACTGTCAGCACAGCGAAGGTGACGATCGCGCCAGTGGCGTCATTAAATGCCGATTCACTCACCACCGTTTGCGCCACGCGGTCACGAATGTGAACCTGCTGAAAGATCGGGACCAATGTCGCAGGGTCTGTCGAGGCGAGCGTCGCACCCAGGAGCAACGCCGCGATCAATGGCACGCCGAGAACGTAGTACGCCGCAATGCTGGTGAGGGCGGCGGTGATGACCACGCCCACCGTGGCGATCACCACGATCGTAATCCAAACCTGCTTTAGGACTTTGAAGCGCAGCGACGCGCCGCCGTCGAAGAGGATGTAACTCGCCCCGAAGAGAAGGATGATTTGGTTTAGGGCCGAGTCCGCCTTGATATCTATCAATCCCAAAACTTGCGGGCCAATCAGCATCCCGACGATTGGAAAGACCGCGACATCGGGAATGTTTATCTTCTGAGCCAGCAAGCCTGTGATGGTGCCGATGGCGAGAATAAGGCCACCCGAGAGCAATGTGTGTTTCGCAATCTCGATCGACGCCGGTACGTCCAATTCGTTTTCTCCTATCGGTCTCCAGCGCGAATTTCGGCGATAAAATAGGGTCCGCGGAGGCTGCTGCGCAGCTTATTCCGCCGCGGGTGCAGCCGAGAAAGAAACGATCGCCTTCGGGCCGCCTTCGTCGTGCGGCGAGACGGCCCGAAGCCAAAGCGCGGCCCGGCAGACGCCGTCAGGCCCGCGTGCGCATGCGCATCATGAAGCTGTCGTAGGACAGCTCCGCCACCTGCAGCCATTGGTACGAGTCGCTGCGGAAAGCCGTGAGGCTGTCCAGCATCTTCTTGAAATGCGGATTGCTCTGCGCCAGCTCGGCATAGATCTCGTTGGCCGCGTTGTAGCACGCCTCCATGACCGGCTGCGGGAACGGGCGCAGTTGCGCGCCCTGGGCGACGAGGCGCTTGAGCGCCTGCGGATTTAGCACGTCGTATTTGGTGGTCATCCAGGCGCCGGCTTCGCGTGCGCAGGCTTGTATCATCGCCTGATAAATCTTCGGCAGCTCGTTCCATTTCGTGAGATTGATCAGAAGATGTGGCTGCGCTCCGCCCTCCCACCAACCCGGGTAGTAGTAATATCTCGCGACCTTGACGAACCCGAGCTTCTCGTCGTCGTAGGGGCCGACCCATTCGGCGGCGTCGATCGTGCCCTTCTCGAGCGCCGGAAAGATATCGCCGCCCGCAAGTTGCTGAGGCACTACGCCGAGCTTCGCCAGGATGCGCCCGGCAAAACCGCCGACGCGGAACTTCAAGCCCTTCATGTCATCGAGCGTCTTTATCTCCTTGCGGAACCAGCCGCCCATTTGGCACGTCGTATTGCCGGTCGGCATACCCCAGCAGTTATACGTCTTGAAAAAGTCGTTCATGAGCTCCATGCCGCCGCCTTGAAACTCCCACGCCTCTTGCTGACGCGTGTTGAGCCCGAAGGGCAGAGCCGTACCGAAGGTGAAGGCGGCATCCTTGCCGAAATAGTAATAGCTCGCGGTATGACCCATTTCGACCGTGCCGTTCTGCACGGCATCGAGCACCTGCAGCCCCGGCACGATCTCGCCTGCGGCGAACACCTGGATCTGAAACTTGTTTTCGCTGAGCTCGGCGATGCGCTTGGACATGTACTCGGGCGCGCCATAGAGCGTGTCGAGCGACTTCGGCCAGCTCGCCGTCAGTCGCCATTTCAGCTCGGGCATCGATTGGGCAATGGCCGGCGCGGCGAGCGCGGATCCCGCCATACCGAGGCCCGCCGCCTTGAGAAATTGGCGTCGCTTCATGTGGTCCTCCCTCTCAGTGCTTAGGTCTTGCTTGTTTGATCCGGCGGGCATGGCGCCCGCGGCGAAGACTTCGAGTTATAGCCGAGCAAAAAAGAGACGTACACGGTCATCTCGCCAGCCATCCCGCCCTGTTTCGAAGTTGCAGGTGGTTCGGTATGTGAGTGGTCAACGACTTGGTGAGCGATCTCTCGCCGGTGTGCTAGGCTTGTCACAAGCCAACATCGTATGCCGGCGAACGACAACCAGCCACAGTTGCCGTTCCCGATTGCGCGTGACCGGCGACAGCTGGGAGGAGCGTGCCCTACCCCGCCTTCCGCCTCTGCGCTTGCGCTGCTTGCGGAACGCGCATGTCGGCACCGGTCACGCGCCTGACCTCGGTGATGGAGTCGTATGGCAAGTTGATCGCAGCATGGGCCTTGCGGATCGACTCCTCATCCGGCCCGGACATGAAGCAGAAGGCCTTGCCGTCCTTCAAATTCACATGTGCGGCGTGACCAAAAACGCCAAACTGCGCGGCCGCCTCTTCGAGCGCGGCGAATTGGTCGAAGAATTGTTGCTCGGTGAGCTCCTGCTGCGGGAAGCTGCCTTTGTTCTTGTCGTGGGTGTCGATGAAGTACTTCATGTTGGTGCTCCTGTTGGGTTGAGCGGCGCTGCGGAAAATGTCGCGTATCTGCACGACTTAACGTATGATTTCTGGCCTTTCACCTTGTGCTTCCTTCCTGTTAGTCCCCGGTTGCTAAAACTTTAAGCGATCACGCGGCACGGATGAGGTCATCCAAATCCTTGCGGATGACATCCCACCGCCGGCCGCCAAGCTTTGTCCGAAGTGCCCGCTGCGCCTTCTCCCAAAGCGGCATTGCGTCCCGCAGGCGCGATCGCCCCTTCTTTGTAATCTCCAAGGTGCGACTGCGCCGCCATCCTTCGCGTCCGATCGTAATCAATCCTTCCGCTTCGAGCGGACGTAAATTGCGAGTCAAAGTGCTGCGGTCCATACCCATCAAATTGGCGAGCGCGGTGATGGACAAGGCGTTGTCGACTGCGGCGGCGACCAGGACAGAAAGCTGCGTGGCTCGAAGGCCTACTGGACGCAATGCTTCATCGTACGCACGAGTCACGGCGCGCGCTGCAGTTCGCACCCTATGGCAGGCGCAGGTGGCAAGAATTTCCCGCTCGTTGGTCATGATTTTGGCAGTAATGTCGTGCATATACACGTCTGTCAATGAAAATTCGCTCGGGTCACGAGAAGGTGACCGCCGCACCCTTCATCGCAGTCCTTGCTTCGCAACGCGAAGCCCGCCGAGTTGCCGGTGGAGCAGCCGACCAGGTTCGAGCTATCGATCGATCTCAGGACTGGCCAAACGCTTAGTATCATCGTGTCGGCTAGCGTCCAACAACTCGCGGATGGTTGATCGAATAACCCTTGGCTCGCTGCGGTGCATAGGTCCGCTTTACCGGCGCTCTCACCGATGACGCGGGCTCTTTCGGCTGTCGTCCCCACGCGGGGCGACGGGAGAGAGCGAGACGTCGCGACGTCTGCGCCGCGGCTTAAGTGCGGGATCGATTGCGCACGAGATAATTATCGTAGGTCAGCTCGGCGACCTGCCACCACAGATATTCGTCGTTACGGAAGGCGAGCAGTGCTTCCCAGACCTTCTGGAAGTCGGCATTGGTTTTCGACACTTCCGCGTAGACGTCGACGGCCGCGCGGAGAGAGGCATCCATCACCGGCGGCGGGAAGGGCCGGAGCTGCGCGCCGCCCGCCACCAGCCGCTTCAGCGCCGCCGGATTGGCGGCGTCGTATTTTGCCTGCATCCACTCGTTAGCCATGGAGGATGCGGTCCGCACCAGTGACTTGTAGCCCGGCGGAAGCGCATTCCACTTATCGAGGTTGATGAAATTGTGCAGCATCGGCCCGCCTTCCCACCACCCGGGATAGTAGTAGTACTGCGCCACCTTGTAGAAGCCGAGCTTCTCGTCGTCATAGGGACCAACCCACTCGCACGCGTCGAGCGTGCCCTTCTCCAGCGCCGGATAGATATCACCGCCGGCGATCTGCTGTGGCACCACGCCGAGCTTGGAAATGACGCGGCCGGCAAATCCTCCGATGCGCATTTTAAGGCCGTTAAGATCTGAGAGTTCCTTGATCTCCTTGCGAAACCAGCCCCCCATCTGCGCGCCGGTATTGCCAGCCGGAATGCCGTGGATGTTAAACTTCTTATAGAGGTCGTTCATGAGCTCCATGCCGCCGCCGAAATACATCCACGCGGTTTGCATGCGGCTATTGAGGCCGAACGGCACCGCGGTGCCGAACGTGAAGGTGGGGTCCTTGCCGAAATAGTAATAGGAGGCGGTGTGGCACATCTCGACCGTGCCGCTCTGCACCGCATCCGCGGCCTGGAGTCCCGGCACAATCTCGCCTGCGGCAAAGACCTGGATTTGGAATTTGTTGTCGCTCGCCTCGGCGACAGCCTTGGCGAAGGCCTCCGCCGCGCCATAAAGGGTGTCGAGCGATTTCGGAAAACTCGAGGTGAGACGCCACCTGAGTTCCGGCATGGATTGCGCGATCGCAGGCTTGGCGATTGCGCTCGCCGCGGCCGCAAGCCCCGCAGCGCGCAGGAAGTGACGGCGCTTCATGGTTCCCTCCGGCGGAGTTGTTGAGGTACCGCGGCCCCAGAGAGGGGCCGCAGTATCGCGGCTAATCGTGCTTCATGCCCGGGTCCGCGTGCGGATCATGAATCCATCGTAGGTATATTCCGCGACTTGCCACCACAGATACTCGTCATTGCGGAACGCCTGCATCGAATCCAGGACCTTCTTGTAGTCGGGGTTGGACGCCGATGTCTCGGCGTTGACCTCGTTCGACGCCTTCAAGCACGCCTCCATGATCTCTTGCGGGAACGGGCGCAGCTGCGTGCCCGCCGCAATAAGACGTTTGATCGCCCCGGGGTTGCGCGCGTCATATCTGGCGGTTTCTTCGATATTGGCCAAACCGGCGGCCGCGGCGACGATGGCCTGATAGGCCTTTGGCAGCTCGTTCCATTTCGCCAAGTTGATCATGAAGTGGTTCGCGGTGCCGCCTTCCCACCAGCCGGGATAATAGTAGTAGGGCGCGACTTTGGAGAAGCCGAGTTTCTCGTCATCGTACGGGCCCACCCATTCGGCCGCGTCGATCGTGCCTTTTTCGAGCGCCGGATAGATGTCGCCGCCGGCAATCTGCTGCGGCACCACGCCGAGCTTCTGCAGCGTCTTGCCGGCCCACCCACCGATGCGGAACTTGAGCCCTGACAGATCTCCAACGGTCTTGATCTCTTTGCGAAACCATCCGCCCATCTGCGCACCGGTATTGCCGCCGACAAGGCAGTAGACGTTGGCTTTCTTGGCGAACTCGTTCATGAGCTTCATGCCATCGCCCTCGTAGAACCAGGCATTCTGCTGGCGGGTGTTGAGGCCGAATGGAACGGCACAAAACAATGCCCAAGTAGGATCCTTACCGATGAAGTAATAGGAGGCCGTGTGGCCCATTTCGACGGTGCCGTTTTGAACGGCATCGAGGACCTGCAACGCAGGCACGATCTCGCCCGCAGCGAAGACTTGAATTTGAAACTTATTATCGGTGGCCTCGGAGACGTGCTTGGCGAACGTCTCGCAAGCGCCATAGAGCGTATCGAGCGACTTCGGCCAGCTTGCCGTCAGCCGCCATCTCACCTCCGGCGTCGATTGGGCAATGGCAGGCGCAGCGAGCGCCGAGGCGGCCATGCCGGCTGCGCCAACTTTGAGAAATTCACGACGTTTCATGGACAGTTTCCTCCTGATTCAAAGGCCAGGGCTGAGAGGCGGCCCGTCGTGCGTGGGGCTTGAACCGAGACCCGCATGTTTTCGGCTAGATATGGCCCCGCTCGCCGCGCGCGCAAGGAAAAAACCCGCGACACACCGGCTCACCTATGGCGCGGGGATGACCAGCGAGCCTGCGGCTGGGACCCTTTCGGCAGTCGGCTCTTGCACGCAGGAATCGAAGTCGGGTACGCATCGAACGTCCACACGTTATCCGTGCGCGTCCTTGTCGACGACGCTTAGTCGCTTCCGGCGCATACGTGACGTGGTGGGATGAAAAGCTTCTCATCCCGGCAACGCTCCTCGACCCTCGGATGAGGAACCGTCGTTCTCGAATATTATGGCCGATCATCGCAAAGTCGGCCCTACCTGAGGTGCCCCGCATGAGCAACGTACCTTTAGCTGGGGTGCAAGCTTGCGTGTTCGATGCGTACGGCACCCTGTTCGATTTTGCCTCAGCGGCTAGAGGCTGCCGCGCGGTGCTGGGCGAGAGCATCGACAAGCTCACCGCACTGTGGCGGGACAAGCAACTGCAATACACCTGGCTGCGGGCGATCCAAGGCCGGCACGCGGACTTCTGGCAGGTCACCGGAGATGCACTCGATTTCGCCTTGGAAACGTTGGCGATCGAAAAGCCCGGTCTGCGCGATCGGCTGATGAACCTCTACCTGACGCTCGATGCATTCCCGGAAGTTCCGGATGTCCTCGTACGCTTGAAAAAGGCGGGGTTGCGGACCGCGATCCTGTCGAACGGCTCGCCCGCGATGCGCGATGCGGCCGTCAAGGCCGCCGGGCTGACCGGGTTGCTCGACGCGGTGCTCTCCGTCGAGGCGGTCGGCGTCTACAAGCCGCATCCGAAGGTCTACCAACTTGCCGTCGACCGCCTCGGGATCCCTGCCGCTGCCATCGCCTTCCAGTCATCGAACGCGTGGGACGCATATGCGGCGTCCGCGTTCGGTATGCAGGTCGTATGGTGCAATCGCTATGGGCAGCGGGAGGAGCGATTGCCCGGCAAGCCGGACCGGATGGTGAAATCGCTGGCCGAACTGCCGGCCCTGATCGGTGTCGCGTAAATCTGAATGGGCAGCCTTGAGCCTATGCTTCGATGACGATCTTCGGGGCTGCGCGTCCAGTGCTGCCGCCCTTGAGTTGCTCGCGCACCTTGGCGGCGATGTCGCGATAGATCTGGGCATGGGGGCTCTCGGGCTCGGTCGCGACCACGGGAAGACCTGCATCCGACTTCTCGCGGATTGCCATATGCAGCGGGACTTCGCCGAGAAACGGCACGCCCAGGCGCTGCGCCTCCTGCCGCGCGCCGCCATGGCCGAAAATATCCGCGCGCGTGCCGCAACTAGGGCAGAGAAAATAGCTCATGTTTTCAACGATCCCGAGCACCGGCACGTTGACGCGCTGGAACATGGACACGCCCCGCCTGGCGTCGATCAGCGCGAGGTCCTGTGGAGTGGACACAATAACCGCGCCTTTGAGCGGCACCTGCTGCGCCATGGTGAGTTGGGCGTCGCCGGTGCCGGGCGGCATATCGACCACCATGACGTCGAGTTTTCCCCACTCGACCTCGCGCAACATCTGCGTGAGCGCCGAAATCACCATCGGGCCGCGCCAAATCATCGGCGTATCCTCATCGATGAGGAACCCGATCGACATGACGGTGAGGCCATAGCGCATGATCGGTTTGAGCCGCGTCCCGCCAATGGTCTGCGGGCGCTCGCGAATTGCAAGGAGCTTCGGCAGCGAGGGACCGTAAATATCGGCATCGAGGATGCCGACCTTGAGGCCGAGCGCGCTCAAGCCGAGCGCGAGATTGACCGCAGTGGTTGATTTTCCGACTCCGCCCTTGCCCGAGGCAACCGCGATGACCGCCTCCACGCCGGGCACGCCTTGCATCGACTCGCCACGCGGCGTTGCGCGCGCGGAAGAAGGTCGCGCATGCTGCGGCGGGCGAGCGGATGCAGCGCCGGCTTTGCGCTCGGCCGTCAATGCAACGAGGGCAGATCGCACGCCGGGCAACGCCCGCACGACCTCTTCGGCACGCTGACGCACCGGTTCCCACATTTTGACGTCGGCGGCATCCACGGTGATGGAAAAGAACACCTTGCCGTCGCCTGCGACCACGTCCGACAGCGTGCCGGTTCTGACGAGCGGAGTTCCCCCCGGGCTCACGACGCTTTCGAGAGCCGCAAGCACTTGTTCCTTGTTCACCGCCATCGCACGTTCTCCGGCAACACCATAGAAGGGGCGCCGCTCTCGTCAACGCGATCATGGTTGACGCCGACGCCGCGCCGTCGCAATCACTCTCGGATATAGGTATTCGCGTGCTGGCACGGCAGTGCTCGACGGAGGACAGAATGGCGAAGGTGGCTTTTCTAGGTCTCGGCGTCATGGGGTATCCCATGGCGGGGCATCTCAAGAACAAAGGCGGCCATGATGTCACCGTGTACAACCGCACGGCTGCCAAAGCGCAGAAATGGGTGGGGCAGTACGGTGGGCGCAGCGCAGCGACCCCGAAAGCCGCCGCCGAGGGCCAGGACTTCGTGATGTGCTGTGTCGGCAACGATAACGATCTGCGCGAGGTGACGCTAGGGTCGAACGGCGCCTTCCATGGCGTGAAAAAAGGGGCCGTGTTCGTCGACCACACCACCGCTTCGGCTGAAATCGCGCGCGAACTTGAGGCGCAGGCGAAAGAGCAGGGATTCGGCTTCATCGACGCGCCCGTCTCGGGCGGCCAGGCCGGTGCCGAAAACGGGGTGCTCACCGTCATGTGCGGCGGCGATGCAGAGCCCTATGCCCGCGCGGAGAAGGTGATCGGTTCTTACGCGCGCATGTGCAGGCTCATCGGCCCCGCTGGCGCGGGCCAACTCACGAAGATGGTGAACCAGATCTGTATCGCCGGATTGGTGCAGGGCCTATCTGAAGGAATCCATTTTGCGAAAAAGGCGGGACTCGACATCGAGGCTGTGATCGCCACCATCTCGAAAGGGGCGGCCCAGTCGTGGCAGATGGAGAACCGATACAAGACGATGGTGGCAGGCAAGTTCGACTTCGGCTTTGCGGTTGATTGGATGCGCAAGGATCTTTCCATTTGTCTCGGCGAAGCGCGCAAGAACGGCGCCAGCCTGCCGGTGAGCGCGCTCGTGGACCAGTTCTATGCTGAGGTGCAGAAAATGGGTGGCCGGCGCTGGGATACGTCGAGCCTCATTGCCCGGCTGGAGCGGTGAGCGGCAGAACATGCGCCCTCGGCCAGCGCCGACCTATCTCATATCTCGATAACCGCGCCGTCTTCGGCGACGAGCAAGCCGGCGGCTTTGACCTCCTCGAGGTGCGCGAGCATGACCGGATTCATGTGGGTCAGCATGATGCGACGCGCGCGCAGATCCGCTACCCGCTTCTTGAGCACATCCCAGCTAATGTGGCCGGGCAATTCGCCGGAATACGCGAAGCACTCGATGATCAACAGATCGGCGCCGTCCGCGACGGAGACCAGCGCTTCCACCCACTCGGTGTCACCGGAATAGGCGAAGCGCTTCTCGCCGTCATAGACCACGATGGCTGTTGAGGGTGCGCCGGAGTAATGCAGCACCTCGGTCGTGATGACGGAGTGTCCCAGCACTTGCGTGGGACGGCCGACCTCGATCTCCATCGCACTCCAGGAAAATCGCCACCTATTACTCGTCGATTTCGGAAAGAATACTTCGAGGAGCTGATCGAGGCGTGCTCGCGTGCCGGGGGGACCGGCAATCAACAGCGGCCGCTCGCGGCGGGCAAGGAACTGAGCGTCCAGCAGGAGGAAGGGAAGTGCGCCGAAATGATCCCCATGCAAATGCGACAGCAAGATGCCGTCGATACGGTCGGGATCGAGACCATGCGCCTTGAGCGCGACCAGCGACGAGGCGCCGAAGTCGACTAGCAGCGTTCCCTTTGCGGTTTCGAGAAAGAAGCAGGTATTGAACCGGCCGCCAGAGCCGAAGGCATCACCCGATCCGACGATGGTCAGCCGCATGGTCAGGCCGATGCACTAGGCCGGGCAGCGATCTCGGCGTGCCAGCGCTTAACATTCTTGAGCTCATCGGGTACCGCAAGCTTTGCCGGCTTCATGAAATCAATGGCGACAAGACCGGTAATGTCAGCAACCGTGAAGGCGTCGCCTGCAACGAACGGCCGGTCCTTCAACTCTTCATTCAGGAAGGCGATGAATTCTTGAATGCGCGGCTTGTTGGCCTCGGCCCACGCGGGCACCTGCGGCACTTCCATCTCTTTCATTGCCGGATGCGAATTGCGAAACACGTGCGACACCGGAAAGAACAAGTGCAGTTCCAGGCGCCGATTCCACATCTCGATTCGTGCAAGCTCCAAGGCGCCGCGGCCGAACAGTGGGGGATCGGGCTTAAGCGCCTCGAAATATCGGCAGATCGCAATCGATTCGGTGATCACCGTGCCGTCATCGAGCACTAATGCGGGGACCCGCTTGAGCGGATTGATCGCCGCATATGCCGCCGACATCTGCGCCATGGCGCCGAGATCGACTTGCTCGGCGGGCAACGTAATGCCCTTCTCGGCCAGAAAGATCCGTGTGCGACGCGGATTGGGCGCCCGACCCCCATCGTAAAGCTTCATCTCGGCACCGCTCCGCTAGCCTAAATGATGCGCGCGGTCAGTTGTATATGCCATCGTCCACACCCCATCACGGCAATCGGGCTCTGGTCAAGCCATCGCTGCTCACGCGAAGACCTTCCGCGAAGCCGGCGCTTCAGGAGAAACCTGTCCGTGCGACGGGCCGCCGGCGCCCTCGCGAGGAGGAGCGGACCTTGACAAGCCGACGACGCCCGCGTGTGGTTCAGTGAAAGCAATAGGGTCTAGCGTCGGCTGAAGGACAGCATCGTGCGCCGCCTGCTCTGGATCCTGCTCGCCGTTCTGACAGTGGCGCTGCTCGTGCTCGTCTTGCAGCGGAATGAAGCGGCGCTCGCAGAACTGTCTCGGTTCGACACCTCTTCGTTCGAAACAAAAGTCATGGCCGTGGCGCTCGTCGGCCTGATCGCACTGACGCTCTTTCGCCACCGTTTCTCCCGCGTGCTCGAAACCGCCCTCATCTGGGCGATGCTCGCGGCGCTTTTGGCGCTCGGATACACCTACCGGTTCGAGCTGCGCGAGGTCGCCGACCGCGTGCTCGCTGAACTCATCCCGGGCCGTGCTGCAACGAGAGGACGCACGGTCGAGATCGCGCGCGGAAGCGGCGGCGGCTTCTCCGTGGTGGCGCAAGTCAACGGTGCGCGCGTCCCGATGGTCCTCGATACTGGCGCTAGCGCCGTCGTACTCACGCAAGAGGCAGCCAAAGCTGCCGGTCTCCCGCTGGAAGTGCTCAACTACTCCGTAACCGTCGACACCGCCAACGGCCGCGCCCGCGCCGCGCCCGTCACGCTCGACCGGCTGTCGATCGGCGATATTACCGAGCGCTCAGTCCCAGCGCTGGTGGCGCAAGGCGGACTTCGCAGCAGCCTGCTCGGCATGACTTTCCTCAATCGGCTGGAGAGCTGGGAGGTACGCGGCGACAAGCTGATGATGCGCGGGTACCCGTAATGATCATTCGAGGAGGCTTGCCGCAAAGCGTATGCACACGGCGAGCAGGAAACAGCCGAAGGCGATTTCGAGACGGCGCTTCGAGAGCCTATGTGCCAACCGCGCGCCGTAAGGCGCAGTGAGACTCGAGATCGGCGCCATCAGGGCAAAGCCGATGAGCGACACGAATCCGAGTGAGAGCGGCGGCAGCAGCGACTGCTGCGGGATACCGGCGAAGATGTAGCCGATCGTGCCTGCGGCCGTGATCGGCACGCCGAGACCCGCAGAGGTGGCGACCGCCTTGTGGATCGGTTTGCCGTGAAGCGTCAGAATCATGTTGGAGATCGATCCGCCGCTGATGCCCATGAGCGAGGCGGCAAGCCCGACGAATATGCCGTAGGCAGTCATGCCAAGAGGGCCGGGCAACTCATCGGCAATCTGCCAGCTGTCGCGGCCGAACAGCAGCTTGACAGCGATCACCGTTGCAATGACGACGAAGCCGAGCTTAAGCACCGCGCCAGATGCAAAAGCCGCGATGACCGAGCCGGCTGCCACCCCGATGACCGCAGGTACCGCCCATGCGCGCACGACATCCATCATCACCGCGCCTTTGTCCCGATGGGTGAAATAGGAGGAGATGTTGGTCGGAACGATGATCGCGATTGAGGTGCCGATGCATAACTGGAAGCGAACCTCCTCCGGCACGCCGAACACGCCGAATATCTCATAGAGAACCGGAACGATAAGAGCGCCGCCGCCTATACCAAAAAGGCCCGCGAGGATACCGGTGACGACGCCAGCTACGAGGATCAGGGCGGCGAGCAGCATGAGCTCGCTCAGGGGGATGCCCAAGATCATGTCCTGCTCCGAAGGAAATCGTCGCGGGTTAAGCCGCGGCAACGCGCACGCCTTGCCCGTCGACGTCCGTCACGAGCGCGAGTGCAGCACGCAACGTGGCTACGCCCGCGGCCGGTCTCAATGCTTCAGTCGCCAAGTGCCGGCGGAAAGCGCGAGCGCCGGGCAGTCCCCGGAATAGTCCCAGCACATGGCGCGAGATCGCGTGGAGGCGGGTGCCGCGTGCAAGCTTGCGCTCGATATAGGGGACGAGCGCCTCGGCCGCCGCCTTGGGCGATGCGAAGCGCGCGCTTTCACCAAACAGCGCCGGGTCGACGGCCAAGAGCCGCCAAGGTTCTTGATAGGCGGCCCGCCCCATCATCACGCCATCGACGCGGCCAAGGTGCGCGCGGGCTTGCTCGAGGTCCGTTATGCCGCCATTGAGCACGACACAAAGGCCGGGATGTGCGGCTTTGAGCCGATAGACGCGGGCATAATCGAGTGGGGGGATGGCACGGTTCTCTCGCGGCGACAAACCATCGAGCCAGGCCTTGCGCGCGTGTACGATCAGGGCGGCAACGCCGGCGCGCTCAACCGCGCAGGCGAGGGATTGGAGCGCCTCCTCCGGGTCCTGATAGTCGATGCCGATGCGGCATTTGACCGTCACGGGCAGCTTGACCGCAGCAACCATGGCAGCGACGCAGTCGCCGACCAGAGCAGGCTCTGCCATCAAACATGCGCCGAAGCGGCCTTCCTGCACGCGGTCGGAGGGACAGCCGATGTTGAGATTGACCTCGTCGTAGCCGAACTCCTCGGCGATGCGCGCGCATTCGGCAAGTCGCCGCGGATCGCAGCCGCCGAGCTGGAGTGCAACAGGATGCTCGGCAGAGTCATATGCCATGAGCCGCGCGCGAGGTCCGTGCAGCACGGCGCCTGTGGTGATCATTTCGGTGTAAATGAGCGCACGCCGCGTAAG